>Ga0070707_100004157_pt1 | contig 13570 bp, 9 predicted proteins | sample KBSK5502metaG_FD_65468 | JGI IMG/M metagenome (GOLD analysis project Ga0070707, IMG submission 65468) | Corn, switchgrass and miscanthus rhizosphere microbial communities from Kellogg Biological Station, Michigan, USA - KBS K5-50-2 metaG | ecosystem: Host-associated > Plants > Roots >... | reverse complement strand
GCGAATGGTGACCTCTCCAAGAAAATCACGGTCGATGTGCGTGGAGAAATTCTCGAATTGAAGGACACCATCAACACGATGGTGGACCAGCTGCGGTCGTTCGCGTCGGAAGTAACGCGCGTGGCCCGCGAAGTGGGATCGGATGGTGCGCTCGGCGGTCAGGCGCGAGTCGAAGGCGTGTCCGGAACTTGGAAGGATCTTACCGACTCGGTCAATTTCATGGCCAGCAATCTGACCGCGCAGGTCCGTAACATTGCCGCCGTGACCACCGCGGTCGCGACCGGCGACCTTTCGAAGAAAATCACGGTCGATGTCAAAGGCGAGATTCTCGAGCTGAAGAACACGGTTAACACGATGGTGGACCAACTGAACTCGTTTGCGTCGGAAGTGACGCGCGTCGCACGCGAGGTAGGCACGGAAGGAAAACTTGGCGGACAAGCAGTTGTCCGCGGAGTTGCCGGGACCTGGAAAGATTTGACCGACTCGGTGAATTTCATGGCCAGCAATCTGACCGATCAGGTTCGCGGTATCGCCAAGGTTGTGACCGGAGTCGCAAACGGCGACCTGAAACAAAAGTTGCTATTCGAAGCGAAAGGCGAAATCGCAGCGCTGGCCGATACCATCAACAGCATGATCGACACGCTGGCGACGTTCGCCGATCAGGTGACGACGGTTGCGCGCGAGGTAGGTGTTGAAGGGAAACTTGGCGGGCAGGCGAACGTGCCGGGCGCTGCCGGAACATGGCGCGATCTGACCGATAACGTGAACCAGCTGGCCGGCAACCTCACCTCTCAGCTGCGCGCGATTGCCGATGTCGCCACGGCCGTAACCAAAGGCGACCTGACCCGTTCCATTCAGGTCGCGGCCCAAGGCGAAGTTGCCTTCGTAAAGGACAACATCAACGAGATGATCCGCAATCTCCGCGACACGACATCTCGCAACAACGAGCAGGACTGGTTAAAGACGAATCTGGCGAAGTTCAGCCGAATGTTGCAAGGGCAACGAGACTTGCTCGCGGTCGCCCGAATGATCCTTTCCGAGCTCGCCCCGGTGGTTTCTGCTCAGCAAGGAGTGTTCTATATTATAGATGGAAAGGAAAGCGAACCGGAGCTCAGGCTGCTCGCAAGCTACGCCTATCGCGATCGAAAAGGCGTCAACAGCCGCTTCAAGCTTGGCGAAGGATTAGTCGGACAAGCCGCGCTCGAGAAGGAACGCATTCTTCTGACGAACGTGCCTGACGATTACGTCAGGATTAGTTCCGGACTTGGTGGTGCACCTCCCAGGAACATCGTGGTTCTGCCGATTCTCTTTGAAGGTCAGGTGAAAGCCGTAATGGAACTTTCATCCGCCGAACAATTTAATCCGACCCATCAGGCATTCCTCGACCAGTTGACCGAAAGTATTGGAATCGTTCTCAACACGATTGAGGCGAACACACGGACGGAAGATCTTCTGAAGCAATCGCAATCGCTCGCAGCGGAATTACAGAGCCGGCAGGAGGAATTGCAGCAGACCAACCAGGAACTCGAAGAAAAAGCGCGGCAGCTATTCGAACAAAACGCCGAAGTCGAAAGGAAAAACCGGGAAGTCGAACAAGCGCGCCAGGCTCTCGAAGACAAGGCGCGGCAGCTTTCACTAACATCCCGTTACAAGAGCGAATTTCTCGCGAACATGTCGCACGAACTGCGCACTCCGCTGAACAGTTTGCTAATCCTGGCGGAGCAATTGTCATCGAATCCGGAAGGTAATCTGAACTCCAAACAAGTGGAATTTGCCCGAACGATTCGCGATTCGGGCGTCGATCTCCTCAAATTGATCAGCGACATCCTCGACCTTTCCAAAGTCGAATCCGGCACCGTTACGGTGGATGTGGGAGAAGTTCGCTTTCAGGAAATGCAGCAAAACCTGGAGCGCACCTTTGGACACGTCGCAGAAAACAAAGGCCTCACGTTCAAGATCGACATCGATGAGAAGCTTCCCCCGGCGATTTACACAGATGCGCAAAGACTGGATCAGGTCCTGAAGAATCTGTTGTCGAATGCATTCAAGTTCACCGAGGGCGGTCACGTTAACTTGCGCATCACGTCAGCCCCAACTGGATGGAGCGCCGATCATCCGTTGCTCGATCGGGCAAAGCAGGTGTTCGCGTTTTCGGTCAGCGACAGTGGGATTGGAATTCCGTCAGAAAAGCAGGCAACAATTTTCGAAGCGTTCCAACAGGCCGATGGTAGCACGAGTCGGCGCTATGGCGGCACGGGCCTCGGTCTGGCTATCAGCCGTGAGCTCGCTCGTCTGCTTGGCGGGGAGATCAAGCTTGAAAGTGATGAAGGCAGCGGTAGCACGTTCACCTTGTTCTTGCCGGACGCTTACCCCTCGACCGAACTCGAGAAGATCAGCGGAACAGCAACAGCGAAAATCGCGGCGACTACCCAGCGCGACAAGAGCGAACCCGCGATTGCTCCATTTACAAACGCCTCAATCCCGGATGACCGCTTCGACATATTGCCGTCCGACAAGGCCATCCTCATTGTCGAAGAGGATCGCGACTTGGCGCAGCGACTTCTCGAGTCCGCGAATGAGGCTGGCTTGAAAGGAATCGTTACTCCGCAAGGACGGACTGCCCCGGCGCTCGTCCGTGAATATTCACCTATCGCAATCACGGTCGATTGGCAGCTGAGGGACATTGAAGGGTTCAAGCTTCTGGAGCGATTAAAATCCGATCTAACTACGCGGCACATTCCGGTAATCGTTTTATCAGTGTCGGACGCCGCGCCGCCGAACGCCTTGAAGTACGGCGCGATCGCTACGTTGGAGAAGCCGGCAGATTCAAATGCTATTCGGACCGTTTTCGCCAAGGCCGCGGCGGTGGCTGGGGCAAAGACCAAAAGACTGCTCGTAATCGAAGACGATGACGCCCAACGCGCTGCGATTCGGGAACTCGTTGGAAACGGAACAGTCGAACTGATTGATGTGGGCACGGCGGCGGAGGCATTGGCGGCACTTCGTGATCGGGAGTTCGGTTGCGTTGTCCTCGACCTGATGTTGCCGGACATGTCCGGGTTCAAGTTAATCGAGCAAATCCGGGCAGAACATCACCAGTTGCCCGTGATTGTTTATACCGGCAAGGAGTTGTCACCAAAGGAAGAGAAACAACTCAATCGCCTTGCCCAGACCGTCATTGTTAAAGATGTTCGCAGCCCGGAACGGCTTTTCGATGAAACCGCGTTATGGCTGCATCGAGACGTTTCAAAATTGCCAACCGATAAACGCGATCTGTTGCAGCGCATGCATGATCCAAATGCGATTTTTGCGGGCAAGAAAATCCTGATCGTCGACGACGATATTCGTAACATCTTCGCGATGACGAGCTTGTTGGAACGTTATAAAATCAATGTGATCTCCGCTGAAACCGGCAAGGCGGGAATTGAAGCATTGCAGAAAGCGCGCGACATCGACCTGGTGCTGATGGACATCATGCTCCCGGAGATGGACGGCTATGACACGATGCGCGCAATCCGCCAGATGTTCAGCTTTCATGAACTCCCGATCGTTGCCCTGACCGCCAAGGCGATGAAGGGTGACCGCGAAAAGTGCATAGATGCCGGGGCAAGCGATTACATCGCCAAACCGGTCGAAACGGAGGAGCTCCTGTCTCTCCTGCGTAATTGGTTGCACCGCTGATGTCACCTAACACGTCGAGCAACGATTCCGCCGAAGAGAAAGTCAGCATTCTCGTCGTGGACGATCGTGCCGACAAACTTCTGGCCTACGAAGTGATGTTGGCCGAGTTGAACCAAGACATTGTCTGTGCGCGGTCAGGCAAGGAAGCATTGCGCCACCTCCTGCAGCGGGATTTCGCCGCCATCCTGCTGGATGTGAATATGCCGGGACTGGACGGCTTTGAAACCGCCGCCTTGATCAGGCAGCGGCAGCGTTCTGAAACTACGCCAATTATTTTCGTGAGCGCGGTCAACGACACGGTGAGCCACATTTCGCGCGGTTACTCTTTGGGCGCGGTCGATTACATTCTCACGCCCGTTGTTCCCGATATCCTGCGGGCAAAGATTGCCGTGTTTGTCGAGCTTTTCAAAAAAACGGAACAGATAAAACGACAGGCTGAGGAGCGGGCGAATTTAATTCGTGAACAGGCTACAGCTGAGCAGGCGCGCGCAGAAGCAGAGCGCGCGAGCGCCGCGAAGGACCGCTTTCTCGCAATGCTTAGTCACGAGCTGCGCACCCCGCTCACTCCGGTGTTGGCATCGGTTTTTTGCCTCGAGCAGGAGAACAATCTTTCAGAGGGCCTGCGCGAATCGCTCCAGCTCATTCGTCGGAACGTGGAGCTGGAAGCCCGCTTGATCGACGATCTTCTCGATCTGACGCGGATCAGCAAAGGTAAAGTGCAACTGAGTTTCGAAATTGTCGATGCTCATAGGCTGTTGCGAAACGCTCTTGAAATTTGCCAATCGGAAATCGAACAAAAAAAACTCGAGCTCCGGACTGAGTTCGAGGCAAATAAAGTTTACCTGCAAGCGGACCCGGCCCGTCTCCAACAGATCTTTTGGAATTTGATCAAGAACGCCGTCAAGTTTACGCCTAACGGCGGAAAGCTATCCGTTCGGACGACCAATAATGGCGAGGGACAATTTTGCGTGGAAGTCGAAGACTCGGGCTGCGGTATCGATTCTGAATTGCTGCCAAAAGTTTTCCACGCTTTCGAGCAAGGCGCGGACACACAATTAGGCGGGCTCGGACTTGGTCTGGCGATCAGCAAAGCTCTGGTTGAAGCTCATCATGGTTTGATCAACGCCCAAAGCGATGGGCGGAATCAAGGAGCCAGGTTTACCACGCTCTTTCCGACTTGCGAAAGGAACACGACTCCAAAACCTAACGACGCGCCGCGCTCGACCTCGGAGCGCAGATCAGTCCGTCTGCTTCTGGTGGAAGATCACGAAGACACGAATCGCTCGCTTACTCGGTTGCTCCGGCGGCGTGGTTATGACGTTTATCCGGCCTACGACGTTCGCTCCGCGCTCGATCTGGCGGCAACAAAACAATTCGATGTCCTCGTCAGCGACATCGGTTTGCCCGATGGGAGCGGCACGGATCTTTTAAAAGCCTTACGCGCGAAAGGTGAAGTTTTGGGCATCGCCTTGTCCGGCTACGGAATGGAAGAGGATGTTCGCCGAAGCCGCGATGTTGGTTTCTCCCATCACCTCGTTAAACCTGTCGACATAAACAAACTCGATTCGATCATTCAAGCGGTGCTACTACCCATCGGAACAGATCCGGTCAGTTCGATTGTCGTCGGAACTCCCTAGCGATTGGCGTCGCTAAGTGCGGAGAACGAAGAACAAAGTGCGCAGAGCAAAGAGCCCAGCGCACAGAGGGTAGAGCCGCGTGAAGAGATCACAGCCCTTAGTTCATCTCACATCGAGGGAAATGGCGCGGAAGATTTCATCAATGATCTCACGCAGCCCGTAGCGAAACTTCCAACCCGGATAATGTTGCTGAAACTTTCGGACGTCGCTGATCCACCAAATGTGGTCGCCGATGCGATTCTTTTCCTCATATTGCCATTTTAATTTCCGGCCGCTGATTTCTTCGCACAGATCGATCGCTTCCAGAATCGAGCAATTCGAATGTCTGCTTCCGCCGATGTTGTAAACCTCGCCGGCGCGCGGCGCGCGGATGAATTCCACAAACGCTTCCACCAGATCGAAACTGTGAATGTTGTCGCGCACCTGTTTGCCTTTGTATCCGAACACGCGATACGGACGTGCGCTCACGGCGCAGATCATTAAGTAAGAAAGAAATCCGTGCAGCTCGGTCCCGGCGTGCGCCGGGCCAGTGAGACATCCGCCCCGAAAAGAAACGGTCGGCATTCCAAAATAGCGACCATATTCCTGCACCAGAAGATCGGCGGCTGCTTTCGATACTCCGAAAAGCGAGTGCGTCGTCGAATCAATGCTCATCGTTTCAGAGATGCCAGGCTCGTACTCGTGACCGGCTTCAATTTCCCAACGTGTCTCCAGCTCGCGGAGTGGCAGAAGATTGGGCGCGTCGCCGTAGACTTTGTTGGTCGATGTGAAAATAAACGGAGCTTCGGGACAAGATTTTCTGGCCGCCTCCAACAAATTGAGCGTGCCGTTGGCATTCACAGTAAAATCAGTTTCCGGATCGCGCGCCGCCCAATCGTGTGACGGTTGCGACGCGGTGTGAACGACAGCGTCGATCTGGCCGCGATACTGTTTGAATAATTCGGCAACACCGCCGGCATCGCGGATGTCGATGTCCCGGTGCTCATAACCGGGGACATTCGCGATTAAATCCTCACGGGTCCTTCTGGTTGATGCTTCAGCTCCGAAAAACTTTGCGCGCATGTCGTTGTCGATTCCGACAACACGCACCCCGTCCCTGGCAAATCGCCTGACTGACTCCGACCCAATCAGCCCGGCCGAACCGGTGACGATGACGCTGCGCATGACAAGAGCTAGGAGCAGGGAGTTACGAGGATGGAGCCACGGGAGCTACAAGCATGGAGTCAAGAGCAGGAAGTTCATCTACGGGAACCGGTGAGTGTTCGCATAAAGGCGCGGATCATTCGACTTTCTTGCTCCAGTTCGCCGATCATTTCCCTCAAGTCGGTTTGGTCGATATATCCGTTACTGCTCAACAGAAATAGAATATTCGCCACTTCAAATGTTGAGCGCCGCGCAGTGTTCAGGAAATTCGCAAAGTCGATTTTCGAAACGCTGCCTGAACCCTCTGCGATGTTATTCGTGATGCTGAGAGTCGCACCGCGAAGTTGCTCAGCGAAACGAAAAAGACGCTGCCTTTCCAATCGATCCGCCAATTGAAACATTTGCGAACTGAACACAGCAGCCCGTTTCCAAATCTCCAGTTCTTGAAACCGAAATTGTTTATCATTCATGCCAAAGCAGATATCATCCTCAAACGCGAATCTTAATAAGATAATATTGCCAACCAGCCTTCTCCCCTGCCCTGAGCTCCCAGCTCCGTGCTCCCGACCTCCCAGCCCCGGGCCCCCCGCTCCGTGCTCCGAGCTGTAAGCACTTAGCTCCTCAACCCCTCAACTTCCCCTAATGTTCGCCGTCGGGCTTCGGCGCGGCAGGTTTTTCAGTCGAACTTACGGACGCCTTTTCATCCGCGGCGGCGGAGGTCACTTTGTGCTCTTTGTTCTGACCGTCGCCGCTCGCGTCTGCGGATTTCGAACCGGTTTCCTTGCCGGAAACCCCATCGGCCTGTTTTGAAACCGTTGAAGGCTTTTCGCTGTCAACGGCGGTCGATTTTGAAACTTTCCTATCGTCGCCGGCGGGTTTCTTTTGCTCCTGCAATTTTGTGTCTTTGTCCGGAAGCCCCACGTTTAGGAGGCTTCCCTGGAAGGTGGTGTCTTTGACAGTTTTGCTGGGCAACTTTCGCGGGTCGAGCTCTTCCTTTTTCTCTTTCCCGGTATGGACCCTGTTCGGCACGGTCAACGAATTGGCGAGGTCCGCTGCGGTATTCTGGCTCTTACCATAATCAGTTCTGTCGAGGGCCCCCTGGCCGAAGGCCAGCGGAGCAAGCAGCAGAGAGTAAAGGGCAACGAGAAGGGACAAAGAACGCGGCACTCGGAGCATCGGGTTAGCGGTTATTAGTTAAATTGTTATCGGATCGTAGTCAAACGTGTAACTTCCCGCTGAGCGCAGTCCAACTATCACTAATGGTACGGTCATAGCGCCGATCAGGTGCTTTCCGTTCCAGGAAAAAATTCGCCAGCACGAGCATGTCCATGCTGGTGCGAAGGAAACACTCGAGCGCTTCTTCCGGATAACAGACGACCGGTTCGTTTTCGTTGAAAGAAGTATTCAACACAAGCGGGACGCCCGTCAGATCGCGGAAATGTTCGATCAGCCGATAATACCGCGGATTGGTTTCCTTGTGGACGGTCTGTAAGCGACCGGTGCCATCGACGTGAATGACGGCCGGGACCATGTCCCGGTATTTCGCCTGAATTTGAAACACTTTCATCATGAACGGAACGTCGTCGTCGGTCTCAAACCATTCAGCCACCGCTTCGCGTAAAATCGAGAGCGCAAACGGCCGAAACGATTCGCGCCGTTTGATCTTCGCGTTCAAAATGTCTTTGATCGCTGCATTGCGCGGATCGGCCAGAATGGAACGGTTCCCCAATGCGCGCGGCCCCCATTCCATTCGGCCCTGGAACCAGCCGACAATTTTTCCGTCGGCGATGGCCTGCGCTGTTTTACCTAGCAATTGTTCTTCATCGTTGATCAACAAAATCGCACAGCCGGCATCCGCGATTTCTTTTCGTTTCCAATCGATCAAGCCAAACAGCTCTTTATCGGTGGCTTCGGGACCGAGGTAAGCCGACATCAGAGGACGGAGGTCAGAGGACGGAAAACTGAGGTCAGAAGTCAGAGGTCCGCGGTCAGAGGTCAATTGCGCCTGGACAAGCGCGGCCGCGCCGATGGCGCCTCCGGCGTCGCCGGCCGCGGCGGGACAATACATTTTCTTGAACGGCGTCCGGCGATAAACTTTTCCGTTCGCCACGGAATTCATGGCGCAGCCGCCGGCGAGCGCGAGATTATCGGACGGATGCCGTTTGTGCAGCGCCTGAAGCAGCGCGAAGAATGCTTTCTCGTAAGTCGCCTGCACCGAACGCGCGATATCCTTGTGTTTTTGCTCGAGCGGTTCGTCGGGTTGGCGTGGCGGTCCGAGAAGATCGACCAGTGCGCGCCGATAAAGTGTGCCGACTTCAGGCGCGCAATCCTGCCAGGTATAAGAAACGTTTCCGATGTGGTGCCGGAAAAATTTCAGGTTCAATCGAAAACTGCCGTCGGGTTGAATGCTCACGACTTCGCAGAGCGGTTCGAGATAATTCGGTTCGCCGTAAGGCGCCAGTCCCATCACTTCGTATTCGTCGCCGTAATGCAGGAAGCCGAGGAACTGGGTCAGCGCGGAGTAAAAAATGCCTAACGAGTGCGGAAAATAGACGCGATTGTCGATCTTGACGTCGCTCCCCCGCCCAACGCCCAACGCAGTGCTGGCGAAATCGCCGAACCCGTCGATGGAAATGCAAGCCGCCTCGTTGAATCCGGAAACCAAAAACGCCGAGGCTAAATGCGCGAGGTGGTGCTCGACGTGATGCACCTCCGCTTTGATTCCGGTTCCGAACTGCGCCCGAAGCTCACTGCCGTACGTCGCCTCGAGCGCGTCCTTGATCGGCGCGGCGTTGCGAATGTTTTTGATTTTCTGCGCCATCAATTTCGGGTGCGGCCAGTGGGTCAGAACGAATCCGAGCCGGCGCAGATTGTTCACACCCGGTTTGCGATTGATCGCGATGTGATCGACGTCGCTTAGCGAAACCCTCCCCTCCTCCAAAACATAGTTGATCGCGCTAGTCGGCAGGCCCGCCCAATGTTTGATCCGGCGAAAACGTTCTTCTTCCGCCGCGGCCACGAGTTTGCCATCGACAAACAAGCACGCCGCAGAATCGCCGCGGTAAGCGTTTAGGCCGAGGATTTTCATCTCAAGAGATCAGAGGACAGAGGACACAGGACAAAAGACGAACAAAGCACCAACTATTCCGTGATGACGAACGCTTCGGGATTCTTCATCATTCCACCTAACATCCGTCGCACTTCTGTGCATTTTTCAACTAAGGTGCGGTGTGCTTCATCCGAGATGTAGCCGCAATCTCTTGCAAAATCGAGCGACGAATCCGTCTCGTTCGCTTCCCCGTCGCAGTCGGTCAACTTGCTCACGAAGTGTGGCTCGTACCGGCGCTTTGCTCATGCTTCCCGAAGATTCAAACAAACGGATCTTGATGAACGCCGAATTCGGCCGGTTAGCGCGTATTTTTCTTATGCCGGAAACGATTTCGTTGCTTCAAAGATCTCCATCGCCAGCTGGTACACGAGCTTATACACACTCAAATCTTTCGCTGTCCCAATTTGCATAATCTGTCCTCTGTTATCTTTCTGCGTCGTCAGTTCTCAGTTCTCTGTTCTCTGTCATCTGTTCTCTGGCTGCTTGCTTCGCAACGGCGGCAGTTCCTGCCGATAGCGAAGCAGCAGCAGCGGCAATCTGAACGCACTGAGATACCGCGGTCCGAACACGCGTGGTTGGCGAAGCAAGCGCAGGAGCCAGCCGAGATAAAAACGATCGGCCCACATTGGAATCGGCGGTTGATCGCCGGTGAGGAACGCCAGCGCCGCGCCGATACAATGAATCGCCGGTCGCGCCCGCAAATTTTCCTTCAAAAAAAGCCCCAGCTTTTCCTGAACGCCGCCACCGATCCCAACCACCACGTGCGCCGGCGGATGGCTGTCGATCTTGCCCACGAGTGCATCATCGCGCACTTGCGCTGCGTAGCGCGGCGCGATGTAGAAATCGGCGGTGCTCGTCAGGTTGACCTGTCGCAGCCACGTAATCGTTTTTTCGTGCGCCGATTTACTCGGTACGATCCAGAGCACGCGTTCATTTGGATGCGACGTGAGTCGCGCGACCAAGCGCTTGAGAAATTTCAAACCCGAAATGCGTTCAACGCGTCGCCCCGTAAAAATTTTCCAGAGCAACACCATCGCGCCGCTGTCGGCGATGGCCATGTCGGCTGATGTGACCGCGCGCCGATATTCTTCATCGTGACAGATCTTGACCAGGGCGGGCGCCGCCGGAACCACCAACAAACCGCCATTGGCCGACATCGCATCGACCGCTTCGTCAACCGTGCCGTTGAAGAAGTTCACCCCAAGAATGGTTTCGGACATCGTTAAGACAGAAGCGCACTAAAGTTATTAGTTATTAGCCGGCTGAGAACCATTAACCATTAACCATTAACAAATAACAATTCTCGATTGTTGTGGTTGAACTGCTTGAAGGTTAATTACTCTGGGATAAGCCTGACCAAGATCGAGAAGGCTGTTGACGGTTTATCGCCAGAAAAATTGGGAAAGCTGGCCGCAGACGTCACGCGCCACGACAATTTGGCTTGGGACAAGCAACTCGGAGAAGATTTTTTCGGGACAGAAGACACGAGAAAAGCGCTTCGGCAAGTTGCCGCTCAGAGTAATGTGGAGAAACTCACGTCCCGGCCGTGACTTCACGCTGGAATCGTTTTGGAAGTCCTGTAAACGCCCTCCCGCGCATGTTTTTTGTCTGCGCGCAGCGTTTTACTTAGTGACGCCTTTTCGCGGGAATGCCTCTCGCAAGTTTACGGAGATCGTTTGACTTTCGTATTTAAATCGAACGGCGCCGTCTACGATGCTGGTTACGCGCAGCGTGGCGTTTCCACCCGCGGTCTGCACCTCCAGCGACCCACCTTCTGTGATGGGAATGCCATTAACAACCGCGAGTGGAATGCGCCCGAGCGCGATGGAACTCACATGAAGCATCTCGGCTGTTATGACTATATTTGGGCTCGGCTCGGCGACCGGAATTGCTAATCCACTGAGCGAGCTCGCGACAGCGACCTGCCGATGAAGCTCGCGAATCGCGTAGCCCGATCCGCCCACCAGCATCGCAGTAAAAATCGCAAATCCAGCAAACAGGCTAACGTTACCGATGCTGACGAAGGCTAGCCGCCGGTGGCGGTCTAAAATGGAGGCGCGGTTCGGGACGCTAAAGAGAAGCATTCCGTTTACCTAGCGACTCCCGTGCCACTTATAGTCTACACCTGCGTTAATCTCACACGGCCGAACGACTTAGACTGGTAACCGGAGCCGGCGAGACCGAGCACGGCAAAGTTAGATTTCGCATTTCGCATTTCGCATTTCGAACTACAGTCTTCGCGCTATGCCGTACAAAGACATCGCTCCGCCGAATGGCGAAAAAATCACCCGAACCGACCGATTGAACGTGCCGGACCGGCCGATCATTCCGTTCATCCGCGGCGACGGAACCGGGCCGGACATTTGGGCGGCGAGCGTGCGCGTGTTCGATGCCGCGGTGGAGAAAGCGTTTGGCGGCAAAAAGAAAATCGCGTGGTTCGAAGTGTTCGCCGGTCAGGCGGCCAAGGACAAATTCGATTCGTGGCTGCCGGACGACACGGTGGAAGCGTTTCGCGAATATCTCGTCGGCATCAAAGGTCCCCTCACCACGCCCGTCGGCGGCGGAATTCGTTCGCTCAACGTCGCGCTCAGACAGCTTCTCGATCTTTTTGTTTGTCTGCGTCCGGTGCAGTACTTCAAAGGCGTCCCCTCGCCCGTCAAGCATCCGGAGAAAGTCGACATGGTCATCTTCCGCGAAAACACGGAAGACATTTATGCCGGGATCGAGTGCGCCGCCGGCACGCCGGAGTCGCAAAAGATCCTCGATTTTTTCCAAAAGGAATTTCCGAAAGAATTCGAGAAAATCAGATTCGGCACGCGCCAGAAGGCGGCGGAGTTTTGGAAGAGAGTCGGCGCGCCGGAAAAAGACAGCGTGATGGTCGGCCTCGGTTTGAAACCGGTGAGCCGCTCCGGCAGCGTCCGGCTGATCCATAGCGCGATCAGTTACGCGATTCTCAATCAACGCAAGAGCGTCACGCTGGTGCACAAGGGTAACATTATGAAGTTCACCGAAGGTGCGTTTCGCGATTGGGGCTACGACGTCGCGAAAAATTATTTCGGCGCGGAAGAGATCGACGGCGGACCGTGGTGCAAAATTCCGATGAGCAAACCGGGTGGCGGCATCGTGATCAAAGACGCGATCGCCGATATCACGTTGCAACAAGTGCTGACGCGACCGGAAGATTTCGACGTGATCGCGACGCTAAACTTGAACGGCGATTACTTGAGCGACGCGCTGGCCGCGCAAGTGGGCGGGATCGGCATCGCGCCCGGCGGCAATATTAATTACATCACCGGTCATGCGGTGTTCGAAGCGACCCACGGGACCGCGCCGAAATACGCGAACCAGGACAAGGTGAATCCGGGCTCGGTGATTCTTTCCGGCGAAATGATGTTCCGTTACATGGGCTGGGCCGAAGCAGCCGACCTGATCCTGAAGGGACTGAAAGGGGCGATCGCGAGCAAACGCGTGACCTACGATTTCGCGCGGTTGATGGACGGCGCGACCGAGATCAAGTGCAGCCAATTTGGAGATAACGTAATCGAGCACATGTGATGGAAATGACGAAATCCGAATGACGAAGCTCGAAGGAATGAAATCGGAAACCCGAGGGCGAAAGAAATATCCATCATGGAAGTCATGTTTTTGGCTTTGCCACTCCTTCGTCATTCGTCACTAGTGCTTCGTCATTTATAAATCTATGCGCACATTCTTAGCCTCGTTTTTGATTCTCCTCGCAGCGATCGGCGCTCTCTCCGCCCAGAAGCGCAACATCACTGAAAAAGATCTGTGGGATTTTGTCTGGATCGGCGATCCGCAAGTTTCGGCGGACGGATCGCGCGTCGCGTTTGTGCGCGTGACAGTGAACGAAAAGAAAGAAGGCTACAACACTTCGATCTGGTCGGTGCCGACGAGTGGCCGTGAAGAACCGCATCAGTTGACCAAAGGCGATCACGATTCGACACCGCGATGGTCGCCGGACGGAAAATATTTGCTCTTC
>Ga0070707_100004156_pt1 | contig 13571 bp, 11 predicted proteins | sample KBSK5502metaG_FD_65468 | JGI IMG/M metagenome (GOLD analysis project Ga0070707, IMG submission 65468) | Corn, switchgrass and miscanthus rhizosphere microbial communities from Kellogg Biological Station, Michigan, USA - KBS K5-50-2 metaG | ecosystem: Host-associated > Plants > Roots >... | reverse complement strand
TGACCCTAATTCGCGCCACGCCTTGCATCTGTATACGATATTGGTTGACGAGAAGCGATCGCTAGTGGGCCGAGATAAGTTCATGAAGGAGTTGCACGCCCGCAATATTGGCTCTGGGGTCCATTACCGGGCAATCCCGGTTCATCCCGTTTACCAACGCCTGTTTGGCTGGAAGCCGGAAAACTTCCCGAACGCCATTGCGATCGGGCGGACAACTGTATCTTTACCCTTATCAGCCAAATTGACGGACGAAGACGTCGACGATGTGATTGCCGCCGTGAAGGATGTCGTGAACGCTACGAGCTAAAACCTGGAAACCAAGAATGCGAGTACTGCACGCACTCGATATTTGTTTACCTGTCTCCCAGAATTGGATTTATCCGCAAATCAAAGAAGTCGCTGGAGTCCAACCTGGGGTACTGTGCGGCCAGCGCAGAAACCTCGACCTGTTTCCGCTCGATTCAATCCCTGTTTTTCAGGATCCTCCTCCTAGGGCTGCTAGGTTCAGTCCGCGCAGACTAATTAGCTCACTTCTATTCCGCATAGGCCGCCCTCCCTTTTTACTGCCGGTGGGCTTCAGTCCACGGAAGTGGAACCCAGACCTCATCCACGCCCACTTTGGCACGAAAGGGTGGGGAATGCTCTCTATTCGGGAGCGGCTTCACATTCCGCTTGTGACTTCGTTTTATGGAACTGATGCTTGGCAACTCCCTCAGTCCAATCCAAAGTGGCGCGAAAGATACAAGTGGCTGTTCTCGGAAGGCGCTTGCTTCTTGGTGGAAGGTCCAGCGATGCGCAACCGGCTCATCGATCTGGGCTGCACCGGCGACAAAATCAAAGTCGTTCGCCTCGGGATCAATCTCGCGACTGCGCCCTTCGAAGAACGAGACTTTATGCCTCCGCTGCGGATTCTAATGATCGCGCGTTTTGTTGAGAAAAAGGGCTTCGTGGATGGGTTGGAGGCGTGTGCCCTGGCACGCCAGTCAGGCGTAGACCTGAAGGTCCGGATTGTCGGCGATGCAGGAGCCGAAGACCCTGTTGGACAGGAAATTAGGATCCGCCTTGCCGAACTTGCCGGACGACCCGATCTGCACGGTTGTGTGTCCTTTGAAGGCTTTATGCCTCCCCACCGAGTGGCCACCATCATGAAGGAATGCAACGTGTTCCTCTGCCCTAGCAAACACAGTAAAGACGGAGATGCTGAAGGGGGTTCCCCCGTTGTGTTGACCCAAGCCATGGCCGCAGGTCTGTTATGTGTGGGTACGCGTCATTGCGACATTCCGGAGGTAATTATTGACGGCAAGACGGGCTACCTCTGCGAGTCGGGCGATATCGATGGCATAGCTTCTCGGCTCGCCCAGGTAGCGAGGGAGCCTTTGCAGGCTCGGGCGCTCACGCGTCGCGGCCGTAAGCACGTCGAAACGTGGTTTTCTACGGAAAGGGAAGTCTCTGAACTCAAAAGGATTTATGCCTGTATGGTTGCGAGCGCGCAATAGTTAGCGGGAAAGGTTGAATGCAAAACGACGTCCTCACTATCGCCGTGTGTAAGCTACTTTACCCCAGGATGGTTTGTGCGTCGCCGCTGGTTCAGTGGAATTCTCGTTTTCATCTCCTCCAGCAGTGGCATGACAACTTGGAACGGTTGATCACGCATTCCGGAGGAACGTCGCGCATATACCGCCGGCCTGTCCTGACCAACATCCTGGCCGCGTATGAGCAAGTTCTGGAGATACAGTAGATCTCAACCAAGCCGCTAATCGTAAGTCTCTCCGAAAGATGGCACTGGCGCGCTGGAGAATGCGATTCGAATATGACGGTATGACACGTCTCGAACGCCGCCATCGAGGCAGCAAGCGGCGTGTACCACGCCGGCGGTGCGGGGGGGATGGGAACTCATATCCAGTAAGCAAGCGGTGATAGGACCTTGATTGCGGCACGCTCGCGCGAGGTGTCAGCTCAGCGCGATCTTCGAGGAAACTAAGGATCTGCCGATAAATATAGGGATGCTCGTGTTGCCTACGCGTGTGGCGAACGCGTGCGAACTGGTGGAAGGGACTTACGAATGAATCCAGATTTTCGACCAGCAGAGAGGGGAGCCCTCGGTTACATCTAGCGGCATCTCGACTTTGGGTTAACCGGGACAATATTGGGGATGCGCTGCCGCTGACGATACGCTAAGAGTCTATGACTTACCGGCGCGACATTGATGGCTTAAGAGGCATCGCGGTGCTGTCCGTGATCTTTTTCCATGCCGGTTTTTCTTGGTTTCAGGGTGGCTTTATAGGAGTCGACGTCTTTTTCGTTATTTCCGGGTATCTGATCACCTCGATCATACAGAAGGAAATAGACGGAGGGTTTTTCACGCTTGCGAATTTCTATGAGCGGCGGGCACGAAGAATCATGCCCGCGCTGTTCGTTACGATTGTTGTCACATGGATTGTTGCGTTGCTGTTGTACATGCCACCAGAATTCAAGTCGTACTCGGCTAGCGTTGCAACAACGGCCACATTTGCTTCGAATATCTTGTTCTGGCGCCAAGGGGGATACTTTGCCGGGCCGGCCGAAATCAAACCGCTGTTGAACATCTGGTCGCTCGCCGTGGAAGAGCAATTTTATCTTCTGTTTCCGGTGGTGATGATCTTTCTTGCGCGATTTGGCCACAAGACACGGCTCTTCTTGGTTAGTCTTGTTTTACTGATTTCTCTCGCTTTAAGCATATGGAGCACGTCCCATGCGCCGGGCGCGGCTTTTTTCTTGACGCCCAGTCGTGCGTGGGAGTTGATGCTGGGTGCGGTATTGGCATTTGATTTCTTAAAGGTATCACAGAGTCGTTGGATCGCTGAAAGCGCTGCGATTACCGGCTTATTCATGATCCTTTGGTCGGTATACTCATTTTCGTCGAAGACGCATTTTCCAGGAGCCAGCGCAGCGACACCGTGCCTTGGAGCAGCGTTCCTGATTTATTCCGGCTTGACCGTGAAAACTGCCGTAGGACGTATACTGGGTTCGCAACCGCTCGTGTTCGTCGGCCTGATTTCTTATTCTTTGTATTTATGTCATTGGCCTGTTTTTGCATTCGTTCGATATTTTTGGATCCGGCCTCTTTCCGTATATGCCAACACCGCGATATTGATCTTTTCCACTGTTGCTGCCCTTCTCTCATGGAAATATATCGAGAAGCCCTTTCGCTCAGTTCACGGTCGGATTTCACGACGCGAACTTTGTTTAGGTGCAGCAGTCGCGTCAGGCGTCTTTCTTGTGACCGGAATTGTCGGTTATGTGAACGAAGGATTTCCCGGACGGTATCCTGGCTACGTCCATCTCCAGTACCGGGATTGGCTGGCGGAATATAACGAACGAAGTTGTTTCCTAATGGCCGATCAAGAGCTTTCAGATTGGAAAGGCGATCAATGCCTACTCTCGAAACGAGGGTTGCCCACGGTGCTTCTATGGGGCGATTCCTTCGCAGCGCATCTTGCACCGGGAATCAAAGCGAACACATCCCTGATGGATTACGATGTACTGCAATACTCAGTCGCAAGTTGCGCGCCGATTCTGGATCGCGAAAGCTCATGGCGCAGCGGCTGCCGCGCGGCGGCTGAAGAGGCATTAAAAATCGTGAGAAAATATTCTGTAGTCAGGGTAATCCTTGCTGTCCGGTGGGATAAGGAATACCGTTATTATGACGACTTCTTCGTTAGCATCAGAAACACTATCGTAGCGCTTCATTCGCTGGGAGTCGATGTTCTGATCATCGGACAGAGTCCGACATTTACATTCTGGGATAGTTTGGACGTCCAGTACCGGCTGAAAATCAGCCACCGGTCGGGTGCAAATTTTTACCCATTTCTGTCCTTTGGTCATGAGTTCATCTCGAACATCAAACAAGAGCTTGCCGGAATTCCTTTAGTCGATCCCATGGAGCTTCTTTGCCGGCCGGAGGCTTGCCAGATTCTTGCAAATGGGGAGCCACTTTACATAGACGGGGCGCATTTCTCGGTTCTCGGGAGCACGATCCTGATCCGTGCGATTGCAGAGGAGCTAAACGCGCCGCTCGGTGGAAAGGCATAGACTGCCTTTATCTGTGAACGAAGCAGGTTCGCCATGGCATGCAGGTAGCGTCGCACTTTTGCGTGCTTCGCCCCGAACCGTGGGAAATCTTTTCTAAGAGGAGTGAAACGAAGATCGTTGCCCTCAACCGACAAGCTGTTAACAGAGTCGATGGCCTCCGGACTCGTACGTGTGGACAGGCGGCATCGCGACATCGCGAAGTGATTATTGTCGGCCAAACTCGGCTATCGCTGTGATTCGGGCAACATTGACGGCTTGGCGTCCGTGCTCGGCAGGGTGGCGAAAAACCCGTCGCCGGCTCAATCACTGATATGTCGCGGACGGCAACACGCAGGGCCACGAGCCTGCCTGTAACCTCGAGGATTGGGTAGGATGCAAAAGGCTGTCTTCACCATCGCGGTTGGCAATCCTCTTTACACCAGAATGGCTTGTGCGCTCGCTCGCTCGTTCAAACTCTGGCACCGCAGTAGTGAGATCAGCTTCTTCCTGGCTACCGACAAGGATCGTAGTTCGTTGCCTGCAGACTTGTCGGATATCTGCATTATCCGGGTAGAGCCGGGACAATACGGTCATGGGTTCTCACCCAAGATTCATCTCGATAAAATTGCGCCTGCGGACCAATCACTCTTCGTTGATGCCGATTGTCTTTGCGTTGGTTCTTTGGCGCAGGCGTTTGTGGCTTTTCGGGGGCATGCTGTTTCAGTTATCGGTCGTGAGATCAATAGTGGGGAGTGGGCTGGTGACGTGGCGGCCATTTGCCGGAGATTCAACATAGCGGCCATGCCACGTTTCAACGGCGGAGTGTATTATCTAGAGCGAGGCAAACTTTGTGAGCGGGTGTACCAAACCGCACGGGAGCTTGAAACCCGTTATGACGAAATCGGTTTTGTGCGGCTCCGAGGTCGTCCGAACGATGAGGTTCTTGTTTCACTCGCGATGGCCCTGCATGGCCAAGAACCCATTCCGGAGCAGGGAGACATCATGAACAGCCTGCTCGCTGGGCCAGCTGGGCTGGAACTGGACGTCTTCAGAGGGCACGCTTTGCTGCGAAATCCAAAAAAACATCCCCGCCATAATCCCTGGTACAAACTGGAGGAGATGCGCCCGAAGCTGGTGCATTTTCTAGGGAGCGACATCAATGACTACCCTTATCGTCAGGAGGAAATGCGCCTGGAACTCGTTTGCAGCAAAAGGTGGCCCCGCTGGTTAGCTACGCTGCAGGCAAAGCTTTTGTTTTCTCTTCCCTGGTTGATCTGGAGCAAATGCAAAGATTTCCTCCGGCCAACTTATCATGTGCTCTTTGGGCCTCGCGCCGTTCGGAGCAGCCGTTTGTCTTAAGACAAGTGTCACACGCTTGCTGTATCGCGATTGACGAGCTTGCAAAGGCCTAGACAAGAGAATTGCTTGCCGACCGCATTCCTGGGATTGTGAATGAAAGTCTGGCTCATCATTGTTGCTATTTCGTTACCCGCCCTCGCTCAGAAGAATTTGACCCAAAGCTTTGCGAACGGGTCCTTGAGTACCGATACCAACACAAGGTCGGTCGTTAATGTGTCTTACGTTCCAGGAGTGGATTGCACAGGGACCAGAGACAGTTCTGGAGCTTTAAATCACCTCTTCGACGCACGGCTGGGCGGAAACATTAACGGTAAGTCCGTCATCATTCCTTTCTCATGCCAGCTTCGCGCAGATCATCAGGTGACGGTGTTTGGTCAATCATACTTCGTCATAGACGGAGAAGGACGCCCGGGGGGAAGCATCTTTGGCTGCGATGGTTCAGCTGGTCCTCTACTTTTGATCAGCCGTTCGGGACATGCTGAAATTCGCGGCTTGGAGGTATACGCAAAGGGCGTAGGTTGTAGATCTAGCTTTACTCAGTCCATTCTAGTCAGCAATGGGAGGACAGGTGGCGTAACCGCTACCGATCTCAAATTTGTGAATATGAATATTCATCCCAGTTCCGGAGGAGTAGCCCTCCCTAACTACATCGGGATTGAATTCGGGGTCAATGGCGAGCAAAACGTAGAAGACATGCGCATCAGTGATTCCAGTATAGCGTGCAGCAATAGCCCAAATAGCTACGGTGTAGATATCGAAGGCGAGAATTCTGATGATGACGAAGTATATCACAATATCATAACTGGCTGCTTTCAGAACGTGCGAGTTTTTGCCGGTGGAGCACGCATAGTAAACAACAAATTCAGCGGCGGGGGCAATTTTGCGCGCTTTGGAGCGGGCGGCAGTACTATCTGGGTACGCCTTTGTGTTCCGCCGCTGCTTATTCTTGGAAACGAGGCTGCGGAAGGTTCAGGTCAATTCATCAACTCGAACAACGACCGAGGTGGCTTCGGGTGCCAGATGCTCATCTTGGGTAATCAGTGGACCTTGGCCGCGGGTGGAAGCATCGATCCGAACGTCTATCCGGTCAATCTCAACTCTGGCGGCGCGGACAATCAAGTAGTAATCGGCAATAGTTTTGACGCGGGTGGAGCTACTTCAAAACCAATCATCGGGAGTGACCGCCGAGCGCCGTCTGGGCCCTTGGGCAGTCTAGTTGAGTTTGGCAATGAGGTGTTACACGACCCGGCAGGAGTGCTTAACATGCACACTCCACCGTTTGCTCAGGGTACGTTGAGTTTTAGTAAATCGGTGGATGGCACCAACTCACTCCAGACCTTGCTTTCACTCCAAACACCTAGCTCGTCATCCGCCACTTGCACCGCCGGACAGATTTGGGCCGACAAAAGCTTCGTCTATGTGTGTACGCGGTCGAATACGATAAAGCGGGTCGCCCTGTCCAGCTTCTAACAAAGAAGTCGCCGTGGGGGCCTCCAAAATTCCGGCCGGACTGATTCCAGACCCGCACTGAATCTGACATGCACGCGGATATTACCGTAATCATTCCATCCCATAACCGCCTCTGGTCCTTGCCGAAGGCTGTTGAGTCCTGTCGTAGTTCTGCCCTGCGGATACAAATCATTGTAATTGACGATGGCAGCACGGATGGAACGGGAGAATGGCTAAGGACCCAGCAAGACTTGGAAGTATTACAAGGTGAGGGGTGGGGCAAGCCCTGGGGAGTCAATAGCGCGCTGAGTTTGGCCAAGGCAACTTATTTACGTTACTTGGATTCCGATGATTGGCTGAATCCCGGAACTAATGAGCGCCAATTCGAAATTGCGGAGCGGGAGCAGGCTGACGTCGTCGTTGCGGGTCTCGACCTCTACCGGGACGAAACATTTGTGAAGACTGACCCCTGGTCCTCCACCGACGACTTTATTGCCCAGCAGCTCGGCGAGTCGCGTTATTCAGCTTATTCAGCTTTTTTGTTTCGAAGAAGTTTCATCGAAGACATTCCGCACCGAACATTGTTTCCATCTTCGGATTTCGCCTCAAGAGATGATCGTTGCTTCATGCTAGAGGTGGCGCTGCGACATCCGCGAATCGCGGTCTGCTCGATGCCCACACTCTGCTACCGTCAACATTCGAAGGAACGACTGCAGTTCCCTACCGGACTGCGCGCAGTCGGCACTAACATTCAGCAGTTGTACATCTACCGCCAAATCCTAAGTCTGCTAGATCAACGTGGCGAGCTAACTCCTCGTAGACGCAAGGCCGCTTGCAACCCGCTCTGGCCGTTGGCTCATTTGGTCGCCTATTCGCACCTTAGTGAGGCGTGCGAGATAGCTGAATGGGTTTTCAAGCTTGATCCAGAGTTTAGTGTGCCTGAGAAGGGTCTGCTCGGAATGCTTTATCGCCTTATGGGCTTTCAAAGGACCGAACTCCTCCTGCGCTTGCGCCGAAATTGTCTGGCGCTCTTCAGAGCCAAAAGAGCGGCTCGAAGCCTGAAACTCAAGTAGATTGTGCAAACCCTCAACCTCTTTTATGAAGAACCTGACTTGGATCGTTGGCTGCTGCTTGATCGCTATCCGCGCAGGCTGATTCGACGGATAGTTCGCGGCAGGCCCCGAGCCGGAGGGCAGGCACGGGTTTTTCTGAACTTGTGCGCGGGATTGGATATATTGGGTATTCGTTACCGCGTCAACCAGTTCCGTTACATCGAACGGCATCCTGACGAATTGGCCTGCATCATCGGGAAACCCCATGTGTTAAATAAAATCCGTTGGCGCAATCCCATCATGTTTGGTGCCGCTGTGCATTCCCATCCCTTAACCGATCCCGACTTGCTGAAGCGTCTCAGCGTCCGGAGAGTCCTGGTTCCTGGAGAGTGGATGCGGCAGATGTGTGAACCATACTACGGAAACGCAGTGGTCGCTTGGCCTGTGGGAATTGACACAGAGTCTTGGAACCGAGACCCCGACACCCAGAAGAGCTTTGATTTTCTTCTATACGATAAGGTGCGTTGGGAGCACCATAACTACGACCGCACTCTGATTGAACCGATCCGACAGACGTTGCGTCAGCGCGGGTTAACGTATTCCCAAATTCGTTATGGCTACTACGAAGAAGAGACGTTCCGCGAAAAACTTCGAGGGTGCAGGGCGATGATCTTCTTGTGCGAACACGAAACGCAGGGCATCGCATATCAACAAGCTCTTGCCTGCGGAATCCCTATTCTTGCTTGGGATCGCGGTGGCTACTGGCAAGATCCGGAGTTTTATCCGCATCGCGTAAAATTTGGACCAGTGACCTCCGTCCCCTACTGGGACGAACGGTGCGGGAGAAAGTTCGCGAACCCTACTAAATTTCCGGAAGAGCTTAGCCAGTTCTGTGCGAACCTTGCGCACTATTCGCCCCGAGACTACATACTTCAGAATTTGACCCTGGAGATTTGTGCCGGAAAATATCTCGAACACGTTCAGAAGATAAATGGTTAGTAGAGCGCCGATAATCCAGGTTCGGCTCGTTTTTGAAAATGATCTCCAGAGTGGTCGTCATTATTTCTGCGCACAATACGCGGTTCGACTGAAGGTCCCGAGATAGCACTACGGCGGAACGGAGGTGAGCAGAATTCGGCTATCCGCGGGTACAGGGAATCATGTCTATTATGTCAAAAATCAAGCATAGAGTGAATGAGTTGCTGGGCCGTGTAAACTTGCGGATTGAGACTCGAACTGCCGACCGCGCTGAAATGGCCCGGTTGCTCAATTTGGAACAAACTGGACACTTCGGTCATCAGGTCTTCCCCGTTCTTCCACAAATCGCCCGCTGCGACCCGAATCCTTTGCTTGGGGCGCTCGACCAGTTCCGAGAGCAGACCAGTCGATTCGCGCGACCCAGAGAGAAGGGCATGTATTCCTTTTCGAACGATTACTTCACGTCACCGGATGCGGAGATCGCCTACGTTCTCATTCGCCTATTACATCCAAGGCGCATCGTCGAAGTGGGCTCGGGGAATAGTACCTACCTTTTTCGAGAAGCTATTACAGACGGCAGCTTAGACACAAAGTTGGTGTCCATTGATCCCTCTCCACGCAGAGAGGTGCAGTCAGTTGCCAATCAGGTTATTCGTAGGAGGCTGGAAGACGTCCCCTCCGCCGAATTGCAAAACGTATTACACCCTAACGACATCCTATTCATCGATTCCAGCCATGAGATTCGTTCGGGAAACGACGTAGTGAGCTTATTTTTGAACGTTGTGCCAGAACTAAAAACCGGCGTTGTGATCCACGTCCACGACATATTCTTGCCTTTTGAGTATCCTCGGGAATGGATCATTGAGAACACATTGAATGTGAATTGGGCTGAACAGTATCTCGTACAAGCTATGCTGCAGGGATCCAATCAATTCGAGGTATTGTGGCCGGGCCACTTCTTCCAAAGAACTTTGCCGGACTTCGCTGACCACTTCGACGGCAAGCGGTTAGGTGTTGCAACCTCGCTGTGGCTCCGAAAGTTGTCATGCGACTCACCAAATATGCCAGCGGGGACAGATCGAACGGATATCGGGAGCCATGACACTTAAAAGTGTACTAAGCGAGAGCGTCAACTATATTCCGTATTCGGTAAGGCCTTGGATAAAGAACCTGCCAGGCATAGCTAGCCTTCAACGCTGGCTCGTCACACGATTTTTGTCCAACCAGTCTTTTGTGCACACGGTTAACGTCGGACCTGCCGCGGGTCTCCGATTTGAGGTCAGCCTTCCACTTGATAAATCCATCTGGTCTGGAATGTACGAACGCGAATTTACGGCTGCGATAGTGAAATGTGTCAAGCCAGGCTACATTTGTTATGACGTTGGCGGTTATAGGGGCTATCTGGCGGGGGCTATGGCGATGGCGGGGGCTTCGAGAGTGTTTGTATTTGAACCGCTGCCTGCCAATCAAAAAGCGCTGTGCCGTTTATGCGAGCTGAATCCTCAATTACCTGTCAACGTCATTGCCGTCGCGCTGGGCGCGGAAGATGGGGCCGCGTTGCTTAAGGTAATGCCCGACGCCAGCATGGGAAAACTTTCCAGCAGCTCTTTTCAGTCCGAGGTCACGGCTTTGAACGAAATGTCGATTACGGTACGTAAAATCGATTCTCTCTTGCAAACGCGTGAAATTCCGCCACCCGATGTCCTCAAGATTGACGTCGAAGGCGCCGAGGCCGACGTTCTGACTGGAGCTCGTGAGATGCTGCGCGTGTCACGGCCGAGAATCTTTTTGGAAGCGCACGGCGGAGCACTCGAGGAGGCTTGCTCGCAACAACTTGTCCGATTGGGCTACAGGATCCGCCGTCTTGAACGCCAGATTTCCGGTGCAGAGTCGCCACGGCACCTCGTTTGTCTGCCATGACGCGCCCGGGTGGAGGCCCTCGTAACCCACAAAATCGGCGTGTTGCGATTCTAACTGCCTCATCGCTATCTAGGAATCCCCGTGCTTTCAAGGAGGCCAAGACCGTCGCTAATGCTGGTTACGAGGTTATCGTGTATGGAGCCTGCTTCGAAGCGGGTCAGCGACAGATTGACGAGGAGCTTGCTCGTCGTCACAGTTTTTCCTTCAAGTCTGTTCTGGAGGGCGGGATTAGACCGCAGCTTCTGTCATTCTGGCGACGCGTTCGTACCCGCGCGGGAGTCGACTTGAACCGATATCTGCATATTGAGAACTCTTGGCAATTGGGTCCCGCAGTTGTCGAACTGGAAAAACAATCGAGGATAGCAAAGGCAGACTACTATATTGCACATCTGGAGCAAGGATCGTGGGTGGGCGCACAGCTTCACCGCTCCGGCTCGATGGTCGGTATTGACATGGAGGACTGGTATTCAGAAGACCTGCCCCTCGAAGCGCGAAAATATCGTCCACTGAAGTTGTTGCGGGACGTGGAAAGGAAACTCCTGACCTCAGGCGCACATGCGACCTGTACCTCGCACGCCATGAGCAAGGCCCTGGCCGCTGAATTCGGATGCCCACACCCCACAGTCTTATACAATGCTTTTCCTTGGTCTGATCGGGGGGCCATGGACGGTTTATCAAAAGACCGAAGGGATCGTCGACTCCCGTCTATTCACTGGTTTTCGCAGACACTTGGCCACGGGCGCGGGCTGGAAGATCTCGTTGATGCACTGCATTTACTAACGCACGAAGCTGAGATTCATTTACGAGGAAAGCCGGTGAGTGGATTTGAGAATTGGCTCGCGCATCGCGTGCCGGAGGAATGGCGCGGACGGATCGTAGTTCATGAACTGGTGTCCAATGCGGAACTCCTGTCTCGAATCGCTGAGCACGATATCGGTTTTGCGGGAGAGACTCCTCTTATTCGCAATAAGGATCTGACCGTCTCCAACAAGATTCTGTACTATTTGCTCGCTGGACTCGCTGTTGTGGCCAGCGATACTGCCGGACAGCGGGAAGTAGCAGCGCAAGCGACGGGTGGCGTGTTTTTGTATTCATCCGGCGACGCTCCCGCGTTGGCGGCTCGCCTAGACGCTTTGCTCGGATCGACCGACGCGTTAAGGGAGGCTAAGGCTTCCGCGCTTGACGCCGCGGAGCAAACATTCTGTTGGGAACGTCAGGAGCAATCACTCTTGGAGGCGATAAATCGTGCCTTGGGCCGCTCTGGCGGATAGATAGAGAGAATAGCAATCACAAATGCATTCCAACTTCTTGCGTGGCTGGGCAACCGATTTGGCAAGCCCAGGGGCTTCGAACGGGTTGTGCGATACTTTGCATCGCCGGAGAAATGCAGGGATCTTCCAGAACTGTGTCTGGTGCGGGATGGTATGGTTTTCCTCGCACGACCTGGGGTGCAGGTCGACTGGCACGTTCTTTTTTTTGGAAGCTACGAGCCTGAGGTCCGAAGAATATTCCGGACCGTCTTGCCCTTGGGGGGCGTTGCCCTTGACGTCGGTGCGAACGTCGGTTGGCATACGCTGCTCATGGCCTCGCTCGTTGGTGCAAGCGGGCGCGTTCTTGCGATTGAACCAAATCCCGCCCTGCGACATCGGCTGCATGATCACCTCTGCCTTAACCGTCTTAAACAGGTGGAGGTTATATCTGACGTCGCGGCAGATACTGAAGAGATGATGGATTTCTACGCCCCATCCCTGAATGACAGGAATTCCGGAAACGGCCATGTCGTCGAAGACGCACGAAGGAATGCCACTACTATCAGGGTGGAGGCACGCCGACTGGACACGATTATCGCAGCCGCAAGATGCGAACGCTTAGACCTTATTAAGGTAGACGTCGAGGGCTTCGAATGGCGGGTACTTCGGGGTGGAGAGAACACGATCGCCAAGTTTCGGCCGCATATCGTATTCGAATACAATGCCGAATATGCTGCTCGGGGTGGAGGGACACCAGAGCTCATGGGGAATTTTTTTCAGACGCACCGCTACCGATTGTTCACAATTGGACGGAATTGTGCCGAGGCGATTCAACGTAATCGTTGGCCTGTTTCTGCCGATATCTGGGCCGTTCCAGTCAACTGAATTTGCTGGGCCCTAGCCCGATAGAGATGCTTGTCGAGACCATTCGCTATCGTTTCCGGGATCTTATCTACCCTGGTCTCGACCTGCACACCCGCAATCGCGCCTCACTGCGCCGTTTCTGGCGGATCGGCCCCCGCGACGTACTCGATGCTGGTAGCGGAAACGGGTATTTCTCCTGGCTGGCGTATCAAACCGGCGCCCGTGTTGTGGCTATGAACTACGAGCAAGAACAGGTGGACAAAGCAAGCGACTTCTTGATCGGCCACAAGCACCTAGACCCCTCGCGCTTGCGATTTGAGCAACGCAATCTTTACGATCTGACCCACGAAAATCGAACATTCGATGAAGTCATCTGCTTTGAAGTGTTGGAGCATTTGGTCCGCGACCGTGACGTGGTCACTGAGTTCTACCGTATTTTGCGTCCGGGGGGGGCCTTGCACCTTTGCTGTCCACATCGACTGCACCCTCGGCACCTGGTAGAGGTGCTTGACACTCAAGAATCGGGCGGGCACGTGAGAGCGGGGTATACCGAGGAAGACTATCGAGAGTTGCTCGAGCCACTGGGATTTCACATTGAGTCTGTGGTGGGAATCGGCACGCCAGCGGTTTATCATTCAGACCGGATACT
>Ga0070707_100004155_pt1 | contig 13572 bp, 10 predicted proteins | sample KBSK5502metaG_FD_65468 | JGI IMG/M metagenome (GOLD analysis project Ga0070707, IMG submission 65468) | Corn, switchgrass and miscanthus rhizosphere microbial communities from Kellogg Biological Station, Michigan, USA - KBS K5-50-2 metaG | ecosystem: Host-associated > Plants > Roots >... | reverse complement strand
AACCGGGCCGATGCGAGCGCCGAGACCGCCGCGGCGGCGGGGCAAGCAGTTCCGGGAGAACAGGGCGGCGTCCTCGCCGGCCGGCCGGTGAGGCGCCGGCTGCCCAGGCAGCGACCGGCGACGGTGACCAGGTTCTCGGTGGCCGGCTCCGAGGGCTATATGACCGCGTCGACCTATCCGGACGACGGCGTGGGCGAGGTGTTCCTCAAGCTCGGCAAGCAGGGCTCGACGCTGGCCGGCGTGATGGACGCCTTCTCGATCGCGATCTCGGTCGGCCTGCAGTACGGGATACCGCTCGAGTCCTACGTCGCGAAGTTCACGAACATGCGGTTCGAGCCCGCGGGGATCACCGACGACCCGGACATCCGGATGGTCAGCTCGGTGATGGACTACATCTTCCGGCGGCTGGCTCTCGACCACCTGCCCTACGAGCAGCGGGCCGACCTGGGCATCCTGTCGGTCGCCGAACGCTCGGCCGTGCTGGACGGCGAAGACCCGTCGGCCGCCAGCGACGAGGTCGACCCCGAGGAACTTGCCCAGTCCGCGCCGCGGGAAGAGCCACGGCTGCCGACCGCGGAGCGGCAGGCAAGCCCAGGGCCGCAGCAAGGTGGCGCCGCAGGCCTGGCTGTCCGGGCGAATGGTTCTGCCGAGCTGATCGAGTCGCACCAGGGCCGGGTCGCCGACGCGCCGCTCTGCCTGACCTGCGGGACCAAGATGCGCCCGGCGGGCAGCTGCTACGTCTGCGAAGGCTGCGGCTCGACCAGCGGCTGCAGCTAGGTGGCCCCAACTTACGAGGGAGAGTTTGCAGCTCAGGAGGGGTGCGGCTAGGAGGCCGCGCCCCCTGAGCGCTAGCCGCACGCGGCGCGCTCTCCACATACCCCGGATTAGCGTCACGTAAATAGGGACAAAAGGCTCGTGATCATGGCCCCCATCGGGGGGAAGTCGAGTTTGCGGCATTTGCTCCGGCGGGTTGTGCCGTGATCAGGGCTTGCCGACTGCCGCTGCCGCGCCGCTGGTCACTGAGATGCCGTCGAGGAACAGCGAGATGCAATCCTCGGCGAAGCGACCTACCGGGTACTGCGGCGTCGGCCGGAACCAGCGCACCGACAGCCAGATCGAATCGCGCATCAGCCGGTACAGGATCCCCGGATCCAGGTCAGACCGGAACTCGCCCCGGGCGATGCCGTCGGTGATCACCTCGAGCCAGGCCTTCCTGACGTCGCTTGCCGCGCTGGTCAGATAGCCGAAGCGGTCGAACTGCGAGAGGTAGTTGACGTCGGACTGGAAGATCTCGGTCGCGTGCGGATGTGCTTCCACGACACGCAGCGAGGCGACGACGAGGTCGCGCAGCCTCGCGCGCGGCTCCGCCGGGCTGGCCAGCACCGACGCGGAGGACTCGCGCAGGTCGGTCAGGTAGGGCGCGAGAATGCCGTCGACTATCGCTTCCTTGGAGTCGAAGTGGTGGTAGAGGCTGCCCGACAGGATGCCGACCTCGTCGGCGATCTCGCGCACCGTCGTGGCCGCGACGCCCTTGCGCGCGAACAGCCGGGCGGCGACGGCCAGGATCTGCTCGTGCCTGTCCCCGGGCTCTCGGCTCATGTCTGCTACCGGTTGCGTTGGCCCGCCTCGTCACGTTCCGCGCGCTCCGAGGCGACGGCATGGCGGCTGGGTATAGTGAGCCGACCATATCAAACAAGCGCTTGCTACGCCCTGGACGGCCGTGCGCGACGGCCGGTCGGCGTGCGGGAAGGGCGGCGATGCGGCGCAAGGTGATGACGGCCGCCGACGTGGTCGCCGAACTGCGCTCGGGGATGACCGTCGGCGTCGGCGGCTGGGGCTCGCGGCGCAAGCCGATGGCCCTGGTCAGGGCGATCTGCCGGTCCGGCCTCACCGACCTGACCGTCGTCAGCTACGGCGGGCCTGACGTCGGCATGCTGCTGGCCGCTGGCAAGGCGCGCAAGCTGGTGTACGGGTTTGTCTCGCTCGACTCGATCCCGCTCGAGCCGCACTTCCGCGCGGCCAGGCAGGCGGGCGCGATCGACGTGGCCGAGTACGGCGAGGGCATGCTCCAGTGGGGGCTGTACGCCGCGTCGTGCCGGCTGCCGTTCCTGCCCACCCGAGCGGGGCTCGGCTCCGACGTGCCGCGCGTCAATCCTGGCCTGCGCATGGTCAGGTCGCCATACGACGACGGCAAGGAACTGCTGGCTATGCCAGCACTTCGCCTGGACGCCGCCATCGTTCACGCGAGCCGGTCCGACGCGCACGGCAACGCGCAGTTCCTCGGCCCTGACCCGTACTTCGACGACCTGTTCTGCATGGCCGCCGACCGGGCGTACCTGTCCTGCGAGAAGGTCGTGCCGACACCCGAACTGACCGCCTCGGCGCCGCTGCAGACGCTGCGGATCCAGCGCTGGATGGTGGCCGGCGTCGTCGAGGCGCCGCACGGCGCGCACTTCACCTCGTGCGCTCCTGACTACGGCAGGGACGAGGATTTCCAGCGCGAGTACGCCAGCGCGGCGGCGGATCCCGCGGCGTGGGCGCAGTTCCGCGCCGCCTACCTCGACCAGGATGAGGCCGGGTACCAGGCCGCGGTAGCCGCACGCCGCGCGGGCGCTCGCCTTGACTAGCGCGGTAACCAGGGCCGAGGTATGCGCGATCGCCTGCGCCGAGGCCTGGCGGGGCGACGGCGAGATCCTGGCCAGCCCGATCGGCCTGATCCCGGCGATCGGCGCCCGGCTGGCCAGGGCCACCTTCGAACCCGGCCTGCTGCTCACCGACGGTGAGGCGCTGCTCGGCCAGGGCACGTGGGCGATCGGCGCCCAGCCCGAGGTCATCGAGGGCTGGCTGCCGTACCGTGCCATCTTTGACCTCATTTACAACGGAAAGCGCCACGTGATGATGAGCCCGAGCCAGATCGACGCCTACGGCAATGTCAACATTTCGGCCATCGGCGACTTCCGGCGGCCGAAGGCGGCCCTGCTCGGGGTGCGCGGAGCGCCAGGCAACACCGTCAGCCACCCGGTGAGCTACTGGGTGCCGAGGCACACGCCACGGGCGTTCGTGAGCCGGGTCGACATGGTCAGCGGCATCGGCTACGACCGCGCGGCCGCCGCCGGCGAGCCGGCGGCGCAGTATCACGAACTGCGCCGCGTGGTCACCAACCTTGGCGTCCTCGACTTCGGCGGCCGGAGCCACCGGATGCGGCTCGCTTCGGTGCACCCGGGAGTCGCGGTTGACCAGGTGCGCGCGGCGACCGGCTTCGAGCTCGAGGTTCCCCATCACGTGCCGGTGACCAGGGAGCCAAGCCCGGCCGAGCTGTTGCTGATCAGGTCGGTGATCGACCCCGACGGCCGGCGGGACCGCGAGGTCGGCCCATGACGGCGCTGCGCACGCCGATCTGCGACCTGTTCGGCGTGCGCTACCCGATCGTGCAGACCGGCATGGGGTTCGTGTCCGATCCGCGGCTGACGGCGGCAACCGCGAATGCCGGCGGCCTGGGGATCCTGGCCGGCGCCACGATGAGCTACTCCGACCTCGCGGCGGCGATCGCGGCGACAAGAAGCCTCACGTCCGCGCCGTTCGGCGTGAACCTGCGCGCGGACGCGCCCGATGCCGGGCGCCGCGTCGAACTGCTGATCAGCGAGCAGGTGCGGGTTGCATCGTTCGCGCTCGCGCCACAGCCCGACCTGATCGCGCGGCTGAAGGAGGCCGGCGTGGTCGTCGTGCCATCGATCGGAGCGCGCAGGCATGCCGAGAAGGTCGCCGGGTGGGGCGCGGACGCGGTGCTTGTGCAGGGCGGCGAGGGCGGCGGCCATACCGGCCAGGTCGCCACCTCGATCCTGCTGCCGCAGGTCGTCGACGCGGTTGGCATCCCGGTCATCGCCGCGGGCGGCTTCTTCGACGGTCGCGGGCTCGCCGCGGACCTGTGCTACGGGGCCGCCGGCATCGCGATGGGCACCAGGTTCCTGCTCACCAGCGACAGCCAGGTGCCCGACTCGGTCAAGCGCCAGTACCTGGCCGCGACGGTCGCCGACACCTTGGTCACCGACGCGCTCGACGGGGTGCCCCAGCGACTGCTGCGCACGCCGTTCACCGAACGCCTCGCCAGGGCTGGCCGCACCGCCACGCTGCTGCGATCGGTACGCAGCGCGGCCACCTTCCGGCGGCTGACCGGAGCATCGTGGCGCGAGCTCGTCGGCGAGGGACTGGCGATGCGCCGCTCGCACGGCCTGGCGTTCGGCCAGCTGCTGCTGGCAGCCAACACGCCGGCCATGCTGCGGGCTGCGATGATCGACGGCAGGCCGGAGTTCGGCGTGATGGCCACCGGGCAGGTCGCGGGCCTGATCGACGACTTGCCGAGCTGCGCCGAGCTGATCGAGCGGATCGCCAGGCAGGCTGAGGCCGTCTTCGCGCGGCTGGCCGGCCCCGGTGCCCGGGCGGGTACCAATGGAAGGGAGTGCCCATGATCAGCATGTCGGTCGGGGCTGACGGGGTTGCCGAGTGCGTGCTCGAGCACCCGCCCGTGAATGCCCTGCCGGCAGCCGGCTGGTTCGCGCTCGCCAGGCACCTCACCGACCTGGGCGATGACCCGGCCGTGCGCGCGGTGATCCTTCGCGCCGATGGCCGCGGCTTCTGCGCCGGAGTCGACATCAAGGAACTGCAGGCCAGCCGTGACTTCGCCGCGCTGGTCGAGGTGAACCGGGCCTGCGCGGCGGCGTTCGGCGCGGTCTACGAATGCCCGGTGCCGGTCATCGCCGCGGTGCACGGCTTCTGCCTGGGCGGCGGCGTCGGGCTCGCCGGAAACGCGGACATCATCGTGGCGAGCGAGGACGCGACGTTCGGCCTTCCCGAGGTGGATCGCGGTGCGCTCGGCGCCGCCACCAGGTTCGCGCCGCTGACGTAGCCTGCCAGCGGCGATGCCAGCAGCAGGCAGGCATCGGCGATGTCGTCAGGCGTGGCCATCCTGCCGAGCGGCACCGTCGCGGCGACCGATGCGAGCGCCTGCTCGTCGCCGTAGTGGGCCGCGCTGTCGGCGGTGCGGACGAAACCCGCGGTGACGCAGTTGACCCGCACGGCGGGCGCCCACTCGATGGCAAGCGCCCGGGTCAGCGCGATCAGCCCAGCCTTGGCGGCGGCGTAGGCGGCCGTGCCAGGTGCCGGGCGGAAGGCCGACACGCTGCCGATGTTGAGTATCAGCCCGCCGCTTTCCTGCTCCTGCATGACCTCGTTGGCCGCCTGCGCGACGAAGAACGGCGCCAGCAGGTTCAGCCTGACCACGGAGGTGACAAGGTTCGGCGAGGCAACGGCGGCCGGCACCGACGGCGAGCCGCCCGCGTTGTTGACCGCCAGGTCGACCCGGCCGAATCGGGTCATCGCCTCGGTCACGGCCGCCCGGGCCTGGCCGGGGTCGCGCACGTCCGCCGCGGTGAACTCGATGCCGGCCGGCAGCGGACCTGGCTGGGTCCGGCCGCAGACGAGGACCCTGGCACCGCTGGCGGCGAGCCGGCTGGCGATGCCGAGGCCGATGCCGCGAGTGCCGCCGGTGACCAGTGCAACCTGGCCCGCCGGGCCGACGCCGGTCGCGGCAGGGGGGCGGTCAGACGGCATGCCCGATTATGGCAGTGCGCTGTCGCAGTGCGCCCTCGCAGTGCGCCGGGCGGCGGCCCAGTCGGGGGAAGGGGTCTGAGCCGCCGCACGGCAGCCTGCGGCCCAACCCCGCTGAACCCCATGGTGGTGCGCTGGCGCACGCGGCGGCTCAGCGGGTGAGCATGCCAGGGAATCAGCAGTGCGGAACGCCGTGAACCGGGTCACCGCCGGTGTTGAGCAACCGACCCGTGACGTAGCCCGCGGCGGGCGAGACCGCGTGATACCAGATCGCGTCGCCGAGCACCCGCATGCCCCGGACGTAGCAGTTGATCCTTACTTTGCTGCCGATCCCGCCCAGGTATCCAGTGACGCTGGCCGCCGTGGTGGCGCTCGTGTGAATGCGCAGCCTCGGCTCAAGCGCGTTGAACTGCTCCCTGAACGCCGGTGCCAGGCAGTGCGGCACGCCGACGGCCGGCGCGAAGTGCGCGGCCAGGGTGAACGCCGCGACGTACCCGGAATAGGGCGCGGAGATCTCGTACCAGATCGGCGTGCCCTTGTAATCCATGCCCGTGGTCCAGCACAGCACGCTGACGCCGGTTCCGCTGCCCTGCAGCCTTCCCTTGACGGCCGCGTGGTCGCTGGCCGCGGTGAAGACCCGCACGGAAGCGAAGAGCGTCTGCAGGCGCGGGCCGCCGGCCTGTTGCCGGTCAGAGGCCGGCGCCGCGGCGGCGGAGCTGGCGAGCGAGATCGCGGCGGCGCAGGCCCCGGCCCCGACGACGGCTGGTCTGGCGATCCGCTGCCAGGCGGTGAACGCCCCCATATTTCTTTGCCCCCTCTAGATGACCTCCGTGACGCCAGTGCACTCGCTCCGCGCACGCGCGATGGGCCGCGGGAGCGCGGATGGCGCGTCACGCGGCAAGTCTGAACCTGCGCAGCGGCCGATTCCAGCTGGCGCGGCGGACTTGGCTGGATAAGGGAACGAGCTTTAGCCCAAGCGTTCTAGCCTTTTACCCGGCGGCCCGCCGCCCAGACTCCGGTGATGTGCTCGGGTCTGGCCAGGACGGATATGTCGCCGAGCGGGTCGGCTCCGATCGTGATGACGTCCGCGTCGAACCCGGCCGCCAGCCTGCCGCTCTTGGGCGCCTGCGGTCCGAGCGTCAGGGGCGCGGTCGCGGTCGCCGCCTCGATCGCCTGAAGCGGAGTCATGCCGAGCTTGACCATGTGCACGACCTCGGCGCCGTTGCTGCCCCACGCGTTGGGCCGGTCCGGGCCGGTGATGGCGATATCGGTTCCGGCGGCGATCGTGACGCCGCGCTCGACCGCCAGCGACACGGCGTCCGCGTGCGTGGCGGCGAGCGCCGTGAGCTTGGCGGCCGCGTAGTCGGGGACCGCGTCGATGTTGGCGAGTATGTCCTCGACGATGGTCCTGGTCGGGACGAGGATCGTGCCGGTCTCGCACATCGCGTCGCACGCCTCGTCGTCGAGGTAAGTGCCGTGCTCGATCGTGCGGACGCCCGCCTCGATCGCCGCCATGATCCCCGGCTTGCCGTGGCAGTGCGCCGCGACGACGCGGTCGGCCAGGCCGGCCACCTCGACGATGGCGCGCAGCTCGGCGTCGGTGAACTGCTGATGGATGGGATTGTCGACCTCGGACATCACGCCGCCCGAGGCGCACACCTTGATCAGCCGCGCGTTGCGCCGAAGCTGCTCTCTCGCCGCCCGCATGCACTCCGCCTGGCCGTCGGCCAGCCTGAGCTCGCCGTGGTGCTGGCCGAAGTCGGTCACCCACGACAGCGGGTAAGAATGCAGGTCGGCGTGGCCGCCGGTGGTGCTGAGTATCGACCCGGCCGCGTAGATCGCGGGACCGTCGAGCACCCCCTCGGCTACGGCCCTGGCCAGGTGGATGCCGAGCCCGCCGACCTCGCGAACGGAAGTGATTCCCGCATCTAGCGCGCTGCGCAGGTCGCGCGCGCAGCGCGCGGCCCGCAGCGGAATCGGCTCGAGCGGCAGACGGCCGAGATCGAGGGTGCGGACGCCAAGGAAATGGCCATGGCAGTCCCACATGCCCGGCATCACCGTCTCGGTCCTGTGCACCGTCGCGCCCGGTGTCTCCGGCGCCTCGCGGGCCGGGCCTGCGTAGCTGATCGAGGGCCCGTCGATGACGACCACGCCGTCGGTCACGGGCTCGCCGCTGCCAGGCACGAGCAGTTCAGCCTCGATCCGCTCCATCGTCGTCCTCCCTCGTCGCCGCTCGCCAAAGGCCCGCCTGCCGCGCTCCCGGGGCGCCCGCCGGGCCGGGCCAGCACATCATGGCGACTGTACCGACCAATCGCAAACATCGATCCGCGGGGCGAATCGCCGCGGCTATGGCGGGGGCGCGTTGGTGGAAAAGGCGTGCTGCCCGCGTTGGCCGGGCGTCGAGGATCGGGAAGAATAGACGGCGGATGGCAGACTTCGCTATCCCATCTGAATGTGTCATCGCCTGATGCGCGCGCCCATGCGCTATACAGGTAGCGGTGCGAGGGGAGCGAGATGCCGCCTGCGGACGGGTCGTTGTCAGCGCCCGGCCAGGGGCCGGCGCGCAGCGCCCTCGATCGTCTCCGCGACTCCTATCAGGCGGCGCCCTGGCCGTTCAAGGTTCTCATCGTGGTCGCGGCCGTCGTAGCCGCTCCGATCACCGTGCTCGCGATGCTGGCGTTCGCGCCGTACGCGGTCTGGACGAGCCGCCGCGGCGGGTGGGCGACCGCGTCGGCGGCCATGTGGGGAATCGTCTTGGTGGCGACGCAGGCGCACGGCCAGCCGCTGCCCCACTACGCATTGCTCGCGCTGCCCGTGATCGCCGCGCTCGCCGCGCACGCGGGCGCGCTTGGCCGGTGGTACGTGCCGTGTCGCACGGTCGCCTGGGTGCTGCTGCTCGCGCTGCTGCCCGGAATCGCCGCGTTCCGCATCGTCGGCAACGGCCGCTCGCTCATCGGCCCGGCGCTTGCGTGGCTGCTCGCCGCCATCGTGCTCGGCTGGCGGCTCGCGAAGGCCTGGCAGGACAGCAGGCAGGGCAGCCGGCTTCAGCAGGTGCGCGGCGGTGGTCCGCCGGTTCCCGTCGCGTGGTCGCCGGGGCCGACGCGGCCCATGCGGCCAGGCGTGACCGCCGGGCACGCCGGCCAGGCCCAGTCCGGCCCGACGGTCCAGCAGCGCCCTGCGGCCGGCCCGAGGCCCGCGGCAGGCGCGGATGGCGGCAGGGTGATGGCCGCGGCCAGGAGCGGCCGCGCCGGGGCGCCCGGCCAGGCCCCGGTGCAGGCCGCGGCCGATTCGGACGCGCTGGCTGACCGCCCGGTGATCACCGTCGACGAGGCAATGGCCGAACTCGACGAGATGATCGGCCTGGCCCCGGTCAAGGACCAGATCAGATCCTTCGCGGCGTCGATCGAGGCGGCGAGGAGACGGGCGATGGCCGGCATCGGCGACCAGAAGCCGATGCAGCACTTCGTTTTCCTCGGCCCGCCCGGCACGGGCAAGACCGCGGTCGCGCGGATCGTGGCCAAGATCTTCTATGCGTTCGGCCTGCTCGAGGTGCCGACGGTGGTCGAAGCGCAGCGCAGCGACCTGGTCGGCGAGTACCTCGGCGCCACGGCCATCAAGACCAACGAGCTCATCGACTCGGCGCTCGGCGGCGTGCTGTTCATTGACGAGGCGTACAGCCTGGTCAACGAGGGCGACGGGCAGAACGACAGATTCGGCAACGAGGCCGTCCAGGCGCTGCTCAAGCGGGCTGAGGACGACCGCGAGCGGCTGGTGATCATCCTGGCCGGGTACGAGCGGCAGATGGAGGCCTTCCTGGCCTCCAACCCTGGCCTGACATCGAGGTTCGCGATCCGGGTGAAGTTCGGCGGGTACACGCCGACCGAGCTGCTCCAACTCGCCGACCTGTCGGTGGCCAGGCGCGGCGAGATGATCGACCCGCAGGGCCGCTCGGTGCTGTGGCGGATGTTCGAGGAGGTCGGCCGGCGCAGGCTGGGTGACGAGCTGGGGAACGGCCGCTTCGTCCGCACCCTGCTTGAGCGCGCGGGCCAGGCCAGGGACGTCAGGGTGATGGGCGCCGGGGTCGAGCCGGCGCCCGCCGATCTGGTGACGCTGTGCGGCGCCGACTTCGAGCGGGCCTACAGCGAGCTGACGTCGCGGTACAGGGGATATGACGAGACACCGACGCTCGAGAGTGCGCTCGCCGAGCTTGACGCGCTGGTCGGGCTCGAGCCGGTCAAGCGGCAGGTGCACGAGATCGCAGCCCAGCTGCGCGTGGCCAGGCTGCGCGACGCGCAGGGCCTGACCAGCCAGCCGCCCGTCAGGCACTTGGTCTTCACCGGCCCGCCCGGCACGGGAAAGACGACCGTAGCGAGAATCCTGGCCAGGATCTTCGCCGCGCTCGGCCTGCTCGTGCGGCCCGGCGTCGTCGAGGCGCACCGGGCCGACCTGGTCGGCGATCACCTGGGGTCAACGGCGATCAAAACCAACAAGCTCGTGGACTCGGCGCTCGGCGGCGTGCTGTTCATCGACGAGGCCTATTCGCTCTACAACGACGGCTACGCCGGCGGTGACGCGTTCGGCGCGGAGGCGGTCGCGACCCTGCTGAAGCGGGCGGAAGACGACCGGGACCGGCTGGTCATGGTGCTGGCCGGCTACACCGACGACATGAACAGATTCCTGCGGACCAATCCCGGGCTGGCGTCCAGGTTCAGCGTGCGGATCGCGTTCCCCAGCTATAGCGCCGACGACCTGGTCGAGATAGCGACGATCTTCGCGGCCCAGGGTGGCGACAGTTTCGCTCCCGACGCGATGCCCATCATGACGCGGATACTCACCCGCGCCTGCGGCCAGGGCATGATCGACGAGCTCGGCAATGGCAGGTACGCCCGCTCGCTGTACGAGCGGGCGTGCGCGTCACGGGACCTGCGGGTGGCCCAGCTCGGCGAGAGCGCCAGCGCGGACGAGCTGACGACGATCTCAGCGGATGACATCGAGGCCGCCTATCGCGGGATCAGCGGCTGACGCGGTCGGGAGCGGTCAGTCCGATGGCTCGGCGGGCAGGTCGGCGAGCGCTCTCCGGATCGCGCGTTCGTCGCCTCGGGCTGATTGAACAGCGTCGATGAGCGCGTGCACCACGTCGTGCCTGGGCATGCCGAGGTCGAGCAGGCGCTGGGCAGCTTCCCATAGCTCAGGCGGGTCGCCACGCCAGAGCCGCTCGGCCAGCGCAGCGTGCCGATCAAGGTGCTCCTCGCTCGCCTGGCCGTTGGCCGCCTGGTCGTGGTCGGCTGCCAGCATCAGCCGCCTGTCGCGCGGGTCCGCCGGGTCGAGCGAGCTCAGGTCGGTGCCGCGGAAGGTGCCATCGAGCACCCCGAACGCGAACACGCGCCTCGGCAGCGCCTCGAGGTCGCGGTCCGGCAGCAGGCGGCCGACCAGGTCGGGCTTGATCCCGAACGCCGCAGGGTCGCGATAGACCTTCGTGAACGTCGACATGGCGTCGAATACAGCGTCGAGCGTCTTGCTGATCGCCGCGATTTCCAGCCCGGACTTGGCCCCGGCCCAGCGGGCCCATGCGATGAGCACGTGCGGCATCGCGTGCTGCTCGGCGGGGGTCAGCATGATCTTTCTCGGCAGCCACTCGAGCAGGAACGTCTCGGCCTTGGCCGGGCTCACCCGCAGCGGCCGGCCGAAGTCCTGGTCACAGCCGTAGTCCATGATGTGATCGGCGCACCGGCTCGCTGCCTCGGTGTCGGACAGGTCTTCCGCCTCGTCCGACGCGAGGAACTCGGCGACCAGCATTGCCCGGTGATCGCTGCGCCAGGCCGTCCGCCTGCAGGCGCCGGGACCGATCAGCCCGCCCGCTCCTCCGGCGCTCGCCCGCATCCCGCTGCCGCGCCCCGATCCTGATTGGGGTGCGGCGTGCTGGCCGAGCTTGGCCGCCATCCGCGGCGCATCGCCCGCGCTGGCGCTCACCGCTGCGGGGACGAGGGGCCGGCCGGCCCGCAGCGCCGGCGGGAGGGTGCGGATTCTTGCCCGAATGAAGGCATGGTAGGCGGGGAACGACTTGCTGACCGGGGGGTCAGGGACCGTCTCGGTCACGGTCAGCGCCGACTGAAGCAGCCGACGCGCGTTCGGCGGCTCGACCTGGCGGAAGGTGGCCTTCGGCCGCTCTGGCTGGTCGCTGTCGCGGCAATAGGAGAGCAGCTTGCCGACCTGCGAGGTTACCCAGCCGTCTTTGATCATCCCGCCCGCGTTGTAGTCGACCACCACCACGAGCGCGTGCTCATCCTGCCCGCCGTAGCTGAACACGCAGATGACCTCGTCGCGGTCGCCGTAAGCGTCGGTGTTCACGTAGCAGTCGCCCGCGACGACGGCGCCGGCGTGCTCGGCCCAGCGCGGCCTGGCGACGCCCCGCTCCATCAGGTCGAGCGCCGCGCGCTCGGCCTTGACGGCCTGACGAGACGTGCCCAGGCACGCGATTCCCGACAACAGCGCGAGCGCCGCCGGGCTGCCTTGCTCGGCCGCGTACCCGACGAGACCCTCGCCGACGAGTTCCTCGACGTCGGCCCGGCGCCTCGCCGGCGGCCGTCCGCGGCGACCGGGCTGCTGGCGCCACCAGGTGCCAAGCAGCTCGCTCACCATGAGTTCGGCGTCGAGCGGGCTGCGGACGGCAAGCAGCTCCCTCGACGCGCGCAGCATCTCCGCGAACAGCGCGTTGGCGGGCGGCGAAGCGGCAGCACGGACAAGCCGCCCGGCAGAGCCGGAGCGGTCTGAGCCGCCGGGAGGTTCGGCGCGTCTGCTCTGCGGGCTCACTAGCCTAGCTTTTCAGATCCGGTCGGGGCGACGCCACGCTTGTACTCGGCGCGCCGCAACCAAAGGCAGCGCGCCGAGGAGGTCCCTGGCCGCGCTGGTCCAGTCTGGCCAGGTTGATCTGGCTAACGGCGCTCATCGTGTGTCCTTCACCTTCCCAGTCGGCGTGACGCCCGCGCCACGCGGGGGCCGTCGCCGCGAACCCCGGAAGCCCGCGCCCCGACGGGCACCCGGCGAACCCCAGAGGCCCGCGTGCGGCCAACAGTCCGTCCGCGTTGCGGTTATGCTGGCCCGCGGCTTAGGGCTGGCAATGCCGAAGTGCCAGCGATCGTCCGGCAATTAGGACATAATGCCAGATTAGCGGTACGTGCCTGTCGCTGGCCTGGCATCGAGTGGCGAGCGGCAGACGGCGAGACGGGCGAGGGGTCGCGATCATCATGGCCGTCGTGGCCTTCAACCTGCTCGGCGACGGCCTGAGCGAGGCCTTCGAGCGGCCAAGCACTATCCGCTGAACTGGCGCAAGCTAGGCTGTGCTGAATCGCCCGGCCCGAGGTAGCTGGGTAAATGGCGCAAAGTCGGTTCCCGTCGCAGACGGCAGGTCTTTGGGTCATGATGCCGCTAGCCTTCTTGTGTCGGGCGTCGCAGGGAGGGTTTCGTCCATGATCGATCTCGCCGATGCGAAGGGCGCGTCATGAGTGCCGCGACATCGGTGCCCGAGTCATTGCCGCCGCGATCGGGAGCGGCGGCATGCGACTCGGCGATACTGGATGCCCTGCTCGCCAAGGCCCCGATGGGATTCGCGTTCATCGACACCGAGCTCCGGCTGCGCCGGGTCAGCTCGTCGCTGGCCGACATGATCGGCGCCAAGCCGGAAGAGCAGATCGGCCGGCTTCCTGGCGAAGTCTGGCCCGCCGGCCTGGCGGCTGGCACCGAGTCAGCCGTCCGCACAGTGCTGGCCGACGGCGCGCCGATCGGCGACGGCCAGCAGGGCAGCGGCGCCAGCCGCGCGGAGGAGACGGACATCGGCGACGGCAGGCGCCTCGCGCTGTCCTGGTACCCGGCGCACGACAACGCCGGCGCCCCCACCGGGGTGACCATGATCGCCGTGGATGTCAGTGGCGACCACGCCGCCGCTGAGGCTGTGCGCAGGACGAGGGAGCG
>Ga0070707_100004153_pt1 | contig 13575 bp, 9 predicted proteins | sample KBSK5502metaG_FD_65468 | JGI IMG/M metagenome (GOLD analysis project Ga0070707, IMG submission 65468) | Corn, switchgrass and miscanthus rhizosphere microbial communities from Kellogg Biological Station, Michigan, USA - KBS K5-50-2 metaG | ecosystem: Host-associated > Plants > Roots >... | reverse complement strand
CCCGCGTTGAAGTACCCGGCGATCGCGATCGCCTCCGCCGTCTTGGCCACGTCGGCGTCGTCGAAGACGATCACCGGCGCCTTGCCGCCCAGTTCCAGGTGAACCCGCTTGAGGTCCGCCGACGCCGCGGCGGCGACCTCCTTGCCCGCCCGGACGCTGCCGGTGATCGACACCATCTGCGGGACCGGGTGGGCGACCAGGGCACGGCCGGTGTCCCGGTCACCGCAAACCACGTTGAACACGCCCGGCGGCAGGAACTGGCCCATCGTCTCGGCCAGGAGCAGCGTGCTGGCCGGGGTGGTGTCGGACGGCTTGAGCACCATCGTGTTGCCCGCGGCGATGGCCGGCGCCCACTTCCACACCGCCATCATCATCGGGTAGTTCCACGGCGTGACCGCCGCGCAGACCCCGATCGGCTCGCGCCGGATCATCGAGGTGAACCCGGACATGTACTCGCCCGCGGACCGGCCCTCCAGCATGCGGGCGGCGCCCGCGAAGAACCTGATCTGGTCCACCATCGGCGGAATCTCCTCCGACAGCGTGAGCGCGATGGGCTTGCCGGTGTTCTGAGATTCAGCCCTAACGAATTCATCGGCGCGGGCCTCGATCGCGTCCGCGATCTTGAGGAGCGCGAGACTGCGTTCGGCCGGGGTCGTGTCTCGCCATTCCTCGAAGGCGGCCGCGGCCGACGACACGGCGGCGTCCACCTCGGTCTCGCCGGAAATGGGTGCCGTGGCGAACACCTCGCCCGTGCTGGGGTTGACCAGTTCGTACCGCTTGTCGAAAGACATGTCCGTCCACTGGCCACCGATGTAGTTGCGCAGTTCCTCAGCCACGACGCCTCCGTTTAGAAAGTGAAATGTTTACTGGCCGGCCGGGGTGCGTTCCTCGCACGCCCACGGGGAGCCGTAGCCAGTCAGCAGGTCAAGGAAGGGGCCTGGCGGCAGAGCTTCGGGCCCGAGCACCCCGGCGCCCGACCACGCGCCGGAGTCGATCAGCTCCAGCGCGACAACCGGGTTCACCGCTGTCTGCCACACCACGGCCTGGGATCCGTATTCGGCCATCGACCAGGCATTGTCCACCACGTGGTGCAGGTAAACCTCGCGCGGCCGGCCGTCGGTTCCGGTGCCGGTCACCCACGTCCCGGCGCAGGTGAGGCCGGTCATCTTGTCGCCGAGCGTGGCCGGGTCGGGCAGGCAGGCGGCGACCACGTCCCGCGGCGACACGCTCGCGCCGCCGACGCTGACCGGCTCGGTGCGGTCCAGGCCGAGCTTGTGCAGGGTCTCGAGGACGCCGATGAACTCCGCGCCGAGGCCGTACTTGAAGGTGACCCGCGTGGCCTCGACCCAGCGCGGGATCAGCAGCACTTCCTCGTGCTCCACGTTCACGCACTCCACCGGTCCGATGCCGGCCGGGAAGGTGAACGTCTCCGGTTCGCTGAACGGCGGCGTCGTGTACCAGCCGCGGCCCTTCTCCCAGATGACCGGCGGGTTCAGGCACTCCTCGATCGTCGTCCAGATCGAGAACGTGGGCGCGAAATCGTAGCCAGCGACCGCGAGATTCGCACCATCCCGGACACCGGCCTCGTCGATCTCGTCGAATAGGGCGTCCGCCGCGTAGCGCGCGAACACGTCGGACAGGCCCGGCTCGACCCCGATGCCGACGAGCGCGAGCCGGCCGGCCTGCTCCCACTCCTGCGCCATCGCGAACTGGTCGTCGCCCAGCTTGACCCCGGTCTTCGCGTAGGGCTCGTCCGGGTGGGGGTGCGACAGCGACATCGCCATGTCCAGGTAGTGCACGCCGGCTTGCAGCGCCGCCCGGAACAGGGGCATGACGAAACGCGGGTCGGTGGCGTTCATCAGGGCGTCGCAGGAGTGCTCGGCAAGGAGGGCGGCGGTAGCCTGCTCATCCCGCGCGTCAAGGCGCACCGGCGCATAGGAATCCTTCGCCGCCGCGGCGTGCTGGGCGCGGGCCAGGTCGTAGTCGGCCACGATCAGGTCCGCGAACGGGCGGCGGGCCGCGATCCGGGCGAACGCGGTCCCCACCCCGCCCGCTCCGACCAGGAGTATGCGCATACGGGCGATCCTAGCCCTCGGCGCGCTGCGGACCAACGGGACCAGTCATTTTTTGTATCTGTTACAACGGAAATCGTTGCCAAAGGGCGCTATAAGTGCTAGAACCGTGCCACACGGTGCTGGATCCGTGGCTTCCCGCGAACTGACGCGGGGCCGGCCCGGGTGGCGGCCATCGTGTCGGCGGTGTCAGAGGCACAATCGAGTCAAACGATGATCGCCAGCGCTGGCTGGCGAACGGACTGTAAGGGTGGCGAACCCTATGAGCGTTGCCGACCGGATTGCCGAGCCCACCGAGCAGCCGATCGATAAGGGCCTGAAGTCGGGCGCGCTGGGGCTGATCTCCAGCACGGTGATCGCGACCGCGTCCGTCGCACCCGCGTACAGCATCGCGGCCACGCTGGTGTTCGTGGTGCTGGCCGTCGGGCTCCAGGCGCCGATCATCGCCGTGCTCGCGTTCGTGCCGATGCTGCTGACCTCTATCGGCTACAGCGAGATGAACAAGGCCGACCCGGACTGCGGGACGACGTTCACGTGGGCGACCAGGGCGTTCGGCCCGAAGACCGGCTGGTTCGGCGGGTGGGGCATCGTGGCCGCCGACGTGATCGTCATGGCCAGCCTGGCTCAGGTCGCCAGCGTGTACGTGTTCCAGGAATTCGGCGCCAAGGGAATCGGCAACAACCCGACGAGCGGCTGGGTGCTGCTTGGCGGCATCATCTGGATCATCCTGATGACCGTCATCTGCTACGTCGGCATCGAGGTGTCGGCGAACTTCCAGAAGATCCTGCTGGGCATCGAACTGACCATGCTGACGGTTCTCTCGGTGGTCGCGCTGGTGAAGGTGGGCAACGGTACCGCGCCGGCCGCCCACCTGACGCCGCACTGGTCCTGGCTCAACCCGTTCAACGTCCCGTCGTTCAGCGCGTTCGTCAGCGGCGTCATCCTCATGGTGTTCATCTACTGGGGCTGGGACACCGCCGTGTCCGTGAACGAGGAAACCCGGGACCGCAACCGGATCCCGGGGCTGGCCGCGATCATATCCACGTTCATCCTGCTGGGCATCTACACGCTGGTGATCTTCTCCATGCAGTCGTTCGCCGGGATCAGCACCAAGGGCAATGGTCTTGGCAACCTCGCCCACGCCGGTGATGTGCTGTCGATCCAGTCGAACGCGGTCTTCGGCACGACCGGAGCAGGGCCGACGTTCTACCACCTGCTGCTGCTCATGGTGCTGTCCTCGGCGGCGGCGTCGACGCAGACGACGATCCTGCCGACCGCCCGGACCACGCTATCGATGGCCGCGTACGGGGCGCTGCCCAAGTCGTTCGCGAAGATCCATCCGCGGTTCCTGACCCCGAGTGTGTCCACCGTTGTCATGGGCGCGGTGTCGATCGGGTTCTACGCGTCGATCAACTACGTGTCCAACGCCACCGGCGTATTCGGCGACGCGGTCACGTCGCTCGGCTTGTACATCGCGTTCTACTACGGCCTGACCGGGTTCGCCTGCGTCTGGTACTACCGCAAGACGCTCACCAGCAGTGCGCGCCACCTGTGGATGCGGGGCATCCTGCCGCTGACCGGCGCGCTCATGCTGTGGTTCCTCGGCGGGTGGAGCGCGTGGCTGGACTACGACGTGGCCACCGCCAACGACTACACGATGTGGACCGTACCGGGCATCCACTGGCAGATCGGCGGCGCCTTCGTGATCGCGGCCGGCGCCGCGATCGTCGGGCTGATCTTCTTCGCCTACAACCGGATAGCCAACCCTGCCTTCTTCAAGGGGCAGACCCTGACCCGCGCCACGCCCACCTTGGTTCCGGACCCGGACGTGGCGGGCGCCAGCCCGCCCGGGCCGGCGCCGACCCAGCCCGCCTGACCCGACGCGGGGACCGCGCGAGTCCGCCTGGAAACCCAGGCGGACTCCGCGCCGTCCGGGGCTCTGCTGGCTCCGACCCCGCCACCCCGCCCCACTTACCGCCCGCCCGCGTCCGCGCTACCGCCTAATCTTGGGACGTGACCGTCACCGCCGTCGATGCCCTCCTCGATGACCTGAACCCGCAGCAGCGGGCCGCCGTGGTGCACGAGGGCGGCCCGCTGCTCATCGTCGCCGGGGCGGGGTCGGGCAAGACCAGGGTGCTCACCCGCCGGATGGCCTACCTGCTCGCGGCGCGGGAGGTCAGGCCGGGCGAGATCCTGGCGATCACATTCACCAACAAGGCCGCGGGCGAGATGGCGGCGCGGGCCGCCGCGCTGACCGGGTCTCGGGCCCGGGGCATGTGGGTCATGACCTTCCACTCGGCGTGCGTGCGGTTCCTGCGCCGGGAGGCCACGAGGTTCGGTTACCCATCGTCGTTCTCGATCTACGACCAGGCGGACTCGGAACGCCTCATGGCGCTGGCCTGCCGCGAGCTCGACCTCGACGCGAAGCGCCATCCGCACCGGGCCATGCTGGCCCAGGTCTCGATGCTCAAGAACGAGCTCATCGACCACGAGACCTTCGCTGCGCGCGCCGAGACCTACCGGGAGCGGGCGCTGGCGGAGGCCTACGGCGAGTACCAGCGCCGGCTGGTCGCGGCGGGCGCGATGGACTTCGACGACCTGATCATGAACACGGTGTTCCTCCTCCAGGCCTTCCCCGACGTGGCGCACACCTGGCGGCAGCGGTTCCGGCACGTGCTCGTGGACGAGTACCAGGACACCAACCACGCGCAGTACGCCCTGGTCAGAGAGCTGGTCACCGCCGACCCCGCCGGGGACCTGCCGCCCGGCGAGCTGGCCGTCGTGGGGGATGCGGACCAGTCCATCTACGCGTTCCGCGGCGCGACCATCCGCAACATCGAGGAGTTCTCCCGCGATTTCCCCGGTGCCACGGTGATCCTTCTCGAGCAGAACTACCGCTCCACGCAGAACATCCTTGCGGCCGCGAACGCGGTGGTGTCGAGGAACGGGAGCCGGACGCCGAAGCGCCTGTGGTCGGACGCCGGCGATGGACCGCCCATCGCCGGCTACGTCGCCGACAGCGAGCACGACGAGGCCGCGTTCGTGGCCGAGGAGGTGGACCGGCTCACCGACGAGAATGACGCGGCCCGGGGCCAGGTGGCGGTGTTCTACCGGACCAACGCCCAGTCGCGGGTCTTTGAAGAGGTCTTCATCCGGGCCGGGCTCCCGTACAAGGTGGTCGGCGGCGTGCGGTTCTACGAGCGCCGCGAGGTCCGGGACCTGCTCGCCTACCTGCGGCTGATCGCCAACCCCGAGGACGAGGTGTCGCTGCGGCGGATACTGAACGTGCCACGGCGGGGAATCGGGGACCGGGCGGAGGAGTGCGTCGCGGCGCTCGCCCAGCGGGACAAGCTGACTTTCGCCGACGCGCTCGCCCGGCCCGCTGACGTGCCCGGGCTCGCGGCCAGGTCGGCGCGGTCGATCGAGGCGTTCAACGAACTCATCGACGGGCTCCGGGCCGACGCAGAGGCCCGGATGCCGGTAGGCGAGCTCGCCGAGGCGGTGCTGGAGCGCTCCGGGTACCTCGCCGAGCTCCAGGCCTCCGAGGACCTCCAGGACGCCACCCGGATCGAGAACCTCAACGAGCTGGTCTCCGTGGCGCGGGAGTTCGACGCGACCGGCGGGCCGGCCGGCCGGCGGGACCCGGACGAGACCGGCGCCGAGCCGGGCACGCTCGCGGACTTCCTCGAGCAGGTGTCGCTGGTCGCGGACGCCGACCAGGTCCCCGACGTGGAGGACCACGGCGGCCAGGTGACGCTGATGACCCTGCACACCGCCAAGGGCCTGGAGTTCCCCGTGGTGTTCCTGACCGGCCTGGAGGAGAACGTCTTCCCGCATCAGCGTTCGGTGAACGATGACAGGGAGCTCGAGGAGGAGCGGCGGCTGGCCTACGTCGGGATCACCCGCGCGGAGCGCAGGCTCTACCTCACCCGGGCGCTGACGCGGACCTGGTGGGGCAGGCCCGAGTACCACGCGCAGTCCAGGTTCCTCGCCGAGGTGCCCGCGTCGCTGATCGAGTGGCGCCGCGACGAGAAGGCAGCGGCGGCCGCGGTCGCGCCGGCGTCGCAGCGGCTGGCGCAGCGGCCCGGGGTGCGCGCACCGGGCAACCGGCGGGTGCCCACGCTGCTGCCGGGGGACAAGGTGACCCACGACACCTACGGGCTCGGCACGGTCGTGTCCATGCAGGGGTCCGCCGACGACCCCGAAGCGAAGATCGACTTCGGCGGCGAGTACGGCGTCAAGCACCTGGTCCTGCGCTACGCCCCGATCGAGAAGTTGTAGCAGGAGGCAGTCATGGGAACCATCCGGGTCGTCATCGCCAAGCCCGGCCTGGACGGGCATGACCGGGGGGCGAAGGTGGTGGCCAGGGCGCTGCGCGACGCCGGTGTGGAGGTGATCTACACCGGCCTGCACCAGACCCCGGAGCAGATCGTGGCCGCCGCGCTCCAGGAGGACGCCGACGCGATCGGGCTGTCCATTCTGTCCGGCGCGCACATGACCCAGTTCAGCCGGGTTCTCGAGCTACTGGCCGAGCGCGACGCCACCGACATCACGGTGTTCGGCGGCGGCATCATCCCGGACGAGGACATCGCCGAGCTGGAGCGGATGGGCGTGGCCAAGATCTTCACGCCGGGCGCGCCCACCCACGAGATCGTGGACTGGGTGAAGACGGCCCTCGGCGGGCGGGCGGAGGCCGCAGGGCACCGCTAACGGCGGGCTAGCTGGCCAAGACGCGGTGATGGCTGCACGCTCGGTAGGCTTCCAGCGAATCAGCCGGACCGAGGACGGACACCAGTGGACCTGTTTGAGTATCAGGCGAAGGAGCTGTTCGGGGAGTACGGGGTGCCCGTGCCGGAAGGCCGCGTCGCCCGCACGCCGGAGGAGGCCCGCGCGATCGCGGAGAACTTCGCCAGCGCCGGCGCGCCGCGCGTGGTGGTGAAGGCCCAGGTGAAGACCGGGGGCAGGGGCAAGGCCGGCGGCGTCAAGCTGGCCGAGGGCCCGGACGAGGCGCAGGCCAGGGCGCAGGAGATCCTCGGCATGGACATCAAGGGCCACCGGGTGAGCGCGGTCCTCGTCGAGCAGGCCAGCGACATCGCCAGGGAGTTCTACCTGTCGTTCCTCGTGGACCGGGCGGCGCGGACCTTCACCTCCATCTGCTCGGTGCAGGGCGGCATGGAGATCGAGGAGGTGGCGCGCACCAGCCCCGGCGCGGTCGCCCAGGTCATGGTGGACCCGCTGACCGGCGTGACCGACGCCAAGGCGGCCGAGATCGTCACGGCCGGCGGGCTGCCGCCCGAAGCCGCCGCGGGCGCCGCGGCCGTGGCCGAACGCCTGTGGGCGGTCTTCACCGACGAGGACGCGACCCTCGTGGAGGTCAACCCGCTCATCCTCACCTCCGGCGGCCAGGTGGTCGCGCTGGACGGGAAGGTGACCCTCGACGACAACGCGGCCTTCCGGCAGGACCACGACCGCTTCGCCGACCCCGGTTCCGCGGATCCGATCGAGGCGCGGGCCAAGGCCAAACACCTCAACTACGTCAAGCTCGAAGGGGAGGTGGGCATCATCGGCAATGGCGCCGGCCTGGTCATGTCCACCCTGGACGTGGTGGCGCTGGCGGGCGAAGCGTTCGGCGGCATCCGGCCGGCGAACTTCCTCGACATCGGCGGCGGAGCCTCCGCCGAGGTCATGGCGGACGGCCTGGAGATCGTGCTGTCCGACCCGAGCGTGCGCAGCGTGCTCGTCAACGTGTTCGGCGGCATTACGTCCGGCGACGCCGTGGCGAACGGCATCGTGTCGGCGCTTGGCATGCTGAGCGGGGGCGGGCGCCGGACGGGGGCGGGCGCGGAGCGCGGGGGCGGGACAGATACAGCGCGGGGGCGGGAAGGACAGAGCGCGCGCGGCGAGCAGGTCACCAGGCCGATCGTGGTCCGCCTCGACGGCAACAACGCCGCGGCGGGCCGGGCGATCCTCAGCGAGGCCGGCTTCGCCATGGTCGAGCAGTCCGACACGATGGATGAGGCCGCCCGCCGCGCCGCGGAGCTTGCGGCCGCTAGCCCGGCAACGACGCCCGCGACAGGAGCCTGACGATGGCGGTCTTCCTCACCGGCGACAGCCGGATCATGATCCAGGGCATTACCGGCTCCGAAGGCACCAAGCATGGGCGCAGGATGCTCGCCGCGGGCACCACGGTGGTCGGCGGCACCAACCCGCGCAAGGCCGGCCAGACCGTGGATCTCGGCGGCGCCGCGGTCCCGGTCTTCGGCACCGTCGCCGAGACGATGGCGGCCACCGGCGCGGACGTTTCGGTCGTCTTCGTCCCGCCGGCCGGTGCCAAGAGCGCGGTGATCGAGGCGATCGACGCGCGGATCCCGCTGGTCATCGTGATCACCGAGGGCATCCCGGTGCATGACTCCACCGAGGCCTGGGCCTACGCGAGCGCGCAGGGCAACGCCACCCGCATCGTCGGCCCGAACTGCCCCGGCGTCGCCTCGCCCGGCAAATCCAACGCGGGCATCATCCCGGCCGACATCACCTCGGAGGGGCGGATCGGCCTGGTGTCCAAGTCCGGCACGCTGACCTACCAGATGATGTACGAACTGCGCGACATCGGGTTCTCCACCTGCGTCGGGATCGGCGGCGACCCGGTGATCGGCACGACGCACATCGACTGCCTGCGGGCCTTCCAGGACGACCCGGAGACCGACGCGATGGTGATGATCGGCGAGATCGGCGGGGACGCAGAGGAGCGCGCGGCCGCCTTCATAGAGCAGAACGTCACCAAGCCGGTAGTCGCCTACGTGGCGGGATTCACCGCCCCTGAGGGCAAGACCATGGGTCACGCCGGAGCCATCGTGTCCGGCTCGTCGGGCACCGCCCAGGCCAAGAAGGAAGCGCTGGAGAAGGTCGGCGTCAGGGTGGGCCGCACGCCCAGCGAGACGGCCCGCCTGGCCCGCGACGTCATGCCCGCCCGCTGAGTCACGCCGGCCGCCGGGCCGGCGGTCGGCGTGGCGGCGTGAGGGGTGGCGGCGGCGTTGCCAGACTTGAGGACTGTGACCGCTTCCACCCGGCCCGGCACCCGGACCGCCACGGCGCGTGGCCGCGCGGCGCCGCGCGGCCAGGACGGCGCGGACGGCGCGGGGGGGACGTCCCGCCCGCTCGTCGTCTCAGGCGCGATCGCGGCGTCCGTGGTGACGGTCACCGGGCTGGTGGTCCTGACGCCGCTGGTGGTGGCGGGGTGGATCGCGGCCCCACACTCGGCCCTGGGGCTGACCGGCGTGCTCCGCATGGCGACCGGGTTGTGGCTCGCCGCCCACCACGTGGGCTTTACGCTGCGGGGGGCGGGCCGGATCGGCATGCTGCCGCTCGGCCTTGTGCTGCTTCCCGGCGCGCTGCTATGGCGGGCGGGGCGCTGGATCGTGCGCATCGCCGGGGTGACCCGCCTCACCGAGCTTGGTTACGCGACGCTGGCGCTCGCGGCTCCCTACGCGGCGCTGTGCGGCGCGCTCGCGCTGGCCAGCCGGTCGCGGCTGGCCACGCCGTCGTTGCCGCAGGCGGTCATCGCCGGGTTTCTGCTCGCCGCGAGCGCGGGCGGGCTCGGCGGTGCGCGCGCCCTCGCCCCGTGGGACCGGCTGGCCCGCCTCATGCCGCCCCGCACCCGCTCCGTGGTCCTCGGCAGCGCCGGGGCCTTGGCGGTGCTGACCGCGGGCGGGGCGCTGCTGGTGGGCGCGTCGCTCGCCGTGCACATGGCCGAATACCGGGCGCTGAACGCCTCGCTCGCGCCCGGCGCCGTCGGCGGTGGGCTGCTGCTGCTCGCGCAGCTCGCCTACGTGCCGAACGCGGTCGTGTGGGCGGTCTGCTATTCGCTCGGCCCTGGGTTCGCGTTCGGGATCGCCACCGTGGTGGCCCCGACCGGGGCGGCGCTCGGTCCGCTCCCGGTCTTTCCCATGCTGGCCGCGCTGCCCGCGAGTTCCAGCGCGGTTCCCGGGTGGGCGTCGGCGGGGCTGCTCGCGCTGCCCTACGTAGCTGGGGCGCTGGGCGGCGTCCTGCTGGCGCGCGCCGCGCCCACCCCAACGGTCGAGATAGTGCCGCTCTGGGGGTTCGCGTGCGGGGTGGTGACCGGGTGCGTGACCGGGGCGCTCGCCGCGTTCTCGGGCGGGCCGCTCGGCAGCTCGCGGCTGGCCGCGGTCGGCCCGTCCGGGTGGCAGGCGGCCGTGGTCGCGACGCTCGAGGTGGGGGTCTCCGCCGCGGTCGCAGCGGGCGTTGCCAACTGGCTCCGGGTGCGCCGCGACCCGGTGCTCGCCGCGGCGCGCGCCGCTGGCGAGCGCCGGGGGCCGGCCCGGCGCGCGGATGACAACGGGCACCGGATCTACCTCAACCCCTGGGCGGACGAGGATGACGGCCGGCCCAGCGACCGCCCCCCGCTCGGCCCCTCCGTACTGCCCTGACCCGGACGCCCCTAAGGTGGCTTCCATGCCGGCGCGCCTGGTGGTTCTCGTCTCGGGCGCGGGCACGAACCTGCAGGCGCTGCTCGACGCCTGCGCGCAGGAGTCATACGGCGCGGCAGTCGTGGCCGTGGGCTCGGACCGGACCGGAATCGAAGGACTCGCCAGAGCGCGGCGGGCGGGCATCCCGGTCTTCGCCCACCGGGTCGGGGACCATCCCTCCCGCGAGGCGTGGGACAAGGCGCTCACCGAGTCGTGCGCCGGCCACCGCCCGGACCTGGTGGTCTCGGCCGGGTTCATGAAGCTGGTGGGGCATGACTTTCTCGCCCGGTTCGGCGGGCGGTTCATCAACACCCATCCGTCCCTGCTGCCCGCGTTCCCCGGCGTGCACGGGGTGCGAGACGCGCTCGCCTACGGGGTGAAGGTGACCGGCTGCACCGTCTTCCTGGTCGACGAGGGCACGGACACCGGGCCCGTGATCGCCCAGGCAACCGTGGAGGTCCGCGAGGATGACGACGTGACCACCCTGCACGAGCGGATCAAGGTGACCGAGCGCGCCTTGCTCGTTGACGCCGTGGGCAGGATGGTCCGCGAGGGATGGACGGCCGGGGGCCGTAGGGTGACGATCGGCCGGTGACAGGAACAGGGCAGGCAGTGACGGACAAGGTTGCCATCAAGCGCGCGCTGGTCAGCGTCTACGACAAGACCGGGCTGGCGGAACTCGCCCAGGCGCTCGCCGCGGCCGGGGTGGAGATCGTCAGCACGGGCAGCACCGCGGCGGCGATCGCCGCCGCGGGGGTGCCGGTGACCCGCGTCGAGGATGTGACCGGGTTCCCCGAGTGCCTGGACGGCCGGGTGAAGACGCTTCACCCGGCCGTCCACGCCGGGCTGCTTGCCGACCCCGGCCGGCCCGCGCATCAAGACCAGCTCGGCGAGCTGGGCATCGCGCCGTTCGAGCTGCTCGTGTCCAACCTCTACCCGTTCGAGGCGACCGTCGCCAGCGGCGCCCCGCCCGCCGACTGCGTTGAGCAGATCGACATCGGCGGCCCGGCCATGGTCCGGGCCGCGGCCAAGAACCACGCCCTGGTCGCGGTGGTCACCGACCCGTCGGCCTACCCCGACGTCGCCGGCGCGGTGCGCGACGGCGGGTTCACGCTGGCACAGCGAAAGCGGCTCGCCGGGCAGGCGTACGCCCGCACCGCGCGCTACGACGGGGCGGTCGCCTCATGGTTCGCCGCCGCGTACGCGCCCGACGGCACGGCGCGCGAGACCGGCTGGCCGGAGGTCGTGGCCGCGCTGTGGACCCGCCGGGAGGTGCTCCGTTACGGCGAGAACCCGCATCAGGGCGCCGCGCTCTACACGCGCCCCGGCGCGCCGCCGGGCCTGGCCACGGCCGAGCAGCTGCACGGCAAGGAGATGTCCTACAACAACTACGTCGACGCCGCCGCGGCCTGGCGGGCCGCGTTCGACTTCGGCCAGCCCTGCGTGGCGATCATCAAGCACGCGAACCCGTGCGGGATCGCGGTCGGCGCCGACCTGGCGGAGGCGCACCGCAAGGCGCACGCCTGCGACCCGGTGTCGGCCTACGGCGGGGTCATCGCGGCCAACGGGGTCGTGACCGGCGCGATGGCCGCCCAGGTCGCGGACGTGTTCACCGAGGTCATCGTCGCCCCCGGGTACGAGGAGGCGGCGCTGGAGACGCTTACCGCTAAGAAGAACCTGCGGCTGCTGCGCTGCCCGGCGCCGGGCCCGGCGGCGGGCAGCGCGCCGGGCAGCGCGGACGAGTGGCGCCAGCTGGACGGCGGCCTGCTCATGCAGGCCGCCGACCGCCTCGACGCACCGGGGGACGACCCGGCGAGCTGGGCGCGCAAGGCCGGCCCCGAGGCCGGCGAGGACATCCTCGCCGACCTCGCGTTCGCCTGGCGGGCCTGCCGGGCGGCGAAGTCCAACGCGATCGTGCTCGCCCGCGGCGGCGCCACGGTCGGCGTGGGCATGGGCCAGGTCAACCGGGTGGACTCGGCCCGGATCGCGGTGGCCCGGAGCGGCGACCGCGCCGCCGGCGCGGTCGCCGCGAGCGACGCGTTCTTCCCGTTCGCCGACGGCCTCCAGGTGCTGGCCGGCGCCGGGGTCCGTGCCATCGTTGAGCCCGGCGGCTCGGTCCGCGACGGCGAGGTCATCGCCGCCGCGCGGGCGGCGGCCGTGAGCCTGTACTTCACCGGGGTGCGGCACTTCTTCCACTGACCACGAAAGCTCACCACAAGATAACCAGTCACAGATCGGCGGGAGGGTTCCATGGACGTTGCGTTCTGCATGTTTTGCCGTGGCGTCACGGCGGGGAGGGCGCGGTGACCGCGCGCGTTCTCGACGGCAAAGCGACCGCGGCCGAGATCAAGGCCGACCTCACGCGGCGGGTGGCCCGGCTCGCGGCGGCCGGCCGGGTGCCCGGGCTCGGCACGGTGCTGGTCGGCGACGACCCGGGCAGCCACGCCTACGTCAACGGCAAGCACCGCGACAGCCTGCAGGTCGGCATCGCCAGCATCCGCCGGGAGCTGCCCGCCGACGCCACCCAGGAGCAGGTCGAGGCCGTGGTCGACGAGCTGAACGCGGACCCGGCGTGCACCGGTTACATCGTCCAGCTTCCGCTGCCCGCCGGTCTGGACGGCTACCGGGTCCTGGAGCGGATGGACCCGGCCAAGGACGCCGACGGCCTGCACCCGGTCAGCCTGGGCAAGCTCGTGCTCGGCGTGCCGGGGCCGTTGCCGGCTACGCCGCGCGGGATCGTCGAGCTGCTGCGGCGGTTCGAAGTGCCGATCGCGGGCGCGGAGGTGACCGTGATCGGCCGCGGGATCACCGTGGGCCGCTCGCTCGGCCTGCTGCTCACCCGGCGCAGCGAGAACGCGACCGTTACCCAGACCCACACCGGCACCAAGGACCTCGCCGGCCACACCCGCCGCGCGGACATCGTGATCGCGGCGGCCGGGCGGCCCGGGCTGGTCACCGCGGACATGGTCCGGCCCGGCGCGGCCGTCGTCGATGTGGGCATCACCCGCACCGACGCGGGC
>Ga0070707_100004152_pt1 | contig 13575 bp, 10 predicted proteins | sample KBSK5502metaG_FD_65468 | JGI IMG/M metagenome (GOLD analysis project Ga0070707, IMG submission 65468) | Corn, switchgrass and miscanthus rhizosphere microbial communities from Kellogg Biological Station, Michigan, USA - KBS K5-50-2 metaG | ecosystem: Host-associated > Plants > Roots >... | reverse complement strand
GAATCGAAGTTCACGAACGGCGGGCGCATCCGCGGCAGCTTCCACACGCAGCTGCTCGCCGCCGACCACGTCGCGGGCACGTCGCGCTCGCCCGGAGATGCGCTCCTCTTCACCCGGTGGCCCGGCGGGTTCACGCCATACGCGTACGGCAGCCGCTTCTTCCAGCATCTCGCCGAAACCGCGGGCGACTCCGCGGTGCCGTGGTTCGTTGAGGCAACGGCGGAACAGCTCATCCCGTTCCGGGTCGGGCGCCAGCTGGATCGGGTGACCCGGCCTGGGGGACGGGCACGCACCCTCGCGACCGTGTGGCCGGCAGCCACCCGGCCCGCGCCGGCGCGGGGCGAGTCCGAGCCCGGGATGCGCGTGCTCGACAGCTTGCTCCGCGGCGAGCCCGTGCCGGCGGTCTCGCCGGACGGCCGCCGCGTGGCGTACCTGCGGGACGACGGGAAGGGCGCGAGCGAGCTGTGCCTGCTCGAGTGGGGAACGCTCCGGAGGATCGCCTCCCACGAGGTAAACGGCAACGTGAGCTACGGCTGGCTCGGTGACACGCTCGTCGTGGCGCAACTCGACTACACCTCGCGCTGGCGGATTCGCAGCGATCTCTATCGCTGGCGGCCGGGGAGTGGGTGGCGCCGCGGGACGCGCGGGGCGCGCCTCGCCCAGCCACGGGGCGGAGGCGGACGGCTGGTTGCGCTCGCGCTCACGCCGGGAGCCAACCGGCCGACCGTGCCGGCGCCGGACACGGCGGGCGCGACCTGGGAAGCGGTGGTGCCCTCGCCCGACGGACGCTGGATGGCGGGCGTGCGGAACGCCGCCGGCCAGTGGGCGCTCGTGCGCTGGCCCGCCGATTCGCCCGGCGTGGCTGTCGTGCTCGTCAAAACACGCGGGGCCGTCACCGACCCGGTGTGGACGGCGGGCGGCGAGCTCTGGTTCGTGGCCGACCAGCCCGGGAGCGGAGGGGGCTTCCCTCAGGTTTACCGCTGGCGTGATGTGAGTGGGGCGGAGCCGCTCACGGCGGAGCCGCTGGGCGCGCGGGCGCCGGCGCCGCTCCCGGACGGGACGCTCCTCTACTCCGTGCTCACGGCGGGCGGCTGGGAACTGCGCCACGCCGCGGCCCTTCCCGCGGGCGCGCCGACGGCGTTCCCCACGCCGCTGCCGTTCGAGCCGGCGCCTGCGGTGCCCGTGCGCGAGACAGGGTACGCCCCATGGCCGTCCCTGCGGCCGCACTTCTGGGTGCCCCTCTTCCTCGACGCCGGCGCCACGGGCCGGTTCTTCGGCGCCGCCACCGCAGGCCGGGACGCGATTGGCCGGTTCGAGTACGTGGCCTGGGGACTGCTCGCGGGTGGGCCGCTGCGCGCGACGGGCTCCTTCGGCGTGCTCTCGGGGATTCTTGCGAACCCGACGCTCGACCTGTGGGCATCGTCCGATTGGTCCTACGTGGGCGCGAGTGCGACCGGGATCGTCGTGTCCGAGCGCGACCAGGACGCCGCGCTCGGCGCGTCGTTCGTGACGCGCCGCTGGCACAGCGTCGCCAGCGTTCGCGTTGCGGCGGAATACGAAGGCACTCGCTTCGTCGCTCGGCCCGAAACGAGTCTCGCCACGGCCTGCCCGGGCTGCGCGCCGCAGGACCTGGTCGGGGGTTCGGTGACCCTCGCCGTCGCCCACTTCGTGTCCGCGCCGCTCGCCGTGTCGCGCCAGGACGGCTTCGTGTGGAGCGCCACGTACCGCCGCCGCGAGGAGCAGGGGAGTGGGCGGTGGTCCAACGAGGTGCGCTCGCGCCTCGGGCTCTATCGGCACTTCCCGGGCCCAAGCGGCTTCGGGCGGGCGGTCCTCGCCCTCCGGCTCGCGGCCGGGGCGACCGGTGGGCCGCTCAACCGACTGCTCAACGCGGGCGGCGTGTCGTCAGGGAGCCTGGACGTGGTGTTCGGTCCGTCGCTCGGCGCGACCCGGACGTTCCCGGTGCGCGGCTATGGCAACGGCGAGCTGCGCGGCAGGCGGGTCGCCACGGCCACCGTCGAGTATCGTCTCCCGCTCGCGCTCGTCGGAAGATCGCTCGGCCGGCTGCCGTTGGGCGCCGACAAGCTGTGGCTCAACCTTTTCGGCGACGCGGGTGACGCCTGGAACCCCGGCGCCGCACCGCAGCTCACGCGGCTCCGCTCGGCCGGGCTCGAGCTCGCCGGTGATGTGACCGTCTCCTACGACTTCCCGCTCCAGCTCCGGCTTGGCGTCGCGGAGCCGCTCGCCGATCCGCCGTCGGGTGGCGCGCGACGCGCGCAGGTCTACCTCGCGCTCGCATCCGATTTCTGAGCGACCCGAGCGACGTGTACAGGCCGCAACGTTGACACCCGCTCAGGCGCTCCCCTAAGTTAGCATGCTCCCCCGGAGAGTCGATGTAACTGTGTACTGTTCCCGCTGCGGCACTCGGAACGACGACAGCAACAGGTTCTGCCGCTCCTGCGGGCTGGATCTCGCGGCTACGCCCCTGGAGGGTGAGGGGCAGGAGGTCACGGAACTCGATCTCGTCCAAGCGCAGCTCAAGGACGAGTACCAGATCCTCGAGGAACTGGGCCGCGGCGGGATGGCAATTGTGTTCAAGGCGCGCGAGCGGCAGCTCGAGCGCGACGTCGCGATCAAGGTCCTGCCCTTCTCCCTGGCCTTCGATAGGGAATTCGTCGAGCGCTTCCAGCGCGAAGCCCGCACCGCCGCCAAGCTCGAGCATCCGAACATCATCCCGATCTACCGGGTCGGCCGGGCGGAGCGGGTGATTTTCTTCGTGATGAAGTTCCTGCGCGGCCAGCCGCTCTCCGCCGTGCTCGCCGCCCAGCGCTCGCTGCCTCCGGCGGAGATTCGGGACATCCTCATCCAGGTTGCGCGCGCCCTCTCCTACGCGCACAAGAGCGGCATCGTGCACCGCGACATCAAGCCGGACAACATCATGTTCGATGAGCACGGCCTGGCGGTCGTCACCGACTTCGGGATCGCCAAGGCCGCGACCGGCGGCAAGCTCACGGGCACGGGGATGTCCATCGGGACGCCGCACTACATGAGCCCGGAGCAGGCCCGTGCCCAGCAGCTCGACGGGCGGAGCGACATCTACTCGCTCGGCGTGGTCGCGTTCGAGAGCCTCACCGGCAGCGTGCCGTTCGACGGGGAGGACTCGTTCTCGATCGGCTACAAGCACATCATGGAGGAGCTGGCCGCGCCGCCGCTCGAGACCGCCGAGCAGCGTGCCCTGTTCGAGATCATCCGCAAGATGATGGCGAAGGCGCCGGATGACCGCTTCCAGACGGCGGACGAGCTCGTGGAGGGGCTCGAGGCGGGCGGCGGGGCATCCGGGGTCGGTCTCGCGGCCGCCCCGACCCGCGCCATCCCGTCGCTCGCGGGCGCGCGCCTCGCCGGCGCGCCGACGACCCCCCTCCCCCAGCTGCCGGCGGGGTCGCGCCTCGGTGCCGCGGTCGCCCAGCCGGCGCACCGCTCTGTGGGGGCGGGGATCGCGCTCTGGGTTGTCTTGGTCAGCATCGCCCTCGGAGCACCGGGGCTTTATGCGTACAAGAAGGGACTGCTCTTCTTCGCCCGCAGCGCGGCGCCGGACTCCCTGGCGGCCGCGGTTCGGGACACGCTCACCCAGCGGCTCCTCTCGGACACCGGCCCGCCCATCACGCGCTCGGCCGCGCCAACCGAGACCACGACGGCGCGGGTCCCGGCGCGGAGGGATACGAACTCCGCCGCGCCCGCACAGGCCCCGGTGACGCCCGCTCCGACGGCGGCAGCGAGCGATACGAGCACCGCCACGCCAGCTTCGGCTCCGGCGGCACAGATCCCGGCACCGAGTGATACGAACCCCACTACGCTGGCGCCGGCAACGCCCGGCCGCCTCACGCTGGAGGGGCTGCCGCACGGCGCCCGCGTCACCTTGAACGGGTTGCCGGTCCGCGGCGCTCAGGTCGACGTGCCCCCCGGGACGTACGCGCTCGCGGTCGTGGCCCGGGGCTTTGCTCGTTTCTCGCGCCAGGTGATCGTCTCACCGGGCGCCCCGCTCAGCGTCAAGGTGGACCTGGAGCCGCTCGCCGCCAATGGCGAACCCCGGGCGGACCCGAACGCGGATCCGTGCAGCGTGTACGGACCGGCCTACAATCAAGACAACATGTGCTTCGACACCAAGCCCTTGCCTCTGTCGGCGACGCTGATCCCCCTGCCGGCCGATTCCCCGACCTTGCCCCGGCAGGCGGTCCTGCTGGTTCGCGTGTCCAGGGATGGCGTCACCCTCGACGCCCGTGTGTTCGGCCCGTCCAACCTGGAGACGTTCAATAACCAGGCGTTAGACATGGCGCGGCACCTGCGCTGGAACCCCGCTCAGAAAAACGGCGAGCCGGTCGACGCCTGGGTGCAGTGGCCGTTCCAACCGGTGAGGCAGTAATCGACATCCACCCCACGGCCTTCATCGCCCCGGGCGCGGTGGTCCTCGGGGACGTCACGCTCGCGCCCCGGGCGAGCGTCTGGTACGGCGCGGTGCTGCGCGGCGACATGGCGCCGATCCACGTCGGCGAGGCCTCGAACCTCCAGGACGGCGCCATCGTGCACGTGGACGGCGGGAAGCCCGCCCGGATCGGGGCGCGCGTCGGGGTCGGCCACGGCGCCATCCTCCACGCCTGCACCGTGGAGGACGACTGTCTCATCGGGATGGGGAGCATCCTGCTGAACGAGGCCCACATCGGGACCGGCAGTGTGGTGGCGGCCGGCGCCGTCGTGCCCGAGGGAACCCGCATCCCGCCGGGCTCGTTGGTCGTCGGCGTGCCGGCCCGAGTCGCCCGCGCCGTGGACGACGCGCTGCGCGCGCGCATCCGGCAGACCTGGGAACACTATCTGGCGGAGGCCGAGCGGCACCGCGCGGGTACCTTCCCGATCGCCCGGACAAGTTTGTGATGTGCATTGGTGAAGTGTCCGTGACGGCAACGCTCTCGCCGGTCGGCCTCGCGCGCTGTTCGGCGCGTTAGATTCCACGTCGCCATGAGGGACGAGGCAGGGATGACCGCTTCCGTGCGCAAAACGAAGCTCGATCTGAGCGCCAACGCCATTACCGTGCTCGAGCGGCGCTACCTCGTGAAGGACGATGCGGGCCGGCCGATCGAGGGGCCGGAGGATCTGTTCTGGCGCGTCGCCCGGACGATCGCGGCGCCCGACCAGGCGTACGGCGCCTCGGAGAAGGCGGTCGAGGGCCTCGCCGAGACGTTCTTCGAGCTGATGGCGACGCGCGTGTGGATGCCGAACTCTCCCACACTGATGAACGCCGGCCGCCCCCTCGGGCAACTCTCGGCCTGCTTCGTGCTCCCCATCGATGACTGCCTCTCGAACGGCCAGAGCGGCATCTACGACACGCTGCGGGCGATGGCCCTGGTCCACCAGTCGGGGGGCGGCACCGGGTTCTCGTTTTCGCGGCTACGGCCGAAGAACGACGTCGTGCGCTCCACCATGGGAGTCGCGTCCGGCCCCGTGTCGTTCATGAAGCTGTACGACGCCTCCACCGACGTGGTGAAGCAGGGGGGCACCCGGCGCGGAGCGAACATGGGGATTCTGCGGGTGGACCACCCGGACATCCTGGAGTTCATCACCTGCAAGGACGACATCACCCAGATCACGAACTTCAACATCTCGGTGGCGGCGACCGACGCGTTCATGCGCGCGGTGGAAGAGGGGACGGCCTACGACCTGATTCACCCCCGCACGGGGAAGGCCGTCGGCCGGCTCGAGGCGCGCGCGGTGTTCCACCAGATCGTTCACGGCGCCTGGAAGACCGGCGAGCCGGGAGTGTACTTCATCGACCGGGCGAACCGCTACAACCCGGTCCCGCAGCTCGGCAGCTACGAGGCCACGAACCCCTGCGGCGAGCAGCCGCTGCTCCCCTACGACGTGTGCAACCTCGGCTCGATCAACGTCGGCCTGTTCGTCAAAGAGGGCGAGGTGGACTGGGAGCGGCTGCGCACGGCCGTGCACCTGTGCGTCCACTTCCTGGACAACGTCATCGACGCGAACAAGTACCCGCTGCCGGAGATCGACCAGCTGGCGCAGCGGATCCGGCGGATCGGGCTGGGCGTGATGGGGTGGGCGGACCTGCTGGTGCGCCTCGGCGTGCCGTACAACTCGGACGAGGGCGTCACCCTCGGGCGCCGGCTGATGCAGTTCGTGGACGAGGAGGCGAAGGTCGCCTCCGGGCGGCTGGCGGAGCAGCGCGGCGTGTTCCCCGAGTGGGAGCGGTCGATCTGGGGTCCGGATGCGACGTGCGCCCGCGGCCCGGACGGCGGGCGGATCCGCCCGATGCGCCGGCTGCGCAACTGCAACGTCACCACCGTGGCGCCCACGGGAACGATCTCGATCATCGCCGGCTGCTCGTCGGGGATCGAGCCGCTGTTCGCCGTGGCGTTCATGCGGAACCAGGCGGGTGCGCTCATGCCCGACGTGAACGAGGACTTCGTGGCCGTCGCGCGTCAGGAGGGGTGGTACTCAGACGGCCTGGTGCACCGCATCGCCGAGGCGGGCCACATCCACTTCGGCGACGTCCCGGCGCAGTGGCAGCGGGTCTTCGTCACCGCGCACGACGTTAGCCCCGAGTGGCATATCCGGATGCAGGCCGCGTTCCAGGAGTTCACCGACTCGGCGATCTCCAAGACCTGCAACTTCCCGCAGGAGGCGACCGAAGAAGACGTGGAGCAGATTTATCGGTTCGCCTACGAGCTCGGCTGCAAGGGCGTCACGGTGTACCGCGATGCGTCGCGCGAGATGCAGGTGCTCTCGACGGGCGCGACGGCGAAGCAGGTTCAGCAGCGGGCGGGGGGCGCAGCGGCGGGCACGCCCGCCGACGAGGTGCAGCGCCAGCTCGCCGAGGCGCTCGGGCACATCGCCGAGCTCGAGGCCGAGCTCGAGCGGACGCGCGCCAAGTTGCACGAGGCCGAGGCGGAGAACCTGCAGCGCCGCTCGAAGCGCTCGCGCCCCGACCTTCTGAAGGGCTCGACCCGGCGGATCGAGACCCCGCTCGGGACGATGTACGTGACCATCACCGAGGACGACCGGGGCCAGCCTTTCGAGGTGTTCATCTCCCTCGGAAAAGCCGGCGCCCCGCTCATGGCCGACGTCGAGGCGATCGGTCGCCTGATCTCTCTTGCGCTCCGCTCGGGCGTTCCGATGCCGGAGATCTATCGCCAGCTGCGCGGGATCTCGTCCGACCGCCCCGTGGGCCTGGGCCCGAACAAGGTTCTCTCCGTACCGGATGCCATCGGCATCGCGATCGAGAAATGGATGCAGGACAAGCACGGCATCCAGCAGGAGCTCCTGGGCGGCGCGCCTGCGCAGACCGCGGGGCTGCCGGTGCGCGATTTCGTCGCCCCCCACGACGCGGCGACGGAGGGCGGGGTGGGGGCGGGGGCGGGGGCGCTCGAAGCGCGCGCGCCCGATCGGGACTTCATCGGGGCCTGCCCGGACTGCGGCTCGCAGCTCGCGTTCATCGAGGGCTGCGCCAAGTGCCACGTCTGCGGGTTCAGCGAGTGCGGGTGAGGCCGTCGTGGACCGTGAGCTCCGGATTTCGCCCGTGTTACGCGGATCACCCGTTCGCCTGTGACCCCTGTCACGACTCGGCGAGCGGAATGGCGTTACACATGAAGGCGTGACCAGTCCATCCCACACTGTGACTCCGACGCGGCTCCAGGCCAAAGGTTGGGCGCGGGTCGGCAAACCCGGAGCGCATCTGCTCCGTCGCGGCGCGTGGTACCCGGTGGTGCGGATTTCGTCGAGCCACATCGTCGTGCTCGACGTGAACCGACGCAATGTGCCGGTCGATCGCCGTTTCCTCGAGATCCGCTACCACCCCCCCGACCGGTGGAGCATCGTGCGGTGCGAGCCGCGGGAGATCCAGCGCGTGGGCCGCATCTTCCCGCTCACCTATGCGGTCTGCCCCACGTGTCGGCACCGGGAGGCGTTCCCGGCGGAAGCGAAAGAGCTGACCTGCGAGCGCTGCAAGAAGACTGCCCTGCTCGCCTGGGAAGAAATGAGTTAGCGACGCTAGAGTAGGACGACGCGGTCATCCATCGAAACGGTGCCCGAAGCGACTCCCAGACAGTAGAAGCCCCTCATCCCGCCGTCGAGGAACTGCAGGTGGTCTTTGAGCACCTGCGCTTCCTCGAGGCCGCCCAGCGCCCACGCCGTGAACGGGCGGCACGGATGCGCCACATCGAGCACCGTCAGGCGCGCGACCTCGCCGCCGTCCAGGGCGCAGATCGCGACTCCCGTGCGCAGGTCGTCCAGGGTGAAATGCCGGCCCGTTTCCACCAGGATATTCTCTCCCGCAGAACCCAGCTCGATTCGGCTCCCGAACCGCTCTCGCATCGCGGCGTAATGCGACGTGAATCCGACCGAGATACCGTGCTCGCCGTCGCTGTTTTTGGTGCGGGGATGCGCCCTGTGGTGGACATCCACTATCCAGGAGTCCTCCGGGGCTTCACCGAGCGTCCCATCAGGAGACACCGCCAGCCGCCCCACGGGTAGGATGGGGGAGGGGTCGTAGACTCGCCGCGGCTTCTCGCCCGTCTTCAGCGAGGAGCGTTGGATCTGGAGCCGCACCACTCGACCCAGGTCGCGCATAACGTAATTTATCAAAACCTGCTATCATGGGGCCAATGCGGATCACCCTCGGCTGGGCCCGTTGCGCGGCCGACGTGGCCGACGTCTTGCGTCGCGGTGCCTGGTATCCCGTCATCGAAGAGTCGCCGGACGGTCACGTCGTTGTCGAGGTACGAAACCAGCGCGTCCGCCTCCGCCGCGGCGACGTCGAAGTCCGGACCGAGGTCCCCGATCACTGGAGTGTCGTGGTCCGCACGGCCGTGCTCCGGCCCACGCCGGGAGGGAAGGGGATGGAGGTCGTCGGCACCTACGCCGTATGCCCGCTGTGCCACTACCGGCAGGACTTCGCCGGGAAGCCGGCGAGGCTGCGCTGCGTCCGCTGCGGCGCGACGTCGCCCGTGGACTGGACGGAGACGTGCTGAGAGACTTCAGACGTCAGACGTCAGACGTCAGACGTCAGATTTGCGGAGGCCGTGAGATCATTATCACGTTAACTGTTAATATGTTGATCATGTCCCGGCGCTCCAGCGTTGCCAGCTGACGTCTGATCTCTGACGTCTCAAAGCAGACATCAGTATGCCCGACCGCTCCGAGCTCGCGCTTCAGTTGACGGACGCCATCGCCGCCGCGCGTGGCGCGGTGGAGCGGGCGGGAGACCGCGCATTCCGAGCCTACGGGCTGTCGCATCGCGCTCACGCGGCGCTCTCCGCCGTGGACCAGGGGGGCCCCGACGGGGCGCGGCCCAAGGAGATCGCCGACCTGCTCCACGTCTCACGCGCGGCGGCCACCACATTCGTGCAGCGCCTCGAGGCCAAAGGCCTGGTGGAAACGACGCCCGATCCCGAGGATGATCGGGGCGTGCGCGTCGCCCTCACCCGCCGTGGCGTCGAGATGCTCGTTCGGGCCAGCCAGCTCGAGCGGCGCCTTGCGGCGCGCGCGATCGAAGGGCTGCCCGCCGCCAGCATCAGCAGGACGATTCGTCTGCTGCACGACTTCAAGAGCCGTCTTGCGGAGAAGCTGATCGGGGTGATGCGCTGAGCCAGGAAGCGAATCGGAGGCAGGGGTGCGGGGGTTACGAATGTGCGTATCTTTATGCCGTCGGCCGTCACAGACACCTCGGATGAGTGCCGCTGAGACGGCGCTTGAACTCTGCGCTCTACTTCCGCATTCGGCAAACAGTTAGATCGATCTCGAGCGGCGATCTCTGCGCCTCCCACCTGGGCACCGGCACCGACCCCCACAGGGTGGTTTTCCACACACGGCGGGGCGCCGAGAAATGTGGATAGCTGAGCAAGGCCCTGCGGCAGCCGAGCTTGCCGGCGCCATCGCGGCGGCTGCGCGAGCGCTCTCCCGGGCCCGCCGCGTCGTGGTCGCGACCGGGGCCGGGATGTCCCGCGAGAGCGGCATTCCCACGTTCCGTGAGGCCCTCACCGGACTCTGGGCGCGGTACGATCCCGAAGAGCTCGCGACCGAAGCGGCGTTCCGGCGGCACCCGGCGCGCGTGTTCGGCTGGTACGCATGGCGCCGGGGCCTGGTCCGCGCTGCCACGCCGCACCCCGGCTACCACGCCCTCGTCGCGCTGGAACGCCTGGTCCCCGAGGTCGCCGTGGTGACGCAGAACGTGGACGGCCTCCACCGGCGCGCGGGGAGCCGGCGCGTCGTAGAGCTGCACGGCTCGCTGGAGCGGTTCTCCTGCGTCGCAGAGCGGCACCCGTTCCCGGCGCACGAGATTGCGGAGCCCGTCGAGGACGGGGAGTGCGACCCCCCGCCTTGCCCGCGCTGCGGGTCGCCGATCCGCCCGGACGTCGTGTGGTTCGGCGAGATGCTGCCGCCATCGGTGGCGGCGGAGGCGCGGCAGCTCGCGTGCTCGTGCCAGGTGATGCTGGTGGTCGGGACGTCGGGGCTGGTCGAGCCGGCTGCCCGGCTGCCGTTCGAGGCGCGCGGGTCGGGCACCACGGTCATCGAGGTGAATCCAGATCCCAGCGAGGTCTCCGCCGCCGCGGAGATCGTCTGCCGCGGGCCCGCCGGCACGGTGCTGCCGGCGCTGGTCGCGGCGCTTGCGGAAGGAGGCACCGTCTGATCCGCCGCACCAAGATCGTCGCGACGCTGGGTCCCGCCACGGGGACTCCGGAGCGCATCGCCGCCCTGATCGACGCCGGCGTCAACGTGATCCGCGTCAACGCCTCACACGGTTCGCCCGAGCTCAGGCGCGGGTGGATCGCGGCCGTGCGGCATGCGGCCGACGAGGCCGGGGTCGCCGTCGCGGTGCTTCTGGACCTGCAGGGTCCCCGCATCCGTGTCGGAGCGCTGCCCGAGCCGCGGCTCCTGCGCTCCGGGGAAGTCGTGGTGTTCGCGCCGGAAGAGTCGGCGGCGCCGGACGAGGTGCCCACGACGTACGCCGATCTGGCGCGCGACGCGCGAGTCGGCGCGACCATCCTGCTGGACGACGGCCTGCTGTCCGTCGAGGTGACCCGGATCGAGTGGCCGCGGGTGTACGGGCGCGTGGTCGATGGCGGCACGCTCACGTCCCACAAGGGGATGAACCTCCCCGGCCTGCAGGTGAGCGCTCCGGCGCTCACCGACAAGGATCGCGAGGACGTCGCCGGCGCCGTGGCGGATGGCGTCGAATACGTGGCGCTCTCGTTCGTGCGCCGATCGGAGGATGTCAGCGAGGTGCGCGAGCTCGTCCCCGACGGCCTGAAGCTCGTCGCGAAGATCGAGAAGGCCACCGCGCTCGAGGATTTGGAGCGCATCCTCGCTGCCAGCGATGCCGTGATGGTGGCCCGCGGCGACCTGGGGGTCGAGCTGCCGTTCGAGGAGGTCCCGGTCGTGCAGAAGCGGCTCATCCGCGAGGCGAACCGCCACGGCAAGCCGGTGATCACGGCGACCCAGATGCTGGAATCGATGGTCCGGCATCCCCGCCCCACGCGCGCCGAGGCCTCGGACGTCGCCAACGCGATCCTGGACGGCACCGACGCGGTCATGCTTTCGGCCGAAACGGCGGTGGGGGAGTATCCGCTCGACGCGGTCCGCGCGATGGACCGAATCATCCGCGAGACGGAGCGGCAGAGCCCGGCCGTCGGGCGCGAGGAGCGGCGCCTCGCGGCTCGGGAGGGCGTGTCGGTCGAGGACGCCATCGCGCTCGGGACCAGCGCCGTGGCCCGCATGCTGAAGACGCCCCTGATCGTCACGATCACGCAGGGCGGGTTCACGGCGCGCAAGGTGGCCGCGTTGCGGCCTCCGGTGCCGATCCTCGCCGTCACGACCGAGCCCGTCACTTACCGCCAGCTCGCCCTGGTGTGGGGCGTGACGCCGGTGCTGGTGGACCGCGTGCCGGGATACGACGCGATGCTTGCGGTGGTGCGCGACCTCATCTTGAAGCGGGGCCTGGCGGGGGCCGGCGACCGCATCGTGACGACCGCCGGAGTGGCATGGGGGGTCTCCGGCACGACGAACTTGCTCAAGGTCGAGGTCGTGTGACGTGAAGCTCGTGTTCCTCGGCACCGGCACGTCGTACGGCGTGCCGCAGATCGGCTGCCGCTGCGTCACCTGTACCTCGCCTGATCCGCGCGACAAACGCAGTCGCACGGCCGCGCTGCTCGAGGCGGGTGGGCGCCGCCTGCTGATCGACACGCCTCCCGAGCTGCGTCTCCAGCTCGTGGCCGCGGGCGTGGCCGCGGTGGACGCGGTGCTCTTCACTCACGCCCACGCGGACCACATCCACGGGATCGACGATCTCCGGGCCATCTCGGTGCGGCACCCAGCCCCTCTCGAGGTGTACGGCGCGGCGGGCACCCTCGCCGAGCTGGCGCGGCGCTTTGGCTACATCTTCGACGGGACGCCTGCGTCCCCCGGGACGAGCAAGCCCGAGCTGATCGCTCGGGCGCTCGCGCCGGACTGCGAGACGGAGATCGCCGGGATGCGGGTGCGTCCGCTCGCGCTGCCCCACGGCGATAGCACGGTGTTCGGCTATCGCGTGGGTCCGGTCGCCTACCTCACCGACGTCAAGGCCATTCCGGACGCCGCGCGGGCGCAGCTCGGGGGCCTCGAGGTCCTGGTGCTGAACGCGCTGCTGTCGCGTCCGCACCCGCTCCATCTCTCGATCCCGGAGGCCGTCGCGGCGGCGCGGCAGATCGCGGCGCGGCGAACCTTTCTCACGCATCTCACCCACGAGACGCCGCACGCGGAGCTCGCCGCGCGCCTGCCCGACGGCATCGCCCCGGCCTACGACGGGCTGGTGATCGACGTGGGCGGGGCCTAGATTCGACGGCAGGGGGGACGGTTCCATGTCGAACGCATTCGAGCCCACACTGCGGCGCTTCCAGAACGCGTCGGTACGCCGGAGCGCGGCGCTCGACGACCTCGCGACGCAGGCGGTCTTCGGCGCGCCGGAGGCGCGTGAGGAGGCGCGCTGGCTGATCTGGGAGATCGGGCAGCAGGCGGGCGTGCGCCCCGCCTCGATCCACGAGCTGTATCTGGCGCGCGGGCGGGGCGAAGTCCCTTCGTTCACCACGCCCGCGATGAACGTCCGCGTGCTGGCCTACGACACGGCCCGCGCCGTCTTCCGGGCCGCCACGCGGCTGGATGTGGGGGCGCTGGTGCTGGAGATCGCGCGCAGCGAGATCGGCTACACGGAGCAGCGCCCGGCGGAGTACGTGGCCGTCATGACGGCGGCGGCGCTGCGCGAGGGCTTCGAGGGGCCCCTCTTCATCCAGGGCGACCATGTGCAGGTGAACGCCAAGAAGTACGGGGCGGACGCCGAGGCCGAGCTCGGCGCCGTGCGGGCGCTGATCGAAGAGGAGCTGGGCGCCGGCTTCTACAATATCGACGTCGATACCTCCACGCTCGTAGACCTCTCCAAGTCCACGCTCGATGAGCAGCAGCGCGTGAACTATGAACGCGCCGCCGAGCTCACCAAATTCATCCGCGACCGCGAGCCCGAGGGCGTGACCGTCTCCGTGGGCGCGG
>Ga0070707_100004146_pt1 | contig 13590 bp, 12 predicted proteins | sample KBSK5502metaG_FD_65468 | JGI IMG/M metagenome (GOLD analysis project Ga0070707, IMG submission 65468) | Corn, switchgrass and miscanthus rhizosphere microbial communities from Kellogg Biological Station, Michigan, USA - KBS K5-50-2 metaG | ecosystem: Host-associated > Plants > Roots >... | reverse complement strand
CGACGAGATAGACCAGGTAGGTTCCCTCATAACGGTCGCCCGACGGAAGCAGCCCGAGCTTCCCGATCGGGAGGACGATCCGGACCGGAAGGAGGTAGGTGTCTTCCTGGTACGGCTGGGAGGGATCGACTCGCACGCTCATGGCGAGCGGATTGTCGTCGCGCGGATAGTCGAGAGCTGACATCACCGTCTCCGCCACGCGTGTCTCGGGGGTTTTCTCCAGAAGGCCCTTCCGGTAGCGCACTTTGAGACCCTTGCGCTTGATCGAGACCTGGATCGCATGGGGCTTGTCGACACCCGAGCGCGCGGTCCGGTAACCGAGGGAATAGAAGCTCGAGAAATCGCGGGAGAGCTCGTCGAGACTTCTTTTCCAGTCGTTGGTGTTAATCGCCGCCATTCCCCCCGTCTGCTCGGCCATCATCTGGAGAGGAGCCTGGGTGTTCTGCCGCAATAAGAACTCGTTCGGGCGTGTCTCCATGTTGCGGTTCTCCGCCGAGATGAACTCGCCTGCCGAGAGGCCGGAGGCATCGAGGGCCCAGATCGTCACGCCCTGGGCGTTGGCCGACTGGACGATCGAGGCGTACTTCGCATTCAGGTCGAACTCGAATTGCTCGAGAGTGGAGGCGTTCTCGCGAAACTTGCGCTGGATCGTATCGAAGAGCTCGTAACCGGCTGTCGAAGGCAACCCTTCCGACACATAGACGAGAACCTTCCGTCCTTCGATCCCGGCCAGACTGTTCAAGGTGCTCTTGATCGCGTCCACATCAAACTGGATGTCGTTGACGAGGGAGCGCGCGAAGGTCCGGGCGATGTGGCTTGCCTCACCTGCGCTGCGGGCATCGTTGATCCGTTGCAAAGCGTCCCTCCGCTCCCCTACCAGCGAAGTTCCTCCGCCAGTTTCCCGCTCGATGTCCTCGAGGGCGCCCACGATCAGGCCGGCCTCCGGCGTGAACTTCTGCTTGACCTTCAGAGAGCGGTTGTATGTGATCACCTGCGCTTCGACGCGGGGTCCGATCGCCTGTCCGACGAATTCCTTGAGGCTCTTGAACATTCGGTTTCGGTTCTGAGGCTGAATGTTCAGGTTGTCGATGTACAGGACATAACGGGCCTTGACGTCGGGAGGCGCCTCCTCCTTCCCTTCCGGCGTGTCGAGTCGTATTGTCTTGCCGTCCTCGAAGGTCACCCTCGGACCATCGACGGCATAAAAGTTCGCGATCGGCTGCGGTATCCCGTCCTGCCGGATCTCGAAGTCCTCTCGCTTGAGGTCTTGGACGCGGTTGTCCTTCGAATCGGTGACCACTACTTCGATATTGGTAATGTCGACACGCGCGCTCTCGGACACAGGCGCGAGCGCCTCGGCGCGCGGCGTCGGCGTCGGCCTGGTCGGCGTCGCCGCCGATCGCTGCGGGGTGGTCTGGCCCATCGCGGTGGTAGCCGCGAGCAGCAACGGAATGACTCTTTTCACGTGGGTCCTCCTCGCGGGAGCAACGCCGGCCCGACCCATTTATTCCCCGCGCGAAAGTGCCGATCCGAGCCGGCCCAAAAACGATGTTGCTTTGTAAAGGGGAATTCAACAGAATTCGGGCCTCCGGGCCGGGCCCGGACCCAGGCGGGAACGCGAAAGAGCAAGGAGCGCTGGAGAATGCTCACTCGGCGGCGAAGTGTGAGGACTGCGGCGATCCTTTTTCTCGCAGTGCTGGGAGCCGTCGGCTGCAACAAGATCAAGGCGCGGCAGGAAGTCAAGCGGGGCAACGACTTCTTCAAGGCGGGCCAGTATCAGGCGGCGCTGGCCGCCTACCAGGAGGCCATGCGCCTGGATCCGGCCGAGAAGAAATTGCAAAAGAACATCGGTCTCGCCTACATGGCGATGTACCAGCCCGGCTCGAAACATCCGAAGGACCTCGAGTTCGCCGCCAAAGCGATTGAGAATCTGACGAGCTACCTGCAGGCACATCCCGATGACAAGCGTGGTCGGGAGTTCCTCGTGTCCATGTATCTGGCCACCGATCGGTACGACGACGCGATCGCCTTCTACCAGACGAGGCTTCAGCAAGACCCCAAGGACGTGAAGGCCATGCAATCGATGGCCTCGATGTACTTCAAGAAGGGGGACTTCCAGAAAGGCGTCGAGTGGACCCAGAAGCGCGCCGATGCCGAGCCAAACAACCCCGAACCGTACGTCATGATCGGGGTGCAGGCCTGGGATCGCTCTTACCACTATCCCGACATTCCGCCCGAGGTGCGGGGCCAGATCGTTCAGATGGGGATCGAAGCCCTGGATAAGGCGCTCAAGATACCGGGCAAGACGGACAATTTCGACGCCCTGACCTACATCAACCTCCTCTATCGCGAGAAGGCGAAGGTCGAGACCGATCCCGCCAAGCAGGAGGAGGACGTTGCGACGGCCGATCGGTACCGCCAGCAGGCACTCGAATTGCGTAAGAAGACGTCGACCCCGACATCGGAACCGGTCAAGTGAGTCCGGTGTCTCAGAGCGGGGGGACAGATTATGTTTGAAGACACGCTGATCGAATCGGCCAAGCACCAAAGCGGTTCGAGGAAGGCCGTGACCCTTCCGGTTTCCATCGCGATCCATGCCCTGGTCATCGGAGCTGTGCTGGGAGCGTCGATCTGGTTCGTGGAGGATGTCCCCGAGCCGCCGATCCCAGTTACGTTTTACGCCGCCGCGCCTCCTCCGCCGCCGCCGCCGCCCGCCGCGGCAAAAGCCCCTCCCAAGGCTCCGGAGGTGCAAAAACCAGTGCCGATCCGACCGACCGAGATGGTGGCGCCCACCGTGATGCCCGAGAAGATGCCGCAACCCCTCGCGGCGCCAGAGCCGGAGGCTCCCGCAGAAGGCGTGGAAGGAGGCGTCGTAGGCGGAGTGCCCGGAGGTGTCGTCGGCGGCGTCCTCGGTGGAACCGGGCCCGGCACCGGGGAAGGAGAGCCCCTGCGGGTCGGCGGGGACGTGAAGCCTCCCAATCTGATCAACAAGGTCGAGCCCTCCTACCCCGAGGCCGCCCGCAAGGCGCGCATGGAGGGAGTGGTCATCCTGGAAGCCATCATCACCGCGTCGGGTAACGTCGAGGACGTCAAGGTCTTGAAGTCCGTCAACCCCTTGCTCGACGCCGCCGCAACGCGGGCGGTGCAACAGTGGAAGTACAGGCCGGCGACCTTAAACGGCCGTGCGGTGCGTGTTTATCTGACCGTCACGGTCACCTTTAACTTGCACTAGGATAGGCAGACTTTTTGGGGCCGACAGATAGAACGAAGAGAAGGAGCGCTTCATGAGTTTTGATCCCGTTGAACTCTGGCATTCGATGACCATCCTAGCGAAGGGAGTCGTGATTCTTCTTTTCCTGATGTCGGTCTATTCGCTGACGATCGCGGTGGAACGGTTCATCTACTACAACAAGGCCAAGAAACAGTCGCTCGCCTTCGCGAAGCTCGTGACCCAGTTCTTGAAGCAGGACAGGCTGCAGGAGGCGATCGACTCCTCCAAGAAGTTCAAGAACAGCCACCTGGCGCGAGTCGTGGCGGCGGGACTCTACGAGTTCCATCACGACATCTCGAGCGGGACGGCGGATACCCCCGGTCACGATCCGATCGAGGCGGCCGAGCGAGCCATCGAGCGCGAGGCCCTGATCACGACGGCCGACATGAAAAAGGGGCTTTCCGGTCTCGCGACGATCGGCACGACCGCTCCCTTCATCGGCCTCTTTGGAACGGTCATCGGGATCATCAACGCATTCCGGGGCATGGCCACGGCGGGCGCGACCGGAATCGGCGCGGTCGCCGGCGGGATCGCGGAGGCCCTCGTCACGACGGCCCTCGGTCTCTTCGTCGCGATCCCGGCGGTCTGGCTTTTCAACATCTTCATGAACAAGATCGAGCGCTTCCAGGTCGAGATGTCCAACTCGGCCTCGGAGCTGCTCGACTACTTCATCAAGCGGCGCGGCGCAGCAGCTGTTCGCGCCTCCTAGGCGCTTCGGAGGTCTAAGCCCGATGGCAATGGGAGGCGGAGGAGGCCGCGACAAACTCCAGAGCGACATCAACGTTACGCCGCTGGTCGACGTCTGTCTCGTGCTTCTCATCATCTTCATGGTCGTCACTCCGCTGTTGAACAAAGGCATCCCTGTTCAGCTGCCGGAGACCGCCAACCCAGACAAGAAGCCGGAAGGCGGCAAGCAAAGGCTGATTACGATCGGTCGCGGGACGCCGCCACTCCTTGCTTTCGAAGCGGATCGACTCGGCAGGGAAGAGTTCCAACGCCGTCTGGACGAGCTGTATCAACGCCAGCCGGACACGGAGTTGGTCATCAAGGCCGACAGGAGCCTCAAGTACGGGGACGTCAAGGGAGTCATGAAGATGTGTAAGGATGCCGGCTTCCAGAATGTCGGCCTGATCGCGGACAGGAAGGTCTTGGGCGCCGCCAAGGCGTCCAAATGACTCGAGGAACCTGATCCGATGGCTATGGCGGCGGGCGGGACCAACGACTACAAGAGCGACATCAACATCACGCCGCTCGTCGACGTGGTGCTCGTCCTTCTCATCATCTTCATGGTCATTACGCCCCTCATGCAGACGGGCTACGACGTCAAGGTCCCCCCGAAGGCCAACGTGGATCAACCCCAAATCTCGCTGGACCAACTCATCGTGTCCGTCACCCCTCAGGGGAAGCTCTTTCTGAACAAGCAGGAACTGACCATCCAGCAACTCGCGCAGCAGCTGTCGGACCTCCTCAAGAATCGGGCGAGTAACAACAAGACGGTCTTTTTTTCCGCCGACGACAGCGTCACGTACGAGGACTGCGCCAAGATCATGGATGTCATCCGCAACGCAGACAAGAACGCGCGAATTGGGATCGTGCTCGAGACGGTACCGATCCAGTAACGAGTTGTCAGTTCTCAGTTTTCAGTTCTTGGTTCCAGACGGCAGGCGGCACCGGACCCTCTTGAACTGACAACTGAAAACTGAAAACCTTGGGCGGTGGAAGCCGACCCCTGATATCTTCCCGCCCGCCGCGCCTCGAAGCGGGGCGCGGAGCTGACATCAATTCAAAAGTAGGAGTGCGTTCATGTCATCCGCCAATGCTCTGCCCCTGATCCTGGCCTGCTCGGTCGGGTCGCTCGTGGTTGCCTGGTGGCTCGCCCGATGGGTGCTTCGCCGCGACACCGGCACGGCCGCCATGCAGGAAATCTCCAACGCCATCAAAGAGGGGGCCGAGGCCTTTCTCAGACGCCAGAACCGCACCATCGCGCTGCTGGCGGTCCTGCTGGGAGCGCTCATCTTCGTTCTTTACGGATTCGTCCGCTCGCATCACGTCTTCGATCCGGTGCCAACAGCGCTTCGGATGGCGGTCTGGACGACCTTTTCCTTCTTGCTCGGAGCCGCCTGCTCGGTCATCGCCGGCTACATCGGGATGTGGATCTCGATCCGGACCAACATCCGCACGGCGTCGGCCGCGCGGACGTCCTTGAACGACGCGCTCCGAACGGCTCTGCGAGGGGGCGCCGTGTCGGGGCTTCTGGTGGTGGCGATGTCGCTTCTGGGTGTCGGCGGCCTGTACCTTCTCGTCAGCAAGCTGACCGACGTGCCGCCCGATCGGATCCCCTTGCTCATCGTCGGCTACGGCTTCGGGGCGTCCTTCGTCGCGCTCTTCGCGCAGCTGGGAGGAGGCATCTATACGAAGGCGGCAGACGTCGGAGCCGACCTGGTCGGAAAGGTCGAGGCCGGCATTCCCGAGGACGACCCGCGCAACCCGGCGGTGATCGCGGACTTAGTCGGCGACAACGTGGGCGACTGCGCGGGCCGCGGAGCCGACCTGTTCGAGTCGACGGCGGCGGAGAACATCGGCGCCATGATCCTCGGAGCGACGCTCGCCGCCGCCACGGAGAGGGCGAACATGGCGTTCTCGGCGGGGATCCTCGGCGTGATGCTCTTCCCTCTCGTGGCGCGCGCCTTCGGTCTACTCGCCTCGATCGTGGGCATCCTCGTGGTCCAAACGCGAGAGGATCGGGACCCGATGCAGGCCTTGAACCGCGGCTATTACGTGGCCGCGTTTCTCGCGATCGTCGGATTCTTTGTCGCGACGAAGTGGCTCTTGGCCAACCCCGCCGAACCGGACGCCTGGTGGAAGTACTTCCTCTGCGGCCTGATCGGCGTTCTCACCTCCGTCGCGTTCGTCTACATCACCCAGTACTACACCGATTATAAGTACCGGCCCGTGCGGGAGATCGCCGAGGCCTCGCAGACCGGCCCCGCGACCAACGTCATCACGGGGATCGCGGTCGGCTTCGAGTGCACGCTCGCAGCGGTCATCGCGATCTCGATCGCGATCCTGGCCTCCTTCAAGATCGGAGAGTGGGCGCTGCCCCATGGAATCGGCGGCCTTTTCGGCACGGCCGTCGCGACGATGGGTATGCTCGGCACGGCCGCCTACATCCTCGCCATGGACACGTTCGGGCCGATCACGGACAACGCCGGTGGGATCGTCGAGATGTCGCGCCAGCCCGAGGAGATCCGCAGGAAGACCGACCGTCTGGACGCCGTCGGCAACACGACCAAGGCGCTGACGAAGGGATACGCGATCGCCTCGGCGGCGCTCGCGGCCTTTCTGCTCTTCTCGGCCTACCTGGACGAGCTGAAGAACTACGGGGCGGAGCTAAAGTCCGTCAACCTCGCCAAGCCCGAAGTCTTCATCGGAGGCTTGATCGGCGCGATGCTGGTCTTCTTCTTCTCCGGGCTCGCCATCAAGGCGGTGGGCAAGGCAGCTTACGTCGTCATTCAGGACGTGCGCGCCCAGTTCCAGGAGCATCCGGAGATCATGCAGGGGACGCGGAAGCCGGACTACGGTCGCACGGTCGACATCGTGACGCGAGGAGCGCTCAAGCAGATGATCGCCCCCGGCCTGGTCGCGGTTGGCACGCCGATCGGCGTCGGCCTGATTTTTCGGATGTTCGGTGTCGGGGCGGAAGCGGTCGCTGCGCTCCTGATGGTCGGCACGATCGCCGGCATCGTCGTGGCGACGTTCTTGAACAACGCGGGCGGCGCCTGGGACAACGCGAAGAAATACATCGAGACCGGAGCCTACGGGGGAAAGGGCTCACCGACCCACAAGGCGGCGGTCGTCGGCGACACGGTCGGCGACCCCTGCAAGGATACGGCCGGCCCGTCGCTTCACGTGCTGATCAAGCTGCTCGCGACGATCACGCTTGTCCTCGCGCCGCTGTTTATTTAGAAAGGGCGCTTGGCGCTAGCTGTCAATCCTCAAGAGGTTGTTCCCAGTATGGGAGACGCCCCGGCCCTGCGGCATTCCCCGCGGGACCACGCCGCGGGCCTCGTACGGCGCCGAGGGGAACCCATCCCCGCCCGCCGCTCGCGAAATCGGTGCGAGGAAGAGTCGTACAACGGTCCGCACACGGCCGGTGCACATCAACGCGATTTCGAGGGTCTCCGCGTGGAACGCCTCCGGGCCGGCGCTCACTGTGAGGCTTCTGTCACGCTGCGAGCCCCGGCGGCGGGTCCGGCTCCCGCTGGCGGCGATGAGCGAGGAGCATGGAAGAGAGGAGCTTTCTGCCTCGATAAGGCTGCGACGAGCGTTACAGCGACGGCCCGGTTCTGACTCGGGTGGCCGGGCCGGAGCGTGCCGACGAGGGAGGCGGGCCCGACGCAGGGGCGGCCTCGAGGGGAACAATGTTTTGAAAAATGACAGCAGGCGTTAGGCGCTTGGCGAAAAACGATTTCCGCCTCGTACCCAGCGCCGCTCGTCCTCAAACAAAGCGACAGAGGATTTCGTTGGAGAGCAGAAAACCGCGCTCGGTTAGCCGCACGCGTTGCTCGCAAGCCGAGAGGAGTCCCGCCGTCCGCCAGGTTTCGTAGTCGTCGCCTAGCGTTGGGTCTTCTGCTCGCGCGATCCAACCTTCGATCTCCTGCCGGCTCACTCCCTGCGCCAGGCGCAGACCGAGGACGATCCGTTCGCGCGCCCGCTCCTCTGGGCTGACTTCCCGATCGAGCGCGACCGGCCTGCGCCCGTTCGAGAGGGCGTCGAGATATGGCGCGATCGCCGAAATGTTCGCCCGTCGCCTCTCGTGCCAGAGCTCGTGAGCCGAAATGCCGAGACCCAGGGTCGACACTCGAGTCCAGTACTTGAGGTTATGCCGCGAGGGACGGCCGGGCAACGCCCAATTGGAAATCTCATAGTGCTCGAAGCCGCGCCGATCGAGCCTCTCGCAGAGCTCCAGCCACAAGTCGGCCTGAGCATCTTCGGCGAGGTACCGGGCCGGGTTGCGCTTGCGATCCTCCTCCATCGCCTTGGACTTTTCGATCTCGAGCAGATAGACCGAGACATGTTCGACGCCCGCCTTGCAGAGCCGCTCGGCGCTTGCGCGAAAGCTCTCGGCGGTCTGCCCCGGCAAACCCAGGATCAGGTCCCCCGACAGCGAGAACCCCTCCCGGCGCAGGACCTGGAGCGCCCGCTCGGCCGTCGCCGAATCGTGGCGCCGCCCCACGGCGGCAAGCTCCCGATCGGCGAACGATTGGATGCCGACGGACACACGCGTCACGCCGGCCTCCCGCCAGCCACGCGCGAGAGACGCGCTCACGTCGTCGGGATTTGCCTCCAGAGTCACCTCGGCTTTCGGCTCGATCGAAAAGGAGTGATTCAGGCCCTCGAGCAGCTCGGCGATGTCGGCTCCCGACAGGAGAGAAGGAGTTCCCCCGCCGAGATAAATCGAGTCGAACCGCTCCCCTTTCGCTTCGGGAGCCAGGAGGCGGATCTCGCCGGCGAGGGCCGACAGATAGGCCTGCCGCGAAGAGTCGTCGGTCGTCACGGCGAACGCGCAGTAGCCGCAGCGCGAACGGCAGTACGGCAGGTGAACGTAGATTCCGGAAGGGGTGTTCATCGGCCGTCCCGCAACGCCGCCTCCGCTTCGCAGGCGATCTCCTCAACGAAGGGAAAGATCTTCCGAAAGTTCCCCTCCGCCACGATGGGCGCGAGGTCGCGTCCCGATTCGTCGATCCAGCGGGCGGCCGCGTGGAACAAGCTGGCTCGGTGCTCATCGAGCGCAAAGATCTCGTCCGCCTTCTCCTCCAGTCGTTTCGCGGCTGCCGCGTTGGCGGGGGGCTCCAGAAGCCCGACGGGACGGGGGATCTCGCAGGGAAGGCCCCCCGACGCGCACACCTCCCGCAACCGAAGTCGCGCCTCCTCGGTTTCCGCGCGCCAGTTCCCATGGTGCACGCGTTCGAAGAAATCCTCTGGCGGTTCGGGCGAGAGCTCTTCCCGCACTTCGATCGCGGCCCGGCGAGCGGGTCCGTCTTGCGCGGCTGGCAGCGCCGCGACGAATCGCGCGCCGCTCTCCTCTGCCAGGTGCGACAGCTCCTTGAGCGCCGCGGCGTCGCAGGTCCACCCGGGCACGAGAGGAACGATCAGCCCGGCGCAAAAGCCTCGGCGCAGCGACTCGCCGAGCCCTTCCGAAGGCGCTCTGCCCGGCAACGCGACGAAGAGCGTGACGTAGGCCGGCGAGGGCTCGTCGGGAAGAGCCGACGGAGACGGATCGAGAAGGAAGACGCCGCGACCCGCCTTCGCGGCTCCCTCCGCCGCCGCTCGATAGGAGCCGCGGATCTCTTCGGATGGGTCGCAGCCCGACACGGCGACGTTTCCGGCCGGACCCCGAGCGAGAGCCTTCCGCCATGCGTCGGGATCGTGGGGACCGACGAGGATGGAGCCTCCGGTGGCGCGGAGCAGGAAGAGCCGCTCGATCGGATCGAAGCTCCATCTCTCGACGCCGATCGTCGTGCCGTAGGGAAGAGCCCGCGCGGCGACGCGTCGGCCGCCCAGGTCGAACTCGCCCGCGCGCACGGCCGGCTCCGGCGCGTTCTCGTAAAGGATCACGTGCGCCGCCGAGGGAGAGAGACCAGCCGCCGCCATCCGCGCGCGCCGTAACGCGCAAAGAGGTCGGCCTCGAAGTTGAGCCTGGTGCCGGGACGCGCCGCGGAAAGAGTCGTGCGGCGGCGAGTTTCCGGGACGATCGCCACGTCGAACGTCCGCGGCCCGCGCCCTGCGACGGTCAGGCTGATCCCGTCCAAGGCGATGGAACCTTTCGGCACCACGTAGCGGGAGAAACCGGCCGGCACCGTAAATCGATAGACCCAGGAGTTCCCCCCCGGGAGGATGGCGAGCACCCGCGAGATTCCGTCGACGTGGCCCAGCACGAAGTGACCCGAGAGTCGATCCCCCCACCGGAGCGCGCGCTCGAGATTCACGGGGTCTCCGCCCTCGAGCCCACCCAGCGTCGAGCGGCGCAGAGTCTCGCGCGAAAGGTCGGCCTCCAACCGATGACCGGGGCCGAGCGCCGTCAGGCAGACCCCCGAGACGCAGACGCTTTCACCCCGACGCAGCCGGCCGAAAGGGGCTGGCAGAATGACGACGAGCCTCGCACCGCCACGCCGGCGTTCGAGCGAGACGACGCGCCCCCTCCCCGAGACGATGCCGCTGAACATGAGAAAGAAGTCTACCGTCGGGTTGCCGGCTGTCGCACCACTCGTCCTGTGACCAGCCAGTCATTCCCGACAGGTTCGATGCGGACCTCCCGGAGACGCGGGCTCGAAGCGAGGGAAAAGCCTCGTCCACCGATCGCGTTGAGAGCCTTCGCGCCTCCCAGGATTCGCGAGGCGGTGAAAACCGCGACCCGGTCGACGAGTCCCGCCTCGAAGAAACTCGCGTGGGTCTCCGCTCCGCCTTCGACCAGAAGGCTCGTGATCTCTCTTTGCGCCATTCGCCGCAGAGCGCGGTGCAGATCCACGCGCCCTCGTCCGCGACCGGGCAGACTCCACACTTCGATGCCGCGCCGCGCGAGGCGCCGCGCGCGCGGATGACTGACGGGGACCGCAGTCACGACGAGGCAGAGCTCCGGCTCGCGAAAGATCCGCGCTCTCTCGGGGACACGGAGCCACCCGTCGAGCACCACACGCCAGTGAGGAGTCCCGCGATTGCGCCCGAGGCGGCGAGTCAGCCGCGGATCGTCGGCGAGGATGGTCCGACTGCCCACGACCACCGCGTCGTACTCCTCTCGCAGAAGGAGAGCGAGCCGCCGCGCCGAAGATCCGGTGATCCAGCGGCTCTCCCCTCGAGATGTCGCGATCCGACCGTCGAGGCTCGCTCCCCACTTGGCAAGCACGAATGGCCGCCGATCGGCGGCCCAGACTCGAAACTTCTCATTCTGTTCCTCTGCCCGGCGCCGACGTTCCCCGTCGGCCCAGAGGACTTCCACGCCTGCGCGAGAGAGGCGTGCGCGACCCCGGCCGCGAACGAGCGGGTTGGGATCGCGCGACCCGATGATCACGCGAGAAACGCCCGCGGCGAGGATCGCGTCGGCGCAGGGCGGCGTTCTCCCGAAGTGGCCGCAAGGCTCGAGTGTTACGTAGAGATCCGCTCCCCGCGCTCGACTTCCCGCTTGCGCGAAGGCCACGACCTCCGCGTGAGCCCCGCCGGCGCGCCGGTGGAAGGCCTCGCCGACCTCCGTGGTCCCCCGCACGACGACGGCGCCCACCATCGGGTTGGGGGAAACGGTGTACCGGCCGCGCTCCGCCAGCTCGAGGGCGCGATCCATCCACTTCAGGTCGATGGGTCTCAAAGTCTGAGGTTCCAGGTTTGATGTCTCAGGTTCACGCTGGGAGATGGTCTCAAACTTTAGACCTCAGACCTCCCCGAGAAGCGCCGCGGCGTACTCGGATGGGTCAAACGGCACCAGGTCCTCGATCCCCTCGCCGACCCCGACATACAACACGGGCAACTTCAGCTCGCGATAGATCGCCAGGACGACCCCTCCCTTCGCGCTTCCGTCGAGCTTGGCCAGCACGACGCCGGTCGCGCCGACGGCCTCGACGAAACGGCGCGCCTGTGTCAGACCGTTGACCCCGGTTGTGGCGTCTAAGACAAGCAGGGTCTGATGCGGCGCTCCCGCCACTTCCCGCGAAGCGATGCGCCGCATCTTGGCCAGTTCCTCCATCAGGTTCAGCTTGGTGTGGAGGCGGCCCGCCGTGTCGACTAGAAGCACCTGCACGCGGCGCCCCTTTGCGGCGGCCAGGGCGTCGAACAGGACCGCGGACGGATCAGCCCCCTCGCTGTGCCGGATCAGGGAAACGCCCAGTCGCTCCCCCCAGACGCCGAGCTGCTCGATCGCGCCGGCTCGGAACGTATCCGCTGCCGCGAGAAGAACCGACCGGCCGCTCCGGAGCTCTCGCGCCGCCAGCTTCGCGGTGGTCGTCGTCTTGCCCGAACCGTTGACGCCGACGAGGAAGACGACCTCCAGCGGGACGTCGTTTCGAGCCGCCGGGCGCGGCGCGGAAGCCAGGAGCCCCTCGATCTCCATCCTCAAGAGGCGGCGCAGCTCCGAGAGATCCGCCCGATCCATCGGAATCGTCCGCGCGCGTACGCCGTCGGTCAGCGCGGCGGCGGTCTCCACCCCGACATCTGCCTCGATCAGAATCTCCTCCAACGACTCGAGGACCGACTCGTCGAAACCCAGCCCTTTCTTGACCGCCGTCCCGAGCTTCTCTAAGAGCTCGGTGTGGGTCATGAAGAGCCCACGGCGGACCTTGGAGAAAAAGCCGGAGCGCGCCGCGCCCGGCGGAGTGGCCGGTTCCGTCATGGAGGGGGGATTATGCCAAGGAAGAAGGCTAGGGCTTACTTGGTCCCCTGCGTCGACTCGAGCAGTAGGCGCGCCTTGACGCCGGTCTCGCCAGCGGGATCGAGCTCGAGCGCCCGCTCCAGATACCGGCGGCCGAGGGCGTATTTCTTCATCGTGACGAGTGTGAGCCCCAGGCGCAGATTCGCCTGAGCGTTTTTGGGCTCCAGGCGCACGGCCTCCAGGTAGTCCTCGGCTGCGGCCGCGACGTCTCCCTTCGATTCGCGCGCGACCCCGCGACCCATGATCGCCGGCGCCGACTTCGGATCGAGCGACATCGCCATGGTGAACTCCGATTCCGCGCGCGTGAAATCTCCCTGGCGCTGACGCAGCCGCCCGCGGTTGATCGCGATCTCGAGTCGATCCTCCGCGGCGTAAGAGCTGTCGGCCCACTTGAAGTCTTCTTCCGCCTCCGTGTAACGCGACGCCTCCGTGCGCGCGATGGCGCGGTGGATCCGATAGGCGGGTTTTTCGGGAGAGAGCTTCACGGCACGGTCGAGAGCGTCTATGGACTCCCTCACCCTTCCCTGAGCAAGCAGGGCCACTCCGAGCCCATCGTGGAGATCGGGATTCTTCGGATCGGACTTCAGGCTTTCTCGAAAGGCGGCTTCCGCCTCCGCGTAGCGTCCGTCGCGCAGCAGCACGGTCGCCATGCGCTCGTTGAGCAACACTTCGGCCGATGTCTTGGTCTTGCCGCCGGTGTGGCTGCAGGCGGTGAGAAGGCAGAGCAGGGCGACCATCCCCCACTCTCCCACTCTCCCCCTCTCCCCCTCTGAAACTCGGAGGGGGCAAGTGGGTGAGAGGGAGAGGGGGACGGGGGAATGAGCGCCGCGATGGAACGCTTCGCTCACAATGCTTCTCGCAGCATTGGTTCCTCCGGTTCGAGCGGGCGCTGGGCGCCCAGTGC
>Ga0070707_100004145_pt1 | contig 13591 bp, 9 predicted proteins | sample KBSK5502metaG_FD_65468 | JGI IMG/M metagenome (GOLD analysis project Ga0070707, IMG submission 65468) | Corn, switchgrass and miscanthus rhizosphere microbial communities from Kellogg Biological Station, Michigan, USA - KBS K5-50-2 metaG | ecosystem: Host-associated > Plants > Roots >... | reverse complement strand
GGCCGCTTCCGCATCGACGGCGTCACGGGGCCGGACGAGTACAGCGCGATCGCCGACAACAACGTCTTCACAAACCTGCTCGCGCAGCGAAACCTGCTCGCCGCCGCCGAGGCGGTCGCCCGTCATCCCGACGAAGCGGCCAGGTTCGACGCCGAGCTCGAGGAGGCGGCGGCCTGGCGGGACGCGGCCCGCGACATGGTCGTGCCCTGGGACGAGGCCCTCGGCGTCCACCCCCAGTCCGAGCGCTTCACGGACCACCAGGTCTGGGACTTCGCCAACACGAAGCCCGACCAGTACCCGTTGCTCCTGCACTTCCCCTACTTCGACCTCTACCGCAAGCAGGTCGTCAAGCAGGCCGACCTTGTGCTCGCGCTGCACTGGCGCGGTGATGCCTTCACCGACGAGGAGAAGGCCAGGGACTTCGCCTACTACGAGCCGCTCACAGTCAGGGACTCGTCGCTCTCAGCCTGCACCCAGGCGATCGTGGCCGCCGAGGTCGGGCACCTCGAGCTCGCCTACGACTACTTCGGCGAGGCCGCGCTCATGGACCTCCACGACCTCGAGCACAACACGCGCGACGGCGTCCACATCGCCTCGCTGGCCGGGAGTTGGCTCGCCGCAGTCGCCGGCTTCGGCGGCATGCGCGACCACGACGGTTTCCTCAGCTTCGCCCCGAAGCTTCCTGCCCGGCTCGAACGGCTCGCCTTCGGTCTCCGCTTCCGCGGCCGGCTGCTGAAGGTCGAGGCGACGAAGACCGAGGCGACGTACAATCTGACCGAAGGCAGGTCGCTGGAGATCGCGCACTACGGCGATCGGATCAAGGTCTCGAGGCAAAAGCCCGTCACCCAGCCGATCCTGCCGACCGTCCCCGACGCGCCGGCGCCGGCTCAGCCGCCCGGGCGAGAGCCGATGGCACGGCAGCCCGATGCGAAGAGGCGTCGTCGCAGAAGCAGAAGGGGCGGGACCGGGCCTGCCCCTTCGTGAGCCGCCTCTGACGCAAGGCGGCGCAGCCGTCCAGCCGAGACCCTGGAGAGGCGGGACGCGGCGCCGCCCCTCCAGATGCTGTTGACGGCCTAGCCGGTAGCCCTCCCGCGTCGTGTTCGGACTCGGCGTCCGGCAGATGCCACCACTCACAGTGGTTGTTAGGCGGCGATCATACCACCACGTCGAAGGGTGTCAACTTGGAAGTGGTCGCGGCAGGAGCCGCCCTCTGGACCGATCGAGAGTTGATCAATGGACGAGGTCTGCGCCGAGGAAGGCCGCGAGCCCGGCGAGGGCCTCTTCGAGGCGCGTGGCGTCACCCCACGACCCGAGGAGCTCGAGCGTTTGGGTCCTGCGGTCGAAGCGCGGCTCCGCACGCCCGACGAGCCGGTCGCCGACCAGCAGCGGCAGCACGTAGTAGCCGTACTCACGCTTCGCCGGCGGGACGTACATCTCGAGCCGGTAACGGAAGCCGAAGAGGGCCTCGGCGCGGTCGCGGTCGTGGACCAACCGGTCGAACGGCGACAGCAGCGTCGCTCGGTGGGGCACGAGCGCGTCGGTGACGTCCGGGTGCGCATGCCACTCGGCCTTCTCGAAGCGGACGCCGAGAGCGCGGAACCGCTGCTCGCCGAGAATCCGCTCGGCCTCGCGGACCGGCACGGTGTCGGTCTCCGGGTACCAGCGCTCCGCCAGATCCCAGAGTCGCTGACCACTCTGTCGGCCGACGACCGCAAGCTCTCCGCGCCGGTGGAGAGCCTCGAGCATCAGCCCGACCTGGCGGCTTCCGAACCACCGGTGGTTGCGCCCCCGCCCGGCGGTTCGGTCCTCGAGCTCGCGGCCGAGCAACGGCCCGCGTCGTTCGAGCTCACGCAACAGGTAGCGGCGGAAACCTGCGTTTTGCTCGAGAAAATTGCGCGTCCAGCGCTCGCGGGCAGACGTGTTGGCGCGGCGGTGCCTCCGCATCCGCGCCCGGATCAGGGGCAGCGATTCGATCGGCCAGATGAACGCGTTCCACTCGAATAGCTTCCGCTCGGTCCAGAGCAGGCGGTCGAGCTCGGCCGGGTCGAACGGGCCGAGCCGGCTCCAGAGGACGAGCTGCTGGGCGGGCGCCACGGTCGCGATCGGATCGAGCTGGAGGAATCCGAGCCGCCTCACGGTCGCTAGCACTCCGCGTGCGGAGCCGTCGAGCAGCTGGGCCCGGACGGCGATCCGCCGCGCCTGCTCCAGGGTCACTTTCCGCGTCGCCGCCGGCACCGGGGCGCGACGTTACCGAGCGCGCGGCGAGGACCGGTGTCGCTTGACTCTTCCGCGCCGACCTGCGAGAGTCAACTCGCCAAGTCCCTACGGGCCCTCGGGTTCGTGGGGACTAGGCATTTTTGGGCACTGTTTGCTCGTCGCGGTTCGTCAGCGAAGCAACGCCGCAAGGCGAGCCGGCACGAACCACGTCCGTTTCCGTCCTCCGAGTCGCTCCTGGCCCCGCACACGAACGGGCCGCGAATCATGGGCGCTGGCCGCAAGCCGGCGCTTCTGGGCTTCCCGTGCGAGGTCGGCCTCGTGCTCTCTGCCTAGCATCCGATACGTCTCGTCCACAGTTCCTCCTTCAGCCGGTCGTGAGTTCGGCATCACGATGAGCGACAGAGGTTGCTCGGACGCTAATCGCCGATAAATCGACACCGGGGAAGGCCCTAGAACACCCACGGGCACGGTGCTAGCGTCAGACGGCGTGGCGCCCGCCGGGGCTTACGAGTTTCGGATCCTGGGCCCGTTCGAAGTCCTGGAGGACGGGCGTGCGCTTCAGTTCGCGCCGGGCAAGGAGCAGGCGTTGCTCGCCGTCCTCGTTCTGCACCGAAACGAGCGCGTTTCGATCGATCGCCTGACCGACCTGCTCTGGGACGAGTCGCCGCCCGAGAGCGCGCCGAAGATGATCCGGATCTACGTCTCGCGCCTCCGCCGTGCGCTCGCGGCCGCGGGAGGGGCGGAGCAGCGGCTCGTCACCCAGGCCGCGGGCTACCGCCTGCGGGTCGAGCCGGACGAGCTCGACCTCGACCGCTTCGAGCGCCTGCTCGGCGAGGGACGTGCTGCGCTTGCAGGCGGCGACCCGGCGCTCGCCGTGGCGAGGCTGCACGACGCTGGATCGCTCTGGCGCGGACCGCCGCTCGCCGGTTTTTCGGAGGCGCGCTTCCTCGAACAAGAGAGCGCCCGGCTGGACGAGCTGCGACTCAGCGCCCGCGAGGAACGAATCGAGGCCCAGCTCGCCCTCGGCGAAGGTCCGGAGCTCCTGGACGAGCTGGAGACACTCGTGCGCGAGCATCCGCTGCGCGAGCAGCCGGCTGCGCAACTGATGCTCGCCCTCTACCGAGCCGGTCGACAAGCCGAGGCGCTGGCGGTCTACAAGGAGACCCGCGACCGCCTCGTCGACGAGCTCGGGATCGACCCCGGACGCCGGCTCAAGGAGCTCGAGCAGGCGATCCTCCGCCAGGACCCGTCACTCGAGCCGCGGGCGAACCTACCCGCGCCCGTTTCGCAGCCGGCACCCGTGGCCGAGCCGCGTACACGCCCTACGAGGAGGACGATCGCGCTCGCGGCGGGGTCCGCGGTCGCAATCGCTGCGGCGGCCCTGATCGCAATCGCGCTCAGCGGCAATGGGCAACGGCGAGTCAGATTGGTGGCGGACGCGGTCGGAGTCGTGCGCGATGGGCGGCTTGCCGACCAGGCCGGCATCGGCGGTGCTCCCGCCGCCGCCGCAGCCGGAGCCGGAGGGATCTGGGTGGCAGGATCCGGCAAGAACTCGGTCTCGCGCCTCGACAACCAGACGCTCGAAGTTCGCCAGACGATCCCAGTCGGTGGCGGGCCGAGCGGAGTCGCGGTCGGCGGCGGGGCTGTCTGGGTGGCGAACGGCCTCGACGGGACGGTTTCGAGGATCGACCCGAGGGCGAACGAGGTAGTCCAGACGACGCAGGTTGGCAGCGGTCCTTCCGCGATCGCCTATGGCCTTGGCTCCGTCTGGGTCACCAACCGGTCTGATCAGACCGTCTCGCGGATCGCTCCCGGCACGGGCGACGTGCTCGAGACGCTCGCCGCCGGCACAGACGCAGCTGCGATCGCGGCGGGCGACGGCGCCGTCTGGGTGGTCGACCAGGCGCGCGGGAGAGTCGCCCGGCTCGAGCCGGGGCTCGCCGCGCCGGTGCTGACGATCAACGTCGGCAACGGACCCTCGGCGATCGCGCTAGGCGCAGGCTCCGTGTGGGTCGCGAACACGCTCGACTCGACGGTCTCCCGTATCGACCCCCGCTTGAACCGCGTCGTCGCAACCATTCCGGTCGATGCGGGGCCGAGCAGCCTCGCCGTCGCAGACGGCGGCGTCTGGGTCGCGAGCGAGCTCGACGAGACGCTTGCGCGGATCCGACCGCAGACGAATCGCATCGATCGGACGATCCACCTCGGGCAGCGCCCGGTGGCCGCCACGGCCGGGGCCGGTTCGGTCTTCGTCGCGGTCGGGGCATCACCGACGAGCCATCTGGGCGGCACGCTCACGATCGCCGGCAGCGACATCGAGTCGGTCGACCCGGCGCGCGCGTACACGACCGCGGCCTGGGCGACGGTGATCCTGACGAACGACGGCCTGGCGAGCTTCAGGCGGATCGGCGGCGTCGAAGGGACACAGGTCGTGCCAGACCTTGCGACGGATCTGCCGACGCCGACCGACGGAGGACGCACGTACACCTTCATGCTTCGGCATGGGATCCGTTACTCGAACGGGGCGCTCGTCCGGCCGGAGGACTTCAGGCGAGCGATCGAGCGAGACATCGCCGCGAAGAACGAGGACTACTACTCCGGACTGGTCGGCGCGACGGCGTGCGCCGCGAGGCCTGCGCACTGCGATCTGTCGCGCGGGGTCGTGACCGACGATCGCGCCTGGACGGTGACGTTTCACCTCCGCGCCCCCGATCCGGACTTCCTCTTCAAGCTCGCCCTGCCCTTCGCGGAGGCAGTCCCAGCGGCGACCGCGACTGCGGATCCCGGGCGGCGCCCGCTCCCGGCGACTGGTCCGTACATGGTTGCGAGGTACAGGCGAGGCCGGTTCCTGAAGCTCGTCCGCAATCCGCGCTTCCGCGTCTGGTCGGACGACGCTCAGCCGGCCGGATATCCCGACGCGATCGTCTGGAGGCTGGGGCACGCTCCCGTCCCGCAGGCACGCTTGGTCGAGGCCGGAGCCGCCGACATGGCCTTCGACAGCCCTGGCTTCTCGCCCAGCCTGATCGGCGAGCTCGAAACGCGGTATGCGAGCCAGTTGCGCCTGAACCCAATACCAAGGACGACCTACATCTTCCTGAACACGCGCGTGCCCCCCTTCGACGACGTGCGCGTCCGGCGCGCTCTCAACTACGCCGTCGACCGGACGAGCGTGGTGCGGGCGCTAGGAGGACCGGACTTAGCGCAGCCGACCTGTCAGTTCCTGCCACCTGGCCTCGCGGGGTATCGGCCCTACTGTCCGTACACGGTCCGGCCTGGGCCACCGGAAACGTGGAGCGGCCCGGACCTGGCCAAGGCGCGACGCCTGGTCGAAGAATCCGGCACGCGGGGCGCGTCGGTCACGGTTTGGATCCCGTCGGATCCCAGACTGGGGTCACGTGCCCGGGAGGGGAAGGTCGCCGTCCCGCTGCTGAAGGAGCTGGGGTACCACGCACGGGCGAAGCACCTGGGCGGCGAACACCACGGCGGCGACTACTACGCCGAGGCCGGAGACTCGCGGCTGAAGGTGCAAGCCGGTGTGCAGTCCTGGGGCGCCGACTACCCGGCGCCGTGGAACTTCTTCTTCCTGTTGAGCTGCCGCTCGTTCGTCCCCGGCACAGGTCGCAACCCGAACTTCTCGGAGTTCTGCGATTCCCGAATCGACCGGCAGATCACGCGCGCTCGGGCTCTCCAGGCCACCGATCCTGCGCTCGCGAGCTCCCTCTGGTCGAGAATCGACCGCGAGGTCGCCGACCAGGCGCCGGTGGTGCCCCTGGTGAATCCGAAACAGGTCGACTTCCTCTCGCGGCGAGTCGGGAACTACCAGTACAGCCCCCAGTGGGGCGTGCTACTCGACCAGCTCTGGGTGCGGTAAGAGTTACGCCCTCGGCAGGACGAAGAAGGCGATCGCCGCGTACTGGCAGCCCACGGCTGCGAGCGTCAGCACGTGGAAGAGCTCGTGGTACCCGAACACGTGCGGAACGGGGTCGGGCCGCCGGTAGACGTAGACGGCTGCGCCGAGCGTGTACAGGAATCCTCCCGTCACCACCAGCGCGAGCCCGGGAACCGGCACCTTGAGCAGTTGCGAGAACGCAGCCGCGGCCACCCACCCGAGCGCGACGCCGATCCCGGCAGAGAGCCACTTCGGCGCCCGAAACCAGAAGAGCTTCAAGAGGGTCGCCGCGACAGCTCCGGTCCAGACGATGGTCAAGACGGGCGTCGCCCAGCCCTTGGACATGACCAGCAACCCGAACGGCGTGTACGTGCCGGCGATGAGCAGGTAGACGCCCGCGTGATCGAGGCGCGCAAGCCATGCCCGGACCGGCGGTCTCCAGGTCGGCCGGTGGTAAAGGGCGCTCGCGCCGAAACAGAATGCGACGGAGCCAGCGAAGACGGCCGCGGCGACGCGCGCACGACCGTCGTCGGAAGTGACGACGAGGGCTGGGCCAAGCCCGAGAGCCGCGTAGAAGCCGAGCTCGTGGAAGACACCCCGCAGCCTCGGCTTCGTCCGCCGGGCGGTCGCCTCCATGGCTGTTTAGTTTAAGACTCCCGCGGTACCGAGACCTGATGCCAACCCGCGAATCGCAGAGGTTGCTGGTGTCCTGGCTACCTGCCACGAGTCAAGCTAGGATCGATCGACTGAGCGATCAAGCGCCCTCTCCGGTCGACACGCCGCCCATTCAGAGAAGCGTGCTCCTCGCTGGAGCCCAATCGACGCTGCGCGCGTGGCTCAAGCTGGCGCTCGCCGAAACGGAGCTTCGCGTTGTCGGCGAGACCGCCAGCGCCGACGAGACCGCTCGACTCGCCGCCGAGCTCGAGCCTCAGCTCTTGCTCGTCGAGGCGACCGGCGTGGAGCTCGTGCGCGAGATCCGCGCGCGAGGTGTCTCGGTGCCCCTCGTCTTGATTTCCCCCACCCCCGAGCGCGGCTTCAACGAGAATGCTCGCGAGGCAGGCGCGCAGGGAACCGTCCTGGCAACCGGCAGCGTCGGCAGACTCTTGGCCGCCCTGCGTGCCGTGTTGCGAGGCGAGTCATCGTTCGATGCCGGTCACCCCCGGAGGCCGGCCGGCCGGAGCCCGCTCAGCCGGCGGGAGCGAGACGTCCTGCGGCTCGTCGCCCGCGGAGCGACGAACAGGGAGATCGCGGGCGAGCTGGAGATCGGCGACCAGACGGTGAAGACTCTGCTCGCCCGCAGCTGCGCGAAACTCGGCGTCAGCCGGCGGGGCGACGCAGTCGCAGCCGCCCGCGGGCTCGGGCTGTTGCTTCTGTGAGCGAGCCCGGCCTTCCGGCCGCCGAGGCGCTGACGCGGCTTTCGAACGGCCTTCGGAGCCCGCTCGCGCTGATCGCCGGCTACGCCGACCTGCTCGAGCTCAGACAGGACGCCGAGACGCTCTCGGAGGCGCCGCAACGGATCAAGGAGGCCGCCGCCGACCTCACGCGCATCGTCGACGATCTGCTCACGGTCTACGCGATCGACGCGAATGTCCTCTACCTGGCGCCGGTGCCGACGCAGGCCGGGACGCTCGCCGACGAAGCCGTGGCTTTGGCGCGAGATCGCGGGACGATCGTCTCGCTCGAAGCCGACGACGGGAGCCGGGACGCGCAGCTCCTCGCCGACTCTGAGTACACCGGCGCGATGATCGCGACTTTGCTCGACAACGCCCGTCACCGCGCCGCCAACGCCGGCGCGATCCTTTATGTCAGTGTGATCAGCGGTTTCGTCCAGTTCGAAGTCGGCGATCACGGCGGCGGCGTCGAGGCGGAAGAGCGAGCGGTCGCCTTCGACCGGTTCTCGACGCTACAGCCTCGGACCGGGCTGACGACGGGGCTCGAGCTCTACAAGGTGCGGCGGCTCGCCGAGCTGCAGCACGGCCGGGTCTGGATCGACGACGGGCCCGGCGACGAGGCGCGCTTCGGATTCGCCCTGCCGCGCGCGCACCACGCCGGAGGTTGATTTCCATCTGTTGCGATCTGGTTACGGGCTTGACCGCTAGTTGCGGCTTTTGAGAGGGTCGACTTGGGTCGTCAGCCGCGTTCTCCCGACGCGACGATCTCGGTGATCGAGGTCGGTGCATGGGGCGCCCAGAAAACGGAGGGCAGGATGGCAACGATCGAAAGCACAACCGAGATCCGTCCGTTCAGCGTCGAGGTGCCGGAAGAGGATCTCGCCGACCTCCGCACGCGCATCGCTGCGACGCGGTGGCCCGAGAGGGAGACCGTTGCCGACGAGACCCAGGGCACGGGCCTTCGACGGCGACCTCGTCGGCAACCTCACACCAGCCGAGGTCCTCGACAACATCACCCTCACCTGGGTGACCAACACCGGGGTTTCCTCGGGTCGTCTCTACTGGGAGAACACGCTCGGCTTCTTCGACGTCAAGGACGTCAAGGTGCCAACGGCTATCAGCGTCTTCTCGCGCGAGCTCTATCAGGCGCCCCCGAGCTGGGCCGAGCAGGCCTACCCCAATCTGTCTACTTCAACGAAGTCGACGAAGGCAACCACTTCGCGGGCTGGCAAGAGCCGGAGCTCTTCACCCAGGAACTGCGCGCTGCGTTCTCCCGCTGCGAACCAACAACGACCAAGGGAGGTCATCATGAGCACCACCGCCGAGACCGCTACCGACGTCCGTCCCTTCCAGCTCGAGATTTCCGATGACGAGCTCACCGAGCTGCGCCGCCGAGTCACCGCGACGCGCTGGCCATCCGGCGAGCTGGTCATGGATCGGTCGCAGGGCGTGCAGTTGGCCCCGCTTCAGAAGCTCGCCCGCTACTGGGTGACCGACTACGACTGGCGCAAGGCCGAGGCGAAGCTGAACGCGCTCCCGCAGTTCACGACGAAGATCGACGGCGTCGACGTCCACTTCATCCACGTGAAGTCGGCTCACGAGTACGCGCTGCCGCTGATCATGACGCACGGCTGGCCTGGCTCGGTCATCGAGCTGCTCGAGGCTATCGGGCCGCTCACGGACCCGACCGCGCACGGCGGAGACGCCAAGGACGCCTTCGACCTCGTGCTGCCGTCCCTGCCCGGCTACGGCTTCTCGGGCGAGCCGGCGGAGCTCGGCTGGAATGTCGGCCGCATCGCTCAGGCGTGGGCGGAGCTGATGCGCCGTCTCGGCTACACCCGCTACGTCGCCCAAGGAGGCGACGTAGGCGCTGCCGTCACCGACGCGATAGGCCGCCAGGCACCCGAAGGGCTGCTGGGAATCCACACGAACTTGCTTGTGACTGTTCTGGCGGGCGGTCCCCTGCCTTCGGAAACCGCGGAGGAACGCACCGCGCTCGACCAGATCAACACCTTCCGGACGAGCGGTAGCGGCTACTTCCAGGAGCAGGCCACGCGGCCGCAGACGATCGGTTACGCCCTGTTGGACTCACCCGTCGCCCTGGCGGCCTGGCTGCTCGACCACGACACGGACGCCTACTACAAAATCTCTGGCGCCTTTGTCGACGGAAAGCCCTCAGGCAACCTCACGCGGGACCACATCCTCGACAACATCACGCTGTACTGGCTGACAGGAACCGGGGCGTCGGCGGCCCGGTCGTACTGGGAAAACGGACAGGCCGCCGCAGCAGCGCAGGCGGCCGGCCAGGCTCCTCCGCCGGTCTCGCTTCCGGTCGGTTTCACCACGTTCCCTGGAGAGATCTGGCGGACTCCGCGCAGCTGGGTCGAGGCCGGATACCCCAACGTCACCTACTTCCACGAGGCCGACAGGGGCGGCCACTTCGCCGCCTGGGAGGAGCCGGAGCTCTTCTCGGAGGAGATCCGCGCCGCGTTCAGGTCACTGCGCTAATCGGAGAGAGGCGATCGACGCCGACGGTAACACCGAGTGAATCGGCTCACAGGGTTCTTCGCCACCGGGGCAGCTCCCCTCCCTGTCGAGGGCGAGCTGCCGCCGCTCGCCGGCGCGACCGGATGGCTCAATTCCCCACCTCTGACGCCTGCCGAGCTGCGCGGCAAGGTCGCCGTGGTCGACTTCTGCACCTATACCTGCATCAACTGGCTTCGCCAGCTTCCCTACGTCCGGGCCTGGGCCGAGAGGTACAAGGATCAGGGCTTGGTGACGATCGGCGTCCACACGCCCGAGTTCTCCTTCGAAAAAGACGTCGACAACGTCCGGCGGGCCGTGGAGGAGATGCGGCTGGACTACCCGATCGCGATCGACAGCGACTACGGGGTCTGGACAGCATTCGACAACCAATACTGGCCGGCCCTCTACTTCGTCGATGCCGAGGGGCACATCCGGCATCACCACTTCGGCGAAGGCGCCTACGAAGAGTCGGAAATGGTCATTCAACGCTTGCTCGCCGAGGCCGGCCACAGCGATGCCGGACATGACCTCGTCTCGGTCGATGCCGGAGGGATCGAAGCCGCGGCCGACTGGGGCAGCTTGAAGTCCCCGGAGAACTATGTCGGCTACGAGCGCACTGAGAACTTTGCGTCTCCCGGTGGTGCGGTCCTCAACGAGGGCCGGGTCTACACCGCTCCCGCCGACTTGAGACTCAATCACTGGGCCCTGTCCGGTGACTGGACGGTTGGAAGAGAGGCGACGCGGCTGAACGAAGCCGAAGGGCGGATCGCCTATCGCTTCCACGCACGTGATCTCCATCTCGTTATGGGACCTGCAGCGAAAGGAACCTCCGTGGGGTTTCGGGTGCTCATCGATGGGCAGCCGCCGGGAGCCGCGCACGGAGTCGACGTCGACGACCAAGGCAATGGCACGGTCACCGACCAGCGGCTCCATCAACTGATTCGTCACCCTGGGCCCGTCGCTGACCGAACGTTCGAGATCGCGTTCCGCGATGCCGGTGTCGAGGCCTACGCGTTCACGTTCGGCTAGTAGGTCCCGTCGCCCGCCGTGCAGCCGGCGACGACGTGCGTGAGCACCGGGCCGGTGTAACAGAGCTCGGAGGCCTGCGCCGGGCCGCCGAGCGCGAGCCCCGCGAGGAAGGAGACGGACAGGGCCAACACGGCGAGGGGGATGTTCTTGGAGGGAACCGAGCGGGCCCTGCCCATGTCGCCGTCTCCTCAGCGTTGCAGCGTCGGTGGTAAGGAGCGAGGGCCGAGAAAAACTTGCGGCCCTTTTACGAACTCGTTGCCGGGTAGCTGATCGTCAGCGCAAACGCCAGAGGCTTGCGGCTCGTCGTGCTGACGACGAGGCGATAGGTACGCGCGCGGACCTCAGCGCGCACCACCGCGCGGCCGGCTCCGCCGGCGGAGGACGCGACGCGCCCCGCCGCCAGCAGCCTGAGCCGGATCGTTGTGCGACCTCCTGTGCGGGCCTTCGCAGTCGCCCGCAGTTGGCCCGCGCCGGTCGCGAGCACGACACTCGCACTCCGTCCCCGCCTGATCCTGCCGGTGACGACCTTCGTCTTGGTCGCACCAACACCAGCCGCGCTCCCCGTCTCCTGCTGTGCGTGGCCGGGGGCCGGCGTTACGGTCGGAGCGAGCGCGGGAGCCAGGGTGTGCAGGGTCGCGTAAGCGTCGACTTGCCCGGTAGCGACGCCGGGGATCGGGACGGCGCTCGTCTCGATCGCCTGCTCGACCTGTCCGGGCGTCGCCCCCGGAACGAGTGAGAAAGCGAGCCCGGCGATCCCGCTGACGACCGGAGCGGCAGAGGAGGTACCGAGGAACGAGACGTAGCTGCCCCCGAGCCCGGTCGTCGAGTTCTCGCCCGGGGCGGCGACGCGGGCGCCGGAGTTCGAGAACGAGTAGAGGCGATCGTTCTGGTCCGACGCCGAGACGCTGAGCACGTTGGGAAGCGCCGCCGGATATTCGATCGTCGTGCTGCTCTCGTTGCCGGCCGCCGCAACCACGAGGACGCCGTGCAGCCAGGCGTACTGCGCGGCGGCGGTGAGCGTCAGGTCGTCGACCGGCGAACCCAGGCTGGCGTTGATCACGCGGGCGCCGTGGTCGGTTGCCCAAATGATCCCCTGCGCGAGGCCGGATGCAAAGCCCGTCCCGTCGGCCCCGAGCACCTTGACCGGCATCAGGCGGCAGGCCCAGCAGAAGCCCGCGACGCCGATCGCGTTGTCTGTGCTCGCGGCGACGATGCCGGCGACCGCGGTGCCGTGGCCGTTGTCGTCGCTCGGGTCCTGGTCGTTGTTGACGTAGTCGTAGCCGGCGACGAGCTTGGCGCGAAGATCCGGCTGACCGGGATCGATGCCGGTGTCGAGGATCCCCACGACGACCTGCGAGGAGCCGGTGCTCAGGTCCCAGGCCTGCTCGGCGTGCGTCTTCGTGGCCGACCATTGCGTCGGCAGGAACTCGTCGTTCGGGACCCGAGAGGCGCGGACGATCCCGTCGAGCTCCGCGTAGCGGACGCGCGGGTCGCCGCGCAGGAGCGCCAGCACAGCATCCGGCTCGCCGCCGTCGAGGCGGAGGACATCGGCACGTAGTGCTCCGATCCGTCCGATCACCTCGGCGCCGAGCTCCCGCTCGAGCGTAGGCGCGCTGCTGTAGCCCTCAGCCGTGTAGCCGACGACGATTCGCGTCCCTCCTGCAGGCGACGCCGACCCTCCGCCGGGCGAAAGCAGTAGCACCAGGCAGACGGTCAGCGCCGATCCAAGCGAGCGAGACATCGCAACGCGGCAGGGAGCGCGAAGCCCTCTTTCTTGCGAACCGACGCAATCTTTCCGGCAATCGCGCCCCTACAGAGCGAGATCGCAACAAACGAGGAGGTTCGAAGCGATGTCGTTCAACCCAGCTAGAAAAGCCCAGCTCTTCGCCGTGTTCGGCGCGCTCGCGATCGCGCTCGTGCCCGGCGCTCGATCCGGTTCGCTCCCGCAGCTGCTCAATCTCGGCCCGGTCACCGTCCTCGACGGCACCGCGATCGTCAGTGGCACCGTCGGCGGCGCCGGTGCCGGCTCTCAACTGACCGTCAACGGCCACCCGCTCAGCCTGGATGCCGCAGGCAACTTCGCCGGCGTTGTCAGTCTCGACGGTGCGAGCGCGCTTGACTTCGCCGTCGGCAACTCCAGCGGCCAGCTCGTGGACTTCACCGTTCCCGTCGCCCTCGCAGGACCCGGCGGGATCATCCCGGGCTCGGTCCTCGACGCGGTCAAGCAGGCAGGCGCGACGCTGCTCGAGCCTGCAGGCGGATTCATAGGCGGACAGCCACTGACGGTCGCGGGCAGCGTGGCGGACAAGGGCCAGCTCGCGGCACTCGCGGTGAACGGAACCGACGTGATGCGGCTGCTCGGACCCGACCAGTCGTTCTCGGTCCAGATCCCCGGCACGACTAAGGAGATCACGCTCACGGCCACCGACAAGAGCGGAGTCACCGAGACGACGCATTACCAGGTGCTCTCCTCGGGCGGCGTCGCGACCCCGCTCGGCCCGTCTGTGACCGCGAGCAGCGCGGTCGGGCTCAAGATCGC
>Ga0070707_100004143_pt1 | contig 13593 bp, 17 predicted proteins | sample KBSK5502metaG_FD_65468 | JGI IMG/M metagenome (GOLD analysis project Ga0070707, IMG submission 65468) | Corn, switchgrass and miscanthus rhizosphere microbial communities from Kellogg Biological Station, Michigan, USA - KBS K5-50-2 metaG | ecosystem: Host-associated > Plants > Roots >... | reverse complement strand
TTGTGGTCGCCGGCGAGAACATCCGCCTTGCCATCGAAAACCCGCATTTCGTGATTTGAGGCGTCGACATTGTACAAGCCGGTTTTTAGAACATGGGTTTCGGCCCCAGGCTGACCGATTCGAATGTCATTCTGGGAGTGAATCTCATCCACTTCGAGCATCGCCTCTCCCTGGTTCAATGCCAGCTGTGTATTCGTTAAGCCCGGCGAAATCATCTTCACCGAACTGTTGCTGCCTAGTCTCAAAAACACGCCTGGGGTCAACAACACCTCTGCCTTACCATTTTGAGTCGCGAGGACCTGGCCGGCTTGCAACTCCGCAGATCCGATTGCCTTCGAATCGAGCGTCTGGTCCCCTATCGACGCCTGCCCTTCCACGTAGTTAAGGGTTCCTGGGATTGCCGAACGTCTGTCTGAGTTCGCGGGCCACGCGGGCACAGACAGGGCTGCGATCAGGCAAACCATTCCGAGCGCCGCTTTCCATCTTGCCAGCTTCATAAACTCCTCCTACTAAATTGGATGGCTCCCCGCGATCGGGGATGCGTCGCCAATTGCTTGAAAACACAAGACATAACTTGATTTCGCATTGCCACCGGGTTGGCTTGACGATTTGGGGATAGGGATCCACTTCGGCCCACCGAGCATTTCCGGCATCCAAACCGGGAACGCGAAGGAGAGGGAAAATGGACGAGAAGACTGCTCAACTTTTACTCGATGAGCTGTTCCCCGCGCTCGAAACGTTGGAGACGCAGAGCACAGCGATTCTGCAGTTCTTAAAGGACAAAAAAATAGCCCGCGATGAAGAGCTAACCCCGTTTCTTGACCAGGCCGCGAAAGCCAGCAATGTCCGGTGGCGTGCCGCTCGCGTGAGGATGGACCGCCAGCTGTCAAGTGCGACGAAAGCCGAAGAGACCACCGAGCAGAAGCCTCTAGAAACGGCGCAGAAAAGCCCGCGCCAAACTCCGGAAACCACCTCGGCTGCAGGTCGTGAAGGAGAGACGAACAAGCATGACGAAGGCCGCGAGACGCCCGCCAGTCATGAGAGGAAACGGAACGAACCAGACAATGAGAGTGCCGGATCGGAGCAATCTGCGGGAAAAGACGCGGCTTAAAAGAAATAGCGGCGAAGCTTTCCAGCAATTTCGGCGCGTTCAGTCAGCCGCCAAACCGGTTGACTGACTCTGCTGCAAGAAATTCAGGATCGCTTGGATCACGGCATCCTCTCCCGCATCCGTGTTGAACATCGCGTGATAGATCGAGCGGTTCGGCCACTCTACGTGGAAATACTCCTTGATGAAAGCCGCACGTTCACGGTCCACGGTGTCCACCAATGTCTCCGCATCCGCTTGGCTGTTGCCCTCTGACATCAAGCGCTGCACTTTCTGCTCGTTTGACGCGTAAAGAAAGAAGCGCAGCGCATCTTTCCGATCACGTAAGAAATGCTGCGAACCTCGTCCTACAATCACGCAGTTGCCAGCTCCCGCCGCCTGCTCGACGACCTGCTCCGAGATTTTGACAATGCTCTCGGCATCGAGCATCTCCACCGGGGCGCCCCGGCTGCCCTCATAACTTCCCCGCGCAAACGACTTGAGCAGACGGTAATAAAGCGGATCACGCCGCTCTTCGCGCTTTTCAACCGCGGATCGTTCGCAATGGGCCAAACGGGCAATCTCCTCGGTCAGCAGTTGGTCCCAAAGCTTCCAGCCCAATCGCTCGGCTAACGTTTCGGCGATTGCCGCTGCCCCAGAGCCATATTCGCGTTCGATCGTGATAATCCTGATCATTTCAGCTTCCGCAGCGCGGTTCCCAGCCGTGAGTTTAGATGCACAAAAGGTGTTCTGTGTGCATCGATAAGACATACAGGCGAGCGCGCCCTACTGGAATTTTCGCGATCAAGACGGATTAGGGAATCCCGCTAAGTCGGCATTGCAATTCGTGAAATTCCGACGGAACAGTCACTTGTGCTATGCAACGAAAGGTCAGATTAATTCTTGGGTATGTGACACCGGCGTCCTTGGGCACCTCGTGCTTGAAGTGCTTTTGCGTATTTCCCGCCATGATCAAGAGGCTCCCATGCGGCATGAGCTTCGAGTAGACCACTGCCCCGCCCTTACCCCTGAGGCGAAACAACCGCTCCGAACCGAGGCTGACCGAAGCGATCACGGGCCCCATCTCCGTTCATTGTCGGCGTGCAGTCCAACGCTGTCGCTTCCGTCGCGATAGAGATTGCATAACACAGCGTTGTAGCCTTTGGGTGGTAAGAGCAAGTTCTCGCAAGCAGCGATTGTGTGGCCGCGTCCACGCGTTGTTTCAAGGAGAGCAATTCGGGTATCCAAGGCAGGGGCTTGTAGTCCCGCCGCGAATACTCGTAGTGGGTTCCAGGGTCGCCATAATAGGCTTCGTCCCGGGGAACCGCAGACCCGAATGAGGTCTTACGTCGCCACCAGGGGCACTTCGATAAGAGCGCGTCGAAGAATTCGCTTGCCTCCTGGGCGCCCAGAAATCGCCCGTCATAATAGATCTCGGCGCCAACAATCGGGATTTGCTCAAGGGCCATGCGAGCCGGGTAATGAAGATAGTGATGATAATAATAATGTAGCAACCCCTGCCAGCAGCACCACCATTCACGGCTCGACAGAGCACATTGAGGCCATAGACTTGCTTACACTTGGAACTACCAGGGTGGATTTGGCATCGAAAAACCTGGCAGATCGTCTTCTCGCCAGCAACAGCGTGCCAGAGATCGACATCCCGATTACGCACGTGCACTGGCTTTGATCCAAAAGTTGGACCAAGGAGAAAGCAACGTGGGAGACGCTGGCGTGTCCATTGAGGTATTCGCAGATCTTGATAGCCGTGCTGAGGGGATGCTCGCCCAGGGCCAGGAAATGTTCACATGGATTCCCAATGCCTACGTGAAATATCCGTGCACCCACGAGGGCTTGCGAGCCGCGGAAATGTCGGTGCAAAAGAGTATTCGGGTCAACATGACGCTGTGCTTTTCGCAGGAGCAAGCCGCTGCCGTATATGCCGCAACACGGGGATCGAAGGAGCCGGTGTACATATCACCGTTTGTCGGGCGGCTCGATGATCAAGGCGAAGACGGCATGGACCTTGTCCGAAATATCAAGAAAATGTACGAACGCAGCGATGGCCATGTGCACGTCTTGGCCGCCAGCATACGCACCGTCAACCATTTGCTTTGTTCCTTCTTTCTAGGTGCTGAGCTGGCAACCGTGCCAAGCAAGGTACTACAGGAATGGACTGCAGCAGGTTTTCCTATGCCGGACCAAGACTTCCTGTACAAAGGCGTCGATGCCAAGGGCAAGCCCCTGAAACCGATCGCGTACAAAAACCTGGACCTGAACCTTCCCTGGGAGAGCTTTGATCTTGCGCACGAACTCACAACCAAGGGCATACAGAAATTTGTGGCTGATTATCAGAGCACCTTGAGACGGTCAGCATAGTGGTCTCCAGCCTGTCGTGGCTATCGTTGTTTGCGACAACGAATTGAGTGCGTTGTCTTACGCAGCCTTCGGATCATGGGCTGAGGGCTCTTTGTCTTCTTCGGGATTGTGCCAGCCGCCCACGTCCAGAGCCAGGCGATCCGCCTCACGAGGTCCCCACGAGCCTGGCTCGTATTGATGCAGGGCTGATTCATTTGCGAGGATGGGATCGACGATAGCCCACGCAGCTTCCACCGCGTCTTCGCGAACGAACAGCATGCCATCTCCATGCATAGCATCTCCCAAGAGACGCTCATAGGCATCAACCTCATCCGTGGTGGACTCCTCGACTACCGAAAGATGCGCGGGCTTGGAGACAAGTTCTTCGCCGGGTCGCTTCACTCGGGCACTGAGGCGAAGAGAAATTTCTCCTGGACCGAGGCGGAAGCGGAAAACATTGCTTGATTTGTCCCCCAAAATGTCGAGTGGAGGCTTTTTGAGTTTGACCAGTACTTCCGTCGTTGTAACTGGCAGGCACTTTCCGGCGCGAATCAGAAACGGGACACCTGACCACCGCCATGACTGAACCTCCAGGCGCACGGCCGCAAACGTCTCCACCTTGGATTCAGGTGCGACTCCTTTCTCTTTTTTGTATCCATTAAACTGGCCTCGCACCAGATGCTTTGGGTCCAGCGGTGGGATGGTGCGGAAGACTTTGACCTGTTCATCGCGGATAGCGTCGCAATGTAGCCCAGTGGGAGGCTCCATGGCCAGAAAAGCTACAACCTGAAGCATGTGGTTCTCGACCACATCGCGGATCGCCCCGGTGGCGTCGTAAAACTGACCCCGCCCCTCGATGCCGAACTTTTCAGCCATCGTGATCTGCACACTCTCGATGAAATTCCGATTCCAGATCGGCTCCAGAAAACTATTGGCAAAGCGAAAGAACAGAAGATTGAGGACTGCCTCTTTACCCAGATAATGGTCGATACGAAAGATTTTAGATTCCGGAAGCACCGCATGAAGTGCGGCATTCAACTGCTGGGCCGAGGCAAGGTCGTGTCCAAAGGGCTTCTCGACAATGACGCGCGCATCCTTGATGCAGCTCGATTTTGCGAGGGACTCGACGACACTTGTAAAGAGATTGGGTGGAATTGCGAGATAATGCGCCGGGCGGCTGGCTGAGCCAAGCGTTTTCTTCAAAAGTTCGAAGGTTGCAGGTTTCTCATAATCGCCGCCGACGTAGCGAAGCAACTTCAGCAGCTTGGCCAAGGCTTCTTGATCGATCTCGCCACCTACCTGCTGAATGCTGTCGCGCACGCGCTCTTTGAGATGTTCGTTCGTGCGTCCGGCCCTGGCAACGCCAGTCACGGGTACATCCAGGTGGCCATGCTGAACCATATGATAAAGCGCAGGGAATATTTTCTTGTGAGCCAAGTCCCCCATGGCTCCGAATAGAACCAGAACATCGGCTGGCGCTGTATCTTCCGCGCTCTTTCCTCTCGCGCACCCTTGTCTGAGATCCGGCATGAACTTCTCCTAATGATGTTTCATGGCAAGACTCGCATCGTGCCATTCTAGCTGCCCAGCATACGGTCCAGATTGAATGCGGCGCTGATCAACGCCAGGTGTGTAAAGGCTTGTGGGAAGTTGCCCAGCGCCTCGCCTTGCGGCCCGGTTTGTTCCGCGTAGAGTCCGAGATGATTGGCATAGCCCAGCACCCGCTCAAACAGCAACCTGGCCTGATCCAGCTTTTCGGCATCCGCCTGGCCGGCGCGGGTCAGCGCCTCTACCAGCCAAAAAGAGCACATGTTGAAGGTGCCTTCCTCGCCCGGAAGTCCGTCGATGCGGGGTTGCGGTGGATAACGATATATAAGGCTGTCGCTGACGAGTCCGCCATCCCGCGGATTCTTGAGAATGGCGCTTATGGTGCTGAGCATCCGCGGATCGGTCGGAGCCATGAAGAAGACCAGAGGCATGATCAGGAGCGACGCGTCCAGGTCCTCACTGCCGTAAAACTGCGTAAACGCGTGGCGCTTCCCGTTCCAGCCTTTCGTCATGACTTCTTCATAGATCTTGTCCCGTTCGCGCATCCACTTGGCGCGATCGGCTGGAAGCGCACGTTTGTCCGCCAGTCGGATGCCACGATCCAGAGCAACCCAGTTCATAACTTTCGAGTAGACAAAATGTTCCTGCCGATTGCGCATCTCCCAAATACCGGCATCAGGTAGGTGCCAGTTTTCGCAGATCCACTCAAGACGCTCGCGGATCTTCACCCAAACGTCGTATGAGGTGGGACTCACGTACTTGTTGGACAAGTAAAACGCGTCCATGAGCTCGCCGTAGATGTCTCCTTGGAACTGCGAAACGGCGTCGTTGCCGATGCGCACTGGGCTGGACCCTTGATAGCCTTCCCAGTGATCCAACGTCTGCTCGGGGAGCTGGTTGTCACCATTAATCGTGAAGACGACTGCGCCGCGCTCCCTCGGGCGTGCGTGCTTGGATGCGTAATCTTCAATCCAGCCCATGAAGGCAGCAGCCTCGTCTCTGAAGCCGATGCGAAGAAATGCATAGACGGTGAAGGCGGCATCGCGCATCCAGGTGTAGCGGTAATCCCAGTTGCGAGCGCCTCCGATGACTTCAGGCAAGCTCGTGGTGGGGGCAGCAATAATCGCTCCGGTAGGTTCAAAGGTGAGAAGCTTTAGCGCCAAGGCTGATCTGTGTACCTGATCTCGCCAACGCCCGTGGTAAGTACAGGCGGAGAGCCAGTTTTGCCAGAATTTCACAGTGCCCCGCAGCAATTCCTCAGCCTCTTCTTCGGACGGCGGACACGGGACTCCGCCCTCGCCGCAGTCGTCCCTAAGAATGAAGACCTGTGATTTTCCTTCCGTCAGCATGAACTCGGCAGACACCCCACCATGCCCATCATTCCTGAGCGGCACCGCAGCCGAGAGAGCCAAGGTTAAACCGCGCGACTTGAATGTCGCGCCGTTAGCTTCTATCAGCGTGTCGTGGGTCTGTCGTCCATAGTCGAAAGCGGGGCGGCAAGTGACGGAAATTCGCACTGATCCCCTGACGCAGCGAATGCGGCGGTAGACATGACGATACTCAGGCGAGTCGGAAGGCAGCCCTACCGGCATGAAGTCTTCCAACTCGGCAATTCCGTCCGTCAACAGGAAGCGCGTAACCAGGACGTTCGTGGAAGGCCAATAGAACTGCTTGTGCCGCACACCATCAGAGTCGGCAGAAATTCGGAAACAGCCGCCGTTCTTATCATCCAAGATCGCTCCGAAAACACTGGGCGAATCAAAGTGTGGGTAGCAGTACCAGTCGATCGAGCCGTTCATGCCTACCAAGCCAACTGTCCGCATGTTGCCGATGATTCCGTAATTCTCGATAGGCTGATAGGACATCGTTGTGTTCCTTCCCTATGCTCCGAAATGAGTCGACTCGGTCTCAATCGATGTCGGTATTCTTAGAACGCGCACTGCGTCAGGCTCGCAAATTCTTCGCATATTTTTCCCGATGTCGAGGACTTGCAGGGAGGGGCCTAGTGACGACATCTCTGTTTATGCTCTGAAATATGCCCTTGCCACATTGATCCAAGGTGTCGCATCGGCACTTCGTCATCAGCTTCTTGAGCACGCATCGCACTGCTTTTATTCCATCCATCAGATCATCCAACTCCGTAACCTTTCTTTGGGAGAGCGTTCGCCAGCGTTCCGAGGCACGAGTGATATCGCGGAAACCAAAGAACAGGTGTCGGATTTCAGTCAATGTAAAACCGAGTTGACGCGCACGTTGAATGATTGCCAGCCGGTAAAGCGCTGTAGTGTCGTATCGTCTCTGTCCGCTCGTTTCGCGGGGCCCGGGGAAGTAGTCCAATTCTAGATCACCCCTTCCGATCAACATCCGAAGATTGACAGATTCTTTACAACACTCTCCTTGCCTTAAAGTCGACTTTAAGTTGTAGCGTAATGGATGGAGCGACAGAGCGTCCACTCGCGATTAGCGTGGCTGCCGTGTTGCCTTCCTCCTACTCGGAATGAAGTCGGCATCCTGATTTTCGGGCTTTTCGCAGCTCAATAGCCCCGCCCACCGATGCCTCTGCCTACGCTTCAACAGACATCTCACGACGTCCCCCGCAAGACTCGAGGTCAGGATGGATTCGCTACTTCCTTTCCTGTAGGGCTCTTGCATCCTCTACTTCATGCCGGTTGTTCCGAAAACACTTACCGGCTGATTATGTCGGGCGGGGTGGACTCGGAACTCAGCCTGATCTCCACCGAGAAACCGAGACGCCTAAGGCATCGCAAGTGATGGTGAGCACGACGTTCCCGCCGCCGTTGTTTGGGTGCGTGTTCGGCGCCAAGAAATGGCACACCTCGTTTCAGCATGCAGTAAAGAATGATCAGCATATGATGAGCCACCGCGATAATCGCGCGTTTCTCGCCACGCCTTGGTGCTAGTCGTTGAAAGCGGGACCGAAAAACAGAGTCGCGCTTACGAGTTGCCGCCCATGCACACTGCACCAAAGCCGTACACAAATAAGGGTTGCCGTGGGTGGTTTGTGGTCCTTTCTGAATGCCTGCACTTTCCCGATTACCTGGACACAAGCCCGCCCAACTCGCCATCTGTTCAATGGTCGGAAAGGAGTCTAAGTCTGGCCCTGTCGCTGCCAAGATCGTGGCTGCCGAAAGTTGGCCTACTCCGGGAATGGTTTGTAACAGTGTGAAGGCTTTCTGAAAGGTAGAGAGTTGCATGCGCCGGAGGATTTCGGCGTCGAGTTCCTCCACTTCCTCTTCTAGGCAGGCCAGGTGACGCAGACAACCGCGGATCAAGAATTGCACATGATCGCTCATGCGATTGCCTTCGATAGCCTCGATCAGTTGCGGTGTCTTACGCTTGGCCGATCCGCGTGCCAATCCAGCGATTTCCTCTGGCGCAGCCCGCCCGTCCAGGAGTGCCAACAGCATGTGGAGCCCAGAGACACCGAACACGTCCGTAAGCACGCTGCAAATCTTCACATTGACTTGTTCCAGTAGCTTCGGCACCCGGTTCCGCTCGCGGGTAGCGTCTTGGGTTAGTTGCACTCGACGCCGAGTAAGATCCCGGAGCTGACGCACCGGCGCGGCAGGAATGTAACTGGACTTGACATGATTGTGCCGCAGTAGGTCCGCTAGGTGCCCCGCATCTTTACGATCGGTCTTGTGGCCCTTCCGATTCTTCACCTCTTCAGGATTGGCCAGCCCGACCCTGACATGGCCCTCCAGTAGATTGAAAACTGGAATCCAGTACTATCCCGTGCTCTCCATCACGACATCCGTCACACGCTCCTCGTTAAGCCAGTTCCGCAGTCGCTTCAAACCCGGGACAGTTGTGTCAAAGCGCCGCGTTTCACTGCGGGGCTCCTCGTGGGCAGCCCCGGTCATGACGCAGCACACTAAAAAACGCTTGCCGATGTCAATGCCGGCGCAGCGTTCGATGAGCTTACCCATATCGCCTCCTCATCACCGAAGAGCCAGCGCATCAAGCATAAGTTGTTTCACGGGCTTCTCGCTCCAATCAGGGGATACACCAGCGCCAGCCAGGCACAGTTTTATCCGCGGGGTTTATTCCGCCATTCCGGCAACGTCCTTGCCTTCGGTGATAGAACGAGAATCAACCATGGGGTTGAACATTGACAACCGCTGTGGAGTGCCGTGCACGGCATCCCTATCTTTGCCAAAGTCGAGTCCCCGCAAAACGATGCCTCTCGTTTTCATGACCAGGGGTGAGCGCGAAGCGCGATCATCAAAGTTTTATCCCGGCGCACTCCGGTTCGCCCATCATCCGGACACGTTCCGCTATCGTTTCGTACCGGCTCCGCCCTGCGGTTTCCTGGACAAGCACAGTTCCACGCATCGAAGTACCTTTCAGGATTGATTTCGGCGCTTGCCCGACGCGGTGCTCGGATCTTCGCGCATACAGCTGTCGAACGTGTGGAGGATGGCCAACCCGGCCGGGTAATTACCCATGCCGGTCATACAATTGGTTTCCTGACAAATTTCGGTGAGAGTACAACGCAATCGCCGGATTGCAGCCCGCTGAAGAACGTCTGCAAAAGCCTCCGCCAGCGCGGTTCACGGCGATGACCGTGATGATGGTGGCAGCCTTTCAGCACCCCCCACCGGAGGTCACCGCACAGTCACAAATTTGTTATCGAGTTCGATCTTTTCTACATGGATAGTGTTGCCCTTTTTATCCAGTGCGCCGGTGATCTTTACTTTCTCGCTAACAAACTTTTGCACCGGTTCTGTATTATCAAGACGATAAACCCGATTTCTAGATGTGAGCACCAGTTCCCCACCCAAATATCTGACGCAGTAAGTGGCACAGGAGAGAGATGTTCCACCCATGGATTTTGATTTAAGCATTTCCTGGTGTGACCGGGTCAACGAATGAACGTTCATAGCGCATTGGCTATCAGCCACTTCGCCGTAAAAGGTGGAGGAAGGTTGCTTGGTTAGAGCTGGACCCCCGAGAGCGACCACAAGCATGCAAATCTTGCTAAAAAGTTCGATCCTCATAACCACTCCTTAACCATCATCATGGCAACACCACGAGTTTCATATGCATGGCTTCGTGTTCCTCACTACAAATCACTGTACAAACTACCTCGTAGTCTCCGGGTTGGTCGGGAGCGGTTAGCTGAAAGTCCTGCGTGCCAGGTCTAAATAGCAGATTCCATCCGGGAACCTTTGAACGATCTTTGGAGTGGAGCAACGAGAAGCCATGTACAGCTCCATCTCGATTCCACGATTTTCCCTTTCGAGCAGTAACTCGCAACAATACCGTCTCACCAGCCTTGAGCGTGATTTTCGGGTTGGTTTGACCTTGGATTTTGTATCGACTGTCTTTGTCCGCAAGCAATTCAATGACACGGGCTTGGGCAGAAAGAGGCAGAAGGGCAAGTAGCGCTGCACTAGCCAGGATCGCTCTGCGGAAATGGGATGCGCTGATAACGATTGTCTCCGTCAATTGCTATTGCGTCATGTAGTGCAGGATCAGCCGCATCTCCTCATCGGTGATGGTCGCTCTGACACGCATGTGGCGCACAATCGTAGCCATCATTCGTGGCGGAAATTTCTGTGGAGCAGCGTGGCATCGACCGCAGTTAGCGCGGAACCGTTGTTCGCCGTCAGTTCGCATCGCGTCAGCATCTTCACGGCTATAGATCGCGGCGGCAGATGGGGTAGCTTTGGTCCGTGGCTGCGCGGTTGCACATACCGCCCAAAGTAACCCGAGAATTCCTGCGAAGATGATAGCTTTTATTTTCATCTGCTCCCCAATCGAGCCAACGGAAAGACGAAGCGGTAAGCGATACCCACGGTCCAGACATTGAGATTGCCATCTTTGCTGAAGCGGCGTCCATAGCTGGCTGTGGCTTTGAGACCGTCGTGGAGATAGTAGTTGATACCAAACTCGCCTTGCCGGGTATTCACGTCCGGCAAGCCATACTGATAAGCCTCTTCTTCGCTGATCGTTCCGGCAAACAACTGCTGCGCCCGACCCACAATTTCGGTACGACGCATGACTTTGTTCCACAATCGGAGTTGGCTGAGCCGGTAGGCGGCTTCGAGCCAGTAACCACTTCCTTCATTCGAACGCACATACTCAGAGCGCAGGTTCAGTGGAAGCGGGATAGGTTGCCAGGCAAAATGGAAGCCGAAGGAATTCGGTCGCTCTTCTTGCAACAGCTTCTGCCAGGAAGCTCCAGCTTCGATTCGTTGCCCGGGCAAGAAGAAGCCAATGCGGCCCCCAATTTTGCGGTCGGCTTCAAACTTGTTCACCGTGCTGAGCGTGGAAAAATAAGACGCATAATTCAAATTGACCTTGGGGCTTAGTGCAAATCCACCGCGCAACATGACCCCATCGCTAGATCCGGTTCCTAAGGGAAAGATCAACGGTTCGTTCGTTAGACTGCGAATCCATATCGGATATAAGCGCTCGTTATAAATACCAAAAGGTGTGAGGAATCTGCCGCCGGTGATAGTGACGTAGCGATTTGCAATAAAGTCGGCTTGCAGGTAATCAAGTCCCTTGTCCACCTTTCCGCGGTAGGCTCCTCCGCCGTCGGGACGCTCGAATTCGGCCTCAAATTCTCCTCTGGCCTCGATCAGCCAACGATTGCCAATAGGAAATAAAATTACGGGATGAATCTCGGGAACAAGCTCACTTTTGCCACCATTCACATGCGTGAAGAACCCTGCATTTCCCGTCAGAATTGGAATGGGCCGCTCTGTATCGGCTGCTTGCGCCAAGAGTCTGGGTGCGAGGCATAGCAGGAACGCCACGGTTGCCAACAGGAGGACAGCATCTTTCCTGCAACGTCCCTGGCTTTTAAACGAAAATTTCAATTTTTCTCCAATTTTCGGATGCCTTGGTTGATTGTCCGTTAACCGCAAATCTAAGCAAGTAACCGACGTAACATCGACACAGAGAAAATCGCGATCAAACCAGAGGGCGGCGGATTGTTGCGCCGAACGTCCCGTCTCACAGTCGGCAATTCTCTGACGTAGTGCATTGAAGCTTAGGCTTACCTGGCCTCCGGTCAATCAGCCAGATCGCACTTATTAACGCTGGCACGGACGCTCGAATCGCACTCGCGCCACACGCGCCGCGCGCCAGACCCAACGCCAACGTCGGGCATCTAGCTTTTCCGCACCATCTAGCATTGGAAAGACGCCGAAACAGCTTAGTTTTGATGGCGAATTGATGGCAAGTTACGTGGCCCCCAGTCCGTCAGCCGTCGGGGTCCGGGGATTGGTGGGGGGAATGTGAATTTTTCGCCAACAAAACACCAATCGCTGCCACACAGACCCGCTTGGCCTTGCGAGTTCCGCTGAAGCTGGTTTTTAGACTCTGGGTGCGATCTCGCACGGGCTGCACTGACGGTCTTCCGAACACGATCCCCGGCAACTTCGCGTGCTTGACCGCAAAACGTGGCAGCCGTACAGTTACTACGCCCGAATGGAGTTCTTGAAGGAGGAGATTATGAAGACTTTACGCATCGCTGGTCTTCTTGTGTTTGCGCTTACCGGCTTTGCGATTGCTGACGAGGCTAAGAGCGCACCGAAAAATATTCCCGATTTTGACGTGCAAGGGATCAGCATGACCGAATGCCAGTGCACTGCCTATGCATGCCCGTGCCGGTCCAATGGTCATCCAGATCACGGAAGCTGTGACGCGGCAGATTTTACCTACATCAAGCATGGCCACTACGGGAAGGTGGAGATGAGCGGCTTCAAGGCTGTATTGATCGGAGACCTGATTGACCCCGACGCCAGCAAAGTGCAAGGCACGGCCTACTTCGACAAAAGTACAACGCCCGCGCAACGCGAGGCATTCACTGAGATGCTGGCGTTTATGTTCGGCTGGAATCCGCCACACATCGTTGGAAGCAAAGTCGTGTCCATCGATTTCAAGGAATCGCCCGACGAGAACACATACACGCTGACTATCCCCGACATTCTCGAGGAAAAGGGCGTGATGAAGCGGGACAGCGACGGAAAGCCGCTCAACGTGGTACCTGCGATGGATCTTTGGGGTAACAAGATCACTTACGTCGACAACGTCGTTTTCAAGTACCACGACAAGGGCGTCGGCGAGTGGGACCTTTCAGGGCATCAGGCTAATGTGAAAGAGTTCCACACGACAAAAGAAATGTATGCCAAGAAGAAATTGCTCGTGCAGCACGGAGACATGTCTGGCACATGGACCGCTGAACAGAAAGACATAATCAAAAAGATGGGTATGAAGCCGGAATAGCGTGCAAGGTGTTGAGTTCAGCCCCGTCTTCTGGACGGGGCTTTTTTGTTCACTGAGAAAATTTCACAGGATTGCAGTCACGTCTCGGAGGGCCGCTCAGCGGAGTCCGAGTTACTTGTTTGCAGCTTACGAATCGTGCGGGTGTCACGACCTCTGCCGCGTCAATTTTGAGGTCAACAACTCCTATCTAGCTTTTTCGCAATTTCAAACGCTCCGAACGCCCTTAAATAGCCTAGTTTTGACGTGTTTTGAGGTGTCGCAAAATGCGGAAAAGCTAGATGAGCAAAGAGGTTTAGGGTGTTGACCTCAAAATTGACAGGTAGAGGTCGGGGTTTGAG
>Ga0070707_100004142_pt1 | contig 13595 bp, 5 predicted proteins | sample KBSK5502metaG_FD_65468 | JGI IMG/M metagenome (GOLD analysis project Ga0070707, IMG submission 65468) | Corn, switchgrass and miscanthus rhizosphere microbial communities from Kellogg Biological Station, Michigan, USA - KBS K5-50-2 metaG | ecosystem: Host-associated > Plants > Roots >... | reverse complement strand
GAAGGGATATGATTCGAGAAAGTCGTTTCGGTATTCCGATGGTTCTATTCCGATCGGAAGAATATTTTCCCTTTCGGCGTAGTCAATGAACTCTGACACGACTTTTTCGGCCTTCGCCGCGTCCACGTCAGAGAAGAGTCTTCTACGGATAACCTTCGTGATCTCCTGTTCCTGAACAGGAGTGTAGATCTTCTCGACTCTGCCCGCGACCTTCTGGAGTTGTTGAAACAGTTTCTCAGCCTTCTCGTCATAGTGTTCGAGAATGCTGGAAGGAAGAGTGACAACGACGCAGACTCTGTCGAGGGTTCCGGCAACTTCGGTCAGCTCCTGCATGAAAGCGATTGTCTGGGCGGCGAGACTCGTGTCTCCGACCGGAACTCCTGCAGCCTTTGTGGTGTACTCAAGTACTTCATCCATCAAAATGAGAACTGGCTGATGCTGCTTTAGCAGAGTCCTGAGTTTCTCTCTGCCCGGAGACACGTTCCCGGAGAGCTGGGATATGGTTCCTGTAAGCTGCATCTCAATTGTTCCCCAGAGAGTGTCTTGTGGACTCATTGCGGTTCCTACAACAACCACAGTCTTTGCCTCCCACTCCTTGGCTCGGTGGAACATCGCGATGAGGGCATGTGTCTTACCGCCCCCGAAGGGAGTCTGTATCTGAACGACCGGATCGCCACCAGATCCTCTAAGTCTTTTCTCGATGACGGCTAAGAGATTTTTTAGACCTTGAGTCAGATAGGTCTTCTTGAAGAAAGTCGTAGCATCTTTGTATTCAAGTGGTGCTCTGCCGTTGTACGTTTCCCAGAGGTCCGCCGCGAAGACGTCCATTGTGAGTTTTCCCTCAAGAATGTCTCGGTGGGGGATCGCAATAGTGTGAAACGGCTTCATTCAATCAACTTGGTCTGTTCCGATTGCTTTCTAATGTCTTCTGAAATGCGTTGTCTTCCCTGTAGGAATCCTTCCAGTAGCTTCTTTTCTCTACTACTGCTCGGCAGTGATTCAGCGATTGCTTGGGCAACCCTGTAAAAGACATCGGAGCTTCCGAAGCCGGTATCCTTCAGCGTTTTCAGAACTTGGTCGCTCCTTCCCATCTCCCACAGCAATAGAGCTCTATGCAATGTGTCAATCAATTCATTGGAACCTTCCAATTCACCCAACTCTCTGTCTTCGGGGCCTAGAACTTGTACGAACTCCTTATTCTTACGAATGAATCCCCTATGCCACTCCCGATCCAGTGATATCCCGACACCTTGAGCCAACTTGTGAGCATCGTCAAATTCTATCAGTGCCTCAGCGTACGCCCATCGAAACAGAACATAGAATCTTGTTAATGCGGTAATCTGTCCTGAAATTCCATCGTGCAAGACCTTTTTGATTGCATAACTTGTTGACACTTTCCGTATTTCTTCCAAAAGACGGTCGGCCCTGACGATGCTTCCTTCATCATCAAGTATTCTTTCATATTTCCCGAAGACTTCGATCGCGGATCCTATGGCGGAAATGAAGAAATCCCCACCGCTTACGCCTTCATTCCAGAGGGTGTCAAGTTTTCCTGTCAAGTGACTCTCTAGGGCATCTCTCATGTCTTTGTAAAATCCAACCGGCTTTCGGTCAAGCTTTCTAGTTACCATATAGATAGAAGACGCTAGAACGGCTCTCTCAGATACGCGAAGGCCAGATCTAATTTCAGTGTGAATTGGCCACGCCGCTGTTACGACAAGACCGGAATTGAGGAGCGAGTTGATCAGCGTCTCCCATCCCGCTGTGGACTTGTGAGCATAAACCAGTACGCAAATCCCGTTTTGCTTCAGAACACGACGAATCTCTCTAAATGCTTGACCGAGCATTTTTTCGAAATGTTCACTGGTTTTTATGCCGGTGACAATTTGAGAGGCGTCACTCTTGCTCATCCCTCTCAATAGAGGAAGTTCAGCGATGATCTCGTCGGATTTCGGGGTAAGGGGAGTGGAGAACAGCTCAGGATATTGATTTCCAATCGTCCTCTTTAGCCACACGTAGAAGAAATCCGATAGGTCAGCGTAAGGCACATTGTCGTAGTAAGGAGGGTCTGTAAATACAGCGTCAAAAAAATCATCCGGATAACTCAAGGACGTAGCCGAAGACTGCGTCACCTTGGCCGACGAAGACAACTGCGAGCAGTGAGAAATGACACGTTCGACCCATTCTTGCATGTTGGGCCAGCCCACGTCAGTAAAGGGATTTACCTCTACGTAATCCCATGCAAAAGGTAACGCTTGACGACCAAAAACATGCTCGATCTTCTCGCCGTACACATTGTAGACAACTAGACTAGCGCTCTTGTCAGCCAAACGGTCCACGATTACGCTCAAATAGCTGCATACGGCTCTCGCATATTCTTCGTCTGTCCCATCGGCTATGATGTTGTGCCATGCTTGCCTCACTTTCTCCGCGAATGTTATCAAGGCAAGTTTTTGTCTCTCATTGAATACGTCACCCCACCTGGTCAACCCATAAAGCATCACTGGGGTAAAATTGTAGAGCAAATTTCCGGGCTGATACTCCTTGTTATCCGGTGTGTGAATGGGCTCATCAGGAACAGGATCAAGCCCCCATTCTGACGACAAGACATTTCTCTTGGCAAGAAGTGATGCTTCGGCCCTTTCGAAGGTCTTTACGTCCATTTCATTTGCAATACGGTACTTCTTCCCGCTGGATCCTTCCTTATGCAGAATCACAGCTAGCAGTCTTTGACCTGACTTTCCGCCGAAAGAAATCCTCTGAATAGACTTACCCTCAATCACAGATCCACAAATCAAGCACGAAGCGATAGCTCCTGAAACCGTTCCTCTCTCGGGATCAAATCCATTCGGCATCTTCTCATATCCGGTCCCGACAATCTTGAAATTGATCTCCTTCTGAGAGGTGTAAGGGAAGAGAGAGATCTTCCGGTCGCGCTTCCTGGCCAACCAAAACTGGCGTATTAGTGGGATAATTGCTCCGCAGGAAGGGTTCTGGCACGCAACAGTTCTCGCCCAAATAAATCCCACAGGAACTGAACCATCTTTTTCCTCTGGATAGAATCTTTGAACGTCATCCGCGGCTTCGTTCAGTACCCAGGTGCTCCACTTTCTCACATCATCTAGAAGTCGATTCTCGCTCTTGTCTGAGTCTAGGTTAGACTCCCTTTTTGTGAGCCTACCATCATACTTCTGAGGATACTCAAGTGTACACTTCAGAATGAAAGTTGCAACTGGATTGTAGTCGCTGGCATAAGTCTCACAGCCTAGGCGAAGAGCCTCTAGCGGTATGGAGCCCCCTCCCGCAAAAGGGTCAAGAACTCTAGGAGGCCTCCCACCATTCGCCTTAAGAATGGCTTTCCTTGCCTCTTCCATTAGGGTTTGGTCAAGTGAGTTATCCCATTTCGATAGTCGAACAATGAAATCTTTGGCCTTTCTAGTGTCTTCTTCACTACGCGGTGGCGGAACTAACGCCGCGAAGATAGTAGATCTAGATGACGCGAGCGGCCTTCGTGCCCACCAGATATGAAACGTCGAAATGTGTCCATGTCTGATACTCTTCTCCTTTGCTGATTCTTCGCTGACCTCCCTAACAGGAAAAGTTTCCTCGATGAACCTTCGGTCTTGGGTTCTATCGGGACTTTTGCTCGATTTCTGAAGTTGAGACGATGTAGCGCACCACTTCGACTTTCTCTTCTACCTTGAGATTGTGAGCGGGGTCTCGTATGATTCTTGGCTTCGCATTAGGGTCTTTTTTCGCATTCCAGACAGCGTATAGATAGTAATCGGTTCCTAACCGCTGGGCCTTGAACCATTCGTTCTGTGTTAAAGCTACTGGACCGATGGCTGCCCGTGCCTTGACTTCTACATATCTGATCTTCCCATCGCGGTCCTTCGACCGAATATCGAATCCAAGGTTCTCCTTTGATACATCTTCAGGCTCTCGTTGTTCATTTCTTTCGTATCTCATCGAGATCTCCATACCTACTTGTTCAGCTTCTTCGTCTCTATACATCGCCGCGCTCGGCAGAGACGGTTTCACGCTGATAATGCCTACAAAAAACGGCATGCTCATTGTAAGATTTCTCTCTTTGCGAATCACGTCTTCCAGTTCTTGCTTGGACTGTTCGTATTTTTTCTTCAGGTCCTCTTTGTTTCTTATCGCCAGATCTACGTTGTCGCCCCGGTCCTTTCGGCCATACAGTCCGATCAGGTCACCGTCAAGCCCTACGATGAGTTTGTCGAGAGATTTCAGTCCGTACTTTTCTTTGATTTCTGCTTGCTTCTTCCGGTCGCCCTGGAGCCTTCCCATGTAGTCGTTGAGACTTGAGATGACTCTTGGGAGAATCTTTCTCCTTAGCGCCTCACTATCCGCGCTTTCTCCTTCCTTGGACTTTGCTTCAGTCAAATCCCAAATTACTGTCGGGGACGTGATCTTCACGTCTCCAGTGCTTGAATCGATGTAGTATGAGAATAGTGACTTTCCGGCGACAGCCCCGGTTCCGTCTCGAACCTCGCCTTCATAGAACAGAATGTACCCGTTGAAGGCTCCGTCAGGGTCCACGAAGACTGCGCCTCTTTGCAACTCTACGGTGAGTTCCCGCTCGACCCAGTCGAGTGTTGCTTCGAAGAGTGGGTGACCGAAAGTGACGAACTCGGAATCTGGGGTCTTGAATCCGATGTCTTTGTCAAAGGTAATCTTAGAGTAGGATCTTAGGAGAGATCCGAATTGTCTCTTGAACCTCTCGTCGTCACCTATCTGTCTAATCTCGTAAGGTAGCGAATCTACGGTAATGAACTGGTCTTTGCGATCGTGCAGTTTCCCGCCAGCTTTGATGAATGCTTTCTTGAAGAAGGCTTCAGTGTATTCGGGTATCAGCCTGTTTTCCCTTGCTTTCTCAGCCATCTCTTTCAGGCGGGTGTAGTCGATATATCGGGTCGCGAGGCTCTCTCCGAGATTCTCTTTCACCTTCGCGATGTATTCATCATCGATCTTGACGTCGATCTCCTTGAGAATCTCGTCGATCCCCCTAGCACTAGCCGCCGCTTCTAGCAATAGTTGTGAGAGGTTCTTCCCGTAGAGGACCTCGCTGATCACATCAAAGACCTTGTCGCTCTCTAACGCGTCCCTGATTTCTTGGAGTTTATCGAAAAGCGTCGTCAAGACCTTGCCTTCTCTTGTGTTATTCGCGACAAGGTTGAAGACGTAGACTTCTCGCGTCTGACCGTACCTGTGGATTCGGCCCATCCTCTGTTCTAATCGATTTGGGTTCCAAGGAATGTCGTAGTTGATCATCAAATGGCAGAACTGAAGGTTAATTCCTTCCCCAGCAGCTTCAGTTGCAACCATAACTTGAGTCTGGTTCTTGAAGACGCTCTCGGCCTTCACTCTTTCTTCTAGCCTCATTCCTCCGTGAATTGTGCTCACTGAGTAGCCCCAGGACCGTATTTTTCGGTCAAGATATTCGAGTGTGTCTTTGGCTTCTGTGAAAATCAGCATCTTTTCATTCGGGAATCTTGCCATAAGGTCAGCCATAGTTTGCTTGAGATGGAGGATCTTGACTTCCACTTCCTTCTGGATTATCGTCTTCGCTTTGTCGATGAGTCCTGCGATGACTCTTACTTCGCTTTGAAGTTCCTGCCTGTTTTCGGCGACACTGAGCGTCTCCCAGATCTGCTCTTCCTTCCATCGATCTTCTTCGCTCAAATCTTCGACTTCTTCAGCGTCGTATGTCTCCTCGTCCGGATGTGTGGGTTCTGCGACTCCTTCGAGGAGATCTTCGAGCCTCTTCTTTCGCCTCTCTAGAGATCTCAGAATCGCGTAAGTGCTTGATGCAAGCCGCCTCTGCAATATCACAAGCGCAAACGCGACATTCCGTCTCTTGTCACTCTGCAACGCCTTGTTGTATTGCTCCTTCACGTATCTCGATACTTCGTTGTAAAGAGCTGTCTCGTCGATCGAAAGTGTAAACCCTAGGGTACGAACATATCTGGGAAGGAAGAGAGGCTCTCCGTTGAAGTTCTTCAGGTCCTCCTTCATCCGTCGAATGAACAAGGGATTGTCTTTGTTTTTGATGGACTCCTTCACCATGTCCGCAGTCGCGAAGAAGCCGGGTTCTAGAAGGTCGAGGAAAAGCCTGAAGTTCTCAGGGTCGCCTTTGTGGGGAGTTGCCGTTAGGAAAAGAAAATGGGGTTCTGCGGACCTCGACAGTGTCTCTCCTAGCCGGTACCGGTCGGTCTTGACCGTCTTGTCACCATACCGGTAAGCGCTCATCTTATGAGCCTCATCCACTATGATGAGGTCGAACGTGACGGACGCTAGCGATGCGATGATTTCATCTCGCTTTGCGAAGTCCATCGAGGTTATGATCTGGTTCTCTCGGTCCCAGACGTTCTCAGCATAATGAGCATCCATTAACCCGCGGTCAATTGTAACAAAATTCTCTTCGAAACGATCTTTCAGCTCTCGCCTCCACTGGTCTTTCAAATGACCAGGAACGACTATCAGGATCCTCTTGGCGAGCTTTCTGAGCTTCAACTCCTTGATGATAAGCCCAGCCATAATTGTCTTGCCTGCACCTGGATCGTCTGCGATTAGAAATCGGATTCGTGGGAGCTTCAGAACTCTGCCGTAGACAGCCTCTATCTGGTGGGGAAGAGGGTCCACCTTGGACGCGTTCATTGCCAGGAGGGGATCGTATAGCGACGCGAACCTGTACCGTTTCGTCTCCAGAGCGAGGAAGACTTTCCAGGGCTCGCTCTTGAAGTCGGTTACAACGGTTTTGATGCTTACATCTGTGAGATCGTCAACCGGTATCAGCTGGTCAATATGTTGTGATGTTATGGTTGTGGCGCCCACTATGTGAACGTAGGAGCCGTCATGGTCGATTGTTTTTACCTCGACAGGCTCTTTCCATTTCGGACCAACAAGTATTGTTCCGGGTTTGATTTCCCTGAGTTCCAGCAACGCATAGGTCCCTTAGAATCGCTGGACATTGGCAGCCTCGACTTCCTAATAACTGCGAAGGATAGTGACAATAGGGCGTCGTAGCTTACCAAGAGTTCCAGGAAAAAGTCGCCTTCAAAGGGCATTCAGCATGAGCAATCCTTGACAGCCCCGCCCTCACCCAAAGCCTGCAGCTACGGGAGTCATAGAGGCTCGTTCAAACTTGTCGACCTCGACCGCTTCCTTATCGGAAGAGCTTGGTTTGTTGAGCTTCTGCCCTCATTTGTTCCATCATTCTGGTTCTTGTTTGCAAGAACCCTTCGAGCAATTTCTTCTCAGAACTGTCGACAGATAGCGACTCTGCAATTGCCTGTGATATGCCGTAGAGCGTTTCGTTCTCGCCAGGACCTGAATTCTTCAACGTACCTACCATTTCATTGTTGAGGCCTTGTTTCCAGAGAAGAACCAGCCGGTGCAACACATCGATTGGTTCCTTAGATCCTTCCAGTTCGTCGATTCTTCTTTCGGTGGGTCCGAGAAGCTTAACATTCTCTTTGTCCTTCTGGATGAAGCCTTGATTCCACTCCAGAGCTACATCCATTCCTACCCCCTGTGCCAATTTCCGTGCATCGTCAAACCCCAGGCTGGCTTCGCCATATGCCCAGCGCCACAAGATGTAGAACAGAGTTAGGGGGCTCAGTTTTCCGGATATGCCACCTCGTAGAACTTTTCTCACCGCGTACTCAGTCACAATAAGCCGTACATCATCGAGAAGCCTACTAGATCCGATGAAGTTTCCCTCGTCATCGAGGATCTTGTCGTACCTGCCGAAGACCTCGATCGAGGAGCCAATCGCAGAGATGAAAAAGTCGGCACCTGATATCCCCTCGTCCCAAAGTTTGTCAAGTTTTCGGCTTAATTGGTTCTGCAGAGAGTTTCGTATTTCCCCATAGAACCCTACTTTCTCTCTGTGAAATTTCCTGGCTACCATGTATATGGATGAAGCTAAAGCAGCAGAGCCAAGTGCCCTCAGCCTGGATTTCATTTCGGTGTGAATAGGCCAAGCAGCTGTAACTACGAGTCCTGAGTCCCAAAGGGAGTTCAGAAGAGTTTCCCATCCGGCAGTCGATTTGTGGGCGTACACAATTATTGCAACGCCACCCGGCTTCAGTACCCGGTGGATTTCTTTGAGCGTCTTTCTCATCATGTCCTCGAAAAAGAGCTTCCCTGATTCAAAGCCGCCGGGCATGTTGCCGTATGCGACGATCTCTTGCGCCTTAGGCGTCAAGGGAGTTGCAAATAGTTCGGGATAAAGGTGGCCAATCGTTCGTCTTAACCATACATAGAAAAAATCCGATAGATAGGAGTAGGGAACGTTGTCGTAATACGGTGGGTCAGTAAGTACGGCGTCAAATGAGTTATCATCATAGCGCAATGCGGTCGCAGATGATTGAGTTATGGTCGCAGGCTTCTGAGTGAACATTAGAGACCCTATTGCTCTCTCAACCTGCCGTAACATGCTCAGCCACGTTCCGGACCCCTGGGAAAATGGGTTCAGCTCCCAATAGTCCCACACTATGGGAAGAGCTTGGCGGGCAAAAGTGTTCGTATTTCGTTCCCATGTACTCTGCCACCGGCACAATGTTGTATTGTAATCGGCAACACGATCGAAAACGAACCCTAAATACAACGACAGAACTTTACGATATTCATCGTCATATCCCTCTTCAATCATCATGTCGCCAGCCGATCGGATATACTCCTCTAGCGTAATTAGAAGGGCTTTTTGTCTGAGGCTGAAGAGATCTCCCCATGTGTTCATTCCATAGTTTCTGACCGAAAAGGCCCTCTCAGCGCCGCTTCCTTTGCCTTCGGGCGTCTGTTCGTCTGGAATTGGGTCTAGACCCCACTTGGCGAGGAGCAAGTCCCTTTTCTTGACGAGATAATCCTGGACAGAGCTGAGGATTGCGGAGTCGTTATTGTTTGCGGAGCGATACCTGTAGCCGCTAAACTCCTTACTCCGCAAGGCTACAGCCAGCATTCTCTGTGAAGCCTTCCGTTGAGCAAACAGTGACCTGGTTGTGTGACTGTCCATTACAGAGCCGCAGACTATGCAAGTAGCAATTGCACGAGAAACCGTGCCCTTTCCAGGGTCAAAACCTGGCGGGATGCTTCCGTAACCGCTCCCTACGACGGTGAATTCGAGGTTATGATCGACAACTCTTGGGTAAAGCATTGTCTTCTTGTCGGGTCTGTTAGCCAACCAGAACTGCTTGATTAATGGAATGGTAGACTGGCAGGAGGGATTCTGACAAGGTACTGTTCTAGCCCAAAAGTAGCCATTAGCCGTAGACCCATCGGCCTCTTGGGGATAGAATTTTGCAACTTCCTTTCGAACCTGTTCGTCAATCCATTTTCCCCACTTGTCTAAATCTCTGAGCAAGCGACTTACCCCCGGATCGGTCGCCAACCCTAGACCTTGGTGCTCGGCAATGCCCGCGAATCTCTGGGGATACTCCAGAGCAGCCTTTAGAATTAGAGTCGCAACCGGATTGTAGTCACTCGTGTAAGTTTCGCATCCCAACCTAAGACATTCTAGGGGAATGGACCCCCCTCCCCCGAAGGGATCGAGGACTTTCGGCGGGCGCCCTTCATTGGCCTCCGAAATCTCGACCCTTGCTTCATCTAGAATTGTCCTATCAGAAGAACTCTCCCACCTCGCTAACTTTGCGATAAATTTCCTTTTGTCTTCCAGTCTCACCTGATCGGTTGACGCGGGGATGAGAGCAGCGTAGTTTGTGGCTCTACAAGACGCGAGAGGTAGCCTTGCCCACCAGATATGAAGAGTCGAGATGTGGGCGCGTCTGATGTTCTTCTCTCTAACTGATTCACGGCTCACTTCCAAAATAGGAAATGTCTCTTCTATGGCCCTCCGATCCGATCTTTCCGCGAGTGTTTTTTCCTTAGAACTAATCAGAGCCGGAGACATTGGAGGCCGTTTCCTTAGCACTTGGATGTTTCAGGCTAAGAAATAATCGTTTTCAACTACGATCTTGAGCCAATGAATGCCAGCCTTTTCCTTTTCAACGCGGACCAGATGGATGATATCTTCAAGTAGCTGTAATTCTGGCTCGGTCAGAATTTATCGGTCTTGAACATTGAACCGGTTCTACATTTCTCTCCAGAACCGTGTTATCGCGTTGCGCTCATCTGCGGTGATTAGCTGCATCCGGACTTTTTTTTGGACCTGCAGCAGCTCTGAGTACAAGGTCTTTCTAGTTTCCAGGGTCAAGCGTCCTAGAGCGCCGTCCGGTCGTCTTAGTCTTGATTGCGGGTTAAGGGTCGTGCTTGTTGCCTCGATTACGTGGTTTCTGAACCAAATTAACGGTTCGAGGAAAGCGTTGTTGGAGGCATTTACAAGCGAGTTCATCGTCCTGTCCTGCCTCACGACGGTGCACATCCAGCAGCCGAACCTCAGGTCTCGTCCAGTCTGGTACAGATCGTATAGGGTCTTTGTGGGCCATCCCTCTTTTGCCATGTACAATAGGAGAAAATCCCAGACGTCACAGTCACGCCAATTTACAATTGGTGCAAGGTATGCGACATTGAGCCGTTTCCGTTCCCAGTACCACATCCCTTGACCGCATTCTCCGCCTCTCTTACAGGCGAGTGCGAGGGCTCGATCTCTATTCTCTGACTCGTTGAATCTGACCCCGGTTATGACGCATGTTTTCTGGGACTTTCCCGCCATTGAAACGAGGTCTCTCATCGGCTCAATCTTGAGTCTCCTTGTACACCAACGAAAACGTTGGTGTGGAGGCGGGTACCCCTTGCCCAGGAGGAGAAACCAGAAGCTGCTTCTGACATCAGGAGTGCGCACGTGACACCTGAAGGGAAGTCCGGAGTCCGTGGCTCTTTTTCTGAGAGCAGAGAGAAATCGGAAGGCCTGGGCACGGAGGAGGGGAATCTCCATCCGTGTGTCTGCATATACTACGTCTACCTTGGGGGGAGCTATTTCTCCCCGTTTGGCAAGCTGGAAGGCAAGGCAGACGGCGGCCGTCGAGTCTTTGCCGCCTGAGTACGTGATTATCCATCGTTGAAAGCCCTTTGTGAAAATACGTTTGAGGGCTTCTTCAGCTTCCCAAATTCGCATTTCGAGCCTCTGAGATGTCTCGGCCGACGTTTCCGTTGGGAGGGGCACTTCTAACTGAACGAGATTGGCAGGCAGTGTTCCAGACAACTAGGAGATCCTCGTTAACAACCTTTCAAAAGATGCGCGCGTTTCTGTCATAAAGGACAGCCCAGTTTGGCTCGGACTGCAAACGAGTTAAAAAGGGAGACGCCAGTCAATTACGATCCTCGCGGTGGCAGGGCTGACAAGTCTCTTTTTCAACAGCTCAAGCGCGAGACAAACAACTGCAGTAGAATCTTTGCCTCCAGAGTAGGTTTCGGAACCAGGGCAGACCGATCCGAGAGGAATTTGGGAACAGCTTCACTCTGTCGAAAGTTGTGTCTGAGCTTTGGAGCCGTACTTGTATGACAGAAAGACCTCTTTGACAACGTCGCGAACCTTACTCATCACATTCTCACTGACTCCGTAGTCCCTGAGCACCTTTTCGATGGCAAGAAGGATTCTTACCGCTAGAGGATCCTCAACAGCTTCACTCGATACTGCGACATACTTGTCCCTGTAGGAGATTTTTACGCCTTCGTAATCGCTGTCGACTTGCTTCAACTTTCTCGATTCAGATGCATCAACGCTTCTCACCTCGAACTTCGGTAGATAATCCGCGGTGGCGTCCTCAATCAACTTGAGGTTCAACTGTTCTTTTTTCGCTCGTTTTGCAGCCCGTTGTCTGTTACTTCTGGTAGTGCCCGTCCTCTTGATTTGCTTGAAAATTGCGTTCTCGCTTTCCGCTAGTGCGCGGGCCAGGGTGTCCGTTAGAGCCATGTATGATGCATCAGTTTCAATTATTCCGCCCCTGTCCAAGTTCAGGGCATCGTCGAATCCGGACTCCAGAAAGAGTTCTCCACTCACCTGATACTCGATGACCGGATTCTTGCGAGCTTTGCTGAAGAAGGTGCTATCATACTGGCCGATCCCAACGTTATGCAGCCTTCGGAAGATTCCTCTCAATTCTACAGGGCGGACACGATAAGGCTGGTGGAATAGGTAACCTTCGGCTTCAGCCGCCTTTGTCTTGAAGTTGATGGGGTACACTTTCCAATCTCCCACTGAAAGTTGTTCTTCAAATTCGCTCGCGTTAGTGGGGAGCAAGATAGGGCGCTTCAATTCCACCCCATCAACGAGTACATGGAAATTGTATGACCGCAATCTCTGTTTCAATCGTTCAACAATGTTAGCGACTGGATCGTGTTCTGTCTTCAATTTTCTCAGGAAGGTCGTCCTGATCGGGCCATCGGCTACATACTGGATGGGGAGTAATAGTCCAAGAGTCCAGAGAAACTCCTCGTATCCCCGCAAGTCGCTGACAGTAAACGGTGACCGCTCACTATCAAGCCACTCCATGAACCTCTCGAACAGTTCTTTGGACGACTCCCTTCCTAGCTGTTCCCCGCGAAAGAATCCTTTCCCCTGTCGGTTTATGTGGTCCCAGAATCTCTTTGATTCCGGTTCTTCCCCCTTGCGAGAGAGAGTCAGCTTTGTTCCAGATTCTCTGTTTGCTTTGTCTTTCTTCGTATACCGCACATTACCATAGGTGAACTCTTCGAGAGTCTCCATCTGCTTTTCAAAGTCAAAGAACGGTTGAAGATCCAACTCAATTTCCAAAGTGTAATCCTGGCCTTTCGGAGTAGTCTCGATCTTGATCCGCTTGCTGGCGTGCGCCGCGGCAAATAATCCGATGCCGAATTGGCCAACGAGAGGGCGTTCATAGAGCTGGGGGAATTTGTTCGGGTCCAGTGTTTTCAGGCTGGTGCCAACATGCTGAAACGAGAAAAGCATGTCATTTTCTGTCATTCCCTGTCCGTCGTCCGAAATTTCGATTTTCGAGATCTGCGTGGGTCCATCAAGAGCGACGCCAACTCTTTTCGCCCCGACGTCGAAGGCATTAATGATCAACTCCTTCATTGCATTTGCAGGATTACGGTAGATCCCCGCGCTGATATGACGAATTATCTTTATGGACGCGCGAATAGTGAAAGATTCCCACTTGGTCACTAGACAACACCTAGGTGATTGAGAAGTTCTTCCATCTGCTGAATTGCGTAGTCTACGCGGCCCGCGGTTACCAGAGTTTGAGGATAGGCGGCAGGATGCGCTGCAGCATCGCCAAGGAGTTTGATATCGGATGTCTCCTTCTGCTCGGTAAGGTCGAGAGACCCCTGTTGAATGGCCTGATTCACAGAATTCTCAAGCCTTGGAAACTTACGCGGACGTTTCGGGTCTTTGCCGAGAAGATGGATGTTTATCACTTTTTCTAAGATAATCCTGAGACATATAGCGGCACCCCTCTCCCCGAAACCGAGGTAGTTGGATGTGCGGGCTTCGTCAAGCAACTGACTTATCTCAAATTTCCAGAAAAGCCGAGGATCCCGTTCGAATCTGCCAAGAGTCCCGGGAATCCTTGACCTCGCGATGGATTTGCATCCAACTATCTTGTTTCCCATGGTATCACATTTGACCAATT
>Ga0070707_100004141_pt1 | contig 13596 bp, 9 predicted proteins | sample KBSK5502metaG_FD_65468 | JGI IMG/M metagenome (GOLD analysis project Ga0070707, IMG submission 65468) | Corn, switchgrass and miscanthus rhizosphere microbial communities from Kellogg Biological Station, Michigan, USA - KBS K5-50-2 metaG | ecosystem: Host-associated > Plants > Roots >... | reverse complement strand
GCTGAGACTCTTCAATGTTCCGCTGGCGAAGGGCGCCAGGAACTTTTGGGATGTCCCGAACCTTCTGCTGCAAAAGTTTCCAGCGCCTGCGTTTACTGCCACAACTAAAGTCAATTTTACGGCTCGCAATGATGGCGAGAGAGCAGGCCTGATCGTCACGGGTACTGATTACGCTTACCTGTCCGTACGGAAGCAGCAGGAAGGACTCTATGTTTCGCAGACCGCTTGCTTTAACGCGGACAAAGGCGCAGCCGAAGTCGAAACTTCGGGCGTAAAGCTTAACCAGACTGTTCTCTGGATGCGGGTAAAACTTGACGAGAACGCGATCGCCAATTTCAGCTACAGCATCGATGGCAAATCGTTTACCCCGATAGGAAAACCATTCCAGGCCCGTCCGGGAAGGTGGATAGGGGCCAAGGTCGGTATTTTCGCTGTCGGCGCCGGGACAAATTTGGAAATGGGATACGCGGATTTTGATTGGTTCCGAGTGGAATAAAGGGGTTCGAATTCACGAGGTGATTATAAAGATCATATTATGATCTTGTAATCTTTGTTACAGGGGTATAAACTGCGCTGCGCTCGTTGAAAAACCCAAGTATCTTGCGGTTTCTGACGAGATTCCCATTAGGGCTCAGTCTGGGGTGTAATTGTGTCCAGCAAGACCAAACGCTCGGCGAAAATCATGTGTCGTGGCGGCAGTGTGTGGATCTCGCCACGGCAGTTTTGGCAGCTGGTGCGCGAGAACCTGGTCGAATACCTCAGCGAGCCACCCTTAACCGGAAAATTTCGAGGGCGGCCGGCAGATTTCCTGGTTACGATTAATCACACAATACTGAATATGGCTTGCCCCGAGCATCGCTCAGAAGTGCTTCTTTCCAAGCGCTTCATGAAGATGAAGAAACGCAAACCCGTCTCTGTCTAACAACCGAACTGAGAATTACCGCCATGCTTGAAGTGATTCAACCGATCTCCAAGCGGGATCAAGTTGTGCGAGCAGTAAGGGAAGCCATCCTTTCGGGCTCGATTCCTCCCGGCGCATCGATTGTCGAAGCCCGTATCGCGCAGCAGGTCGGGGCCGGCATTCCTCTGGTGCGCGAAGCCTTGATCGAGCTGGAGCATAATGGATTTGTCCAGCGCACTCCCTACAAAGGAACTACAGTCACCAAACTCGAACCGGCCGACATCAAGCAAATATTTCGTTTGCGGGTCGAGCTTGAAGGACTGGCAATGGAGTGGGCCAGTGAGAACGTCACCGACGCAGACATCGAGGAGCTTCGCGGGATCATTAAGAAGATGAAGCGGGCCGCAGCCGAACTCGATATGGATCAGTTTTACGAAAGCGATCTGGACTTTCATCGTAAGATCTGGGTCATGTCCGGCAATATGTATCTTGTGGATGCTCTCGAACGCGTAACTGTTCCGCTGTTTGCTTTCTTTGTCATGAAGACAAGGCGCGAACCTGAGTCCTACACGGAAAGCGCGGTCATGCACGAGAAGATCGTGGACGCGATGTCGCGGATGCCGGCAACCGAATTGAGCGAGTTGATGAAGAGTTCGCTAAGTGGGTGGAAGGACGACATGCTGAAGCTGCTGTTTTCGTAAGTTGAGATCTCAGATCTGAGATCTGAAATTTGAAATTAAAGATGAGCACGCAAACGAGCAAAAGGGAACGATTTGTTTTTGTCAGATATCTCTGGCAGGACGAAATCGCCCACGCGTTGTCAGGGGTCGATCGCCTGGTTTATCGATCCAACAAGCTGGGTGAAGATCTCACTTTGACCAACACCGGCGGCGGAAACACTTCGTCAAAGCTGAGCGAGAAAGATCCGCTTACCGGCGAAAGCGTCGAAGTGTTATGGGTGAAAGGTTCCGGCGGTGACCTGCGAACCGCCAAGCGGGACGGCTTTGCTTCGCTCTACCTCGATAAGGTGCGGGCGATGAAATCGGTCTATCTCGCTGATCCGGACCGCGGACCGAAGACACCTGTCGAAGATGCGATGTATCCGATGTACAGCCATTGCGTCTTTAATCTCAATCCGCGCGCATGTTCGATTGACACGCCTTTACACACACTCGTTCCTTATAAGCACGTAGATCACCTGCACCCTAACGCGGTGATTGCGGTGGCCGCCTCCGTGAACCAGGCGAAACTGACGAGCGAGATTTATGGTGACGAAGTTATCTACATTCCCTGGCAAAGGCCGGGCTTTGATATTGGCCTGCAAATTGAACAATTGATTAAGGACCATCCGCAGGCCCGCGGGATTCTGCTCGGCCATCACGGGATGAGTTCTTGGAGCGACGATGACAAGAGCTGCTACGAGACGGCCCTGGAGATCATCGACCGCGCAGCGCGCTACATCGAACAGCATGATCGGGGCGAGCAGACCTTTGGCGGACAAAAGCACGAAGCATTGCCTGAGGCTGAGCGCCGGCGCATTCAAGCTGAAATCATTCCACGTTTGCGCGGACAAATTTCGGTTTACAAGCGTTTTGTCGGCACGGTGCAGGATGACGAGAAGATGCTGCGATTCGTTAACAGTCACGATGGCCCGCGCCTGGCTGAACTGGGAACTTCCTGCCCCGATCACTTTCTGCGCACCAAGATCAAACCTCTTTTTGTTGACTGGGATCCGTCAACCGGCAATTTCGATCAGTTGACTCAGGCGATCGCCGACGGGCTGGTCCAGTATCGAAAGGACTACCAGGCCTACTACGATAAGTGCAAACGGCCTGACTCACCGGCCATGCGCGATCCCAATCCGACGGTAGTGCTTATTCCCGGTTTGGGCATGATCGCCTGGGGAAAGAACAAGAGCGAATCGCGCGTGACCGCCGAGTTCTACAACTGCGCTATCGAGGTAATGCGAGGTGCAGAGGCCATCGACCAGTACGAAGCAATGGACCAGCAGGAAGCGTTCGACATTGAATACTGGCCGTTGGAAGAGGCGAAGCTGCGGCGTATGCCGCCTGAGAAAGAACTGGACCGGCAAGTCGTCGTAATAGTCGGCGCGGGCGCCGGCATCGGTAAATCCACCGCACACCGGCTGGTAAAAGAAGGCGCGCACATTGTCTGCGTCGATTTGGACGAAGCTGCGGCTAAAGCGACTGCCCAGGAAATTATTGATCAGTATGGCCCAGGGATCGGAGTCGGAGGCACAGGCATCAGCGATTGTGGCCCGGCCATCGGGTTAGGCTGCGACATCACCAGACGCGAGAGCGTGGCCGGCATGTTCGCGGATGCAATGCTCGCCTACGGTGGGATCGATTCAGTCGTGATAACTGCCGGTATCTTCGTGCCGCCGGATAAGACGGGCCGCATTGAAGACGCTCTGTGGACGCGCACCTTTGGTATCAACGTTACAGGCGTTTACATCGTCGCCGATGAGGCCCAAAAGATTTTTCAGAAGCAAAAGCTGCCAGCCAATATCGTAGTCACCACCAGCGCCAACGCCGTAGTGGCGAAGAAAGGCAGCCTCGCCTACGACACAAGCAAGGCAGCCGCCAATCATCTGGTAAGAGAACTGGCGGTCGAGATGGCGCCGCTGGTGCGCGTGAACGCGGTGGCGCCCGCGACGGTAGTAAGAGGCAGCACGATGTTTCCGCGCGATCGCGTGATCGCCTCGCTGGCAAAGTACCAGGTCGCCTTTAGCGATGACGAATCGACTGAGGAACTGCGTGACAAGCTGGCATCCTTCTACGCCAAAAGATCTCTGACCCAGACACCGATTGAACCGGAAGATCAGGCTGAAGCAATCTTCCTTTTGATTTCGCCACGGTTGTCAAAAACTACGGGCCACGTAATCCCGGTGGACGGTGGTTTACAGGATGGGTTTTTAAGGTAGAGACTGGCAACTCGTTTATTAGTTATGGGACTAATAGAACCAATAGGTCGTATGGGTCCTATAAGTCCCATTGTCTGACTCGGAGAGGCAACCATGACTCGGCATTTTGAAATTGAAGACTCTTTCATCTCCGAACAAAACCAAAAATCGAAAGACTGGGTTGAAGAGGACTTCGCCTATCTCTCGAAAAAACTTCGACGGCAGAATGTCGATATTGGGGACCTGGTAGCGAAAGCGGAAAGGTTTCAGGTTGGCATTCCATCCTGGGGCGTCGGCACTGGCGGCACCCGTTTCGCGCGTTTCCCAGGCGAAGGTGAACCGCGCGACATTTACGAGAAGCTGGAGGACTGCGGCACGATCTTCAAACTGGTTCGTTCGACTCCGGCGGTGTCGCTGCATATCCCCTGGGACAAGCCGGATGATGCTGCCCGCTTGTGCGAGTTTGCCGGCCAGCGTGGACTGCACTTCGACGCGATGAATTCGAATACGTTCCAGGATCAGCCGGGGCAGAAACAGTCTTACAAGTTTGGCAGCCTCACGCATCCAGACTCCGCGGTGCGGGCGCAGGCCATCGCCCACAACATCGAATGCATCGAGATCGGGAAGTCGCTGGGCTCGAAAGCACACACGGTCTGGATTGGTGACGGCGGCAATTTTCCGGGCCAACAGCACTTTCGGCAGGCGCTCGAGCGCTATCTCGAAAGCATGCATGAGATATATGCGGCGCTCCCCGACGACTGGCGAATCTTTATCGAGCACAAGTTTTACGAGCCTGCGTTTTATTCGACGGTGATCAACGATTGGGGGACCAGTTATCACTGTGCGCGCGAGCTTGGGCCCAAAGCCTTTTGTCTGGTCGATCTGGGACATCACGCGCCCAACGTGAACATCGAGATGATCGTCGCGCGGTTGATTCAGTTCGGCAAACTGGCCGGATTTCATTTCAATGACAGCAAGTATGGCGACGACGATCTCGACGCCGGTTCGATCAAGCCATTCCAGCTGTTTCTGGTCTTCAACGAGTTGGTTGACGCCGAGCTGAACCAATTGCCGAATTTCCAACCGGCGTACATGCTCGATCAATCGCATAACGTCACCGATCCGATTGAGTCGCTGATGATAAGCGCCGTCGAACTGGTCCGTGCGTACGTGCAGGCCCATCTGGTCGATCGTGAGGCTTTAAGCGAGGCGCAGGAGAAATGCGATCCGTTGATGGCCTTGAGCATTTTGAAGCAGGCTTTTGCAACGGACGTGGCGCCCATTTTGGCCGTGGCGCGCGAGCGGGCCGGCGGGGCGATTGATCCGTTTGGGGCTTATCGCGAGAGTGGCTACCGCAGCATCAAGGCCGAGGAACGTCCGGCTCGAAAGGGAGCGGTGGCGTCCGGAATTGTTTAGGTTAGTGAGTAGTCAGTTGTCAGTTGTCAGTGGTCAGTTGCTTTAGAGCTTAGAGCTTAGATTTTAGAGCTTAGAGCTTAGAGCTTAGAGCTTAGAGCTAGCTTCCAGAAAATGAATCGAAGCCCCAGGCTCTAAAATCTAAGCTCTAAGCTCTAAGCTCTAAAACCTAAGCTCTAAAACCTAAGCTCTAAAACCTAAGCTCTAAAACCTAAGCTCTAAAACCTAAGCTCTAAAACCTAAGCTCTAATGCAACTGACCACTGACTAATGACCGATTTGCTTTACATCGCAGTTGATCTCGGCGCGGGAAGCGGGCGCGTGTTTCTGACGGGAGCAGCGCCAGAAGGACTGCTGCTTGAAGAGGTGCGACGCTTTCATTATCCGCCGTCGCAACGTGCTGATCATCTGCGTTGGAACTTCTCGCAAATTTTCGAGGAGATAAAGACCGGCGCACGTGAAGCGGGTGAAAGGGCGCGCTCGCTGGGCGGCGTCATCAAGAGTATTGGGATTGATAGCTGGGGTGTTGACTACGGGCTAATCGACCGCGCTGGAAACTTGTACGAGGATCCGATTTGTTACCGCGATCGGCGGACGCAAGGGATTTTCGAACAGGTGTTTGAAAAAGTTTCTCGCGCAGAAATTTACCAGCGCACCGGCATTCAGGTTCTGGAATTCAACACTCTGTTTCAGCTTTATGCTCATGCGTCTTTGCCCGAAACGGCGCGGCTACTCCAGATTCCGGACTTAATTAATTTTTTTCTCAGCGGAAAAGCAGTCAGCGAATACACAAACGCAACCACGACCCAACTGGTCGACGCGCGAACCGGCGACTGGGATGATGAACTAATCGAGCGCGTCAATTTGCGAGGCTGCCTTTTTGCCGAGATTGTCCCGGCAGGCGCCAACCTGGGGCCGCTGAAAACCTCGATTGCTGCCGAACTAAAACTGCCGGACGTAGACGTCGTGGCCCCGGCAACGCATGATACGGGCAGCGCGGTCGCTGGGACTCCGTTGTCGTCGGGCTGGGGTTACATTTCATCCGGCACCTGGTCCTTGGTTGGGGTGGAGCGCAGAGACGTTTTGATAAACGAAGAAGTTGCGCGCCATAACTTTACCAACGAAGGGGGAGCGTTCGGCACCATCCGTTTTCTCAAAAACGTGATGGGCCTTTGGATTCTCGAATCGTGTCGCAAAGAATGGAAGGAAAAGGGCATCGACGCGGATTATGATGGGCTGCTTGGCGATGTCGCGGCGGTCGAGGGTTATCCGGGATTCATCTTTCCCGACGACCAACGTTTCTTCAATCCGGCCAGCATGCTCGAGGCGGTCGCGGCGCAGCTTAAGGAAAGCGGGCAGCAGATGCCTGACGAGCCGCCCAGAGTCGCAAAGATAATTTTGGACTCGCTGGCGTTCCGGTATGCTTCGGTACTTCGGCTGATCGAAACGCTGACCACGCAGAAAATCAAAGGGGTGCATATCATCGGCGGCGGCAGTCAGAATGCTTACTTGAATCAGGCCACAGCCAACGCCACAGGTTTGCCAACTTCGGCGGGGCCATCTGAGGCGACAGTCATAGGTAATTTGTTGGTCCAGGCAATCTCAGCAGGGCGGTTTGGCTCACTGAGTGAGGCGAGAGAGTATCTCGCGAAACATCTCCGGCCGCAGGAGTTTGTTTCCAAAGTCTCTGCGGCATGCGAAGAGGCGAGACGGCGCTACGCCGTTGTTGAAGCTCGCTACCTGGGGAAGGGCTAGTCAGCGAGCAAGATGCGGGTCTCATTATTCGTCACCTGTCTGGTCGATCAATTGTGGCCCTCGATTGGCGCCTCCGCAGTCGAAGTGTTGCAGCGTGCCGGTTGCGAAGTTGTCTTTGACGAGCGGCAGACTTGCTGTGGTCAGCCTGCTTTTAACACCGGGTATCGCACCGAGGCGCGGGCGCTGGCCCGGCGTTTCATCGAAATCTTCGAAAGCTCCCAAACGGATGCGGTCGTCAGCCCTTCGGGATCTTGTACCGCGATGGTTCATCATTTTCGCGACTTATTTGCGGATGATGACGAGTGGCGAGCCCGGGCGCAGGCCCTCGCCGCGCGCACGCACGAATTCGGATCCTTTCTGGTGAACGTTTTGCGCGTCGAAGACGTGGGTGCAAGTTTTAACGGGCGCGTAGGTTGGCATGATGCGTGTCACGGATTGCGCGATTTGAATGTGCATCGCGAGCCGCGACGGCTGATACAGAACGTGCGTGGGGTTGAGTTTGTTGAGTTGGCCAACGCCGACGCCTGCTGTGGCTTTGGCGGAACTTTTTCGGTGAAGTATCCCGAGATTTCGGTGGCCATCCTCGACAATAAGATTGACGCGATTGAAAAGGCCGGCATTCGGGCAGTCGTCTCGAGCGATGCGAGCTGCCTGATGCAGATCGGCGGACGACTGGCTCGAAACGGATCTGCGGTGCAGGCGATGCATCTGGCTGAGCTACTCGCCGCGCACGAAGATGTAAAGCAGACTGTCTAGTCTGCTGACTGGAGCGCAAGCGTCCTCGCTTGCCAGCGCCGCTTGCACACACCGGCAACCGAGACGGTTGCGCTCCAGTCTTTGGTGCAATGATTGTTCTTAATGAATCTCCAAAAGCAAACTACCGAAGTTCCGGTACCGCAGGGCACGACGGAAACTTTTGATGAGAACGCGCGACGCGCGTTGGTCGATCCCCAGCTGCGCACCGCGTTGCGTAAGCTGACGGTCACGTTTGGTGAAAGGCGCGCGCAGGCAATTGCTTCGGTTGATGATTGGGAAGGTCTGCGCGAACGGGCGCGCGCCATCAAAGACGAAACTCTCGCGCACCTGGACAAATATCTCGCAGACTTTGCGGACAAAGCCGAACGCGCCGGCGCGCAGATTCATTGGGCGGACGATGGCAAAGACGTATGCCAGCTGATCATCCGTCTGCTGCAGGAGCGCAATGCCAAACGGGTCGTCAAATCGAAGAGCATGGCGACCGAAGAGATTCACCTGAACGCAGCGTTGGAAGCCGCGGGTATTACTCCAGTCGAGACGGATCTCGGCGAATGGATCATTCAACTGGCGCACGAAACGCCGTCGCACATCGTGGTTCCGGCAATTCACAAATCCAAAAAACAGATTGCGGACCTCTTTGTTGAGAAGTTAGGAATCGAGCCTACTGATGATGTAGACAGGTTGACGAGCGCCGCGCGCCGCATCCTGCGTCAACGCTTTGCCGAGGCAGACGCCGGAATTAGCGGTGTCAATTTCGGAGTGGCCGAGACCGGCAGCATTCTGATTTTGGAGAACGAAGGCAATATCCGCCTGACTACGAGTCTGCCAAAGATACATATCGCCTTGATGGGGATCGAGAAGGTAATTCCACGTTTCGCCGATCTGGATGTGTTTCTAAAGCTTCTGCCACGATCGGGAACCGGGCAACGTTTGACCGCATATCAATCGATCATTACCGGGACCAAAAAGAATCCCGGTGACGAAGGGCCCGAAGAAGTCCACATCATCCTGATGGACAATGGACGTTCACGGATGCTCGCGCACCCGGTGACGCGACAATCGTTGGCCTGCATTCGCTGCGGCGCGTGTCTGAATGCCTGCCCCGTCTATCAGCAGATCGGAGGACACGCGTATGGTTCGGTGTATCCGGGACCGATCGGCGCGGTAATCACGCCACAATTGATTGGCATCGGGAAGGCGGCGCAGTTGCCTTACGCGTCGAGTTTGTGTGGCGCTTGCCGTGAAGTTTGTCCCGTGAAGATCGACATTCCGGAATTGCTACTGCACCTGCGCGCGCAGATAGCCGAAGGGACACCGAGCACCTCCGCACCAATGAAGAGGAAGGTGCTGGAGTCGCTCGCCTTTCGCTTATATGCCTTCGCCTGGTCCCGGCCCGTGTTGTACGAATTGGGCGGCAGAATTTTGCGGTTGTGCCAGGGTCCGATGGTGAGGAATGGCCGCATCGGAAAAGTTGGCAAGATCATGAGCAAGTTGCTGCCGCCCCTCGGCGCCTGGACGGCCTGGCGCGACGCGCGTCCGCTGGCCCCGCGCAGTTTCCGGGAGATGTGGCGAGATAGACCTGTACCGTAGGCGGATGACAAACACAATCTGATTAACGAAAGCGACAAGAGACCTGTGCGGAACGCAATGCTGGCCAGAATTCGCGAGCATCTGGCTGCGAGTGCGCCGTTCGATCGAGTTCATCACGAGGCTTCGGCGAAGCATGAGGTCGGTCCGTCCGGCCAGAGCATTGAACATTCCAACGATATCAGCCTGATCGGTCTGTTTTGCGAGGCTCTTGAGGCGGTGAATGGTAAGTGCACGATCGTCGCTGATGAGGCCGAGGCTACGTTGAGCCTCAAACAAGTGATCGATCTTAACAAACTGAATCGCATCGCCGTTTCAGAATCGCCAGTAGTCGATCGGTTGATGAGGCAGATCGATGCCGCCAATGCGGAGGTGCTGTCGAATGTAGAACCCGCGGTCCTGTTTGAATGCGATGCCGGCATTACGAGCGCACAATGGGCCATCGCCGAAACCGGCACGCTGGTGCTGGAATCGAAAAGCGAGCGCCATCGACTGGTCTCGTTAGTCCCGCCCGTGCATATCGCAATTCTCGAAGCCGGCCGAATCCGACGGACCATGGCTGAAGTGCTCGAGGCGGTTAATCAGAGCGGCGAGTTGAGCCGCACAGTCACTTTCATCACCGGCCCATCGCGCACGTCCGATATTGAGTTGACTCTGGCGATTGGAGTTCACGGCCCGGCAAAGTTACACGTCATCGTGATCGATGATGTAAAGCAGACTGTCTAGTCTGCTTCTCGGAGCAAACCGCGAAGCGGTTTCGACCTCCAGCGCCAATGTTGCCGCGCAGCGGCTACGTTGGGAATACGAGGCACGATTGTCGCAACCCTGACAGGGTTGCGACATATGATCTGACCACACCCAGGGTAGCCGCGAAGCGCGGCAACCCCGGGCTGGAGGTCATAACCGCTTCGCGGTTAGTTAGAACCATCTGTCCTGTTGACCCGTTCAAATGAGCTCAATGACTAACCCTGCGCTCATGCGCGCCAGCAATATCAGCAAGTCCTACGCCGGCGTACATGCTCTGCGCGGGGTTTCGTTTGAATTGCGTGCCGGCGAAGTGCACGCGCTGGTGGGAGAAAACGGCGCCGGAAAAACCACCTTTATTAAGACGGTGACGGGAGCCGTCGTACCGGACGAAGGCGAAATAAGAATCTATGACGAGGCAGTCAGGGACAATTCTCCGGGACGCTCAAAGCTGCTCGGAGTCGCGGCTATCTATCAGGAGCCAACCCTCTTTCCCGAATTGAGCGTGGCCGAGAACATGGCCTTCGAGTCCGAACAGGGCAGCGCATGGCGACCGGTGGATTGGAAAGAGAGACGGCGGCGGGCGGCTGCATTGTTAGAGCAAGTCGGAGGACGGTTTGACGTGGAGCGCGATGCGGGCAGCCTGACGATGCCGGAACAGCAGTTGATGGAGATCGCGCGTGCGGTCGGGGCAAATGCTCGCATCCTGATCATGGATGAACCGACCGCTTCGCTGACTGAAGAGGAAACGCAGAACCTTTATCGCGTCATTCACAACCTGCGAGAGCGCGGCGCCGGGATCATCTATATATCGCACCGGCTGGAAGAGTTGTCGGTCATCGCCGATCGCGTCACGGTCTTACGCGATGGCGCCGTCGTAGGCACTTATTCGATGTCAGAAGTGGATCCTCCGGAATTGATTCGCCTGATGGTGGGCCGCGAACTGTCTGCGGTTTTTCCGAAACGAGAAGTCGAAGCTGGCGAGGTCGTTCTCGAATTAGAAGACTTCGGCAATCGCGCGAACGGAATAAACGGGATCAATCTGGCAATTCGCGCCGGAGAGATCGTTGGGCTAGCCGGCCTGGTAGGCGCCGGCCGCACAGAACTGGCGCGCACAATCCTGGGTTTGGACCAGGCGGATTCCGGCGAGATGTGGCTGCGCGGCCAAAAGGTGCACACACAGAGTCCGGGTCAGGCGATCAAACTTGGCATCGCCTATTTGCCGGAAGATCGAAGACATCACGGCGTGATCCTCGATATGGCGATCGCCGCCAATATCACTCTGGCGTCCCTGCGGAGCCTGACAGGATTTGGTGGATTCGATTTCCGCCGTGAAAGGGAAATCGCGGCAGATTATGTGCGTCGCTTTTCGATCAAGACGCCGGCTCTATTCAATCAGGTGTCGACCCTGTCAGGTGGGAATCAGCAAAAAGTGGCCTTAAGCCGCTGGCTGGCGGTGAAGCCTTCGGTGTTGATCCTGGACGAGCCGACGCAGGGCGTCGACGTCGGCGCCAAAGCCGAGATTCACGCGGTCATGAGTGAGTTGGCCGCGCAGGGCATGGCCATCCTGATGATCTCTTCCGACATGCCTGAGATCCTGGGCATGAGCGATCGAATTGCGGTAATGCGACAGGGCAGAATCGTTGGAGAGTTGAGTCGGTCTGAGGCAAGCCAGGAAGCCCTTTTGGCCCTGGCTCTGGGACATGGGGTAGATAGCAACGCCGGCAAGTAGCGGTAATATCGCGAAGGCTCCGTTAGGAGCCAAATGTTTATAGAACCAGCACCTGTTGTTTTCTTAAGCTCCTTTAGGAGCGGAATGCAATTGTCAGTGTTCATATTGCGCTCCTAAAGGAGCTTAAGTATCCCAAAGAGAGTCAGAGTCTATAAACATTTTGCCCCTAACGGGGCTGTCAAGAAACAAACTTGAATGTTTTGAGTCGCGTCTTCTCCAAATGAATCTCGGCCGTTACAAACGCGAGGCCTCGGTACTGTTAGCCTACATCGTCCTGCTGCTGTCGGTAGGCGTGATCGCGCCGTCGTTTTTCCAGGCCGGCAATTTGCGCGATCTGGCGATGAATAATGCCGCGGTGTTAATAGTCGCCGTAGGTATGACCCTGATCATTCTTGCGGGAGAGATCGACATCTCTGTCGGCTCACAGTTCGCCGTTTGCACTCTGGCGACAGGATGGCTTGCAAAAGCTGGAGTGCCGATCTTCCTGGTGCTGCTTCTGGTGATTGCAGCCGGGGCTTTGATGGGTGCGGTTGGCGGTGTTTTCATCGCGCGTTTGCGGCTGCCGTCGATCGTGGTGACGCTCGCACTCATGGTCGCGTGGCGCGACGGCTTGCGCTGGATTACTGAAGGTGAGTGGGTCCAAAACCTTCCGGCAAACTTTCAGTGGTTCGGTTTGGGCCAGACAGCCGGACAATTTCTGATAATTATCGTCGCAGTTGCTTTGCTGGTCGGGTTTGCGTGGGCGTTACGGAACGTCCAGGCGGGACGGGCAGTTTACGCGGTGGGTTCGAACTCTGAGGCGGCGCGGCTCTGTGGGGTAGAGCCTCAACGGATCGTCTTCGGCGTCTTTATGTTGATGGGGGCGTTGGTGGGACTGGCAGCTGCGCTCAACGCGGTGCGTTTCTCGATAGTGCCCAGCAATGCCGGCTTTGGCCTGGAATTGAAAGCGATCGCTGCGGTCGTGGTGGGCGGAACGGCGATCACTGGTGGCCGCGGCAGAGTTTTGGGCACGCTGATTGGCGTAGCCCTGCTGGGAACTATTGGCACCGCCTTGACCTTTGCCGGCATCAACGCGTTTTGGGAGAAGGCGATTCAGGGAACGATAATTTTGGTGGCCGTGGGCGCAGACGCGTTGTTCGTGGGCAAGCTGGCAAAGCTCCCGTTTGTTGGCTTGCGGAGATTTCAAACTGAAAATTGAAAAATGAAAAATGCAAATTGAAACGATGATATTCAGCGCTCCGAAAAGATTTGCGATTTTCAGTTTTCAGTTTTCAATTTTCAATATTGGGAAGAAACTGCGACCCGAAAACGCGAAGTGAGAAACGGCGCCCTGAAACTAATCGCCCCCTGGCACGCACGGATCTTTCCCAATCACGAATGGGTGCTGCTGCTGGTGCTGATTTTTGAATGCGTCATCTTCAGCGCCACCGGGACTAACTTTTTCACCGCATCGAACGCCTTCGAGATTACGCGACTGAGCGTCGAAGTGGGTTTGCTGGCCCTGGCGCTGACGCTGGTCATCATCACCGGCGGGATCGATCTTTCAGTTGGCTCGATGATGGGATTGGCCGCCGTGGTGCTGGGCGCCTTGTGGCGAGATGCGCACTTGCCAATTCTACTGGCCGCTGCGGTCGCGTTGTTGATCGGGGCCGCCGGCGGAAGTTTGAATGCGCTGCTGATATCGCGGCTCGGCTTGCCGCCGCTGATTGTTACGCTCGGAACCTTTTCACTCTTTCGCGGGGTGGCCGAAGGTTTGACGCGTGGGATTGAAAACTATTCAGGGTTC
>Ga0070707_100004138_pt1 | contig 13601 bp, 11 predicted proteins | sample KBSK5502metaG_FD_65468 | JGI IMG/M metagenome (GOLD analysis project Ga0070707, IMG submission 65468) | Corn, switchgrass and miscanthus rhizosphere microbial communities from Kellogg Biological Station, Michigan, USA - KBS K5-50-2 metaG | ecosystem: Host-associated > Plants > Roots >... | reverse complement strand
GCCTGAATCGAGGGAATCGTCCACGCCTCGATCTGGCGGAGCGCCTCGCTCACCATGGGCAGCAGGGCAAAATTCGAGGGCTCACCCACGTCGAACCGCCGGGCGCCGGGCCGAAACCCATCGCGATACTGCACCAGTTTCGAGAAATCCTCCGAACCCTCTCGCGAAATCCAGCTGAACTCGAGCGGAGTGCCCCCGTGCCACCGCGGTGCCACATAGAGGAATCCGGTGCTATAGGGACCGAGCAGCCACTTGTAGCATGCGGCAACCATGAAGTCGGGATCCACGGCGGCGAGATCGAGCGGCAGCGCGCCCAGCGACTGGGTCACATCGAGGACGAGTGCGGCGCCCACGGCATCGAGCGCCGCCCGGATGCGCACGAGGTCGAGAAGGCCTCCGTCGGTCCAGTGACAGTGGGGGAGCGCCGCAACGGCCGTCCGCTCGTCGATCGCCTCGAGCACCACACGGGTCCAATCGTCATCCGCGGGGCGCGGCAGGAGCACCGCCTCCGCACCGGTCGCCCTGGCCTGCTCCTGCCAGGCGTAGGTCGTCGACGGGAACTCTTCGTCCAGGAGGAGGACTCGGCCGAGGGGGCGGAGCGGCAGGTTGCGTGCGGCGATGGCCATGCCATAGCTGGCCGCCGGAATGAGCACCACCGCATCGGGTGAAGCGCCGATGAGGGAGGCGAAATGCGCGCGGGGCACCTCCATGGATTCGAAGAAATCGGCGGGGGTAATTTCCCAGGGCCTCGACTTGCGGCCCACCGCCCTGCTGCCGGCCTCGCGCGCGCTCCGGAGGATGGGCGACATGTAGGCGCAGTTGAAGTACGCGATGTCCTCGGGGATGTCGAACAGGTGCCGGAAAGCGGAGCCGTCGAACATGCACGAGAATCTAGCGCATTGCCCCCTTCCCCTCCCGCGGCTTGACCCCACCTCGCTGGTTGGGTAGCCTCACCCATCGTGCGCGTCTTCGCTCTCGTTCCCGCCGCCGGCCGAAGCGAACGTTTCGGCAGCGCGAAGCTCCTCGCCAAGTGGCATGACCGCGAGCTTCTGGGACACGTCCTCCTCAAACTGAACGGCGCCCGCGCCGCCGGTCTGCTCGCGGGTGTCGTCGTGGTGCATCGTCCCGACGATGAAGCCGTCCGGAAGCTGACGATGGAATACCGCGGCTACCCGGTCGAGGTTCGCGCGTCCGCGGGCGAGCTCTCCCTGACGCTCCGCACCGGTATCGACGCCATCACCCGGCGCGGTCCGGCGCAGCAGCGCGAGGCGCTCCTCATCTGTCATGGCGACCAGCCCCTGCTCCGCCTCGACGTGATTCACGCCGTCATCGACGCCTGGGCGCACGGCGGGGCCGTTGCCGCCCGCCCCGCGTATCGCGACGCGCCCGGCGAGCCCGGGCTCCCCATGCTCGTCGACCGCACTCTCTGGCGACTGGCGAGCGAAATGCGAGGAGAAAGCGGTTTTGCACCCGTGCTCGCGAGTCATGGAATCACGGTTCGAACCATCTCGGTCGGGGGGAAGAATCCCGACGTCGACACCCCGGAGGACCTCGCGGGCCTGGAAGACTCTCCCGCGGCGGCCACCGGCTGATGCGCGGATTGCTTCCGGAATACGACGCACTCGCCCGCTCGGGGCGGGTGGGACGCGCGGTGGTCGTGCAGGTGTGGGGTTCCGCCCCCCGGCCCGAGGGCGCTTCGTTGCTCGCGACCGAAGAGGGCAGGATCGCCGGCTCGGTGTCGGGTGGATGCGTCGAGACGGCCGCCGCGGAGGAGATTCAGGAGGCGATCCGGCGGGGCACCCCGAAGCGAATCGGGTGGGGGGTTACCCACGAGCGGGCGTGGGAGATGGGCCTGTCCTGCGGTGGCCAGATCGAGGTCTTCGTCGAGCCGGAAGTCCGCCCGGAGGTCCTGCTCGCCGCACGGCGGGACAGCGGCTCGGTGGTGGCGACGGTGATCGGGGGCGCGGCTCCGCTGGGATCGAGCCTGCTGGTCGAGGAGAACGGATCCCGCAGTGCCTTCGGCGAATTCCCCGCCACCCTCGAAGAGTCCGCAAAAGAGGCGGCGCTCGCCGCGCTGAGCAAGCTCGAGAGCCGGGTCAGCACCCTTCCCTCTGCCACAGGACCTGTCGAGCTCTTTCTGGAAGTGTTTCCCCGCCGGCCCACGCTGCTGGTGTTCGGCGGCGTCCACATCGCCATGGCACTGGCCCGGATGGCCAAGCCGCTCGGGTATCGCATCGTCGTCGCGGATGGACGCGAAGCCTTTCTGACCCGGGAGCGGTTTCCCGACGTGGATGAGCTCATCCTCGGCTGGCCCGACGAGGTCTTCCGGCGGGTCGGACTCGATGCCGCCACCTGCGTCTGCCTTCTCACCCACGACCCGAAATTCGACGAGCCGGCGGTGCAGCTCGCCCTCCGGTCTCCTGCGTGTTATGTGGGAGCGATCGGGTCCCGCAAGACCCAGAAACTGCGGCGGGAGCAGCTCGCGGCCGCGGGATTCAGCGAAGCAGACATCGCCCGCCTCAGGGGCCCGATCGGGCTCGACATCGGGGGCCGGACTCCCGAGGAGATCGCGCTCGCGATTCTCGCGGAAATCACCGCCGTGCGCTATGGTCGCGCCGGGACGGCTACCCGCTAGCGCGGTTCCACCGACTGGCCCGGCATGCGCACCCGAAGTGCGACGGCACCTTCCTCCTCCATCGCTTCCACCACGACCATCCCCCGGCGCGCGAGCTCCATCCGAAGCGCCGGGAGGTTGCGCCCGACCCAATGGGCGCCGTAGATCCAGACATATGGCCTGCCGGTCGCTCCGATGCGGTCGACCTCCTTTCCAGCCCAGGACGGATCGGGACCAGGACGGTCAAAGATTTCCGGCTGGCGGAAGGCAAGCCCCGATCGCCCGCCGATCAGCTCGAGCCGTCCGGAACCACGATACTCGAGCGCGCTGGTCGCGAAGCCAGCTGACTGCGGAACCAGAGCGTTTCGCACGGCGGGTCCGGACGCCACCGAGAGGGCTTCGAAGAATCTCAGGCGCGTAGTGTCCGGATGCCGCCAGTCGGTCGAGTAGTAAGCCCAGGCCGGCACGCCGGCGGTCAGGACATAGACCGGCTCGTCGGCCGGAGCCATCAGGATTCGCCGCGCTGACTCCCGCCCCTCGGTGAACACCATGGGTGTCCGGACATTCCGGACGACCCCGGGCGCACCCCAGACGGCTACCAGCAACACTCCGACTCCGGCGGCATGGGGTGCCCGGAGGCGAGCGGCGCGGAGGACTTCGACGATGAGCACCGCCACGATCACGAAGGTGCAGGGTGCGAGGAACAGCAGCACCCGGTTGGCGATCGGATACTTCCCGATGGCGGATGCAACCGCCACGGCAACGAAAGGCACGCCCACCTGAATCGCAGTGGCGATGCCGGAGCGGCGAATCAGCAGGAGTATTTCGATCGCGCCGATCAGCGCGACCCAGCGCAGGCGAATCCCTTCCGGCGACTCCGGAAGGGGAGCCAGAATCGCATACAGCGCCAGCTGGAGGCGGTGGGGGAAATCAGCGGCACTGAGGTCGAGAAACGTTCCGCGCCAGAAACTGAGCATGTACTGACTCGTGGCAGCGGAGTGATTCAACAGGAAATAAATGAGGGCGGTACACGTGCCCCATGCCACGGCCATCAAGACGATGCGCTTCCCTGCCCCGGGGCTTTTCCGGACTCGAGCATCGGCCGCCAGAGCGGCGATCGCGCCCGCCTGAACGAATGGTGCCGGAGTCGAGAGCAGGAGCCCGAGCACCCCCGCGCTCGCGAGGGCCCACCATGCGGCGGGTCGCTCCGGAGCGGCGCGGACCGAGGCGGCGAGCAGCATGAGGCCGGCACACACCACGGCATCGAGTCCATACGGTTTGAGCTCCCCCGAGTGGTGGATGAACAGGACCGATACCGCGGCCAGCGCCGCGGCGACCAGCCCGGCATCCGGGCCCGCGAGTGCGCGTGCCATGCGCCAGACCACCCACGGCAGCAGCAAACCGGCGAGGAGCGGCACCAACCGGAGGGAGTATTCCCCCATTCCGCCGACGGCGGTCACCGCTTTCACCGCGAGGAGAAAGAGTGGCGGAGCGGTCTGATCATAGGGGAGTGGCGCGAGCAGCCCGGCGGCCGATCGGCCGCCGATACCCAGCGCCAGCATGGCCTCGTCCACCCAGAGCGGTCGCCCGCCGGAAAACTCGAGCAGGCGAAGGACCCCGCCGACCAGCAGGACTCCCGCGACACCAATCGCGAAGGGTCGGGTTCGCTCCGAGGTCATCTGGCGCCTGAAGGAAAAGGGATACGGTCCACGTCTTCCCCAAATTAACGCTCTGCGCTACTGTAGGGTCGGGCGCGACCTCGCGCCTGACCTCCTGACCGGACGCCTACGCCGTCCGGCCGCCGCGGAGGCAAAGGGGATTCGTGTCCTCGAGGGACGTGCCGCCTTTTGTCCACTCGCTTCTCGACCGCCGGGGAGCGTGGACGCGTGGGGTCCGCTCCCCGGCCCGAGAAGGAGAGAGGACAGTGACCGAGCGGAAGCATTTCAAGCAGCTCGTGCGGTCCCGCATGAGCAAGACGGGCGAGAGCTATTCCACCGCGCGTCGTCAGGTGATCCGGCAGTCCGCGGATCCTTCGACCACCCAGCGCATTCCCCATCATTTCCCGGGCAACATTCCGGTCCCCACGGCGCTCCGCGCGCTGCTTTCGCACGCCGGCATCACAAACCCGCATACCGGAGCGCCCTACAGCGAAGCGATGATCTTCGGATTCGATGGCGGGATCGGCGCCGGCGTCTTCGCGTTCCATTACGCCAAGGAGGATTTCTCCTCGTTCTATGTCGCGGGTCGTCACGGATGGCAGGACGACGCACATTGGGGTCATACCGCGCTCAAGCGTCTCGGACTGGTCTTTGCCGTGAAGGAGTCTTCCGGGGTGAAACCGGGCGAGAAGCAGCTTCGCGACCTCCTCGAGGGAGGCCGACCGGTGATGACCTGGGTGGACGCCTCCGACCTTCCCTATCGGGCCTTGCCCGGCTCCTTCAGCGGTGGCGGCTATCACGTCGTGACGGTCTTCGGAATCGACGATGCCGCCGGTACGGCGCTCGTCGGCGATCTGGCCGATGACCCGATTCCGGTTCCGCTCGGACAGCTGGCCGTCGCCCGCGCGCGCATCAAGAAGTTCAAGAACCGGGTCCTTGCCATCGATCCACCGAAGAAGCTTCCCGATCTGGCGACGCTGATCCGTGGCAGCGTCCGGGAATGTGTGGAGGGGCTCACCACGTGCAAGATGAAGAACTTCCGGCTGGACGCTTTCGCCGCCTGGGCCGAGCGGCTCGACGGGAGCAAGGCGGCCGATTCGTGGGAAAAGATCTTCCCGCCCGGACACCATCTCTATGCGGGGCTCCGCTCCATCACGGAGTACATCGAATACTACGGCACCGGTGGCGGCCTCTGCCGCCCGATCTTCGCGGAATTCCTTGAAGAGTCCGCGGAGGCGCTCGGCGACCGCGGGTTACGGGCGCTGGCCGATCGCTACGCCGACCTGGGACGTGAATGGACCGCACTGGCCGAGGCGGCGCTTCCCGACGGGATCCCGGCCTTCCGGGAGACCCGGGAGCTGCTGGCCAAGAAGTGGGAAGGATTGCACACGGAAGGGGGACATGCCGCGGACACCATCGGCAAGTGTTTCGCGGCACTCGACGAGCATTCCGCGCGGATGAGGCAGGCGTTTCCGCTGGATGCGGCCGGCAGTGCCGCCCTCCGCCGCGATCTCAAGCAGCGGGTGACGGCGCTCTACGCAAAGGAGGTAGCAGCCCTCGAGGCGCTCGGGATGTGGCGCTGAGCCTGAGGCCTATCGCTCGTCGGCGCTCGGCCCGTAACATCCCGGGACCGGAACGTCGTTGAGACGAAGGTAGACGCCGAGCTGCGCGCGGTGGTGAATGGTGTGATTCAGCATGAAGCTCTTCACCACCGCGATGCGGGGCATCGTGAAGATCGTGTGGCCACCGGCCTTGAGGGTCCAGGGTACCATGAACTCCGCGTCGGTGGCCTTCGCGATCGCCGCGCGAGACTTGGCGACGTTCTGATCGAAGGTGCGAAGAGTGTCCTCCCGGGTGGTGAAGAGCGCCGGCTGTATCGGCGGTCCGCCCACCGGCGCGAAGTCGAGCTCGGTTCCCTCCATCGTCGCTTCCCCCCAGCCGGGCAACTCCGCGACATGACCGGCCAGCCGGCCCAGCGTCATGGACTTGGGATGCGGCTTCCAGTCGTTCTTGCCTTCGGGAACGGCGGCGAGCATCCTGCGTGTCGTCGCCATTTCGTGATCGAATTCCGGGAGCAGACTCTGGGCGATGGCCACGGGGGCCTCCGGGGAAGAGGGGAAACCTATGGGCGGGCCAGAAGGCGCTCCCGCTCCTTCTCGACGTACCATTCGACTTCCCGGAGCAGTCCCTGCGCGTCGAACACGATGCCGTCCTTGATGGTCCATTCGACACCGCCGTGCTTCCACTGCTCGCCGCGCGGCACCAGTCCGGCCACGCCGTAGCCGCGCCCGTACATCACCTTGAAATTGTCGATCGGGTTGCCGTTCACCACGGCGAGGTCGGCGCGGCAGCCGACGCGAATGCCGCACATGTTGGCGAGACCCAGGGTCCGATAGGCATTGGTGGTCGCCACCTTGATGACGTCGAGCGGATGAATCCCCGTCTCCTGCATGAGCTCGAGCTCCCGAATCAGGGCGATGCCGCCGATCCCGCCTTCGTCACTCCCGGCGGTCAGGAGCCCGCCGCGCTCGTGGAATGTCTTGACCCACTTCATCCAGATCTGGAAGTTCCGCTTCCAGTTGATCTCATCGGACGTCTTCCATTCCCGCTTGAAGGCGCCATGCACGCTGGTGTCGGGGCCGGCCAGGACTTCCGACGGGTGCATCAGGGTTTCCTTGACCGGGAGCCCGACGTTCCGCCAGAGATCCCGGTTGTCCTCGTAGACCGCCATCGTCGGATCCCAGTTGGTTCCGTTCTTGATCATCTTGTCGATGACCGCTGAGAGCCGCTCCGGAAGCTTGTCCGCCTCCGACCAGAGCAGTCCCGCGTAGCGGAACCGGTCGAGCTCATCCCAGTAGTTGTAGTCGGTCGGAAAATTCTGCGAGCCGGCGAGCGCGGCGTCGGGAATACCGTACCAGTGCTCGATGCTCTTGACGCCCGCGTCGGAGGCGACCGCGGCGTCGCTCTCGGAGACCTTGAGATCGGTCATCGTGAACATGCCGAGCTTGTTCGATTCGTCCGCGATCGCCTGGAGCACATCGGGATAGTGGCCGGGGCTCTTGGAGACTTTCACGCAATCGGCACCGAGCGCCTTGAATTCCCGAACCATCACGCGGGCCTTGTCGGGCGTGTTACCGATATCCCAACGCCGGAGCGGCAGCGGCCAGCGCTGGCACAACACCAGGCGCGGTGCCACCAGTTGATTGGCCTCCGAGAGCCGGCGCTGCTCGGTCATCAGGGCGATACCCGCCCCCGTGCCGGCGTCACGGACCGTTGTGATGCCGTGTCCGAGGTAGAGACGGTACGCAAAGTCGAGCCCACGGGGCCCGAAGTCGCTGCGGGGCGGCGGAAGGTGCGCATGCATCTCGACCAGTCCGGGGATCACGTACTTCCCCGCCGCATCGATGATCTTGTCCCCCGTGGGACGCCGGAAGCCGGGACCGTACCCGGCCGCGTTGACCGGATCCATCAGGACGACGTCGACGATCGTGTTGCCTTCGATGACGATGTCGACCGGACCCTCCGGCGGCATCGCCCGGTTGGTGCCCGGCGTCCCCCGTCCCGAGATGTACGTGGCGTTCCGGATGACCAGCCGCCGGTACTTCTCGCCCTTGAGCGTGCCGAGTGGGAGCGGCTCGGGCCCGTTGTTCGGCACGGCGAACGACTCCGCGCTCTGGGCGGCGAGGGTGGGCTCACGAAGCGGAGACAGCGCCGCCACGGCGACGATGAGGAAGAGACGGGAAACCATCGGAGTACTCCGGGAAAGAGCGGACGAACCCAAGTATACCGCGCTTCCGACCGAGGCGGGACCTGCGTCCTCAATAACAAGAAGCCGGCGAACTTCCGCCGGCCCCTTGCCTGCTCCCTGCTGCCTGTTGCCTGCTGCCTGTTGCCTACCTCAGTTACAACGCCTCGGATTGCAACTCACCACCTGGGACGTGCTGTTCGAACCGGCTGCGCCGGTCGCGGTCAGCGTCACGGTGTAGTTCTTCTTCGCGGCGAAGGCGTGCGTGACGGTGACGCCTGATCCGGTCCCGCCATCGCCGAAGGTCCATGCGTACGACGTGGCGTTGGCCGAGGAGCTCGCGTCGAAGCTGCAGCTCAGGTTGTTGTTGCAGCTATAGGTGAAGCTCGCCACGACGCCGGAAGGCGGCGGGGGCGGCGGCGGCGGCGGTCCCGCGGTCCCGGTAAAGAGCAGGAGGTTCGCGGTGCCGGCGGGAAGACCGGTGACCACGCCCGCGGTGGCGCTGCCGGTGAGCGCCGATCCGACCTGAGCCGGAGTCGCCGACGGATTGGCCCCCAGGTACAACGCCGCTCCGCCCGCCACGTGGGGCGACGCCATCGAGGTGCCGCTGATGGTATTGGTGGCGGAGTTGCTCGAGTACCACGCCGAGGTGATGCTCACGCCCGGCGCGTTGAGATCCACGCAGCTGCCGTAATTGGAGAACGACGCCTTCGCGTCGCCGATGGTGGTGGCGCCGACCGTAATGGCCGCCGGCGTGCTCGACGGGGAGTAATTACAGGCGTCCGCATTGCTGTTCCCGGCGGCGATCGCATAGGTGACGCCCGCATTGACCGAGTTCGTGACCGCCTGATTGAGTGCGGACGAGAGGCCGCCCCCGAGGCTCATGTTCGCCACCGCGGGGAGCACCCTGTTCGACGTCACCCAGTCGATTCCCGCAATCACGCCGGCGTAGCTCCCGCTCCCGCCGCAATCGAGAACCCGAACGGCCTTGAGCGTCACTCCCTTTGCCACGCCATAAGTCGTTCCTCCGACGGTGCCGGCGACGTGAGTGCCGTGACCATTGCAGTCATCCGCCGAGCCGCCGTCCACCGCGTCGTACCCCGACGAGGCGCGCGCGCCGAATTCGACGTGGGCAAAATTCATCCCGGTATCGATGATGTAGACCGTGACGCCTGCACCATTATTCGCGTAGGAGTACACGCCATCCAGCGGCAGTGCCCGCTGATCGATGCGGTCGAGACCCCAGGTCGCCCCCGACTGATCCACCGAGATGGAGGCCGGCTGATCCGCTTCCACATACGCCACGCTCGGCTCGGTGCGGAGGGCCGCTACACCAGCGTCGGAGAGCTCGAGGGCCATCCCCTTGAGCGCCGCTTTGTAGGCGTGCTTGAGATTCCCGGCGTACTTGCCGGTGAGCTTCGTCACCTCGCCATCGACATCCTGCAGGTCGTTCTTGAACACGACGATGTACGTGGTCTTCGCCGATCCCGCCTGCGCGGTGGCGAGCGAGACCGCGGGAGCTGCCGTCCCCGGGACGGGGGCGGATGGGACAGACGATTCGGAACAGGCCCCCGCGAAAATCGCGAGGCCGATGACGGCGATCCTTCTCATGTGCTCTGCCTGTTGAAGTATGTGGGATTCTGACTATAGCAATCGGATTGTGACCACACAAGCATTTCGACGGAAGTGCATGGTTTTGCACCAGGTACAACCGGTGGGACGGCCGGGGCCCCTCACCGTGACGTCGCCAGCCGGCGGACCGCGGTGACGAATCGCCGCTGTGCCGCCGGATTCTTGACGGCGACGAAGATGGTATCGTCACCCGAGATGTTGCCGAGCATATCGGGCCAGGCGAGCCGGTCGAGCGCCGCACCGACCCGGTTGGCTTCGCCGGGAGGAGTGTGCAGTACGATGAGCGCGTCGCCTGCCGGCTCGATGGTGAGCACACCTTCCGCAATGCGCTGCTCGTCGGGATCATGCCTCGGCCGATTGGACAAAGCAGGACGCTGATATGCGCCGTCGCTTTTGATCAGGTGGAGCGCCGCGATATCCCGGCTCACCGAGGACTGCGTGACATCCCACCCTTCGCGCGCCAGTGCGTCCGCCAGCTCTTCCTGGGTATGGATCGCGTGGGTCGAGATGATCTCCAGGATCTTGAGGTGACGCTGCCGGCGGTCGCCAGTCATCAGCCCCGCCCCACCAGACGGTCCATCGCGGCGTGAAAGGCGGCGAGCTCACGGTCGCTCCACCGCCTCGCCCGCTCGAACCGGCGCCAGGCTTTTTCCAGGCCGAGTCGGCCGACGCTACCGGTCGACCGCCGCCGTGACAGCACCGTGCGAGCCGGCGGAGCGGGAAAGCGCTCGCCCCGCCCGAGCGCCGCCGCCACCTCGCGGTAAGCCCGCCGGAAGGGCACGCCGGCATCCACCCTCCGCATCACTTCATCCGTGGCGAGCGCACCCCCCGCCAGCGCATCGAGTCCCTGCGCCCGATTCACTTCGAGCTGCGGGATCGCGATCGCGAGCATGGCCAGCATCGCCTGGGTCCGCCCCAGCCCACGGATGAGCGGCTCCTTGACGAGCTGAAAGTCCCGGTGGTAGCCGCCGCCGAGCTTGGACCGTATCGAGAGCACGGTGGCGAGATCGCCTTCCACCGCCGCGACGCGGGCACGGGTGAGCTCGAAGAGATCGGGATTCCGCTTGTGCGGCATGATGCTGGAGCCGGTCGCAAGCCGCGCCGGGAGCCGGAGCAGGCCGAACTCTTCACCGCTGTACAGGATCACATCGCTCGACAGCTTGGCCAGCTCGTGTCCGAGCTGCACGCACCAGAAGAGAGCGTCGGCTTCCAGTTTTCCGCGCCCGTTCTGCACGGTGGCGACGTTGTGGTCGAGGCCGGCGAACCCGAGTGCCCTGGCGGTCGCCTCGCGGTCGAGGGGCAGCGGCACGCCATAACCCGCGGCGCTTCCGAGGGGAGAACGGTTCACCCGGGTCCAGAGGGAGGGCAGTCCTTCCACGGTGTCGAGAATTCCCTCCGCGAACGCGGCGGCCCAGAGCCCAGCCGAGGAGGGCATCGCCCGCCGGGTGTGGGTGTACCCCGGCCAGAGCGCGTCCCGGTTGAGCTCCGCAAAGAGCAGCAGCGCGGCCGCCACGCCCAGCGCGCTCACCTGGAGGGCGAGGAGGCTGTCCTTCATGTACAGCCGGAGATCGCAGGTGACCTGGTCGTTCCGGGACCGGCCGGTGTGCAGCCGCTCTCCCGCGGAACCGACCCGCCGGGTGAGCCAGAGCTCCACCGCGGAATGCACATCCTCGTGCTCGGGCCCGATGACGAGACGATTCCGCCGGACCGCGCGGAACGCGGCGCGCAGTCCGGCACGGAGCTTCGCGTGGTCCCGCCGGGTAACGAGGCCGGAGGCACGAAGACCCTCCACGTGTCCGAGGCTCCCGAGCACATCCCAGGGGAGGAGGTGCTCGTCCCATTGGCGGTCGTCGCCGATGGTGTAGGCGAGCATGAGGTCGTCGAGCTCGAGACCGGGAGACCAGAGGGTCCGGGAGCGACTCATGCGAGATACTCCTTTGCGATCGCAGCGTAGAGCTCGCGCGCCGCCGTCACTTCCGGCAGGTCGACGTATTCGTCCGGCGTATGGGATCTGCGGCTGGTGCCCGGTCCGCATTTGATCGCATCGGCCTTGCGCACGAACACCCAATCCGAGCAGGTCGGACTGCCGAAGGTGGCGATCGAGGGCTGGACCCGGCGCACCGCACCGAGCAGGGGCGAGCCGGCCGGCGTCTCGCAGGGCACCAGGCGGTCCGAGGTGATGACGAGCTCGCACTCGAGCCGCGCCGCGAGGGCCGCGGCGAGCTCGTCGTGCGGCCACGCCGGCGTGGACCGGATATCCAGCACCGCCTTGGCGGCGGGCGGGGTGACGTTCCGGCTGACGCCGGCGGTCAGCATGGTCGGTGTGACGGTGGTGACGCCGAGAATCGGATGGGTCCGCTCGTTCACCAGGCCGTCGAGCCGGGCGAGGTCCCGGGCCAGCACCGTGATGGCGTTGGTGAAGGCGCCGTCGTCTCCCGCATAACCCGCATGGCGCTGATCGCCTCTGCCGATCAGATCGGCCATCATGAGTCCGCGCTGCGCCACCGCGGCACTGAGGTTGGTCGGCTCGCCGACCACCGCGGCGTCGATCCGCCCGGCGCGCTCGACCGCCGTTCCCATGGTGGTGTTCCGGGTCTCTTCACCATAGCCCATGATCACGAGCAGGCGGCCGCGTCCGAGCGCTCCCGCGACGTCGGCGGCCGCGAGGGTCATCGACGCGACCGAGGCCTTGGCGTCTCCCGAGCCGCGGCCGTAGAGTCGGTCCCCTTCGGTCACCGGGATGAACGGATCGCGGGTCCATCCTTCGCCGGGAGGGACCACGTCGAGATGGCTCAGAAAGGCGAGTGTCGGCCCCGGGCGGCCGCTGTCGACCGTCATGGTGACGGACGCGTCATCGCGCACGACGTCGAGCCCCGCCCTGGCGGCGGTCTCGGCGAGGAACCGCGCGATCGCTTCCTCGGTACCGCTCACCGATGGAATCGCGACCAGCTCCTCAAGAAGCTCGATCGCCGTCGGCAAGATCCACTCCGAGGTAGGTGGCCTTTTCTTTTCGGCCGACGATCATGGTCCCGGTGCCGGAGCCGGTGAACATCTCGAGGAGCAGCGAGTCGTGCACCCGGCCGTCGATGATGTGGGTGCGTTCCACGCCGCCGGTCGCGGCGCGGATGCAGGCCTCGACCTTGGGCCGCATTCCCCCCGCGATCACTCCCGACTGGAGCAGCACCTCGAGGTCGTCGGGATCGGCAAAGGTCACCAGGCTCGAAGGATCGTTCCGGTCCCGCAGCACGCCCGGCGCGCCGGTCAGGAAGATGAGCTTCTGCGCCTTGAGCGCGATCGCGAGAGTTTCCGCCACGGTGTCGGCATTGACGTTGTACACGTTGCCGTCGCCGTCTCCCGCGAGCGAGGCGACCACCGGAACGAAGCGCGATTCGACGAGCGTCAGGATGACGCGCGGGTCCACCCGGTCGATGTCGCCGACGTGCCCGTAGTCCACGATGCGCGTCGTGCCGTCGTCGGCGGTGACGCTGCCCGGCGGGCGGCGGTGGGCGGTGATGAGGTCGGCATCCACGCCCGAGACGCCGACGCCCTGCACCTGGTGACTGCGCAGCGCGGAGAGCAGCTCGGTCGAGAGGAGCCCGGGGTAGACCATCTTCGCGACCTCGAGCGCCAGGTCGTCGGTGACCCTGCGCCCGGCCACCATGACCGGCTCCTGACCCAGGCGCCGCATCAGCGCGGACGCCTGCGGTCCCCCGCCGTGCACGACCACGATCCGGATGCTCAACGAATGGAGCAGCGCGAGCTGTGCGGCGACGTGATCGAGCACCTCGGGGTCGCTCAGGACGTCACCGCCGAGCTTGACCACGAAGACGTGATCGCGGTAGGCGCGGACGTATCGGAGGGCTCCCTTAAGCCCCGAAATCCCCTGCGTGGAGTCAATCGTCATGCGTCGAGTTCCTTGTTCGGTCAACGGTCAACGGTCAACGGTCAACGG
>Ga0070707_100004136_pt1 | contig 13602 bp, 10 predicted proteins | sample KBSK5502metaG_FD_65468 | JGI IMG/M metagenome (GOLD analysis project Ga0070707, IMG submission 65468) | Corn, switchgrass and miscanthus rhizosphere microbial communities from Kellogg Biological Station, Michigan, USA - KBS K5-50-2 metaG | ecosystem: Host-associated > Plants > Roots >... | reverse complement strand
AGCATCTTCGGCAACATGGCGCAATCGACGGCGCTGGCGCTCGCCACCGAGCGTCTCGTTTTCGGCACCGCGATCGCCCCGATCTATGCCCGCACGGTCGAGGATTTCGTGCAGAGCGCCGCCTATATCCACGAGCTCGCCGGCGGCCGCTTCCGCTTCGGGATCGGCGTCGCGCATGCGCCGAGCCATATCCGCATGGGGGTGAGGCCGGGGAAGCCGCTCGCCGATATCCGCGCCTTTGTCGCGAAGTTCCGCTCCTATGAGGGTCTCGGCGGCTTGCCGCCGATCGTCCTCGCGGCGTTGCGCAAGCGCATGGTGGCTTTGGCCGGCGAGATCGCCGAGGGGCTCATTTTCGCCAATGGCAGCCGCTCGCACATGACCGAGTCGCTGTCGGTCCTGCCGGCCGCGAAGCGCACCGATCCCGGTTTTCTCGTCGCCAACATGATCCCGACCTGCATCTCGGACGACATCGAGGCGGCCAAGGCGGTCAACCGCCGCACCCTGACCCGTTACACGCTCTTGCCGAATTACCGCAACTACTGGAAGGAAGCCGGCTACGGCGAGGAGATGGCGGCGATCGAGGCCGCCGTCTCCGCCGCCCGCGAGGCCGAGATCCCGAGCCTGATGAGCGACCGCTGGTTGGCCGACGCGACCCTGTTCGGCCCGGCTGCGAAGGTGCGCGAGGGGGTCGAGGCGTGGCGCGCCGCTGGGATTACGACGCCGATCCTGGTGCCGTCCTCCGCCTATGGCAACCAGCTCAAGGCGGTCGAGGAAATCTTCGCCGCCTTCGCGTAAGGCAGCGCCATCTCAACGGAAGCGCCGGCGATCGCCGAGCGGAGGCTCGGCGGCAACACAGGCACAACCGGTTCGGCGGATCGACCCTGGCAGGGCGGAAGGGTCTGACACAATCCGCCAGCTCCTGGTCGCCAGGGCAGGGCATTGCAAGCCGGCTGCCCGGATCGCCCCTCGCATCGGCGATTGGCAAATCTCCGGAAATACTCGCATTAATTAATTTAATGTAAAACACCTAAGGTCGAACAGTAGTAGCCGATTATAGGCTCAGGAAAATCGTCGAAATAACCGGATTGACATTTTTGAAATTTAGCCGATTCTTTTTCTTTAAACTCTGTCCTGATTCATCTGGGCCACCTATTTTCTTGGGCATGCCGGGCGAATGCAGGCGGTTGCCGCGAGCTAAAGGCGTAGGACGAGGCGGTCGCGGAAATGACGGGGTCCTGGTGGGGGAAAGTCGATGACGGAAAACACTCTTGCCGGTGGCGCCGGGAATTTTCGGCGGGGCTTGATCGGGCGCCGAGTGTCCGGCGCGGTTCTGCTCGCCTGGATCGCGATCTTCATGGCGCCGTCGGTCAATGCCGCCGAGCCGGCCCGGGACGCCGGCGCCAAGGCCGATGTCGCCGACCGTCTGAACCATCAGCAGGCGGCGCTGGCGGCTGCGCCGCAGGCGCAGCCTTCGCGTTCCAGCGCCGTCACCGAGGATGTCGGCATCCTGTTCTTGCGCAGCGATGGCGGCGACCCGCAAGAGCTGCGCATCGATGACCGGTCCAACCTGATCTTCATCACCCGGCGCAACGGCGAGGGGCGCGCCTATTGGAATGGCCGCGAGATCGACATCAACCCCGCCCTGAGGGAGAGCGCCGGACAGATCGCCGTGGCCCAGTTCGGTTCGGCCAGCGGCGCGGAAATCCCGTTGTCGCGGCTGCCGGGGGCGGCGCAGGACGCACTGCGCCAGTTCCAGGGAAATGGCGCCGCGGCCCGCATCCTGTATGCGCATGCCACCAGCCGGACGGATACGGGCTGGGTCTCCGACAAGCGGGCGACGAAAATCCTGGCGATGGAAGCCTCGGCCAATGGCCGCAACGATCTCGTCGCGCTGATCAAAACGGCGATGCGGATGTTCGACCTGAAATCGGATGCCTGCGACAATTCCCTCGATTCCCGCTGCGATCAGCCCGGCGTCCGCGACGCCTTCGCCCAGATCAAGCGCGAGGAAGCGCTGCAGCGCACCGCCGCCCGGTTCTGAGCCAGGGGTACCCCGAGAACCGGGCTGTCCGGCAAACCGCCGGGCAGGAGCCATAAACGGCACAATCCGGATTGTGCCTGACCTTACACCATTTAATCGGGATTGTCAAGATAATAATTGTAACAAAATCGGTACGGCGTGCCGATCCCAGAGGTGCGCCGAGCTGATTCTCGCCTATATAATTTGGCAATTGCCTATTTCAAGCAAATAGGTCCTGGCAAAGGCGTGGACCAATTTGGTCAACTGCTCGTGTCTCGGACAAATGGATCCCGGCCTTCGCCGGGACCTCGCTTCCTATTGGGTCAGCGGTCGCGCATCTTGGGGTCGAGGACGTCGCGCAGCGCGTCGCCGAACAGGTTGATGCCGAACACGGTCAGCATGATCGCCAGCCCCGGGAAGATCGCGATCCACGGCGCGGTCGAGGCGTATTCCTCGGCGCCGCCCTGCAGCATCAAGCCCCAGGCCGGCACCGGCTCCTGCACCCCGAGCCCGAGATAGGACAGGGCCGCCTCGGCGAGGATTGCCTGGCCGACAAAGGCGGTGATGATGACCAGGAACGGCCCCATCACATTCGGCACCATGTGGTGCATGATGATCCGGGTGTGGCCGTAGCCGAGGGCACGCGCCGCATCGACATACGGCACCTCGCGGATCGCCAGCGCCGAGGAGCGCACGATGCGGGCGCAGCGCGGGATCAAGGGGATCGTGATCGCGACGATGACGTTCTGCACGCCGGTGCCGAAGATCGACACGACCGCGAGCGCCATGATGATCAGCGGAAAGGCCATGACGATGTCGAGCACCCGCTGCAGCCACAGATCGAGCTGGCCGCCGAAATAGGCGCTGGCGACGCCGATCACCAGGCCGCTGAAACCGCCGACCAGCGCCGAGGTCATGCCGACGATAAAGGCGGTGCGGGCGCCGAACAGGATGCGCGACAACAGATCGCGGCCGAGCTGGTCGGTGCCGAGCCAATGGGCCCAGCTCGGCGCCTCGGTCATCGCCGCGAAATCGTTGGAGGTCGGGTTGTAGGGCGCGATCCAGGCGGCGAAGATCCCGGCGAGCCCAAAGATCAGCACCAGCACCATGCCGATCGCGCCGACCGGCTGGCGGCGCAGAAACGTGATCGTGACGCCCCAGAGGCCGCGTACGGTGCGGCCTTGCTCGTCCAGAAGAACCGGGACAGTGGTTGCGGTGGTCGGGGCGACTTCGATGGTCATCGGGCGAGCCCTCTCAGGCCAGGCGAATGCGCGGATCGAGCCAGGCGTAGAACAGGTCGACGACCAGATTGCTCAATACCGCGATCGTGACGACGACCATGACCAAGGCCTGGGTCAGCGTGTAGTCCTGGTTCTGCACCGACAGCACCATCAGCCGGCCGATGCCGTTCAGGTTGAATACCTGCTCGGTGACGACAAGGCCGCCGAGCAGAAACGCGAATTCGATGCCGATCACCGTGACGACCGGCAACAGCGCGTTCTTCAGCGCGTGGCGGTTGATGATCAGGCGCCGGACGAGGCCCTTGGCGCGGGCGGTGCGGATATAGTCCTCGCGCAGCACTTCCAGCATCGCCGAGCGGGTCATCCGCATCGACACCGCGGCGTAGCGGTAGCCGATCGTCAAGGCCGGCAGCATGACGATCGACAGGTTGCGGATCGGGTCCTGCCACAACGGCACGTAGTCGATGGGCGGCATCCACGGGTGGCCGAACACCGCCTGGGTCACGTCGAGAACGATCAGGATCGACACGATGCCGAGCCAGAAGGCCGGGGTCGCCAGGCCCGCGATCGAGAAGGTGCGGACCACCAGATCGATCCAGGTGTTCTGCTTCAGCGCCGAAATCGTACCGAGCGGGATGGCGATCACCACCGCGATGATCGTCGCCATGATCGCGACCTCGAGCGAGATCGGGAAGCGGGTGGCGATCTCCATGATCACGGGTTTGCCCGACCACATCGACTTGCCGAAATCGAGCCGCGCCATGCCCCATATGAAATCGAAGAATTGCAGGATCCACGGCCGGTCGATGCCGATCTCGGCATGGCAGGTGGCGAGCGCCTGCTGGGTAAAGCTGGTGCCGCCCGAGCCGAGGCGCACCAGGCAGATGTCGCCGGGGACCAGGCGCATCAGCAGAAACACCAAGGCCGCCGCCCCGATCAGGGTCGGGAAGACCAGCAGGATGCGACTGATGATGTAGCGGTACATAGGTTGTCGCTCAAAAGCTCACGGTTTGGCCAAGAAACCCACCACAAAGCCCCGTTACTTGTCCAGCCACACTGTCGCGAGGTCCTGGTTGATGAAGTGGCTCGGACTGATTTTCCAGCCTTTCAGATAGGAGCGATGCGGGATGATCCGGTACCACCAGGCTACCCAGAGCTGGTGGGCCTCGGTATCGACCACGTACTTCTCGAATTCCCGCATCAATGCGCGCTGCTTAGACGGATCGGTCTCCCGCAGCATGCGGTTGTAGAGGGCAATTTCCTTCTCATCCTCGTACTGGCCGTAATTGGCAATGCCGACCGAGGCCGGCAGGAAGAATTGTATGTCGAGCAGCGGGTTGACCACCCCGTGGCAATTGGCCCCGGAGTTCACCGCAAAATTGCCGCTGCGCTGTGCCTCCAGGAGGGGGCCGGTCGGCACGACGCGCTGCGTCACATTGAGGCCGACCTTGCTCCATTGGTCGACCAGCCAGGTGCCGACGTATTTGTAGGGCTGATCGACATTGCGGTTCAGCAATTCGAAGCTGAGGCCTTCGGCGCCGGCCTCCTTCAGGAGGCGCCTGGCCTCGGCGCGCGACTTCTCGATGTCCGGCCAGAACCCCGCGATCTGCTGCAGTTCTTCCTTGGTCGCGGCGAGCGGCGAGCCAGGAAAGACGATGCCGCCGACCGTGCGGATATTGGCGATCTTCGACAGCGCCGGCGCGCCCTGCCAGCGGTCGATCCCCAGGGTCAGCGCACGCCGCACCCGCACGTCGTCGAACGGTTTCCGCTTGTGATTGATGATGACCATGCTGCCGCAGTTCCAGTCGCTCTCCTGCGCGACGATCCTGTCGCCTAGAGCGCCCGTCAGCTCGTCGCGCGCGGACGGCGGCAGGCCGCGGAACTCGGCGGCGGCGCGGTCGCTGCGGATTGCGTCAAGCCGGGTTGCCTGCTTGTCGGCGAAGATGCCGGTAAAGCCGTCGAGATACGGCAATCCCGGATGGTAGTAGTCGGGGTTGCGCACGCCGGTGATCGACTGGCCGGTCTCGTAGGCGACGAATTTGAAGGGTCCGGAGCCGAGGATATTCTTCTTGTACCACTGGGGGTCGCGGTCGAGGGTTTCCTTCTTGTAGATAAACGCAAAGGGATCGGCGAGCGCCGGCAGGAAGGCCGAGGTTGCAAATTTCAGGCGGAAGACCACGGTCGAGGGATCGGGCGCCTCTACCTTGTCGACCATCATGAACCAGTTCGAGCGCGGGCTCAGCACCCCTTCCGGTGGGGAGATGATCTTGTTCCAGCTGGCGGCGACATCGGCGGCGGTCAGCGGTGTCCCGTCATGGAATTTGACGCCCGGCCGGAGCTTGAAAATATAGGTGTCGCCTTCTCCTGCCGGCTGCGGCACTTCCGTGCACAGATCGCAGACGAAATCGGTCGGCGAGGACGGGTTCTCGGGGTTGACGCGGATCAGCGTGCTGTAGAACGGCGCCGTCGCGTGCAGCATCGCGAAGGTGCCTTCCTGATGCCCGTCGAAACTCGGCGGCGCGTCGGCCGGGATCATGTAGGTCAGCGTGCCGCCACGCTTGGGCATCTCACTCGCCGATGCCGGCACCGCAATCGCGAGCAGGACGGAGACCACTACGGCCCCGAGCCGAAAGCCCGTTCGCATCGCCTCCTCCCTCGTTCGCTCCGGCTGTTTCCCGGTCGTTTGTTCGCTACTACCCTACGCCTGCGCTGAACGGTGTGAAAGCTCAGCTTAGGAATAGGTCCCGGCGCAGGCCGGCACCCATGCATCAGTGGCTCGTGCCTCCGACAAAGGGGTTCTGGCCTGCGCCGGGACCCACACCAGCTACTTGTCCAGCCAGATATTCGCCAGATCCTGGTTCAGATAATGGCTCGAGCTGATCTTCCAGCCCTTCACGTATGACCGATAGGGGACGATCCGGTACCACCAGGGCAGCACCAGCTTGTGCGCCTCGATGTCCATGACGTGCTTGGCGAACTGGAACATCAGCTGCTTTTGCTTCGCCGGATCGGTCTCGTGCATCGCCTTGTCGAAGATCTCCTGCTGCCGCGGGTCTTCGTAATGGCCGTAATTCTGCTTGCTGATCGAGCTCGACAGATAGGGCTGCACGTCAATCAGCGGGTTGACGACGCTGTGGCAATTGGCCTGCAGCACGACCGCGAAATCACCGGCGCGCTCAGCCGCGACCCAGGGACCGCTGGGCAGCACTTTCTGGGTGACCTTGACGCCGATCTTGCTCCATTCGTCGGTGATCCAGATCCCGACATATTTGTAGGGCTGATCGACATCGCGATTGAGCAATTCGAAGGTCAGGTTCTCGGCGCCGGCCTCCTTCAGGAGACGCCTGGCCTCGGTCCGCGATTTCTCGATGTCGGGCCAGAAGCCGGCGACCTCATGCAGCTGCTCCTTGCTCGGCGCCAGCGGGTCGCCCGGATAGATGACGCTGCCGACGGTGCGGACGGTGGCGATCTTCGACAGTGCCTCAGCGCCGTGCCAGCGGTCGATCGCCAAGGTCAACGCCCGCCTCACCCGGACATCGTCGAAGGGCTTCTTGGCGTGGTTGATCGTGACCACGCTGCCGCAATTCCAGTCGCTCTCCTGAAACGCGATCTGGTCGCCGAGCGACTTTTTCAGCTCGTCGCGCGCGGCCGGCGGCATGCCGCGAAACTCGATCGCGGCGCGGTCGCTGCGCAGCGCATCGATCCGGGTCGCCTGCTTCGGCGCATAGATCCCGACGACCTCGTCGAGATAGGGCAGCCCCTTGTGGTAGTAATCCGGGTTGCGCACGCCCTTGATCGACTGTCCGACCTCATACTCGGCGAATTTGAAGGGGCCGGATCCCAGGATGTTCTTCTCGTACCAGTGCGGGTCCTTATCCAAGACCTTCTTCTGGTAGATGAAGGCAAAGGGGTCGGCCAAGGCCGGTAAAAAGGCGCTGGTCGCATATTTCAGGCGGATGACGACGGTCGAGGGATCGGGCGCTTCGATCTTGTCGACCATCTCGAAGTCGCTGGAGCGCGGGCTCAGCACGCCCTCTGGCGGAAAAGCGATCATGTGCAGACTGGTCGCGACGTCCTCGGCGGTCAGCGGATCGCCGTTATGAAACTTGACGCCCTGGCGAATCTTGAAGGTGTAGGTCTTGCCGTCATCGGTCGGCTGCGGCATCTCGGTGCACAAATCACACACGAAATCGGTGGTCGAACCCGGATTGTCCGGGTTGATCCGAACCAGCACGCTGTAGAAGGGCGCAACCGAATGGATTGTCGCGTAGGTCGTCTCGCGGTGGCCGTCGAAGGTCGGCGGCGCATCGGCCGGGATGACGTAAGTCAGCGTGCCGCCGCGTTTGGGGGTTTCCGCCGCGCCGGCCGGCAGCGTCGCGGCGAGGGCCGCGCCAAGCCCTACGGCCAAAAAGCGCAATACAACGACCATCCTTCCCTCCGACACCGGCTGTGCCGGTCATCTAAGCGCCGGAACCGGCGGCAAGGCTAGTTGTCTCAAAGGCGGTATTTCGTTCCTTGGCAGCGGCCGGGATGAATGGACTACATTCCCGAGCCGGCCCCGCCGCCGTCCATGTTGGGCACGGAGGGACATTCGCCTGCCAGAAGCACGAGCGCGCCGGCCGACCTGGCCGCCTCTTCGGTCCAATAATTCTGCTTTTCACCGGCCTTTACGGCGCAGACAGTCGTCCGCGCTTCTTGGTGGACCGCGACCTGCTGCGTCGCGCAGCCAAACAGCAGGAGTAGCGCAGATACCGCGCTCAACGAATATCGCACGGCGTGCTCCAGTCGAGCGGCAAAGGATGGTTTCGCTCTGTTCAACCCATCCTACAGATCGGGAGGCGCCGGGTCACTTATCGAGCCACACAGTCGCGAGATCTTGATTGACGTAATGGCTCGGGTTGATCTTCCAGCCCTTGACGTAGGAGCGGTGCAGGACACTGCGGTACCACCATAAGAGAAAGATCGCGTGCGCCTTGTCGTCGAGGACATCCTTCTCGAACTGGCGCATCAAGGCCCGCTGGATGGCCGGGTCGGTCTCCGCCACCATCTTCTCGTAAAGCTCGATCTCGCCGGGATCCTCATAGAAGCCGAAATTCTGCGGCTGCACGGTGTAGGGCAGGTAGCGCTGCACATCGACCAGCGGGTTCACGACGTTCTGGCAGTTGCCATACACCGCGACCTCGAAATTGCCGGCCCGCATCGTGTCGAACCAGGGACCGGTCGGCACGACGCGCTGCGTCGCCTTGACCCCGATCTTGCTCCATTCGTCGACCACCCAGCTGCCGTTGTATTTGTAGGGCTGATCGACATTGCGGTTCAGAAGCTCGAAGGCAAGCCCCTCCGCCCCGGCCTCCTTCAGGAGGCGCTTGGCCTCGGCCCGCGATTTCTCGATGTCGGGGGAGTAGCCGGCGAGCTTCTGCAGCTCCTCCTTGGTCGCGGCGAGCGGCGAACCGGGAAACACGATGCCGCCCACCGTGTGGACGTTAGCGATCTTGGCCAGTGCAGGAGCGCCGGCCCAGCGGTCGATCGCCAGCGTCAGCGCACGCCGCACCCGGACATCGTCAAACGGCTTTTTCTTTTGGTTCGGGACGACGAGGGTGCCGCAATTCCAGTCGCTCTCCTGCACCGCGAGCTTGTCGCCGAGCGCCGCCTTCAGCTCGTCGCGTGCGGAAGGCGGAAAGCCGCGGAACTCGGCGGCGGCGCGGTCGGCGCGCAGCGCGTCGAGCCGGGTCGCCTGCTTGTCGGCATAGATGCCGACAAAGCCGTCGAGATAGGGCAGGCCGGCGAGATGGTAGTCGGGGTTGCGCACGCCCTTGATCGACTGCCCGGTCTCAAGCGCATCGAGCTTGAAGGGGCCGGAACCGAGGACGTTCTTTTCGTACCAATGCGGGTCCTTATCGAGGACCGCTTTCCGGTAGATGAAGGCGAACGGATCGGCGAGCGCCGGCAGGAAAGCGGCGGTCGCGCGCTTCAGGCGGAATGTGACCGCCGCCGGTCCGGTCAGCTCGATCTTGTCGATCATCGCCGCGTAGCCGGCGCCGCGGGCGCTGATGACCCCTTCCGGCGGGAAGACGATCTTGTTCCAGCTCGCCGCGACATCCTCGGCCGTCAGGGCGAGCCGTCGTGAAATTTGACGCCCTGGCGGATCGTGAAGGTATAGGTCCGGCCCTCATTGGTCGGCTTCGGCATTTCGGTGCAGAGATCGCACACGAAATCGGTCGTCGATGACGGGTTCTCGGGATTGACCCGAATCAGCATGCTGTAGAACGGCGCGACCGAATGCACCGTCGCGAAGCTGTTTTCGCGGTGGCCGTCAAAGCTCGGCGGTGCATCCGCCGGGATCATGAATGTCAGAATGCCGCCGCGTTTTGGGGTTTCCGCGGCCGCGGCGGAGAGGGCAAAGGCACCGACCACGAGTGCGGAAACGAGTCCTGCTGCGAGTTTCATTGGATTGCTCATCATCGGTCCAGCCAGATCCGGCCCAGATCCTGGTTCAGATAGAAGCTCGAACTGACCTTGAAGCCTTTCAGGTAGGTGCGGTACGGGACGATCCGGTGCTGCCACAAGACGAATATCTCGTTGGCTGTTTCGTCGAGCACGTAGCGCTCCAGCTCACGCATCGCGGCGCGCTGCTTCACCGGATCGGTCTCATGCAAGACCTGCTGGTAGAGGTCGATCTCGTGCTGGTCTTCGAAGTTGCCGTAATTCTCGGTGTAGACCGAGCGCGGCAGATATTTCTGGATGTCGAGCACCGGGTTGACGACGCTCTGGCAGTTGCCCTCGAGCGTCACATCGAAACCGCCGCTGCGCATCGTTTCGAACCACGGGCCGGTCGGCAGAATGCGCTGGTGCACATTGAGCCCGATCTTGCTCCACTGGTCGACCAGCCACGTCCCGAGATATTTGAACGGGTTGTCGAGATCACGGTTCAGCAGCTCGAAAGAGAGCCCCTCGGCGCCGGCCTCCTTCAGCAGACGCTTCGCCTCGACCCGGGACTTCTCGATGTCGGGCCAGAACCCGACGATCTTTTCCAGCTCCTCCTTCTTCGCCGCCAAAGGCGATCCCGGGAAAGCCATGCCGCCGACGGTCCTTACCACCGCGATCTTGGCGAGCGCCGGCGCGCCGTTCCAGCGATCGATCGCGAGCGTCAGAGCGCGGCGCACCCGGACATCGTCAAAGGGCTTCCTCTTCTGGTTCGGCGTGATCAGATTGCCGCAGTTGAGGTCAGCCTCCTGGACCGCGATCTTGTCGCCGAGCGCGGTGACCAATTCGTCGCGGCCGGCCGGCGGCAGATTGCGGAAATCGACCGCGGCGCGGTCGCTGCGGATCGCATCGACGCGGACCGCCTGCTTCGGCGCATAGATCGCGGTGAACCCGTCGAGATAGGGCAGGCCGGGGTGGTAGTAATCCGGGTTGCGCACCCCGGCGATCGACTGGCCGGTCTCGAAGGCGGCCAGCTTGAACGGGCCGGAGCCCAGGATGTTCTTCTGGTACCAATGCGGGTCGCGGTCGAGGATCTCTTTCTTGTAGATCCAGTTGAACGGATCGGCGAGCGCCGGCAGAAACGCGGCGGTCGCGAATTTAAGCCGGAACACGATGGTCGCGGGGTCGGGCGCCGCGACCTCCCGCACCATCATGTAATGGCTCTGCCGCGCGCTGGTGACGGCTTCAGGCGGAAAGATCAGCTTGTTCCAGCTCGCCGCAATGTCGGCGGCGGTCAACGGCGAGCCGTCGTGGAATTTGACCCCGTCGCGGATCTTGAAGGTGTAGGTCCGGCCGTCATCCGTCGGCTGCGGCATCTCGGTGCACAGATCGCACACGAAGTCGCTCGTCGAAGCCGGGTTGTCCGGATCGATGCGGATCAGGACGCTGTAGAACGGCGCCGCCGAGTGGATCGTCGCGAAGGTGTTTTCGCGATGCGCATCAAAGCTCGGCGGCGCGTCCGCGGCGATCATGTAAGTCAGAGTGCCGCCGCGCTTCGGGGTCTCCGCGGCCGCTGCGGGCGGCGCGGCGATCACGGCAAGAGCTGCGCCAATACCGGCCATCCATAAGCCGAGCGCCATCGCTTCCTCCGCTGTTCCACCGGCCTCCCGCGGGGGCGGGAGCCGGTTTATTTATCGAGCCAGACCGTCGCCAGATCCTGGTTCAGGTAATGGCTCGGGCTGATCTTCCATCCCTTGACATAAGAGCGGTGCGGCACGATCCGCTGCCACCACAGCAGGTAGATCTGGTGCACCTGGTCGCTGAGCACGTGCTTCTCGAATTCGCGCAGCAGCGCCCGCTGTTTCGATTTGTCGAGCTCAGGCAGCAGCCGGTTGTAAAGATCGACCTCCTTCTGATCCTCGAAGTAGCCGTAATTCGAGGGCGAGACCGTGTACGGCAGGTATTTCCCGATGTCGGCCAGCGGATTGACGACGTTCTGGCAGTTGCCTTCGGTGGTGATGTCGAAATTGCCGTCGCGCATCACCTGAAACCACGGTCCCGTCGGCAACACGCGCTGCGTGACCTTGACGCCGATCTTGCTCCACTGATCGACCGCCCAGATCCCGTAGTATTTGTAAGGCTGATCGACGGTTCGGTTGTTCAGTTCGAAGCTCAAATTCTCGGCGCCGGCTTCCTTCAAGAGCCGCTTGGCTTCCGCGCGCGACTTCTCGATGTCCGGCCAGTAGCCGGCGAGCTGCTGCAGCTCCTCCTTGGTCGCGGCGAGCGGCGAACCGGGGAAGGTGATCCCGCCGACGGTGCGCACGATCGCGATCTTCGACAGATCCGGTGCGCTTCCCCAGCGGTCGATCGCCAGGGTCAGCGCGCGGCGGACGCGCGGATCGTCGAACGGCTTGCGCTTGTGGTTTATCGTCAGCAAGCCGCCGCAGTTCCAATCGCTGGTCTGCACGGTGATCTGGTCACCCAGCGCGCCGACCAGCTCGTCGCGCACCGCCGGCGGCATGCCGCGGAATTCGATCTGCGCACGGTCGGCGCGGATCGCGTCCACCCGCGTCACCTGCTTGTCGGCAAAGATCCCGACAAAGCCGTCAAGATACGGCAGACCCTTGTGGTAGTAATCGGGGTTGCGCTCGCCCTTGATCGACTGGCCGGTATCGTACGCGACGAATTTGAAGGGCCCCGAGCCCTCGATGTTCTTCTCGTACCAATGCAGGTCCTTGTCGAGCTTCGCCTTGCTGTAGATCCAGGCGAAGGGGTCGGCTAGCGCCGGCAGAAAGGCGTCGGTGGCGAATTTCAGGCGAAAGATCACGGTCGTCGGGTCGGGCGCCTCGACCTTGTCGACCATGACGAAATTGCTCTGGCGCGCGCTGGCCACCCCTTCGGGCGGGAAGATGATCTTGTTCCAGCTCGCCGCCACATCGGCCGCGGTCAGCGGCGTGCCGTCGTGAAACTTCACTCCCTGCCGGATCTTGAAGGTGTAGGTCTTGCCGCCATCGGTCGGTGTCGGCATCTCGGTGCAGAGATCGCACACCAGCGGTCCCGTCACCGACGGGTCGTTCGGATCGACATGGATCAGCGTGCTGTAGAACGGCGCCGCCGAATGGATCGTCGCATAGGTTTCCTCGCGATGCGCGTCGAAGCTCGGCGGCGAGTCCGCCGGGATCATGAAGGTCAGGGTGCCGCCTCGCTTCGGCGTTTCCGCTGCGGTCGCCGGCATTGCGAAGACCACTGCAGCAGCGAAGACGAGTGCGCTGCGTTTTGCCAAATGCATCTGTTCCTCCCGTCGGTCGGCGCCGGCTATTTGTCGAGCCAGAGCCTTGCCAGATCCTGATTGATGAAATGCGTCGGCGCGATCTTGAAGCCCTTCAGATACGACCGGTACGGCACGATCCGGTGCCACCACAGGGCCCAGATCTCGTGCGCCTGCTCATCGAGCACGTAGGTCTCGAAGCGGCGCATCAGCTCGCGCTGCTTCGCCGGATCGGTCTCGTGCAGCATCTTTTCGTAAAGGGCGATCTCGGCCGCGTCCTCGTAATGTCCGTAATTCTCCGCCGACACCGAGGCCGGCAGCACCTTTTGCACATCGAGCGGCGGGTTGACGATGCCCCAGCCGGGCGCCTCGACGACGACGTCGAAATCGCCGTTGCGCATCGCTTCGAACCAGGGGCCGGTCGGCACCACCTTCTGCGTCACCTTGAGCCCGACCTTGCTCCATTGATCGATCAGCCAGGCCGCGACGTATTTGTAGGGCTGGTCGACATTGCGGTTTAAGAGCTCGAAGGAGAGCCCCTCGGCGCCGGCTTCCTTGAGCAGCCGCCTGGCCTCGGCCCGCGATCTCTCGATGTCGGGCCAGTAGCCGGCGATCCGCTCCAGCTCCTGCTTGGTCGCGGCCAAGGGCGA
>Ga0070707_100004135_pt1 | contig 13603 bp, 13 predicted proteins | sample KBSK5502metaG_FD_65468 | JGI IMG/M metagenome (GOLD analysis project Ga0070707, IMG submission 65468) | Corn, switchgrass and miscanthus rhizosphere microbial communities from Kellogg Biological Station, Michigan, USA - KBS K5-50-2 metaG | ecosystem: Host-associated > Plants > Roots >... | reverse complement strand
CCGGCAAACGCCAGGTATGCGGATGCCCCGGACCCAGGCCGTTTTTGAGGCTCTCGTACCCTCCGTCCTGGCGCAGCTTGTCGCGGGCGCCGAGGCGCGAAGCTCGTACCGGCGCCTGGTGGGGGCCCTCGGCGAGCGGGCTCCGGGCCCGGTCGAGCTACAGCTACCGCCGTCGCCTCAAGTGCTCGCCCGAATGCCGTACTGGACCTTCCACCGCTTCGGCGTCGAGCGCAGGCGAGCGGAGGTGATCATCCGGGCGGCGCGGAGCGCGAACCGGCTGGAGGAGATCGTCACGATGGACATGCCGAGCGCCTACCGCAGATTGCAGGCCTTTCCGGGCGTCGGGCCCTGGACCGCGGCCAAGGTGGCGGCAGTCGCGTTGGGCGACCCGGATGCCGTTCCCGTGGGCGACTACAACCTCCCGCACATGGTCGGCTACGCGCTCGAGGGAACTCCGCGATCGTCCGACGAGCGCATGCTCGAGCTGCTCGAGCCGTACCGCGGACACCGTGGACGCGTCATCCGCCTGCTGATGGTCGCGGGGATCGGCGCGCCTCGTTTCGGACCCAGACAACCGCTGCGCAATATCGAGAACAACTAACGCGCGTCACGCGTCGATGGTCGACAGCTCGTTTTCGACCACGTCGATCAGCTCCCGCATCCCGTCGCTCTCGAAGATGAGTCGCGCGCCCGCGGCTTTGTACAGCTCTGGCAGCGGCCGGGTGGCTCCCAAAGCCAAGGCCTCGCGGTACCTGCGCACAGCGCCGCCGTGATCGCGAAGGCTGTTGCGCCACACCTGCAGCGCACCGAGCTGGGCGATCCCGTATTCGATGTAGTAGAACGGGAACTCAAAGAAGTGCGGCTGGTAGTACCAGCGAGCGATGCGCTCGGCGTCGAGCCCGTTCCAGTCCACCCACTCACCTTCGAAACGGCGCCGTAGCTCCAGCCACTTGCGGTCGCGCGCGTCGGCGTCGCGCCCGTCCGGAGTCGTGTACATCCACTGCTGAAACGCGTCGACGGAGGCACAGTGCGCGAAGAAGGTGACGGCGCGCTCGAGGAGCCAGCGCCGGGATCGGACGGCGTCAGCTTCGGAGTAAAAGCCACCGTGCCCGCGGTCGATGTAAGGAGCGGCGAGCAGCTCCATCGACATCGACGCGACTTCGGCCATCTCGGCCCCTGGATGACGCTGGAACAACAGGGGAAGGTCCACCGTCTCGAATACGTGGAATGAGTGCCCTGCTTCGTGAAGGACCGTTCTGACGTCGTCATCGACGTTGACCGCGTTCATGAAGATCAGCGGCAGCTTGCGCACCGGGAGCCAGTCGCAAAAGCCACCCGGCGCCTTACCCTTGCGGTTGTCCAGATCGAGCAGGCCGGCCTCGGCCATCGTCTCGAAGTCGCGCTGGAAGTCCGGCTGCACATGCCCGAAGACGCGTCCGGCGCTCTGGACGAAGTCCTCGACGTCGCGGTAAGGCCTCAGCGGAGTCCGACCTTTCGGGTCGACGAAAAGGTCCCACGGCCTCAGTCGCTCCAGGCCTAGGTGCGAGCGGCGGCGCTCGTGCAGGCGCTGAATCGCCGGCAGGATCGCCTCCTCGACCGCGTCATGAAAACGAAGGCAGTCGTCGGGCGTGTAGTCGAAGCGGTTCTTCTCGCGATGCGCGTAGTCCCGGAAGCTTGTGAAACCTGCGTTCGTGGCGATCTGCTGGCGCAGGTCGTACATCCGGTCGAAGAGTTCGGCCAGCGCATCCCGATGTTCGACGTATGGCCTGAACATCTTGCGAAACGCCCGCTCGCGAACCGAACGGTCGTTGTCTTCCAGGAATGGCGCCATCTGCTGCGGTGTCTTCTCCTGACCTTCCCAGTCGACCGCCATCGCGCCGATCACCTTGGCCCATTCGGTCGAGAGCTTCGCCAGATCGGTCTGCAGTGGCACGTTGGCGGCGTTGAACAGCTCCATCTGGTTGCGAAATCGCTGCACGGTCGTCTCGAGGCCCGACCTCACGTATCCCAGGGCCACCAGGCGCTCCTGCAGCCTCGTCCGTTGCTCCTCGGCATGCGGCGCGATGTCGCTGCTGAATCTCAGCTGCGCCTTCTCCCGCTCGTGATCGGCGGTGTCGCTCGAGTACGCGAAATTGGCCAGGGCGGCGGCCTCCCCGATGAGAGACTCGAGCATCGACCAGTCCTCGAGCCACGATTCGACGTTGCCGCGATCGAGCGGCCGCACCGCGAGCTCCTCGAAATAGGGCGCGATGTCGTTCCAGGTCGCGTTCTGGAACGCATCCGCCGACCCTGGCAGAGCTAAGACCACACCCCGCTGGAACATGCTACAGAGGGTCGTGCGTTGAAGTCCTCACCGCTGCCACTGCCGCCGAGCGTCCGCGCCGCCGCCGAGGCGGCGCTGCCCGGCAGGGCGATCAGAGAGGAGTTCGCCTGGATGAGCTGGGCGGGAACGGTCTGGAAGCTGATCGGGGAAGGAGGGGTGATCTTCGTCAAGCGCGCAGCCGACCTCGCTGGAGAGCGAGATCGCCTCGGCTGGCTGGTGGGCCGGTGGCCGGTCCCTCGAGTCGCAGGTTTTCTTCACGAGTCGGGCGACGACTGGCTCGTCACGCACGAGGTTCCCGGCGTGCCGATGTACCAGCCATCTGTCGGCTGGGCGCCGGAGCGCGTGGCGACGAGGCTGGGCGAGATCCTCCGCGACTTGCATTCCACCGCCGCGGACGGGTGTCCGTTTGGGGTCGCCAAACGCGGCAACGTGCTCGTTCACGGCGACTACTGCCTGCCCAACGTCCTGGTTCAGGACGGCGAGTTGAGCGGCCTGGTCGACGTGGGGCAATCCGGGCTCGGCAACCCGGAAGACGACCTGGCCGCCGGTGTCTGGACCCTGCAGTACAACTTCGGCAAGGGCTTTGCGCAACCGTTCCTGGATGCGTACGGGTGGCCGCCGATGACGGACCGCGCGATCGAGAAGCTGCGTCGAAAATACGCGCGCTAGATTCAGGTCGGGAGAACGATGTTTTCCACCGCGCGCCAGCAGTACCACGCAGCGACGGAGCGATAGGGCCGGAACTTCTCGCCCTCTGCCCGAAGCGCACGCGGAGTGATCAGCTCGCGCTTGCGATGGGCGATCGTCCAGCCTTTGCGCACGCCGTAGTCGTCGACGGGCCACACGTCGAGCCGGCCGAGCTGGAACATCAGGAACATCTCAGCGGTCCAGGGGCCGATGCCGCGGACCTGGACCAGACGCGCCACGAGCTCGTCGTCCGACAGCGAGTCCACGTCCGCGAGGGGCACTGTCCCGTCGGCCACCTTGCGCGCCAGGTCCGAGATGGCGGCCTCTTTCGGCCCGCTGACCCCCACCGACCGCATCGTCCCAGACGGCAACGCGAGCACCGCGGCGGGGGAGAGGCCGTCGGCGAACAGCTTCAGAAACCGACCGAGGATGGCTGACGCCGCGGCGCCGGCGAGCTGCTGGTACATGATCGACCGCACCAGCGCGCCGAAGCCGTCCGCCAGAGGGTCGCGCAGCTCCATCTTTCCCGCGCGCTTGATGAGCTTGGCCATCGCGGGGTCGCGCCGGGAGACAAGCCTGGTCCCCTTGGCGATTTCCTGCGGCGTCGCATAGTGCGCGACGGCAACGTCGCTTTTCAGGCGAACTCCGATATGAACTGCGCGAACTGGTCGCGGCTGATCCGCAGCTCGGCTTCCTCGAGATCCTTGAGCGGGCGCTGCGGGATTCGCTCGGTGGTCGCGAAGTCGTCCATCGCCGTATCGACGTAGAGGAGACCGGTCACGAGATGACCCTCGGCGCGGCCTTCCTCGATGACCTGGATCGCCGCCCGGCGGTCGGTGGGGTCGTGGTCCTCGCCGAGCTTCTTGAGCACGATGTGCGATCCGTCGTGGAGCCTGACGTCGCGCACTGTGCCCGGTTCGTAGTCGACGTGGACCTCTTCGAAGAAGGGGATGAACGACACGTCCGCGATCGACTCCTCGTGGTCCTTGACCCAGCTGTAGCTCTTGGTCGAGCCGTCGTGGTCGTTGAACGTGACGCACGGCGAGATGATGTCGAGGATTGCGGTGCCCCGATGCGCGATCGCGGCCTTGATCAGGGGCACGACCTGCTTGCCGTCGCCGCTGAACGACCGCGCGACGAACGAGCAACCGAGCGCCAGCGCCACAGCGCAGGGGTCGATCGGCTGGAAGGTGTTGACCGCGCCCTTCTTCTGCACCGAGCCGAGGTCCGCGGTCGCCGAGAACTGGCCCTTCGTCAGGCCGTACGTGCCGTTGTCCTCGATGATGTACGTGCAGTCGACGTTGCGCCGGATCATGTGCATGAACTGGCCGAGCCCGATCGACGCGGTATCGCCGTCGCCTGAGACGCCCAGCATGATCAGCTGGCGGTTCGCCAGGTGCGCTCCGGTGGTGAGCGCCGGCATGCGGCCGTGGACCCCGTTGAAACCGTGCGCCGTCTCGACAAAGTAAGCGGGGGTCTTCGACGAGCACCCGATGCCCGACATCTTGGCCAGCAGGTGAGGCTCGACCCCGAGCTCGTACAGCGCCTTGACCATGTGGTTCGTGATCGAGTTGTGCCCGCAACCCGCGCAAAGAGTGGTGGCTGCGCCTTTGTAGGCGTCGCGTGCAAGTCCGGCGCGGTTGACGGTGGTGCTCATGCTGGCACCGCCTCTTTGTCCATCAAGGGTTCGATGATCGCGGCGGCCGGTATCGGCTGTCCGTTGTAGTGGCGGATCGAGCGCAGACGGTGGACCAGGCCGGCCGGCAGGGCCAGGCGGATAAGGTCGAACAGCTGGCCGTCGCGGTTCTGCTCGACGACGTAAACGTGGTCGTGCCGCTCCACGAATGCTGCCACGTCGTCCGACAGGGGAAGCGCCCGGACGCGTTGGTAATCCACCGGCTTGCCTGCGGCCGCCAACGTCTCTCGTGCCTCGACGACCGCCGCATGGGTGGAGCCGAACGCGATCAGTCCGATCTTGTTGCCGGACTCGTCGGCCACGGGCGCCGGAAGAACGTGTCGCGCAGATTCGAGCTTGCGCGAGAGCCTGTCCATGTTCCGCGCGTATGCGTCGGCTCCTTCGGTGTAGCGCGCCATCTCGTCGTGACCCGAGCCGCGTGTGAAATAACCCGCGGCGGGATGATCTGTCCCCGGCAGCGTCCGGTAGGTGACGCCATCACCGTCGACGTCGCGGTAGCGGGCCCATTCGCCCGCCAGCCTTTCCAGGTCGTCCTTGGAGAGCACCTTGCCGCGGTCGAACTCTCTGTCCGGGTACTTGAACGCGGGCGTCATCCACAAGTTCATGCCGAGGTCGAGGTCGGACAGGACGAACACCGGCGTCTGGAAGCGGTCCGCGTAATCGAAGGCGTCACGGGCGAACTCGTAGCACTCCTCGACCGTGCCGGGTAGGAGCACGACGTGCTTGGTGTCGCCGTGCGAAAGGGTGTACACGAAACCGAGGTCCGCCTGTGACGTTCGGGTCGGAAGACCCGTCGACGGTCCGATGCGCTGGATGTCGAAGATCACGACGGGGACCTCTGCGTAGTAGGCGAGACCCGAGAACTCGGCCATGAGTGAGATGCCGGGCCCGGATGTGGACGTCATGGCGCGGGCGCCTGCCCAGCCTGCGCCGATCGCCATGCCGACCGCGGCGAGCTCGTCCTCGGCCTGCACGACCGAGATCAATTTCTCACCTGTCTTCGCGTCGATCCGGAAGCGGTCGCCATACGCGATCAGGTACTCGCACAAGGATGACGAGGGCGTGATGGGGTACCAGGCGACGACGGTCACCCCGCCCATCAGCGCGCCCAGGGCGGCGGCCTGGTTGCCCTCGACGAGGACCTTGCCCTCGACGACGCCTGTCATCGGCTCGAGGCGGTACGGGTCCTGCTTGGAAAAGTTGTCCTGCCAGTAGTCGTAGCCGACCTTGATCGCGTCGAGGTTCACAGGCACAGCCTTCGGCTTGGCGAGAAACTGCCGCTTGACGCCGTGCTCGACGGCCTCCCAGGGGATGCCCAGCAGGCCGGCGACAACGCCGACGTAGATCATGTTGGCGAGCTGCTTGCGCAGCGTGTCGCTCTGGATCTTCGCCTTCGCCAGCTTGGCGAACGGCACCGCGTAGTACGTGATGTCGGTGCGCGCGTCAAGGGTCGAGAAGGCCTCCTCGTGGATGACCACGCCTCCTGGCCGGACAGTCTTCAGGTCCTCGCGCCACGTCGCGACGTTGAATGCGACCAGGATGTCGACCTTGTCCGAGCGCGCCATGTGCCCTTCGGGCGTGATTCGGAGCTGGTACCAGGTGGGCAGGCCCTCGATGTTGGACGGAAATACGTTTTTCGGCGCGACCGGAATCCCCATGTGGAAGATCGCTCTGGTGAGGACCAGGTTGGCGGTTTGGCTGCCTGAACCGTTGACGGTGGCGGCCTGGATGGTGAGGTCGTTGACGATGGGCTGGGTCACTTCTGCGGCGAATTAAGGATTCTACGCGTCTGCAGCCTCCGGCCTTGATTCCTTACTCTCCTCAGAGCGTGAAAGTCGCCGTTCCCAAGGAGATCGAGCAGGGAGAGCGCCGTGTGGCCCTCGTTCCCGACACGGCGAGGATGCTTGTCACGGCGGATCTAGAAGTCGCCGTCGAGGGGGGCGCCGGCGCCGCGGCGTTCATCTCCGACGACCTGTACGAGGAGGCCGGTGCGAAGGTGGCGAGCCGCGGAGGGACGATGCTGCGCGACGCGGACGCCGTGCTGAAGGTGCAGGCGCCGCGCGAGAGCGAGATCGCGCTGCTGAAGAAAGGCGCCGTGCTCATCAGCTTCCTGCAGCCGGCCACCCAGGGCGACATCGTGAAGTCGCTGGCCCAGCACGGGATCACCGCCTTCAGCCTGGAGCTGCTCCCGCGCATCTCGCGCGCCCAATCGATGGATGCGCTCTCCTCACAGGCCTCGGCCGCCGGCTACAAGGCGGTTTTGATGGCTGCCGACCGGATCGGCAAGCTCTTTCCGATGATGATGACCGCCGCCGGCACGGTCGCCCCGACGCGCGTCCTGGTGATGGGCGCCGGGGTCGCCGGCCTGCAGGCGATCGCCACCGCGCGGCGCCTTGGCGCCGTCGTCTCCGCGTATGACGTCCGCCCCGCGGTCAAGGAGGAGGTGCAATCGCTGGGCGCAACGTTCATCGAGCTCCCTCTCGAGGCGCAGGAAGGTGAGGGCGGCTATGCGCGCGAGCAGTCCGAAGAGTTCCTGACCAAGCAGCGCGAGCTGATCGGCGAGCACATCGCGAAGTCGGACGTCGTCATCACGACCGCGGCGGTCCCGGGCCGCAAGGCGCCGCTTCTCGTCACAGGCGAGATGGTCCAGGGCATGCGGCCGGGCTCGGTGATCGTCGACCTCGCCGCCGACACGGGCGGCAACGTGGAGCTCACCCAGGCAGGCAAGGACGTCGATGTCGGCGGTGTGACGATCATCGGGACGCGCAACGTCCCGTCCACCATGCCGCTGACGACGAGCCAGCTCTTCGCCAGAAACGTGGCGAACCTGCTGCTCCACCTCGTCAAGAACGGCGCGCTGGCGCTCGATTTCCAGGACGAGATCACGAAGGGCGCGTGCGTCACCTTTGGCGGCGAGATCGTCAACGAGCGTGCCAAGCAGCTTGTGGGGGCGGCGTGACCAACGAGCTGCTCAACGAGCTGACCTTCTTCGTGCTCGCGATCTTCGTTGGCTTCGAGGTCATCTCCAAGGTGCCGACGATTCTGCACACGCCGCTGATGTCGGGCACGAACGCAATCCACGGCATCATCTTGGTCGGCGCGCTGCTGATCGCCGCGGGCGCCAACTCGCCCGTGACCATCGTGCTCGGCCTGGTCGCCGTGACCCTCGCCACGACCAACGTGGTCGGCGGCTTCGTCGTCACCGACCGGATGCTCGAGATGTTCAAGGGGCGCCAAAAGCCCAAGTGAACACGCTTATCGCGCTCGCCTACCTGCTGGCGGCGGCCCTGTTCATCCTCGGCTTGAAGCAGCTCAGCTCGCCGAAAGGCGCGCGCAACGGCAACTTCACCGCCGCGCTCGGGGTGGTGATCGCGCTCGCCGCGACGGTCCCGCTGCTCCACTTCACGTCCGCCGGGAAGACGATCGTCGCTATCGGCATCCTCGTCGGCGCGACCATCGGCACGGTTGGCGCGCGCATGGTCCGAATGACGGCGATCCCGCAGATGGTCGCCCTGTTCAATGGCGTGGGGGGTGGCGCGGCTGCGCTGGTGGCGGTGGCGGAGCTCTTGAGGCTCGGCGTCCATCCGCCTTTTGCCGAGGTCTTACCGAGCGTCTTCAGCATCGTCATCGGCTCGATCTCGTTTGCGGGCAGCATGGTCGCGTTCTCCAAGCTCCAGGAGCTGATGACCGGGACGCCGATCACCTACCCCGGACAGCAGGTCGTCAACCTGCTCCTAGCGGCGACGATCGTCGGCTTCGCGATCGCGGTGCTCGCCATCGCCTCGATCCCGTTCTCGTTCATCTCCTTGATGGTGTTGGCGCTCATCCTCGGCGTGGCGTTCGTGCTGCCCATCGGCGGAGCGGACATGCCGGTGGTGATCTCACTCCTCAACGCGGCCACCGGCCTGGCCGTCGCCGCGACCGGTTTTACGCTGGACAACTTCGCCCTGATCGTCGCGGGCACGCTCGTGGGTGCGTCCGGTTCGCTGCTGACCAAGCTGATGAGCGATGCGATGGGCCGCTCGCTCGCCAACGTCCTGTTCGGCGCGTTCGGCCAGGTGCGTGCTGGCCTCACGGCCGCCGGCACCGGCGGCCAGGCTCGCAGCGTTCGGTCCGCCTCGGCGGAGGACCTGGGCACCCTGCTCGCCTACTCGCAGCGCGTGATCATCGTTCCGGGTTACGGCCTTGCCGTCGCCCAGGCGCAGCATGCGGCGCGGGAGCTGGCCGACGTGCTGGAGAAGCGCGGCGTCGAAGTCGAGTACGCGATTCATCCGGTCGCCGGTCGCATGCCTGGTCACATGAACGTGCTGCTCGCGGAGGCGAACGTGCCGTACGAGCAGCTCAAGGAGATGGACCAGGTCAACGACGACTTCAAGAACGCCGACGTGGCGCTGATCGTCGGCGCCAACGACGTTGTCAATCCAGCCGCGCGCACCACGCCCGGCAGCCCGATCTACGGGATGCCGATCCTCAACGCCGACCAGGCGAAGAACATCATCTTCATGAAGCGGTCGATGCGTCCCGGGTTCGCAGGGATCGAGAACGACCTGATGTACGGGCCGAACACGGTGATGTTCTTCGGCGACGCGAAGGACTCCCTGACCAAGCTGGTGAGCGCCGTCAAAGCCGCCTAGCTACAGCCATTCGCGCGCAAATGGTCGAATCCCGGGTGACGGATCACGCCATTCGCGCGCACATGGCGGTATCAGAAATGTGACGAGCCTCCTGGCTATGCCACCAGGAGGCTCGCGCCGCGAAGAGGGTGTGGTGACCGGAAATGCTATTCCCCGGGCCTACATATTGTTAGTGAGCCAGCCACAAATAAGCTCCGGCGGCGTTGTAGCTCAGGAGTCCCGCACCTTCAAGATCCGGGCGACCTCCTTCGTGTCGAAGGGGTGGGCGATCCGGAGCACGAAATGCTGGAGGCCGGCCTTCAGCCACTCGTCGATCGCCTTCGGGCCGAGGCCCCCGACGTTGGCGGTGCGCTCGATCTCGCGCGGATCCCGCCCGATCCGGCGGCAATGTTCGTCGAGCACCCCGGACTTGTGTGCGTACTCGTCTGCGGAGCCGATCGCGTTCCACATCTGCGCGTGCTCCGCGACCAGGCGGAGCATGACGCGCTCGCCCCTGCCGGCGATGAGGATGGGCATCGGCCCGGCCGGACCGGGCCTCAGCTTCTGGATGCGGCTCCTTATGCGAGGCAGTGCCTCTTTGAGCAGCTGCACCCGATCGCGCGTCTCACCGAAGTCATACCCGTACTCGGTGTAGTCGCGCTCGAACCACCCCGCGCCAAGCCCGAACACGAGCCGGCCGCCCGACAGCTGATCGACAGTGGCCGCGATAGTCGCGACCAAATCCGGGTTGCGGTATCCGATGCATGTGACCATCGGACCGATCTGCGGCGCCTGCGTGTCGATCGCCGCCGCGGCGAGCAGCGACCAGCATTCGAAGTGGTTGCCGTTCGGGTTGCCGTAGAGCGGAAAGAAGTGGTCCCAGAACCAGATGCTGTCCACACCGAGGTCGTCGACGCGACGCCACGCATCGCGCAGCTCCTGGATCGTGCACTGCTGCGGATGGATCGTGACGCCAACCTTGAACGGGCGGCTCGAAGACATCGCTGTGAGATTATCGACAGTCCATGCGTGGGGAGTGGGTCCCATCGCCGGTCGACCCAGTCAAAGCCGGCGAGGACTTCTGGATGCGCTATCACGAGTTCCGTCGCGTGCGACAGAAGGAAACGCGCCCGGACGAGCCCGTGCGCTACGACGCCGATGAGGAGGCCCACATGAAGCGCCTCAGTCCGTTCCAGGGCGACGACCGCTTTGAGATCGCAGGCCGCGGCGAGATGCTCGGTCTGCTCCACGGGACCTACACAAAACCCGAATCGCCCGAGTACGAATCCAACAAGCACCTCTACGAAGCCGACATCTTCGTTCGCACCACCGATCGCAGGCACGGAGTGGCATCCTCGTTTCTGCCGGTGATCGTCGAGCTGATGGATCGTCGGGGTTGCACAATCGTCGGCTTCTGGATCGAAGAGGATGCGGGCCACGGATTCATGAAATGGGTCGGCGCCGAATCGAAGCTGAACGAGATCGAGAGCCGGTTGATGTTCTCGGAGATCGATTGGCCGACACTGGAGCGTTGGGTCGAAGAAGGGGCCAGGCGATCGCCCGGCACGAGGCTCGAGATCATCGACGGGCCGGTGCCCGAGGCCGAGCGGGAGGCCTTCAGCGATCAGCTGTCGGTCATGCTCAACACCATCCCCATGGAGGCACTCGATCACGGCGAGATCGTCGTGACGCCGGATACGATGCGCGATCACTACGAGCGCTTCGATCTAAGTCACGTGGTATCGCACACGGTGCTCACGCGCGAGCCGGACGGGACGATCTCCGGCATCACAGAGGTCACCTGGGCGCCCTTCCGGTCGCCACTCATCGAGCAGCAGTTCACCGGCGTCCTGCCCGACGCTCGCGGACGCGGTCTCGGCAAGTGGATCAAGGCCGCGATGCTCCTCCATGTTCGCGACCTGTACCCGGATACCCGCTGGATCTCGACCGGGAACGCGGGTTCGAACGCGCCGATGCTGAAGATCAACCGCGCGCTCGGGTTCAAGCCGTACCGGACGGGAACCGCATACCAGATCACACGCGACCGGCTCGCCGAGCGGCTGACGCGCCTCTAGGTCTGGCGACTCCTCTGGACACTGCGCACGAGGAGGATGACCCCGACCAGGATCAAAAGCACGGGTAGCGCCGCCTTGCCGACAGGGCCGAAGAAATCCCGTCCGCTGATGCCCAGGATCGACTCGAACAGGACGAAGCCGATCAGGAAGATCACTAGGCTGATGAAGATCAGCGTGCGACCCGTTCGCAGCGCGTGCTGGTCACGGTCGCGGAGAGCCTGCAGGTACATGCCGAGCCCGATGCCGCCGGGCGTGATCAACGCCCACCCGTAAGCCCAGAACGGCCAGTCGCCCGTGCTGTTGCAGTACGCGAGGACCACACCGATCATCGTCACGATGCCCCCTGGGATCGTGGCGACCGCACCCACCCAGAGGAATCCGACCACGATCAAGGTGAGGCCCGGGATGATGATGAAGAGCGGCCAGCCGCTCTCGGTCAGGTCGACGCCCGCCAGCACCACCAGCAGCGCGAAGAGGCCGATCACCACCAGCACGATGCCGAGCGCGGTGCTCGATCCGCCGCGGCGTGACTGGGCCGGATATGGCGTCGCGCTGACAAACGGAGATGGCGGTGTGCTGCTCGATTCGGTTGGAGCGGGGGGCTCGGGTTCCGGCGGGGTCAGCGAGGCGCCGGTCTCGGTCGATTCGGCCTCGATGGGCGCCGGCTCCTCGGTTGCCTCGTTCACCGCCTCCGGCTCCTCGGCGGCCTCGGCCTTCTTGCCCGCGAAGATGTCGGGGCTGCCTGCCAGGAGATCAGGAGACACGTGCGCCATGTCCTCCTTGACGGCTGTGTCCTCTGCCGATTCTTCGACCTCGGATCCCGAAGGCGTCGCGGCCGGAGTTTTGCCGAGGCTTGCGCGCTTTCGCTTGCTCATGGGACGAAAAGCTTAACCGCCAACCCTTAGAGCGAACCATGGGTTGACCGGCCCGTGGCCGTGCCCGATCTCGATTGAATTCGCGATCGCTTGCGTGATGAACTTCTTGGCCTGGCGGACCGCTTCGAGCGGATCGGCGCCGCGCGCGATGCCGGCCGTGATCGCGGCCGAGAACACGCAGCCGCTGCCGTGCGTGTTCGGGGTCTCGATCCGCTCCGCGCTGAGCTCGACCATCTGCGTGCCATCGCAAAACACGTCGATCGCGTCGCGTTCGGCATGGCCGCCTTTGACGACAGCCGATCTCGCTCCCATCGCGACGAGGTCACGCGCCGCGCGGCGCCGCTCCTCGAGGCCTTTGATGGTGCGGCCCAGGAGAACTTCGGCTTCGGGGAGGTTGGGTGTGACGACCGCGGCGAGGGGAATGAGTCGCGCGATCAGCGCTGCGACGGCGTCATCGCGGAGCAGCTTGGCGCCACCCTTCGCGATCATCACGGGATCGACGACAAGGTTGCGGATCTGGTAGTGCTCGATCGCATCGGCGACTGCGGCGATGATCGCCGCGCTGGAGAGCATCCCGGTCTTCGCCGCCTGGACGCCGATGTCCTCGACCACGACCGCGATCTGTTCGCGAATCAACGGAGTCGGGAGCTCGAGGATGTCGGTCACTCCCGTTGTGTTCTGGGCCGTGATCGCCGTGATCGCGGAGGTGCCGTGGACGCCGAGCGCCGCGAAGGTCTTGAGGTCGGCCTGGATCCCGGCACCACCGCCGGAATCCGAGCCCGCGATCGTCAAGGCGACGGGCAGTTTCACGTCGTGGTCATCCGTCTGCCAATCCAATAAACGGCCGCGGCGACGCCCACGCTGATGAGTCCCGAGATGTCCGCGCCGTGCAGGTTCGCGATCAGCCCGTCATTGAAGAAGCTCGGTTTCGCAACGAGGTTGCCGAAGAGGTTCGTGTAGTTGACGAAGAGCAGGCTCGCCGCCGTGCCGGCTATCCAGGCAGCGAGCGCGAGCGAGGGCCGTCCCTTTCCCTCGAAGACGAAGAAGCTGAGCAGGACGACGGCGGCCCACGCAGGCGCCCAGAGGTAGGTCAGGATCAGGAAGTCTTCGTACGCGAGGTGGAAGTCGCTGATCAACACGGCGTACGCGGCGAGGACGGTTCCAAGGATCCCGCAACCGAGCGCCGTCTGCCAGCGCTTGAGCTTGATTCCCATCGCGAGTGTCACGAGTCCCGCGGTGTACACGTCCAGGTAGTTGGCCCAGATCTCCCCGACGACGATGAAGACGAAGAATGGAAACGCGACCCACGCCGGCGCGTGGGCGCTGATCACCGC
>Ga0070707_100004134_pt1 | contig 13605 bp, 12 predicted proteins | sample KBSK5502metaG_FD_65468 | JGI IMG/M metagenome (GOLD analysis project Ga0070707, IMG submission 65468) | Corn, switchgrass and miscanthus rhizosphere microbial communities from Kellogg Biological Station, Michigan, USA - KBS K5-50-2 metaG | ecosystem: Host-associated > Plants > Roots >... | reverse complement strand
CTCGCGATCGTGGCCGCGGACGACGACTATGCCCGCTCGGTGGCGGATGCCGCCGTCCACGAGGCCGCCGCGGCTGGTGCGCCGGTCGTCCTGCGCACGACCTATGACCTCATCCTGCCTCGCTGGCCACGGCTGATGGCCGAACTCGCCGCGGCGCATCCCGACGTGATCATCCTGGCCTCGCACATCCCTGATGGCATCGCCTTCCGGCGCGCGATGCTCGCCGCGAAGCTCAAGGTCGGCGCGCTGATCGGGTCGACCATGGCCGAATGCAGCCCGGACTTCGCCGGGGACCTGGGTCCCGATGCGGTCGGCATCATCGCGTCCGATCGTCCGACGGCGGGGTTCCAGCCGAGTGTCCTGAGCAGCGCGGCGCGTGCCACGTATGAGCGACTGGCGGCGGCCTGGTCACGGGAGGGCGGAGCCGCTCCCGTCTCATCTCCGGATACCACATACGAATACGGTGCCGGCCAGGACGAGGACTACGCGATTACCGGACCGATGCTGACCGGTGCGGGTCCGACGGAGGAGGGCCTCTCTGGCTTCGCGGGCGCCTGGGCGCTCTTCCACGATGTCCTCCCAGCGGCGGCTGACGACGGAGCGCTCGACGCACCGGGCATCGCGAGCGCGGCTCGGGGTATCGACCTGCCCGTCGGATCGCTCCCAAACGGCGCTGGGGTTCGATTCTCGAGTGACCCGGCCACGCTGGGGCAGAACCTGCGTGCGACCGCGGTGATCTGGCAATGGCAGGCGGTGCGCTCGTACACCTTCGTGTGGCCCCCGTCGTACGCAACCGGTTCGATCGCGATGGTTCCGCTGCCCCGTTGACCGCCCTCGCCGCGAGCTGGTCGACGAGCGCCGGGCAGCGGGCGGCATGGCTGAGCGCGGGCTTGAGCGCCGTGGCGCTGGCGCGGAGCGCATTCAACGGGACGGGGGCGACAGCGGCGTTTCTGGTCGGGACCGCCTTCGGCTTAGCGCTCCTGGGCCTCGCCCTCGTGGCAGGGTGGCGAGCCGCCCGTCCACGCCTTCGATCGTTGGGGGTCGGGATCCTTGGCGGGCTGATCCTCGTCGGCGTCCCCGAGCTGGTGGGTCCATCCCCGCGAGCGGTGACCGGGATGCGCCCGGACCCCTTCCTCCTCTGGGCGGCGGTGACGGCGCTGGTCGTCGCGGCCGAGGAGGCCCTGCTGCGTGGCGCGCTCCTCTCCGCTCTGGATGAGGCCGCCGGACCGGCGGTCGCGGTGACCGCCTCGAGCATGGCCTTCGCGCTCATGCACGTTCCCGTTTACGGGTGGGGGGTCGTCCCGGTCGATCTCGCCGCAGGCGTCTTGCTCGCGGGCCTGCGCTACCTGACCGGCGGCACGGCGGCACCAACGATGGCGCACCTGCTCGCCGACCTCGCAACCTGGTGGTTGTGATGACGAGGTCGCGGGCCGGCTGGCTGACGGTAGCCGCCGGTGTGCTCCTGCTGGTCGCAGCCGCGCGCCTCAGCCCGGTCTGGCACGCACCGCTATTCGATGGCGTGGTGATCGAGGACCCGTATCGGTACCTGGAGCCGCCCCCGGGCAAGCCGGGGAACCCGACCTCGGTCTCGGACACGCTGACACTCGACCAGGGCGTCTCCCCGCAGCTCTACTCGGGGACGCTCGAGACGCCGCCGCAGGCGCAGATGATCTCCGACCGCGACGCGTTCCAGCTGCCTTCGGGCACGACCTCGATCAAAGCCTCGATCGCGCCGATCAGGCCACCCGCGCCGGTCACGGATGGACGGATCTCGGGCAACGTCTATCGCTTCGCGGTGGTCAACCAGGCGGGAACGAACCTGTCGCTACTGCCGGGCACCACCATCACCATCGTCCTACGCGCACCGAACAACGTCGCCAACGGCACTCTCATCCATTTCAACGGGAACAGTTGGGAGAAGGTCCCCACCGACAACGGCGGCCTCGTGGATTTGTACGCGACCAACGCCAACGAGCTCGGGGACTACGCCGTGCTGGTGACGGGCGCTGAGACGCCGGAGCCATCGCGCCTGACCGCGCCATCGATCTCGATCGGTCCCTCACCGTCGCCGGCGCCGAGCCCGACCGGAGGTCAGACGCCCTGGCTGGTCATCGGTCTGGTGGCGGCAGCCATCCTCGTCGGAGTGCTGTGGCGGACCCTGGGCGATCGCGAGCCGTGACGCGCTCGAGGGGAAGCCGACCTAACCGTCGCGCAACCCGGCCCACACTCCCACCGGCGTCCATCGCAGGGGAAGGTCGACCACGATCAGCTCAGACGCCTCCGTCGCGCGAAACCGGAATACCGGCTGGTCGAAGGCTCTCGCCGCCGCACCGGTCTCGACCGCTTCGTCGTCAAATTGGCCGCTGCCACGAGTGAGGTAGACGTAGGCCCCGCGCCCTTCAGCGAGCGTATGCGTGACCTCCAAGCCGGACTCGATCAGGCCCACGTGTACGGAGGCGTCCTGGTGGATCAGGACGGGATCGTCTGCCTCCGGTCCCGCGACGCGCAGCAGCCGGTTTCTCCGCTCCTCCTCCGAGAATGACCGCTGCTGGACCGATGGCTCGAGGTTCGGCGCGTCGGGCAGGATCCAGAACTGGAGGAAGCGCATCGGCTCGGTCGCTGACCCGTTTCGCTCCGAGTGCCACATGCCCGATCCAAGCGTCGCCCGCTGGATGGATCCCGGCGGGAGCTGGCCACCGTTGCCCAGCGCGTCCACGTGCTCGAAGGTGCCCTCCACCACGTAGGTGATGCCCTCGATGTCGCGATGCGGGTGGAGGGGCCAGACCGCGCCCGGCTCCAGCCGATCGTCGTTGAAGACGCGCAGGGGCCCGAACCCCATCTGCTCCAGATCGCGGTACTGGTCGAACGAGAAGTGCCAGCGAGCGTGGAACCAGCCACCCTCCTCGCGGTGGATCTGGTCGTTCGTGCGGACCTGCAGCGTCATGGCGGGCAAGGCTAACGTCCGTTGCGGCCGGGGGCAATTCGCGCCTCATGCTCGTAGCATGGTTGCGCACGCAATCAGTCCACGACACAGAGGAGCTGATGACCACGGTCGACTACAACGCGTTCACGCGCCAGCTCATGGCCGACATCCGCGAGCACGGCCGTCCGACTTCCGGACCGATGGCGGGGCGGCCACTCATGATCCTGACGACCAAAGGCGCCAAGTCCGGGGGCCCGCGCAGCGCGGTCGTGACCTACACCCGAGACGGTAATCGATACGTCATCGCCGCCAGCAAGAGCGGTGCGCCCACAAATCCAGCCTGGTACTACAACCTCGTCGCTAACCCGAAGGTCAGCGTCGAGGCCGACAAGGAGAAGTTCGAGGCGACCGCCAGTGTCACGGAGGGCGAAGAGCGCCAGCGCCTCTGGGACCAACACGCCGCCGAGCGACCCGAGTTCCGCGACTACCCGCACAAGACGAGCCGAGTCATCCCCGTCATCGTGCTGGAGAAGGCGTCCTGACCGAACCGCAATAATCTCGCGCCGGCCGTGGCCGGCCTAGCCGTCATGCGGGCGTCACACCACGGTCATAGACTCGCGACCGATGGCGACCGTCCTCCTCGTCGATGACGACCCAAAGATCCGTGAGCTTCTGCGCCTCTACGTCCAGCGCGATGGCCATCGCACGCTCGAGGCCGCCGACGGTGAGACGGCCGTCGCAACGGCGCTGCGCGCCCGGCCGGACCTCGTGGTCCTCGACGTCATGCTCCCTGGTCTCGACGGCTTCGAGGTCGCGCATCGGATTCGTGCCGCCAGCGACGTACCGATCCTGATGCTCACGGCGCGGTCGGGCGACTCGGACAAGGTCGTGGGACTCGACGTGGGCGCCGACGACTACGTCGTCAAGCCGTTCTCTCCGCGGGAGCTCATGGCGCGCATCCGGGCGCTCCTGCGTCGTCGTCGCCTGGACGCACAAGAGGATCAGCCTGTCCTCCTGGCGGATGGCCTGGAGGTCGACCCGAATGCGGTCGAGGCGAGCCTCGATGGAGCGCCGCTGGAGCTCACGCCGTTCGAGTTCCGGCTGTTGCTGGGTCTCATGCGTCGCCCCGGGCGGGTCTTCAGCCGTGACGACCTGATCGACGCGATCCACGGACACGACGATCCCGGCATCATCGATCGGACGATCGACGTTCATCTCGGCCGGCTTCGACGCAAGCTTCACGACGACGTGAACAGCCCACGGTTCATCGGAACGGTCCGCACCGTGGGCTACAAGTTCCTGCCGGCGGTCGATAAGCTCGACCGATCCCCCGCCTCACCCTAGGCGGGAGGTCGGGCGTGGAGGATCGGAGGTCTCGTTGCAGCGGCTGATGCCATCGCTGCGGCTGAGGCTGATCGGCCTCGTCGTGCTCCTGGCGCTGGCCGTGGCGGGGGTCATGATCCTGGCGGTCGAGCGGTTCAGCGCAGACCAGATCATGGCGCTGGCAAAGCAAGGCGGAGCGTCTCCGGCGGAGGCGCAGGCGATGTTCGACACATACGTCGCCCGTGTGCTGGTGGTCGGCGCGATCGCCGGCGTTCTGCTGGGTGCATTGGCCGCCTGGTGGCTCTTGCGACGCATCTTGCGACCGCTCGACCGGCTGGCGAACGCCTCGAGGGCGATCGCCGCCGGAGACCTCGCGGCGCGGGTTCCCGACCCTCCCGACCCGGAGCTGCGGGCCCTCGCCAGCGCTTTTAACCAGATGGCCGCCACGCTCGAGCGGGTCGAGCAGCTTCGACAAGCCCTCGTCGAGGATGTCGCACACGAGCTGCGCACGCCTCTCACCAGTCTGCAGGGGTACACCGAGGCGCTCGCCGACGGAGTCGTCGAGCCGACGCCCGAGATGTTGCGGACGGTGCACGAGGAGATCGTGCGTCTCAGCCGGCTGGTGGTCGACCTCGACCAGCTGGCCCGCGGCGAGCGCGACCCAAGGCCGCTGGCACGAGCCGAGGTGGATCTCTCGGCGGTGGTCCAGCGCGCCGTGGCGATCGCCTCGCCGGAGCTCGCGAGCCGCCACATCACTATCCGGATCGAGGACGCCTCCTCGCTGCCGAGCCTGATGGCCGACCCAGACGCCATCGGCCAGGTCGTCAGCAATCTCATGCAGAACGCGGGGCGCTACACCAATGACGGGGGCGAAGTCACGATCCGCCTGCAGGCACAGGGAAGGTGGGTGCGTTGCGAGATCGAAAACACGGGCGCTGAGATTCCAAAGGACGAGCTTCCGGCCATCTGGGAGCGCCTCTACCGGGTGGACCGATCGCGGACGCGAGCAACCGGGGGGACGGGCATCGGTCTGGCGATCGTCCGACAGATCGTCGAATCGCACGGGGGAACTGTTGGAGCGCGTTCGGATCACGGGAAGACCGCCGTCTGGTTCCAGCTACCAGCCGTGATCCCCACCGCCTGACAGCCGAGCAAGAACGACGGCGGCGGAATTGCTCCGCCGCCGTCTCGCGAGGTCGAGAACGAGCTCAGTTCACCACGATTCCGAACGGTGCCCCTCCACCGGGGATCGCCACCGGCGACGAGGCCAGCTCGGAGAGATTCCCGCCGCTGACTGCGAATACCGTGATCTTGGCGACCCCGGCATCGACGACATACAGGAACGAGTCGGTTGGATCGAGCGCGGCATCAAACGGTCGCAGCCCGGTGCCGCTAAGCGCCGTGCTGCCCGCGAGCGAGAGCGTCCCGTCGTTGGCGATTCCGTAGCTCGAGACCGATGAGCTCCCGGTGTTGATGGCGTACAGGTGCGCGCCGTCGTGGCTGATCGCGACCCAGCAAGGCGCGGTTTGGAAGTCCGCGAACGGAGATCCGGCGATCGCGGTCAGAGTGCCATCGGCCGCGACCTCGTAGACCGATACGGTCCCATTACCCGCACCGTCATGTGCGTTCGAAACGAAGAGCTGGTTGGGATTCGTGGGGCGGAACTGGCTCCCGAACGGACCGATCTTCTGCGCCGGAAACGGTGATCCCGGCGCTGCGGTCAGGCGCCCATCGGTCCCCACGCTGAAACTGTCGATGAAGGAGGGCCCGGTATTCGGTCCAACCCTCGTGCCGACAAGGTGGCGGCCGTCGCCACTGAACAGGACCTGGCCTGGCAGCGCCGTATCAGGCAAGGCGAATGTCGATCCCGAGATTGCGCTGAGGTGGCCGCCGGGGTTCAGCCGGAATCCGGTGTAGTTGCTGCCGCCGGCACCCGTGTTGGCGACGTACACGAGGTCGCGGTGAACAGCAAGGCTAATCGGGGTCGTGCCGTTCGAGGAGGTCTCGTCGACCAGGCGCAGCGATCCGTCCGGCCGGATCTTGAGGACAGAGATGTCGTTGGCTGCCGCATCGACGGCGAGGAGATAGCGACCGTCCCCCGAGAGCTGCAAGGCGCCCGCGGATCCCGTGGGACTCCCTGTTCCCGCCCCGCCTGCGCTGAACGGTGTTCCCGCGATGGGCGTGAGCGTTCCGTCCACACGGCGGTCAAACCCCGACACGGTGTTGTGCCCGGCGGTGTTGTTGTTGACGTAGACCTGACCGATGACGCCGGACGGTGTGGAGGTGGCGAGCGCCACGCCCGAGGTTCCCAGCAGCGCGGTGCCGAGCATCGCCCCAATGGCGATACCCCGTCTAAATGGATGCATGCGGTCTTCTCCAGTGCACCAGGGTTGGATGGACAGGAGAACGGTCCCGCGGCAGGACGACGCAGGTATGACGCACGGCTGACGAGACGATGACGACGACGCCCAGGCGGGCCCGCGCCTACCCCCGGGGAGGCGCAGTCGAGGACCGGATGACCAGCGAGGTCGGCAAGCGGACGGTGCCCGCTTGCGAGGGGTGCGACGCTCCGTCGTCCGAACCGGCGAGCCGCGCGAATGCCCATGCCCCCATATCCCGCTTGGGCTGAGCGACGGTGGTCAAGGGGGGATCGGTCCATTGCGCGAGTTCGATGTCGTCGAAGCCGACGAGGCTGATATCGCCGGGAACCGAGCGTCCCGCCCGTGCGACGGCGCGCATGGCCCCGATCGCGGTCAGGTCGTTGTAACAGACCACCGCGGTTGGGACGGCACGTCGCGCCAGCAACTCGGACATCGCCCGCTCCCCGCCCGCCACCCGGCCGTCTCCCTCAGCGATCTCGAGCAGCTCGGGCGGGAGGCCGGCGCGTCGCAGCGCATCGCGTACGCCCGAGAGCCGCGCTGCCGCTGCGGCGTTCGTCCTGGGAGCGGTGATGTGCCCGATCCGCCGATGCCCGAGGGCGAGCAGGTGCTCGGCCGCAAGCCGCGCTCCTCCACGATTGTCGCTGGTGATCGCCGGGAGTCCGGATCGTGGGGCCTCGCTGTTCACGAGCACCACCGGTACCGGAGCACGAGCGAGGAGCGCCGCGTGCCGCGCACCGACCCGGCTGGCGGCCACGATGATCCCATCCACCCGGCGTTCCAAGAGCAGGTTGATGTACGCCAGCTCGCGGCGCGGGTCGTCGGTCGCGTTGCACAGCAGGACGGCGAACCCGCGCTCGTGCGCCGCGTCCTCCACGGCGCGGACGATCTCCGGGAAGTACGGGTTCTCGATGTCGGTCACGAGCAGCCCAAGCGTCCGACTGCGTCGCAGCTTCAAGGCGCGTGCCGGCCCCGATGGCCGGTAATCGAGCTCCGCCGCCGCGGCCAGGACACGTGCCCGCGTCGCGGGAGCCGAGGGCCGGGCTCCGGTCAACACCCGGCTGACGGTGGCGATCGAGACGCCCGCCGCGCCGGCCACGTCCCGCAGGGTGGCGCTCGGACGCGCCCCATTCCCGGGGCTGGCCGGCTGACGGCGCTCCGCCACGTCAGGCCTCCTGCGAGAGAAGGGCGTCCAGCGCCGCCGCCCCGCGCGCCGCGAGCAGACCGGGATCCGTTCCGATGATCGTCTCCACGGCGTTCCACTGGTCGGTCCGCGGCCGCCAGTTGGGCGGCGCTTGGAGAGCGTCCGCGAGCACGGAGAAGTACGGGTTCTTGTCCTGCAGCGAGGAGTCCTTCAGGACGCTCGTGCGGGAGGGGATGCCGCCGTTCTGCGCGTACGTCATCTGGGTGTCTTTCTGGAGCATCCACTTGATGAAGTCCGCGGCGGCCTGCTGGTTCTTCGATGCCTTGGGAACACCGAGCATCCAGTTGCCCATCATGCCGACGCCCTTGCCGCTGGGTCCCTTGGGAATCGGCTCGAATCCAACCTTGCCGGTGACCGTGGTCCCCTCACCGAGGACCGCGGTGTTGATCTCGCCGGGCCAGGTCGACGACTGATAGCCCTGCCCCGTAGCCATGATCTTGTCCCGGTCGGCGGCGTCGGTCGTATCCGGGCCGGCCTGGGCGACGCTCTTGAGGTCGTCGACCAGGAACTTGACGGCGGCCAGCGACTGCTGGTTGTCAAAGACGACGTTCCAGTTCTCGTCGAACACGTCCCCGCCGAACGACCACAGAATGGGCAGGAAGTCGGCGACCACCGGGTTGGTGGCCTTGCCGCGAATGATGTACCCGGCGAAATTCGACTTGTTCTGAGCCTTTGCGTTCGCGAGCACCTCGTCGTACGACGCGGGTCCGTTCGGCGTGATGTCCTTGCGCCACATGAACATCTCGACGTTGCCCACGATGGTCACGCCGAGCAGCTGCTTTGCCTTGCTCTTCTCACTGGGCGGTACCGGACCTCGCGGTGGCGGCCAGGTACCAACGTCCCACACGACGTCGGCGATGTCGCTGTCTCGCTGGATTCCCAGCGAACCCAGATCCGAGAGCGCGCCCATGGTGCCGAACTTGGGCATCCACGGGTCATCCATCATCGCCAGGTCATACGTCGCGTCGTTGGCCTGGAACGCATTCACGAGCTTCGTATAGAGGTCCGCATACGGCGCCTCAACGATGTTGATCTTGACGCCGGTCTTTGCGGTGTACATCGGCGCGAGGGCCTTGAGCCCCGTGTCCTCGACGCCCTGCACCGCCGCGATGGTGAGGGTGACGTTGCTGCCCCCCGACGCGGCGTTGTTGCCGGCACTGCACGCGGCCAGCATCACGGCACTCGCCGCGAAGACGGCCAGAGCCTTCATGCGCTGCATCAATCGGATCCTCCTCTGCTTCTAGACACGATCCAGCTGGCACGCCCCAGCCGATCGTCGTCAGCGCGAGATCAGCTCGGACGGCACCTCCTTCTCCCCGCTTGTCTTGATCTCTTCGATCGCGACCTTCCGCCCTTCGACGAGAGAGCGGGACGCCGCCTCGGCGATACGCATGGCTTCCAGCCCGTCGCGTGCGGTGCAGCCGCTCGTCGCATGCCCGTGGGCAACGTCGACGAACGCCGCCAGCTCGGCGCGGTAGGCAGGCTCGAATCGGTCCAGGAAGCTCTCCCATCCGTTTGCCATGGCAATGGGCTCGGGGTCGAGGGGCTGGATCGGCGTGCGCGGACCAAGGCCCATTACCACGGCGTCGCCGGAGCCGACCAGCTCCATCCGGATGTCATAGCCCCGCGGGTTGTGGCGGCCGCCGGCCAGGACTACCAACGTCCCGTCTCGAAGGCCCATGGTCGCCACCACGGTGTCCACGTCGTCGTATCGCGCGAACATCTCGAATCCCAGCGCCGCTCCCTCGACCTGGATCGTGTCGACCTCCACACCGGTCACGAATCGAATCGCGTCGAAGTCGTGGATCGAGGAATCGCGGAAGAAGCCGCCTGACGTCGGGATATAGGCCTCCGGCGGCGGGTTGTGATCGGTCGCGACCATTCGGACCTGGTAGAGGCGGCCGATCTCGCCGCTCGACGCCAGGCGGCGTGCTTCCTGGTAGGCAGGATCGAAGCGTCGCTGGAAGCCGAGCTGGAAGGCGATCCCGGACGCTTCGATCTCGTCGACGAGGCGTGCGGTCTCCTCAAGGTCGAGCGCCAGCGGCTTCTCGCAAAAGATCGGAACGCGGCGCGCGATCCCCCGCCGAATCAGGTCGGCGTGCGCGTTGGTCGCCGCCGCAATCACCAGGGCGTCGGCGGCATCGATGGCCTCGTCGACTGCGGCGGCCGTGGCTCGGATTGTCGCGGCAACCTCGCTGGCTCGCGCCGCATCCGCGTCTGCGAGGATCAGGCTGTCGACCAGCGGATGCGCCGCCAGGACCTGGGCGTGCAGCTGCCCGATGCGCCCCACGCCAACCTGCGCGACGCGCATCAGGGTCCCTCCACCGTGCGCGGCGGCCAGCGCAGGATGGCCTCGAGCACGCGCCGGCCGATGGCGGCAGCCTCGCTCGCCGGCTCCCAGCTCGTGTCCTGCTCGACCATCAGCCATCCGCGATAGTCGGCGCTGGCGAGCGCCGCCAGAACAGATGGCAGGTCCAGCACGCCGCTACCCAACGGCGCGAAGATCCGCGCTCGCAAAGCCGCCTCGAAGCCCCTCAGGCGCCCGCCGCGCAGGTCGTCCAGCGGTCCCGCCGCGACATCCTTGAGGTGGACATGCACGACACGATCGCCCTGGCGCCGAATCATGGCTACCGGGTCGCCACCGCCCAGCGTCGCGTGTCCGACGTCGATGCAGAGGCCCACGCGGCGCGCCGAGGTCATCTCGGCCAGCCGTTCGATCTCTTCTGACGTCTCGATGTATGTCGCGGCGTGGTTGTGAAAGGCAAGGGTGTGCCCGAGCTCGGAGGCCTCTGCGCCGAGCTGGTTGAGCACGGCACCAAGGCTGCGCCAGCCGGCATCGGTCAACGTCGGCGCGCCCATTGCGTGGCCGACGCATTCATCACGCTCCGAGCTAAGCTCCAGGGCCACGACCAGCATGTCGCCACCGGCCGTGTGGAGCTCGTCGAGGGCGGCGCGTCCAACCTCGACCGCCGCGGCCCCTGGTCCGGACTGGTCGCAGGGCAGCGCAACGTAGACCTCCGCCAGCCGCAGGCCGCGCGACGCAAGCTCCGCGGCCAGGGCGCGACCCCTTGGAAAGCCGATCCCAAGCTGGGTTCCGGAGTACCCCAACCGGGCGATCTCGTCGAGCACCGTACTCGCCGGTACGGGCTCTGCCAGGTCGGGCAGGTCCGCGTTGTTCCACAGGATAGGAACGACACCGATGCGTCCGTTGATGGCGGACTTGCTGCGGATCTCGCGCCTTGGCGCGGCTGGTCGGGTCGCAACCTGTCTTGGACGACTCACGAGGTCTGCTCCTCGGCCCGCCCCTGCAACTGTTCGGCGCGCTGTTCGGGGTGGTACTCGGGGATCGGGACGTCCCACCATCCGGTCTTCTCTGGACCCGCCACCGCCAGATCGCGATCGACCGTGATCGCGACCAGTGACGGTCCTCCCGAGGCGAGTGCCCGCTCCACTGCTGGCCGGACAGCGTCGGGCTCTTCCACGTGCTGTGCGCGGAGGCCGAATGCGCGGCCGATCGCCTCATAGTCCGGCGAGTAGATGGACCCGTCGGGACGGCGAAAGTCCGTAGCGGCCGTGCGACCGAAGAACGTCTGCTGGCCGCCCTTGATGCTGATCCATCCCGAGTTGTCGAGGATCACCACGCAGACCGGCGCGTCGAGCATCACCAGTGATGCCAACTCCTGCATGGTCTGGAGAAAGTCTCCGTCGCCGCAGACCGCCAGCACCTGTTGATCTGGCGCGGCGAGCTGAGCCCCGATCGCCGCCGGCAGGCTGAAGCCCATGGTCGAGAAGCCGCCGGAGGTGATGTGCGTCCGCGGCAGGCGCGTCACCCAGCGCTGCTTGACCATCCCCTGCGGAAGACCGGCACCGGTCACCACGATCGCGTTGGGCCGGGTCGCGGCCTGGATCTCGCGAACGGCGCGGGCCATGGTCATGGGCACCGCTTCGCTGGCGGAGAGGACCTCGACCTGCTCGAACCAGGCTCGCTTACGCCGCTGGACGTCCTCGAAGAACGCGGTCTGGCGATAAGCCGATGCGTCATGCGCGGGACCCATCGCCTCGAGCAGGTCCTGAAGTGTCGCTCGCGCATCCCCGAGGAGCGCGATGCTGGCCGGGTAGTTCTTGCCGATCTCGCGCGGATCGACGTCGGCCTGGACGAGCCGTGTGGGTGGGATGGCGAACGTGACCCCCCGGCGATAGGACGACGCCGACCAGTCGGTGAAGCGACATCCCACGGACAGGATCACATCGGCCTCGGCGGCGAGGCCGTTGCCGCAGGTCGACGCCGTGTCGCCGATCGTCTGGGCGGCGAGCTCGTGGGTCTCGTCGATCGCCCCCTTGCCCATCCAGGTCGTGACGACCGGCGCTCCCAGGCGCTCCGCGAGCGCAGTCAATTCCGCGGACGCGTTGGCTGTGATGACGCCGCCGCCCGCGACGATCACGGGCCGGCGCGCCTCGCCCAGCACCGTGGCCGCCCGTTCCACCTCCGCGGCCGCCGGCCTAGGACCTGACCTCGCCTCGCGCTGGCCGGGATCCGGGATGCGCACCTCCGCCGACTCCGCCTGGACGTCCATCGGCAGGTCCAGCAGGACCGGGCCGGGACGTCCCGAACGCATCTGGTTCCAGGCCCGATGCAGGACGAACGGCAGTTCGTCGGCACGCGAGGGCGTCCACCACTCCTTGACGACCGGCTCGAAGATGCGGGCGTTGTCCGCGACGTGGCGACGTTCGACCTCCTGCAGCAGGGCGCGCCCGCGCATGTACGTGTGGGCGGATCCCGTCATCAGCATCACCGCGGTGCTGTCGACGTAGGCGGTCGCCATCCCAATGACGGTGTTCGTCGCGCCTGGACCAATGCTGGTGAACGCCAGCAGCGGCAGGCCGGAGACGCGGTAGAAGCCATCCGCAAGGTGCACGGCCGACTGTTCGTGCATGACCTGGATGGTGCGGATCGCATCGGCGCGGTCGAGGAGGGCATCGGTCAACACCCACGAGCCGTGACCGGGGATGCCCACCGCATACGGAACTCCCTGGCGCACCAGGTACTCGATGACCATCTGCGCGCCGGATAGGCGTCGGGTCGCGCCGTGAGCCTGCACTGACACCGGCGACTCGGGGTCCTGGATGGCCACGTTTGATACCTCAGCGGCGGAATACGGCCGCAGATGGCAAACGTTTACACGGGAGGCGGCGCCGAGGATATCAGGCGCGTGGCCCGAAGGGAATAGGCGGCGGCCTCGACTCGCCCAGCGGGCATCGCGGCGCTACGATTCCAGCCTCGCCACGACCCGGCCGCAGCGCCGCTCACGAGAGGCCAGGGATGCAGACGCAGCAGCAGAGCCCACTGGGCCGAACGATCGCCGAGACGGCAACGGACATCTGGAACGACTCGTGTGCCGTCGACGAGCTCGAGTACGCGATCGCATTCGGCGCAGTCGGCGCCACGGCCAATCCCACGATCGTGGTGGACAACTGGAAGAAGGACGCCGCGCACTGGTCGGACCGGACGCGAACCCTGGCGCTCGAACAACCGGCGTGGACGGAGGTCGATCTAGCGTGGGCGGTCGTCGAGGAGATGAGCGTCCGCGGAGCCAAGCTGCTGCAGCCCGCCTTTGAGGCCCACGAGGGGCGGCAGGGACGGCTGTCAATCCAGACCGATCCCACGCTCTTCCGCTCTACCGATCTGATAGTCGCGCAGGCGCTTCGCTTCGCCGAGCTGGCCCCGAACGTCATTGTCAAGTTCCCCGCCACCGTGGCCGGCATTTCAGGCATGGAAG
>Ga0070707_100004133_pt1 | contig 13605 bp, 13 predicted proteins | sample KBSK5502metaG_FD_65468 | JGI IMG/M metagenome (GOLD analysis project Ga0070707, IMG submission 65468) | Corn, switchgrass and miscanthus rhizosphere microbial communities from Kellogg Biological Station, Michigan, USA - KBS K5-50-2 metaG | ecosystem: Host-associated > Plants > Roots >... | reverse complement strand
GTGAATGGAGCAGAGTTTCCCGCCGCAATGGTGAGCGGCAACGAAATTCCGCTCAGCGCGAATTCGGGGCTGCTGACGCTGGCGGACGATACGGTGACGCTGGCCCCCGTGGCAGTGAGTGTGCCAGTTTTTGCCAAGCTGGTTCCCAACGTGACATTGCCAAAACCAAGACTGGTGGGAGTCAGGGCCAGCTGTCCTGCAGCAATTCCGGTAGCGCTCAAGGGGACGTCAAGGTTCGGATTGGAGGCGTCGGAGGTAATGGACAGGGAACCGCTGACGCTGCCGCCTGCTGCCGGGGTGAAGGTGACGTTGAAGGTAAAGCTTTGACCGGCAGAGAGCGTGACCGGAGGATTGATGCCGGTGAAGCTGAAGCCAGTTCCGCTCGGTGCGATCTGGGAAATGGTGAGAGCGGATCCGCCCGAGTTGGTGAGTGTCTGAGAAAGTGTCTTGCTGCTGCCGGCGGATACGTTCCCAAAACTCAGGCTAGTGGGATTCGCCGCAAGCACCGCTGGTGTTCCCGTAGATGTAACGCCGACGCCGGAAAGGGCGATATCCAAAGTGGGATTGTCCGCATCGCTGACTAACTTCAGACTTCCAGTCAGAGTGCCAGATGTCGGGGGAGCAAAATTCACAGTTAACGTCGCAGTCTGGCCAGGATTCAGCGTCACGGGAACGCTCGGTCCGCTCATAGTAACTCCTGTTCCGGACGGTGTGGCTTGCGAAATGGTTACGCTCATGCCGCCAGAATTGGTAACGGTCTCCGACAAGCTCCGCGTGCTGCCGATTTGCACGTTTCCAAAGTTCAAGCTTGATGAACTCGCAGTCAGATGGCCTGCGGCCGTAGGAGTCACTGCCATTCCGGAGGCTACAAGCGTCGTATTTATGGATTGACTGCTGGAAGATTGTCTCAAGAGAGAAACGATACCGGTTTGGGCTCCGGGCGCCGCTGGACGAAAAGTGACACGAAGAGTGAAGTTTGCTCCCGGATTGAGTGTCACTGGGAACGCCGGTGAACCAATCTCGAATCCGCTTGCGGAAACCGAGGCCTGTGTAACCGTAATCGCGCTGGTTGTCGGATTGCTGACCATGTCGGTCAAAGTTTTGCTGGAACCGACGGCCACAGTGCCGAAGTCGAGCTGAGCTTGGCTGACAACGAGGTTGGTAGCCGGGGGTGTGGCCGTATTTTGGTTTTGTGGGACAGCTTGGCAGCCCACCAAGGCAACGAGCATCATCAATGTCGTTGCCGATGCGACTCCGCGCGTTTGGCAACTCAGCTTTCTCACGGGAGGGCCTTTGATGCCGCGGTACGAGAAGCGGCAACGAATTTGATTTCAGCACATCACTGAACCGACTCGGTTACCGGAAAAGCCAATTACCATTTTGGGACTGGTGACCGTGTCGGGACAGGTAACGAACGATCACGCCCGTACGTGCTTTGGGCATTATGCCCCTGTTCTTTCGGCCAAGGTTCCAGGGTTCGTTCTGGAGTCGAGCCTGCCTTGAGCAATTAAAGGGTGATATTTGGGCAGGCGTCGCTATTCTATGCTCCGGATTGCTGCCTGTGTAAAGCCAAAGCCAGCTGAGGGGTGATCTTGTTTCTTGAGCATTTTAGTTAGTGTCGGACTAATTCTTCGTGGAGTTCCGTCGGAAACATCCGCGCCTGATTGCTTCGAATGCAAATGAATAGGCCCGCCATACTGAGATTTCAAGGTCCGACCACGGTTCCACTCTGTAGCTTTTACAAGAACATGCCTGATCATAGACTGGGCTGTTTCATTTCCAGACTGGCAGGGAGTGAGCTCCAACCCACCCTTGAAATCCTGCTGACGCTGGATGGTGATGGCCAGTGAAGTTGAACTTTCGGGTATACTTGCTCCGCGCGCGACTGCTTTTTTATACGCTCGCCGGACTCTCCGGTCAGGTCCTCCCCCAGGTTCTTATGAGATTTAAGCTTGCGGTATCTCTATTGTTTTTCGCATTGGCTGCGACCGGAGCCGGAAGGACCAATCGAGTCGCCATCGGCACTCTCGCCTACCTCGGCACCGGCCAGTTCGGCAGCGCCTTCCGGGTCGCGCTAGACCCGAGCGCGCTCACCTCGCAGCCGCTCTCGTTTGCCAGCGTGACATTGTTCGTCGACGGCACCAGCCAGACCGCTGGTCCGATCACGACTCCAGTCACTCTTCTCTACATCGGGGGCACCGTCAACAGTCCGCTGGCGTCGTGCGCGAGCGGATGCGTCTCCATTGCGGTGCAGTTGGTCTCGGCAACCGGCGAGCCATTCAGTTTCAACCTGCTCGACGGAGAGGAGTTCACCACTTTCGCCGTCCAGACGGCCGCGCTTCGCCCGTTGCCCGGGCAGAAGCTCATCCAGGCCCAGCAGTCGGTCCCGATTGTGCTCAAGCGGAATGCGTCTGGAAAGTGAAGCTCACCCGTAATAGTGAAAAGAGCAACAGAAGCCTGAGGCGGGGAAGATGTCCTCAGCGCCACAGATTGGTCAGCTGAAATAAAAAGGAAGCCCGTCGAGGCTGTTGCAAGACCGGATCTCAGGCGCTCACTCCGGCGCGATAAATAAAATACAATGGAAAAGATTGAGCCTCGGGACATTCTTAATCGTGAAGCTCATTGGCTCGACGGGTTCTGTGCAAATTGAAGCGCCTTCAGGCACATTTACATGAAGCCCAGGAGCAGCACGCTTTTCGTATTTTACTCGCAGAGCCTCACAGAATCCTTTGATCCTTGGCCAAGGCCATGCTGGTTCGGACCGCTCACAACCTAATGACCTTTGATGATGAGTTGGCCTCTCTCAGTAAATGAAATTTCTCGTAATCGCTTTCGGTCTGCTTTTTATAATTGGAGTCATCATGCATTTGCTATTTAGGAACATTAAACCCACAAAGAGGAAGAGATTTTAAGCGTCTGCGCCTCGAAAACGTTATTTTGAAATGCTGCCCACATGAAACTACTGTGCGTTCTGCGTGCTTACTCTCTCGAAAGAAAATCTGTCAAGTAGCCAAAACTGGGTCGCGTGTTTAGGCAAAGTGCCGAAGCGCAAACTCCATTCTCCGAGCAAAATCCCAGAAAAAAGCAGTGAGGGGTTAATGAAAACCTGAATGTGTGTTGTTGTGACAGGCAGAACACAACGTGATCAGGTTGTCCTCGGAATCGTCCCCTGATCGGCTGCGGAACTCTTTGTGATGAATTTGAAGATTAGTAAAGCTGCCGCAGGCTTGACATCGCCATCCATCCCTTTGCAAGACTTCTCGACAGAGCTGCTCGTAGGATTCGGAAGAAAGCCGCAGACGGGGATGTTTAGATCGGATCGTATTCATGAAGCCCGCTGGGAGATTTGCGACAGGAAGGCATGCTTCTGCTTACCTGGAAGGAACTTGAAGAACCGAGCAATGGAATGCAGCAAAATTTCCGGGCTGCCATTGTCCAGGTTGGCTCCCGCCAGAAAGTCAGCACAAATCATCTCCAAACAGTAGCTGCGGGACCTGTCACTCCCTAGCATGAGAGCGGCTGTATCGATCGCCTGTTCGATGACCGGGATCTGACTCTTGTACAGCTTGAAATAGATAATCTCCCAAGGTTCTGTTTCCTTTCCGGTTAGTTCCTTCTCGACCTCGCGCCTAAATTCATCCTTCGGCATCGCACGGGCCTTGTGCAACCAGGTTGCACAATCAAACTCCTGTCCGTCCCTCCTAGCCAACTTTGCTAACTCCAGCCCCTTCGTCCATCCAACCTCCTTTAATTCCTTTCGTACCTGCGGCGGCAAGTGCTCATGGATGGACATGAGGTAATACGCCTTCCTTCTCGATTCAGGAAACCGTTTCTCCAGAAATTCATCAAACGATTTCAGATTTTCCACGCGCCAGTATTGTCCAGATCGAACCTCACACAGATAGCGTCCTAACTCGACAAACCGTGTATCGCGCTCCCATTCCTTCCGCTGCTCCCACATAAGGATCTCGTCGATCTTGGTGAGCACGAACATAGCTCGTCGGCGATTCAGCTTGGGAAGCATGGGCGAATTCCTAGTACGCAAGCTCGTCAAACAAACCAAGATCTTCAGCTCCTGGGCGCCGCACCAGCCTCGCTTCAGCCAAATCTTGTCGCGCCAGACACAGGCCAAGGTAGGGACAGCTGGTACAGGGGTTCTGGGGGAAGCGGATGCCGCTGTGTGGCAGAAACTCGGCCGATTCGATCCTGTGGATCGAATCCTGGACTAAATGACCGAATTCCTCCCGTTGTTCGTTGCTGATACCGGTTCGAAAGTACTGAATCTCAACCAGCCGCTTGCGCACAAACACTACCTGCGCCACCTCGGCAATCCCGGTAATCCAGGAATAGCAAACCAACTGCGGATCGAGCGCCAGCAGCCCCTGCGGTTCTTCTGGATAGCGGCTGGAAGTGGTTTTCCATTCGAGCAGGCAACGCTGCCCGTCGAGTTCGCCGATTGCATCAATGTAAGCTACAAACTCGTTGTGCCCGCCAATCGGAAGGACGAATTTGACTTGCAGGTTGCGCCTTGGTTGGCGGATGCGGATGCGGTCATCCTGACAGAAACGCTCCAGCAGCTGGATACCTTGCTGCAGCATTCGATCCCCACTGTCCCCCTTCGAGTATTGCAGATCTTGCTGTTTAAACGCTGACCACTCGCGAAACAACACAGCAGAGGAATCTTCACGGCGGAAAAAGGCAGCCAGGGCGCTTTCGAAGGCTCGCCCGAATAGCATGGCAGCGCGAGTATCCTTCTCACGCCAGCCGTCCAAGTAGCGGTGGCGGTAACGCCGCGGGCAAGTCAGGTATTGGCTGATCTGGGTGTAGCTGTAGATCATCACGCCACCTCAGAACCGGAAAGATGATCGGGCGCATCGGGCGAAAGTTCTTGCCAACGTGCCGCCGAGGCAAAGCCGTCCAGGTTGAGGACAGAGATGCCATGCACAATGGCCTGACTCACTTTCAGCACACCTTTCAGTCCGAGCAGAGCCTGATCATCGATTTCGTCTTTGCCCAGCAGCTCGATGTCGTATCCGAAGTCGCGCAGGAACCAGCTCAATTTCCACATGGCTCTGGCCGTGCAATAGAGGCGTCCTGTAATCAAGCATCCGGCCAGATGCCGGGGCTCAAGAACGGCGAAGCGGATTGAGTAATACGGTTTCTGCGCGTGCCAGCGATATTGCACTCGATCGACCCGAACGAGAAATAATCCATCCGGAACTGAGTCGATAGCCGATCGATCTGCGGGACGCAGGCTCTCGAAGTAGCGTCTCATGCGGCACCTTCCTGGGCGGGCAGATAGCTGTTGAGCTGGCAGAGCAGGGAATTGCGGTCTTTCTCGGCCCAGTCGGCCAGATGGGTGACAAAGTTCTCGACCTGCTCTCTCGTCGCTTCGCGCAGAGTCTTCGTGCCACAGAAGTCCGTGGCGTAGGCCTTCACCAGGTTGGCATCAAGTTGATGTTGGCGGATGATTTGGCAGAGCCGGTCGCGCACTTTGGGGCCACCGTAGTTTCCGTTGGAAGGTTGCGGCGGGAGCTTGCGCACTTGAGGTGTAGACTGTTCGGCTACAGCACCGATCTCCTCAAGCGAGCAGACACCAATACCGTAAGCTTTGCGTAGCGCTCGGTTTACCGCTCGAGTTTCTGCAATTCGGAGTTCAGCTCCGTGGACTAGGGGAGAGACATTGGAAGCATCTGCATCGCCGTAACCCACGAAGTGTGTTGACAGGGATTTATGGACTGTGGCTTTAAAAACCCACCGTCCAACAGAAGCCTGGGTAATGTTTTGTTCGATTGTGGTATCTATTCCAGCACAACGCCTTCGGTGTGCTATACGCAGCAGGCCACTGTGAGTCACGTACCACTTCCCCCCAAAGTACAGGAGCTCACTCTCCTGAATATCGATAAATGAAGTGTCGCTGTGAGATCGCGCAGCACTAAGATTTGTTGTTTTGGAAGATCTGAATAGAGTTTTCTTGCGTAGCACAGATTTTGACGCAATAGCTTACGGTCGGGGACGCTTTGCTTGCTCATATCCGCCTCCATGCGCATAGTGTATCACATTGTATCATTTAGTTTCATTTCGAAAATTGTCCAATCCTGATATTTTTGCTGCAGTCATGAGGGAAACCAGAGTTACGCTGCTGGTTCGAGTGCCGGAAAGCCTAAAATCTCGATTGGCGGAGATCGCCAAACGTGAGCGTCGTTCTCTGAGTAAGCAGGTTGAACTGCTCCTGGAACGATGCCTGGAGGTTGGGAGTGAAGAGCGCGTCCCTGCGCCGGTTAAAGGCGGCCGTCAAAAGGGGAACTAGACTCCTCAGACAAGAGTCTCTGCTCGGTATTGCAAGAATTGAGATCTGGAATTAGTCGAAAGCGCAAACCGCAGAAACAGTTGGCATTGAGCCAGTTATGGAGTTTCGGCACAGCTGAGCGGGTCCAACTCCCACCAACTTTCAGGATATTCCGAACTGCAAACCCGAATCCAGTCAACTAAGTCAATCAACAGGACACCACACTCTTGGTCGCTGCTATTTTGCGGCAAATGCGATAAAGTGTTTTTCGGGAGCGGTACTCACACGACTACTCTTCTTGCGGGACGCTGGAAGAGTAAGCCGGGCCGCGACTTCCACCCCAGCGGGATGCTGGGAACCCCTAGTTTAGCGGGATGCTGAGCGAAGGGCCACGATTGGCACGATTTGAGTGCGACGGAGGCCTTTATGCTTTGCGATCTCGGGTTGTCCGCTGAAACACAAACCCAGCTTTACCGCAAATCTTCCCGCAAACCGTCGGTACCTCTCGTTCGTCGTCTTTTTCTAGCAGAATCCTTACCGCATAACCGTGGTCCGGTGCTGATAGCCAGTTCCATCGACTGGTCCAAAGGCAAAGATACTCGACGAACCCCGGCCGAATGGCGTGCTTGGGAAAAAACTACTCTAGGAGGAACTCCTTAGATGTTACTCAAAAAGAACCGGCCGTTCTTCTTTACCGATCAGCAAACGGCGCAGCTTAGAAGCACAAATGGCACGTTACGCCAATTGAATCGTCACGCGCGTCGCGAGTTACAAGGAATTGGGGCGGATCTGACCGACAAGCAATACCGAGACGCGGGCTTATTGCTCGGAAAACTAGCAACCCGAATGATCTCAGTTCTGCGATTTCGCGAGGACGTTCTAAATTTCGGCCGTCAGCAGCAGCCTACAGACGTGAAGGTTGTGTTTTCCGTTGTTTGTAACGATTGCTCTATGCCAGCCCGGAACCGTGAGGACGCTCCGAATTCGGATCAGCCGCCGGAGGCAGATCCGGCACATTTCCCTGAACTCGATAGCCTTGTGGAAATTGCGCACAACGTAGGCGAGCGGGTGTGGTTATGCTTCGAACCAAGAACTCCGCCGGATCCCTTCCTCGTAGGATTAAAACGCTTAACAGACGCACTACTCAAACAGCGAAGGCACTTGGTGGATATCGCTCCGAATCTACCCTCCATAAAAACCCAAGTAATCCACGAGTTTGAGAATTGCTTTGTTTGCCACAAGCCAGTGAAGGACCCGATCCAGAGTGATGATCCCAGTGCATGGATTTACGAAAATGATCTTAAAAACTGAATTAGGAGGAATCATGAAAACAAGATGAGCAAGCAATCGATCTACAGCACCACAGCTCGGAAATCCTGACTCCCGTGGGTTTGAATGGACGTAGCCACGCCGCAAAGGCCGAGAAGGGAACTAGCTCGACAAGAAAAGTGGAAGCGAACCGACGCAACGCCTTGAAGTCCACGGGACCAAAAACAGCAGCCGGGAAAACAACCGTCGCCAGGAATGCTGTGAAAAATGGGTTCTTCTCGAAGTGGCTGCTGATTCAGCACCGAGATGGAAAAGAGAGCAAGGAAGAATACGAGGGTTTCTATGCTGATGCTCGTGAATACTATGCGCCTCTCGGCTGGCTCGAAGAGCTCTGGATGGAAAAGATCGTCGTTGGTTCTTGGCGGCTTCGCCGACTGATACGTTGTGAGAGCGGTCAGATTGCGAGAGCTCTAGCTGGAAATAGCCACAAGCTCCAAAAATTAAAGGCCAGCGATCTAGCAGAACCGGAATCCGCACATCCAGCAACCCGGAGATGGAAGGCTTGACGGATCACCTGTTCCTGCCGGAGAAAGAAGAAACTCGATAAGTTATTGCGGTATGAGGCAATGATCAGCCGACAACTCAACCATGCCATCGCTGAGCTTGAGAGGTGCAGGCATGCAGGAAGGGGGAATCGAACATCACAAGTGCCTAATATTGCAAAACAAAGCCAAGAAGTCCTGTGTTATCAGTAGCCGCACGACTTGGCCCGCGATTTTCATGCATCGCAAATTCTGCGCCCCCGGCGCTTAATGTCGGAAAGTGAGGAAAACTTGCCCGAATTGCCGAGATAAAAAAGGACGGGGATTTCTCCCCGCCCTTAGAGGCCAGAAACAGCAGGTTCTCTATTTCGGGCCGAAGTCGAAGTGATGTACGTGCCGTCGTTCAGAAAAATCAATGTTGAACATCCACGGTTCGCCAGTCCAACGGAAACATTGTGTCTGGGGCGGCGGAGAGTGGATTCTCGTTGGCCGTGCTGTTCAGCATTCTGTTGCTACTGGATCGCGCTTGCGGTAGACGAGAATACTGTGTTGGCGTTCGAACCGATCAAGCGGATCGTACCGACGACAATGACGAGGATCACCGCCAACATAACCGCATACTCGGCGATATCTTGGGCTTCGTCCTCAAACAATACGTTCCAGAAAAGACTAATCATCTTCCACCTCCTGTCAGCGAAGTACGCACGTCGCACAGTACAAACGAGCGTCAGGAGGGGTGGGGGACAGCGAAGAGAATCTGAATGGATCGCGAGCGAAGTCGGCTGGCCTTCACCCCAGTGCACCATGAATTGTGCACCTCCAAAATCAGGTTGTCAAGCAAAGCCTCGTTCTCAAACCCGCGCTAAAGCGCGCTGCGCGCGCCTTTTCGAAGCACTCGCCTATTTCAACATACGGTAAGACGGCAACTCGTCGGCACCGCTGATCGCCACTATTTGCAGAATCTTGCATAATGCGCAGAAAATCTCAGCCTTGACACCGGCAAAATGACGGCTACACTCGAAGCATTTTCAGATTAGACGGAGGGGTATTGCCAAGCAACGGTGGCATGGACTTTTACAGAAATCGCCCTGAACGTTGCGTCTTTGAGAATCATTTGCATCGGCCGCGAGGCCTGAAGGGGATTTTGAAAAAAAGAAAGACAGTCCGATACAAGCTGTGCCTTCCAGTGATCTTCAAGTGGACTGACGAACGCGGAAGGCCAATTCAGGAAGGGGGCTTCACCCGTGACATCAGTACCGTAGGTTTATATATTAGTTGCCCTAAATTGCCGCCGATCCAAACGCCCCTAGCCCTGCAAATCCTCTTGCCACCAAACAAGAAGGTGCTTTCAGAGAGACTGAAGCTCGAGGCCACGGTCGAGATCGTGCGTGTGGGAACCGACGCAGAAGAACAAGGCTTCGCTGCCGTCGGCGAATTGGCTATGCACGGAAGCCAGTACCAGGGACGAAAGCGGCGTGTTAGCCTAAATTTCTCCAATGCGCGCGGCACAGTCTTGCCGAATTGAAACTTCTTCGTACGCGTTGTGTGTGGCCTTCAACGTCAACAACGTCACTTCTGGCGGACAGTTCCAGCGAATGGGGAGCCTTATGGTTCCTATACCGACGTTGGTATAGAGCGCCATCTTTCGAAGGTGCCGAAGTCCCCATGGGTATTTTCGGCCGAGTTCGGGAAGGACCGGGGCACCAATTACAGGCAAGCGGACCTGACCTCCATGAGAGTGACCCGAGAGTTGGAGGTCTATTGGATAATTTGCAGCGACGTCCGCAAAATCCGGTTCGTGGGCGAGCAAGATGGTTGCCTCCGCTGGCGGCACCACCCGTAAAGCGCGGGGAAGATCGACAGCTCTCAATAAGACATCGTCCGTGCCCACGACCCAGAGTCGAGGGCCACTTTGTTCCACAGACCAGGCATCGTTGCGCAGCACCTTAATTCGCTGCGCTTCCAAACACTCCGTCACAACATCGGGTTGCGAGTCCTGGTCGTGATTTCCTAAGATCGCCACTACGCCCCACTTGGCGTGCAGCCCAGCCAGCAGCGCTGAGCACGGCTCAGCTTGTGCTTTGATGTGCAAGGACGATCGTTCGCTTGACTACAAAAGAGGGACTGACAAAGTCGCCGGTCAGGACGATGAGATCCGGCTCCAGTTGGTTGACAAGCAGAACTGCTCTGGCAATCGGTTTTGCTGTGAAAAATGGATGATAGTGGAAGTCGCTGAGATGCGCGATCGTGAAGTCGTTGAAAATGGCCGGAAGACGCTCCAATGTGATTGCGACGTGCTTCACGATGGGACGCCACGGCTCAAAAAAGGTCGCATCGGCAGTCGAAACGAGAGCTGCCCCTGTGCCCGCGATAGCCGCACTGCGAAAGAATTGCCGACGAGAAAGTCGCCTCGGCGGAGAAGACTTTGGGGCCGTGGATTCGGTCACTTCAGGCAGAGCAGGCCGACCTGGGTAAGATTGCAGATCGCTGACTCGCTACTTCCGGTTCCCTGGAACTCCCGTTTTTGTCGCAATGCCGCCCGGGGATAGCATCAGTCTTCGACTCCCCGTGAGACAGCTGCTGATCGTTGCTCGAAAGCGTGATCCTGTTCGGATGCGGTTCGCCGTCGGTGGTAAGGAGGTGGCTATTCTCGCTGGCCGGACGGCTGAGAGCATAGAAGAGAAGCTCGACCCGGCTGGAGACACCCACTTTGTTGAATATGCGAAACATGTAGTTCTTAATCGTGTGTCTACTCAGTTTCAATCGTTGGGCAATTTCCTGATTCGACATTGCCTCCGCCAGGCAGTTCACTACTTCCAGTTCGCGCGCCGAGAGTTGGTTCAGGCCTACCGAATCGAGGGGACGCACTGCGGGCGCGATGGCCAATGCTTCGAGCAGAAATCCAAGCTCCTGACTGCTGGCCCATATTTGCCCACCTTGTACGCAGCTGATGCATTTCCCCAGTACTTTGACCGGTGAGTTTCTCGAGAACACTCCTCGTGCACCGAGCCGGAACGCCTCAACTATGCTGTCGCGCTTTGGGGAATCCAACAGCACCACGGTTTTCACTCTGGGATGTGCATCCCGAAATTCTGCTAAAAAATCCAACCCGCCGGCGGGCTTATCGTCCAAGCTCGAACTGATCAGCAGGACGTCAGGCATGCTCTGGCCAACGAGCGTGCGAACTTCAGAGGAGCTAGTAGCAGAACCGACTACCCTGAAACGGCGGTACCTTCCGAGTGCTTCGGAGAGAAGTTCGCTGTGAATTGCACTGTTGTCGGCTACAAGTACACGAATCAGACGAGTTCCCTGGGCGGCGCGCATCTCTCCTCCAAGTCGCTGAAAGCTCCAGGTCAGCCTTTCAGAAAAAGTCCGTGGGCGCATCGATCGGGCTGCTATTTAATTTCCCAGAACACGAGTCTGGACAGCTCGACAGAGAAGGACCTTAGTACGGGGGAGGAACCTCGGACGAGTGCACAAAAGCGTCTTTCCCTTGGAGCACTTTGTGTACCACCGGCCAAGTCATAAGTCAAGGGCGATACACATTGTGGACCAGCGGTTGCCTACGCAGCCCGCCTCCTATTAGGCTCTGAAGTGCGGTCGCAAGCATGCGTGAGGGACGTATAAGAGTCAATCACGCAAAAGTTGCAATTTGCGGTGCAACTTTAGTTGTAGCTGAACGGCCCTGGGAGCGCTCAAAGGCGGAGTTGAACCCGTCAGAGGTGGAGTTAGGCGGCTGTTCGTCCAAGCTGCGGGGCCGGTACAACTTTGATTGCGCCTTGCCCGCCGGCTACATATAATCCGCATACTAGCCATGGCAGTACCCGCAGTTACGAAGTTCCTCGGTCGCAATCTAACCCTGTGGCCGCTTCGTTCAGTTCCAATCGAGGACGAGCGTATTCTTGCAGCCGCTCGAGCGGTGCTGGCCATCAGCTCGCTTGTCGCGCTTTACTTCGATCCTGCGCAGCCCTCTCGATATGCCACCCTGGCGTACGTTTTGCTCGTTCTGTATTCGGTCTACAGTTGTGGGCTCTCTGTCCTGCTGCGATTTCGCACCGAGGTCTCCGCGCAATTCTCGCTTGGGGTGCATGCCGCCGACGTAGTCTGGCCGGCTGTCATCAGCCTGTTTACTGACGGACCGAATAGCCCGTTTTTTCTCTACTTCATCTTTGCTTTGCTGGCGGCGGCGTTTCGCTGGGGCATGCGCGGAGCTCTGCTCACGGCCGCGATGGCAACCGGGACACTCCTGGTCGAAACAATCGGATTAGACTACGGTCCGCTGGCCGGCGTCATAGGAACACAATTTGACGCGAACGGCTTAATCATGCGTGCGGTCTATTTGGCGATTTTCGGATTCCTCATCGGATACCTGGCGGAGACTATAAAGCAGCGCCGGGCAGAGGCACTGAACATTTCCCGGCTCTGTGCCATGGCACGCGTGGATGCAGGCTTAAAAGGGACTTTGCACGCCGTTCTGCCAGAACTGCTGAAACTATTCCGCGGTCACACATTGCTGTTGCTTACCAGCGAAACGGAGACAAATCGCGGTTATCTCTGGCGGGCTGAGGCGCTCGACAAGATGGGCGAAACCGTCTTCACATCGCGCCAACTGGACAGTGCTGAAGCGCAAGGCTACCTTTTTCCCTTGCCGGCCGATTGGGCGGGAGCGGTTTGGCGCGGGGGCAACAGAATGAGCGCGATTCTGATTGACGCTGGCGGGGCCCGAATCCGGCATGCAAAATGCTATTTGCCCAAAGAATTCCCTGCCCAGCGGCACTTTAACCGGCTGCTCATGAGCACGGTTTCAGTGTCACCGGCTGTGTCGGCCAGATTGTTTGTACTTGACCCGAAAATCGGGTGGAGCTCGGAAACGCAGTTACGCATCTTCCGCAATCTTGTGAATCAAGTGGCGCCCGCGGTTTATAACGTTTACCTATTGCGCCGGCTGCGTTCCCGTGCGACCGCGGTAGAACGGGCGCGAGTGGCGCGCGACCTGCACGACGGTGTAGTTCAGTCTTTGCACGCGATTGGGTTTCGTCTGTATGCTTTGCGCACTCAGGCGGCAATTGATCCCGTCGAACGCGATCGCGAGCTTCTCGACATACAGCAACTGGTGCAAGACGAAGCTGCAAATGTCAGAACCCTGATTCAGCAACTCAAACCTTTGGATTTCGATCCCCGGCATCTGGTCGATTTTCTTGCCGGCATGATTGAGCGCTACCGGTCCGATACGGGTATTGCCGCCAAGTTTGTCTGTGATCTTCGCGATGTGGCCTTTCCTCCACATGTCTGTCGCGAGGTCGCCGGCATCGTGCAGGAAGCTCTGGTCAATGTGGCGAGGCATAGTGGTGCAACCAATGTTCTGGTTCGGCTTGGTGCGCAAGAAGGATATTGGGTTCTCACGGTTGACGATGACGGTCGCGGTTTTGAGTTTTGCGGCAGGTTTTCGCACTCTGAACTGGAGCATGCTCATCAAGGCCCTTTAGTCATTCACGAGCGCGTGCG
>Ga0070707_100004131_pt1 | contig 13615 bp, 11 predicted proteins | sample KBSK5502metaG_FD_65468 | JGI IMG/M metagenome (GOLD analysis project Ga0070707, IMG submission 65468) | Corn, switchgrass and miscanthus rhizosphere microbial communities from Kellogg Biological Station, Michigan, USA - KBS K5-50-2 metaG | ecosystem: Host-associated > Plants > Roots >... | reverse complement strand
GCAGCGCGACCGGCTTCCGGGGACGCGCCGCGGTGCTCGAGATCATGCCGGTCGACAGCAACGTGGCGCGAAAGATCGAAGCAGGCGCACTCCCCGATGAGCTGCTCGCCGCGGCGCGCCCGCTCGGCATGCGAACCCTCTGGGAGAGCGGCCTCGATCGGGTCTGGCAGGGATTGACGTCCCTCGATGAAGTGGTGCGTGTGCTGGGCGAATGGGAACAGGAGGACCAGGACGAGTCGGCCGCGACCGCGACCGCGCTCGCTCAGGATCCGGGCGCCGCGGTTCCCGCCACGGTCCGTGCGGCGGTGGCGGCGGAGCATTCCGGAAAGCCGCGCATACTCATTGCCGACGACGATCCGCAAATGCGCCGGCTGATTCGCTCCATTCTGGAGAGGGACGGATACGAGATCACCGAAGCCGCCGACGGCCTCGACGCGCTCGATCAGATGGAGAGCAAGTCATTCGACTTGATGGTGCTCGACGTGGATATGCCGAGGCTCGATGGCCTCGGCGTGCTCGAAGAGCTCCGCGCGCGGGTGACCACCTCCGGTGTCCCGGTCATCGTGCTGACCGCCCGCACCGACGACACCGAGTCGCGGGTCCTCGATCTGGGTGCGCAGGATTTTCTCACCAAACCGGTTCAGGCCCAATCCCTGCTCTCTCGGGTGAAGGCGGTACTCCGCCGCGCCAAGTTGAACTGAGGGATCGATGGCCCGAATTTTGATCGTCGAGGATAACCCGGACAACATGAAATTGTTCCGGGCCCTGCTGACTCTCAAAGGACATGAAGTCACCGCGCTGCAAAGTGGCGACGGACTGCACGAAGCGCTCGACCAAAACCGGCCGGATCTGGTCCTGATGGACATCCAGCTCCCCGGCAAGGACGGGTTTGCCCTTCTTGCAGAAATCCGCACCTCGCCGCATGCCGCATTGCGGGTTGTCGCCTTGACTGCGCACGCGATGACGGGCGACCGGGACCGGGCCCGTGCGGCCGGCTTCGATGATTACATCACGAAGCCCATCGATATCGCGACATTTCCCGATCAGGTGACCAGGGCGCTGGCGGGCCAGCCGAATGATGCGAGGGAGCCAAGGTGAGTCCGCACAGCACCCCGCCGCCGGTGAGGGACAGCAAGACCGATCTGCTCGATGCCGCCCGGGCGGTGATCAAGGATCGGAACGAGAAGGCCGAGCAGCTTGCCGCATCCCGAATGCATCCCGCGGTCCGGCGGCGGGTGAGCATCCTGACGGTAGTGGGCTTCGCGGGAGCGATTCTGCTGCTGCTCCAGCCGACCTGGCTGGCGGGCCCGGACGCGCCGCCGGTTGAAACGCCGGCGATCGTCGAGGCCTCGCTCCGGCTCTCGATGCTCCGCGAGCGCCAGCGGGTGACAGATTTCGCCCTGAAGCAGGGACGACTTCCGACGTCGCTCGCCGAAGCGGGGAGCACCGCACCGGGGCTCGGTTACGAGGCGCTCCCGGAGCAGACTTTCCGGCTCTTCGCGCAAGCGGGGGACTCCTTGCTGGTCTTGAGCTCGACCGATTCGATGTCCCACTTCCTCGGCAACAGCCTGAAAGAAATCAAGAACCGGGGGCGGCCGTGAGAAAGCGCCGGGGATTCACGCTGATCGAGCTGCTGGTGGTCACCATTCTGCTCGGTGTACTGGCGTCGATGGCGCTGCTCAAGTACCTGGACATGCGGAACCATGCCCTCGCCGCGCAAATGTCCCAGGAGCTTCGAGCGATTCATGTCGCGGTGCTGAATTACCATGCCGACACGGAGACCTGGCCCGCCGAGACCGGCGCGGGCGCCGTGCCGCCCGGCCTGGTCCAGCTCCTGCCCGGGCAGCTCGCCGGGTCGTTCGACCGGGGGCAGTATGTCCTCGACTACGAGAATTTCGGCACCGGCGCGGCGCAGGTGATGATCGGCGTCACGGTGACCTCGACCGATCCGAAGCTCTTCGCGAAATTTGTCCACTACCTGGGGACCCAGTCGCCCTTCTTCGTGTCGGGGAGCTCCCTCACGTATCTGATTTCGGGGCCGGGGGGGGTCTTTTAGCTAGCGAGTAGCGAAGCGCGAAGAGCGAGGCGGAAGAAGCGTTTCCCCTTCGCTCTTCGCTCTTCGCTAGTCCAGTTTGCCGCGCAGCGCCAGCACCTCCGGATCCGCCTCGGGATACTTCGGATTCATCCCTTCCAGCGCCTCGACGATCACTTCCGCCACCAGATAGTCGCGCGCCTTGTTCTTGTCGGCGGGGACGATGTACCAGGGCGCGTCGGGGGTGCTGCAGCGCTCGAGCATCTCCTCGTACGCCGCGGTGTACTCGTCCCAGACGCCGCGCTCCTTGAGATCTCCCAGCTCGAACTTCCAGTTCTTGCTCGGATCATCGAGCCGCTCGTTGAGGCGTTCGAGCTGCTCGGCCCGGGAAATGTGGAGAAAAAACTTCCGGATGACAGTGCCCTCGTCCACCAGCAGCTTTTCGAAGGCGTTGATGTGATCGTAGCGGCGGCGCCAGACCTGTTCCGGAACGAGCTGGTGCACCCGCACCGGCAGCACGTCTTCGTAGTGCGATCGATTGAAGATGCCGATGCTGCCGCGGGGGGGAAGGCTCTGATGGATTCGCCAGAGGTAATCGTGGTCCAGCTCGGTCGTGGTCGGCCGCTTGAAGCTGGTGATGCGGAGGAGCGACGGATTGAGTCGCCCGAACACGCGCGTGATCGTGCCGTCCTTTCCGGCGGCGTCCCTGCCCTGCAGGATCACGAGGAGCGATCGGGTGCCTTCGGCACCGAGTGCGCCCTGGAGATCCTCGAGCCGGTCCCGAAGCGCATCGAACGGGTCGGCGAGCGCTTTCTTGTCGGGCATTCCCGGCGGCGGTGAGGCAAGCGCGTCCGTCAGCGCGGGGCGAACACCTGGCGGGTGCGGCGAGAGCAGGGCCATGAGAGGTCAGAGGTCAGAGGTCAGAGGTCAGAGGTGAGAGGTGAGCGGTGAACGGGAACCGCCGATAGCTCGTCCGATAGCTGATAGCTGATAGCCGATCGCATCAGGCTCAGCCCTCCGCCAGCAGGCGAATCCGCCGCGGCCTCCCCGCAATCGCAAGCCTGTTCGCATAGAGCGCCTTCCGCACCATCGTCTCCATCACCTCGGGATCATCGGTGACGGTGATGATCTCCGGGTCGCCGGGTCCGACCGTCCCCGACTGGACCAGCGTCCCCCGGATGAAATCGATCATGGGCGACCAGTAGGCTGTTCCCATCAGGATCACCGGAAACGACTCGATTTTCCTGGTCTGCACGAGGGTCACCGCTTCGAAGAGCTCATCGAGGGTGCCGAATCCCCCCGGGAGGACCACGAAAGCATAGCTGTATTTGACCAGCATCATTTTCCGGATGAAGAAATACCGGAACGTCACCCAGCGGTCGAGGTATGGATTGGGCCGCTGCTCCACCGGCAGCCGGATGTTGCATCCGATGGAATACCCGCCATTCTCGCGGGCTCCCCGGTTGGCCGCTTCCATGATACCGGGGCCTCCGCCGGTCATGACCGTCGCCCCGATCTTGGCGAGACGGCCGCCGACGTCGCGCGCCATGGCGTAGAAGGGGTGGTCTTCGACGAACCGCGCCGATCCGAACACAGTGACGCAGGGGCCGACGAAGTGGAGCCGGCGAAATCCGCGAATGCATTCCGCGGCAATGCGGAAGACGCGGGTGAGCTCCTGAATCCGCGACGCCGGACCGGCGAGAAACGCACGTTCGTGCTTGTCGCTCGCGGTCAGCGCCCACGGGACATCGGGCGGCGCGACCCTGGGCAGATCGTCGGTCGGTGGGTTGGTCATGGGATCATGCTGGGGGCGGGGATCGAACCCGCAAGGGCCGAAGCCCAAGGGATTTTAAGTCCCTTGCGTTTGCCAGTTTCGCCACCCCAGCGAGAACCGCACCTGAAGATACTCCGGTCAGGGATCGACGCCGAGCGAGGCGAAGTATCCCACCACCCGCTCCCGCGCGCCGGGCCGGGTATACACATCGGGTCGCGGCGACTCGATGACGCCGGCGATGACCGAAGCCACTTCCTCCGCACTCTGCGAATCGGGAAGCTGGCGCGAGTCGGGCCCGCCATGGAGCGCATTGCGGCCGAATTCGGTCCGCACCACTCCCGGCGAGATCAGCGACACATGAATGCCGGGATGGGTCTGCTGGAGCTCGGTGCGAAAGGTGGCGGTCAACCCATTCAGAAAATGCTTGGACGCGGTATAGGCCGAGCGAATCGGGGTGAGCGGGATGCGGCCGAGCATCGACGAGACGTTGATGATGTGCCCGGAACCTCGCTCCTTGAAATGGGGCAGCACCTCCTGCATCCCGAACAGCGCGGTGAGCACATTGACCCGCATCATCTCGTCCACGTCCTGCTCGCTCAACTCCGACGGCAGCCGGGTGATCCCCCGCCCCACATTGTTGACCCAGACGTCGATGTGGCCATAACGGGCAAGCGTCTCCTCGACGACCCTCCGCACTTCCTCCCGGCGCGTGACATCCGCCACGATCGCGAGCGCGCCCGGCCCGCACTTCATCGCGACCGCCTGGAGTGCCTCCGCGCCCCGTGCCACGACCGCGACCTTCGCACCCTGCCTCGCGAGGAGCTCGGCGGTCGCGGCGCCGATTCCGCTGCTGGCTCCGGTGATGACGACGGTCTTGTCCATGGGAGAAATGTACGGGTGCTGGGCACCGGGTGCTGGGTACTGGGTGCTGGGTACTGGTGACTGCCAGGCCCGCGCACTGGCATTGGCGCCGCCGACCCGCGAGTTTCCTGCTCCGATGATCGCCCGCCGCCTCGCTCCCGCCCTCGGCCTGTTTCTCCTCGCAGCGGCAAGCCCGCTGGCGGCGCAGCTGACCCCGATCACCGTGCCACGCGGACTCCTCCGGCTCGATTTCGGCGGACGGTTCGACAGCTGGGACCGCCGCTTCTTCAACGGCACCAGACAGGATGCCGCGTCCGATTTCAACCGCGACCCGCTCGACGGCGGATTCCTGACCGATCTGGCCGTCGACGAGGCCGAGCTCCGGCGCATCACGGGAGTACAGGCGATCTCCCTTTCGCTCGGCAAATCGGCGTCCTCGATGCTCGTCAACGTCGGGACGGGGAGTATCGGCGCCGCGTACGGACTCGGACGACGGATCACACTCTTCGGCACCGTCCCGATCGTCCGGGTCCGGGTGCAAAACAGATTCGACCTCGACACCACCTCCGCCACCGCCGGTTTCAATCCCGCCCATCCGCTCTTCGGCGACGCCACACTCGCCGGCCAGACCGCGGTGTTTCTCGGGCAGCTCGACGCCGCGCTCGCAACCCTCACCAGCAAGCTCGCCGCCGGCGACTACGACGCGAGCCCCGCGCAGAAGGCTCTCGCGGTTCAGACGCTGGCGCAGGGGACCGCGCTGCAGAGCGATCTCGAATCCCTGCTGCTCACGGCGACCTTCCTTCCCCTGGCCGGCACCAGCGGAGCGGGAGCGATCACCACGCCGATCGAGACCCTCCGAACGACCATCACCAGTCTGAGCGTTCCCGGGTTCACCGCGGCGCCCGCTTTCCCATCGCTCAAGGTCGATGGGACCGCCTTCGAGGATTATCTCACCCGAACGGCGGGGCCGATCGCCGGAAGAGCGCTCGCGCCGCCGATCCTGCAATACATCGGCGACATCGAGGTCGGCGCGGCGTTCGCATGGCTCGAGCACCGGCCCGCGCGCGGACTCGCGATCCGATCGGTGATTCAGGGGACGGTACGGCTCCGAACAGGAAGGCTCGACCTTCCCGACAGCTTCTTCGACCTGTCCACCGGCGATCGGCAGCCCGACCTGCAGGGCGATCTGGTGACCGATCTCATGGGAGGGGGATTCGGCGCGCGACTGACCGGCCGGTACGTCTACCAGCTGTCGGGGCGCCTGACCCGGCGCATCAGTCCGCCCGACCAGCCGATTGCGCCGGCGGCGAGCGCCGCCGCACTGGAGCGCGACCCCGGAGAGATCCTCGAGCTCGGCATCGAGCCATACCTCCGGCTCGGCCCGACATTGGCGCTGGTCGCGGGCATCCGCCGGTGGAGCAAGGGCGCCGATCACTACAGCTACGTAAGAAACCAGACCCCGATCGAAGGGCTCGATCCGGAAGTGCTCGCGATCGATTCGAAGGACAACGGGACGGTACTCTCCGCCGGCTTGAGTTTTTCGCACGACGGGAAGCGCAGGAACGGCACCACCGGATTCCCGATGGACGCATCGCTCCGGTGGGAGCGGGTGATCGGATCGTCGCTCGGCCGGGTTCCGATCAAGCATTCAATAGCGGTGCAGCTGCGGCTGTACCGGAAGCTGTTCTAGTGGTCAGGGGTCAGGGGTCAGGGGTCAGGGGTCAGGGGTCAGGGGTCAGGGGTCAGCGCCCCTGATCACTGACCCCTGACCACTGATCACTCGTCTCTCATCGCCACCAACGGATCCACCCGCATCGCCCGCCGGGCCGGAAGCCAGGAAGCGAGAATCGTCATCCCGCCCAGGATGATCGGCACCGCGACGAAGGTGGGTGGATCGATCGCGCTGACGCCGAAGAGGAGCGAGCCGAGCAGTTTGCCGACCGCGAGCGCCGCAAGCAACCCGAGTCCGGTGCCGATGAGCGCCAGCTTTCCTCCCTGCCCCAGCACCAGACGGCGAATTCCTGAAGGCGCCGCGCCAAGTGCCAGACGAACCCCGATTTCGCGCTGGCGCTGCGCCACCGCGTAGGCCATCACCCCATACACCCCGAGCACGGCGAGAAGCAGCGCGGCCGTGGCGAAGATCCCGATGAGAAGCGCGTACAGCCTCGGCAACGACAGCGCGCTGCCGACCAGTTGCTCGATCCGGTCGGAGCCGGCCACCGGCACCAGCGGATCGACTTCCTTGAGCGCCTGGCGGAACGCCGCCAGCGCCGATTCGACGTCCCTGGCGGGCTCCAGCACGAAGGTCGGCCCGCGTGAGGGCGTCTGCGCAAACGGCGCGAACAACTCGACCTTGTAGGGCTGATTGGGGCCATCGTGGCGCGCCGAAGCGACGACACCGACGATGGTGATGCGCGGCGCCGTCGAATCCTCGCCCTGCGCAAGGATCCGGCCGACGGGATCCTTCCCCGGCCAGAACCGGCGCGCCGCCTCCTCGTTGATGATGCCGACCTCAACCGAGCCAAGGCGGTCTTCCGGAGTGAAATTGCGTCCCGACACCAATCGCATCTGCATCTGCGCGAAATATCCCGGGGTCACCGCACGATACCAGATCGCTTCGGGCTGATCCGTCCGCCTCGGCTCTCCAACCGGAATCGCGGTGACGTCCTGGTCGCCGGCAGAAAGGGGCGGCAGGTCGGTGATTTCGACCGAACGAATGGCTGGGTTGCCCCGGAGCCTGCCGAGCAGCTCCTCGACCGTGAGGAGCGCCCGCGCCCCGTCCGGGTATCTCGCTCGCGGCAGGCCGATGCCGACAAAGGTCACGCCACTCGTGCGGTATCCGAGATCGACGCGCTGCATCAGAAGGAAGCTTCGGAGCAGAAGCCCGGCGCCGACCAGCAGCACCACCGCGAACGCCAGCTCGGCTACCACCAATCCGCTGCGAAGCCGTCCGCCGGCGCCTCCCATATCGCGGCCGCCACTCTTGAGCGCGCCCATCAGCTCCGGCCGCACCACCTGCAGCGCCGGCAACAAACCGAACAGCGCGCCGGACAGCAGCGTGAGGGCCACCGTGAATCCGATCACGGTGCCGTCGACATGGATACCCTGGATGTTGCGCACGTTCCCCGGCACGAGTGTCGAGAGCAGGTTGCTCCCCGCGATGCCGAGCAGAAGGCCGAGCCCACCGCCGATCGCGGCGAGCGTGCTGCTCTCCGTCATGAGCTGCCGGACGAGCCGCCCTCGTCCCGCGCCCAGTGCCGCGCGCACGCCGAGCTCGCGCGCCCTGCCGGCCCCGCGAACCAGCAGGAGATTCGCGAGGTTGGCGCAGGCGATGAGCAGCACGAATCCGACGGCGGCGCCGAGCGCCAGCAGCGGATCGCGCGTCGGTCCGGTGATTTGCGTGTGGAGCGGGACCAGCCAAACCCCGACCTTTTCATTGGTGCCGGGAAACTCGCGGGCGAGACGCGCCGCGATTCCGCCGAGGTCGATGCGTGCCTGCTCGATGGTGACCCCGGGCTTCATGCGGCCGATGACCCGGAGGACGTAGCAGCCGCGGCCGCAGCCGCTGGTCGCGGGACGTCGGAGCGCGCGGTAAAGCTCGGGCCTGACTCCGAGCGGCGGATTGAATGCCGCCGGAAGCACGCCGACCACGGTCCACGGCTCGCCGTTCAGGTTGAGCTGCTTGCCGAGAATGCCGGGGTCGGCGCCGAAACGGCGGCGCCAGACTGCGTCGCTCAGCACGATGACCGGCTCGGCGCCGGCGTCGTCGTCGGCCATGCTGAGCAGGCGACCGAGCGCGGGCGCCGTACCGAGCACGTTGAAGTAGTTGCCGCTCACCGAGACGCCGCCCAGCGCCTCCGGCTCCCCCGAACCGGTGAGATCGGGTCCCCATCCCTGATAGGCCGCCATCCCGGAGAACGTCCGGTTCCCGTCGCGCCAGTCGATGAAGTCGGGGGGCGTGAGCCACTCGGGCTCGGCTCGGCCCCTCGCACGATGGTCGCTCCAGACCTGAATCAGCTCGTTCGAGTTCGGATACGGGAGCGGGCGCAAAAGAACCGACCGAAGCACGCTGAAGAGCGCGCTGTTGGCCCCGATCCCGAGCGCCAGGGTCAGGACAGCGGTGGCGGTGAATCCCGGGGCTCGCCGCAGGCCTCTCAGTGCGACCCGCAGATCCTGCAGCAGCTCCTGCATCCACTCCCTCCGGCCCCGGCTGCGAAGTGTGGTGCCACGCAGCGACCGTACCTCCGCCTCGATGGCGCTTCGGTCCCCGAAGGCGGCGAGGGCGGCTTGCCGCGCCTCCTCGGGCGTCATGCCCTGTGCTTCGAATTCCCGCGCCCGCATTTCGAGATGAAGCTCGATCTCCCGCCGGACATCTTCGGAAGCGCCGTCCCGGCCGGGACTCAGATGAAAGGCTTTTTTCATCGCATCCTCACGAGGGGCGCGCGGCGGTGAGTGCCGCCGTCATCAGCCGGGCATAGCGGCGCCATCGTACCAGCTCGGTCGATAACTGCTTCCGGCCGGTCCGGGTCAGTTTGTAAAACTTCGCTTCGCGATTGGTGTCGGTGAGGCCCCACTCCTCCTCGAGATAGCCTTGCCGTTCCAGGCGGTGCAGCGCCGGGTAGAGCGCCCCTTCCTGGACCGACAGCGCTTCCCTGGTGGACTGCCGGATCCACCGCCCGATGCCGTAGCCATGCAGCGGGCCCCAGCTGGTGGCCTTCAAGATCAGGAGGTCGAGGGAGCCGGTGTAGAGGTCGGATCCTGCCATTCTGGGAGTCCCGTGTTGAGATGCTGGATGCTGGGTACTGGGTTGCTGGCAGTTGCCAGCATCCAGTATCTAGCATCAAGTACCTAGTTCAACAAGGGGTAGTGCAGGAAGGGGTCTGGCGGAGTCTCACTGCCTATAGTTCCCAGCATCCAGCAACCAGCAACCAGCATCCGGCTACCGCGCCGCCGTCCCCAGCATCGCCAGCGCGTGCCGGCGGGCGGTCTCGCCATCGGGGTCGCCCAGCATGCGCGCCAGCTCGGCCACCCGATCCTCGCCGTGGATCCACTCGACATCGCTGGTCGCCACGCCCCCGCGGGACTTCTTCGAGACGACCAGATGGCGGTCGGCCCGGGCGGCGATCTGGGGCAGATGGGTGATGACCAAGACCTGGTGCCGCTCCGCGACGTCCGCGAGGGCCGCACTGACCTGGCCTCCGACTTCGCCGCCGATGCCCTGATCGACTTCGTCGAACACCAGCGACGGCACCGCGTCGTGCCGGGCCAGCACGACCTTGAGCGCGAGCATGAGACGGGACAGCTCCCCGCCGGACGCGACCCGGGTGAGCGGCCGCTCCTCCATTCCGGCATTGAGCTGCACCAGGAACTGGATCGATTCCCCACCGAAGGCCGTGGGTGCAGGCAGCGCGGTGAGGGCGACGCTGAGCCGTCCGCCGGTGAGCCCGAGCTTGGGAAGCAGGCGGTTGACCGCCCGGGCGAGCCGCTCCGCGGCCGCGATCCTCCGCGCCGTGAGGGTACTGGCCGCGGCGGTCACCGCCTCGGCGAGCGCGGCGCGGCGTCCCGCGAGAGTGCGGAGATCGAGGTCGGCGGTATCCAGCAGATCGAGCTCCGCTGCCGCCGAGCTCCGCGTCGCCAGCACCGTCGCCAGCGACTCGCCGTATTTCTGCTTGAGCCGATAGAGGAGATCGCGGCGAGCCTCCACCTCCGCCAGGCGCCCGGGGTCGTTCTCCAGGCTACCGGCGTAGTCCCGGGCGGTACGGGCGAGCTCACTCAGGTTGGCGTACGCTCCATCGAGCAGCTCTCGCCACGCGCTCACGGTCGGATCGGTCCGCTCGAGCTGCCCCAGCGCGCGCTCGGCCTGACCCACCGCCTCGAGTGCGGAGCCTCGCTCGCCGTCCAGCGCCTCCGCGATGCGAAGGGCGGCGGAGATGAGCTGCTCGCCGTGGCTCAGTCGCCGGGCCTCGAGGTCCAGCGATTCCTCCTCGCCCGTGGAGATCCGCGCCGCGTCGATCTCGGTGACGACGTGGCGGAGATAATCGGCCCGGCGGCGAACCTCCTCCCGCTTGACGGTCAGCGCCGATTCCTGTTCCCGGATGGCGTTGAGCGCGGCCACCGTCTCGGCCACGACGCGTCGCTCGCCTGCCGATTCGCCGAACGCATCGAGCAGATCGCGCTGGGTGTCCGGACGCAGCAGCGACTGCGCATCGTGCTGGCCATGCAGATCCACCAGCACCGAGCCCAGCTCGGCCAGAATGCCCGCGGTCGTGGGACTGCCGTTGACCCAGGCGCGCGAGCGCCCTTCGGCGGCGATCTCGCGCCGGACCACGAGACGGCCCTCGTCGAGATCGAGTCCCATCGCCTCGATGCGCGCACGAAGTCCCGCGGGCACGTCCTCGATGACGCCCTCGATCACCGCGCGGGCCTTGCCGGGCCGGATGGCTCCGCTGTCGGCCCGCCCGCCCATGAGGAGGCCGAGCGCGTCCACCAGCATCGACTTCCCCGCCCCGGTCTCTCCGGTCAGCACATTGAGTCCGGGTCCGAGCGGGAGGGTGACGTCCGCGATCGTGGCGAGATCGCGTACCCGAAGCTCGGCGATCATGGGGGTGTTTCGCGGTCGGAGAGGTCGCCCCAGCGCAGGCTCGCTCGCATGCGGGCGAAATAGTCCGATTGAAAGCGTACCAGGAGCACCGGTGATCGTCCGCTTTCGAGCTCGACCCGGTCGTCGGCGCCCAGCATCATCGCCTGCTGGCCGTCCACCGACACCAGAAGATCCTCCGCCCAGGGCCGGATCCCGCCGATCGAGATATGCGCATCGCCGGGCACGACCACCGGGCGCACCGCCAGGGTATGCGCGGCGATCGGCGTGATCACCAGCGCGTTGACGCCTGGGACGACGATCGGTCCACCGGCGGAGAGCGAGTAGGCTGTGGAGCCGGTCGGCGTCGCGATGATGAGGCCGTCGGCGCTGTAGTTGCCGACTTCCTGGCCGTTGACCCGGACGTTGAGCCGGATCAACCGGGCCACGCCTCCCTTGTGGATGGTCACGTCGTTGAGTGCGACGGGGAGCTCACTCGGCTCGCCTCGCGCGGGGACGATCGAGGCCTGCAGCGTGCCCCGCTCCTCGGTGACATAGTCCCCCGACGCGAGGCGCTCGAGCGCATTCTCGATCTCGTCCTTGCCGGCGGCGGTGAGAAAGCCGACTCGCCCGAGATTGAGGCCGAGCACGGGGACCGCCGCGCCCTTCAGCAGCCGGGCGCCGCGAAGCAAACTGCCGTCGCCACCGAGGGTGATCAGCGCATCGAGGGGTGCGGAACCGATGGGAGGAAGGTGCCGGGGCCAGTACGGCTCGAGGGGCGGCTCGGAGTAGAGTGTCATGCCGAGACCATCCGCACGCGCGGCCATCCCGGGGAGGATGGCCGCGAGCCCTGCATAGCGGGGATTGCCGACGACGCCGACCTTCATCGGGCTTCGAAACTCTCCTCGTGATGGAGCGCCGTGATGCGCGCGGCGATCCCCGCGCCGGTGAGCCCGTATCGCTCCAGCTGTTCGGTGCGGGGCGCCTGGTCGATCAACCGGTCGGGCACTCCGAGCGAGAGGACCCGGACCTCCGGGTGAGTCGTCTGCAGCTCGCGCGCGAGCATCGCGCCGAAGCCGTTGACGACGGTGCCCTCCTCGATCGTGACGACCACCTTCGTGCCCAGCACCAGCGATTCGAGCATGCTCTCGTCGTACGGCTTCATGAAGCGGCAGTTGATCACGGCCGCATCGATCCCCTCCGCCGCCAGGCGGCCCGCGGCATCGAGTGCAGGCTGCACCATGGTGCCGACCGCGAGGAGTGCCACGTCCTTCCCGGGCCGCAACAATTCCCAGGTGCCATAGGGCACCGCCGGAATCGTCGCGGCGGGGGACGGCTCGGCGGGAGCCTTGTCGCGCGGGTAGCGAGTCGAGAACGGACCGTCGTGATCGAGCGCGGTCCTGAGCAGGCCGAGCAGCTCATCGCCGTCCTTGGGTGCCGTCACCGTCATCCCGGGCACCGCCAGCATGTAGGCGATGTCGTACAGGCCCATATGGGTCTGGCCGTCCTCGCCCACCAGCCCCGCCCGGTCCATGCAGAAGACGACCGGCAGATGCTGGACCGCGATGTCGTGGATGATGTTGTCGTAGGCGCGCTGGAGGAACGTGCTGTAGATCGCGCAGACGGGACGGACGCCCTGCGTCGCCAGCCCGCCGGCGAAGGTGACCGCGTGACCCTCGGCAATGCCCACGTCGAAGAACCGCTCGGGCCACGCCTTCTGGAAAATGCCGGTGCCGGTGCCGGACGGCATCGCGGCGGTGATCACCACGAAATCGGGGATCTCGTGCGCGAGCGCGGTCAGTCCATCGCCGACCACCTGGGTCCAGGTCGGCGGACCGCTCGACTTCTTCCGCGCTTCACCGGTCACCGGATCGTAGGCCGCGAGTCCGTGCCACTTTTCCTTGTTGGACTCGGCGAGGGCGAATCCCTTTCCTTTTTCGGTGAGGACGTGGATCACCCGGGGTCCGGTGAGTCCGCGCACGAACTGGAGGGTCTCGCAGAGCTTCTGGACGTCGTGGCCGTCGATCGGCCCGAAATACCGGAAGCCCAGCTCCTCGAAAAACATCCCCTCGGAAAAGAGGTTCTTGGCGCTCTCCTCGACGTTCCTGGCGAATTCGACCACGCCCTCGCCGAAGAGATGGCCGGCCTTGATGGTGAGCGCCTTGACCGTCTCGCGCATCCGGTTGGTGAACGGACTGGCGACGATCCGCCCCAGCGTCTTGCTGATCGCGCCGACGTTGGGAGAAATGGACATCCCGTTGTCGTTCACGATGAGGATGATGTCCCGGTCGGAGTGGCCGGCGTTGTTCATTCCCTCGTAGGAGAGCCCGCAGGTCAGCGCCCCGTCGCCCACCACGGCGACGACCTTGTG
>Ga0070707_100004129_pt1 | contig 13618 bp, 11 predicted proteins | sample KBSK5502metaG_FD_65468 | JGI IMG/M metagenome (GOLD analysis project Ga0070707, IMG submission 65468) | Corn, switchgrass and miscanthus rhizosphere microbial communities from Kellogg Biological Station, Michigan, USA - KBS K5-50-2 metaG | ecosystem: Host-associated > Plants > Roots >... | reverse complement strand
CCTCGGCCGGCGCGATCCTCGCGACCCGCCGCTAGCCACGCGACTCCGCCTTCGGCAGGCGTATCAGCCTGCCAAATTGGCCAGAATTGCGTGCGGGGCACGACACCTCGCCCAACGGTCCTGGGGTGCAACTCCAGCCACCTTGACGGCCGCATGCCGGGGGCAACGGTCCGCGGGTGCAAATACGGCGTAGTGGATCGACCGACGTGAGGCAAAGCCGGCGGCGCCCTCGCGGGCGCCGCCGGCCTGGATCCCCGCTGAACGGATCGGTCAGACGGCCGGGTCTCCGTTGCCACGGCAGCTGACGCGGGAGTTCCAGTCGTCGAAGATCCCCAGCGGGTTCGGCGACCAGAGCCAGACGTGCCGCTCGAAGAAGGGCGGGAGGCCATAGCGGTTGCCGGCGCCGACCGCCAGCATGTTCGTCCCGAGCACCGTCGGGGTCCCAGGCCCGAAGGCCGTGTGCCAAGCGTCCTGGAACGTGACGTACTCCGCGGCGACGAGCTTGAGCGAGCCGTCCGGGCGAGGCTCGTAGACGAGCGCCTCGGGCTTCAGCGGATCGATCCCCGGATCGCCGACGAGAGCGCCGTTGACGTAATGCTGGCCCATCGCCCCGACGCCTTCCTTGTCCGTGCAGATGTAGAAGGGGCCATAGCCATCGGCGACCGCCTTGTTGACGTCGTGGTACTTGGCGGTCGCGTTGCGGACGTCGTCGAGGCTCGCCTGGCCGCCCTTGACCGGGAATGCCACGACGGAGATCACCGGGACGAAGAGCAGGGTGAGGGCAACAAGAATCGCTCCGCGCAGGCGGAACGACAGCGTGCGCTTGGGCTTCATCGTGTCCTCCTTCAGACCTCGATCGGGAGTTCGTAGACTTCGGGCGTCGGGTGGCCGGCCCGCGCGTGGATCTTCATGACCGCTTCGCGCGACGGGCCGGTCGCGAGGCAGAAGACCTTCCCCGACTCGGGGTCGAGCCAGGCGCGCTCGAAATGGACGCCCTCGTCCTTCTCGATCGCGAGATCGCGCTCGTGGGCTTCCTTCAGCTGTTCCTTGGTCACCCCGACGAACCCGGAATGAACGTCCATGAATGTCGCCATCGCGATCCTCCTGGCTCCGCGACCGCGTCTGGCGGCCGTCGAATGCCTCGACGATGGCTGTCCGCGACCGAGGGGTCATCGGTCGATCACCCGATGAGGGCAGCGATCAACGCCCTACGGCTCCGGCCGGGGTGCACGACGGATTTCTCTCGGGAGCGAACGACCGGCGGCTTTGGGCGATCGCTCCGGCCCCCGCAGGCGCCCCGGCCCGCCGCCCGCCGCGCGCGTATCCGTCGCGGTGACGTCCCGTCGCGCGTGCGCGCCGCGATGGTCGCCCGGCGGTCGATTCTTGTTCGGCGCGGAGAGAACGCTGCGTTCTTCGCGAGGCACGACCGCACCCTGCGGTCGCCGGTCAGCGGAGCAATGCCTCCAGGCGTGCCCGGGCGGCGGCGATCGCCTCGGCGACTCGCGACCGTGCGGTCCCGCCCGTGACGTCGGCCGCCGCCAGAGATCCCTCGATCGTCGCCGTCGAGAGCAGCGTCGAGCCGGTGCCGGGCTCGGCCGCGAGACGGCGTGCGGCCACATCGTCCGACGCAGCCAGGAGCTCCTCCAACGCCCCCGGCGGCATCGAGGACAGCTCCACGACGCCGGCCCGCTCGGCCCGGCCGACCAGCTCGCCGACCACGTGGTGGGCCGACCGGAACGGGACGCCGCGGCGGACTAGCGCGTCGGCGAGGGTCGTCGCGGTCGTGTAGCCCTCGGCGGCGGCGGCGGCCATTGCGTCGCGATCGACGGTCAGCGTCGCGACCAGGCCGGCAATCGCGCCGAGCGAGCCTTCGTATGCCGCGACCGCGCCGAACAGCGGCGGCTTGTCCTCCTGGAGGTCGCGTTGGTAACCGAGTGGCAGGCCCTTGAGGATCCCGAGCATGGCGGTCAAGGCAGCGATCGTCCGCGCGGATCGACCCCGGACGAGCTCAGCAGGATCGGGGTTGCGCTTGTTCGGCAGCATCGAGCTGCCCGTCGAGTAGGAGTCCGCGACGCGGACGAAGCCAAACCGCGGGTTGGACCACCAGACGATCTCCTCGGCCAGGCGGCTGAGGTGGACCATCCCGAGCGCGACCGCCGCCAGCGTCTCGACGACGAAATCGCGATCGCCGACCGCGTCGAGCGAGTTCGCCGTCACCCCGTCGAAGCCCAGCTCCGCCGCGGTCGCCTCGCGGTCCAGCGGGTAACCTGCCCCGGCGAGCGCTCCCGACCCGAGCGGGCTGACGTTGAGTCGCCGGCGGGCGTCGGCGAGCCGCCCCCGATCGCGCTCGGCCATCTCGACGTAGGCGAGGAGGTGATGGCCGAGCAGGACCGGTTGGGCCGGCTGGGTGTGGGTCGACCCCGGCAGCACCGCATCGCCCTCACGTTCGGCGAGACCGACGAGGGCATCCTCGAACGCCAGCAGGCCGCCGTCGAGCCGGTCGATCGCCCGACGCGTCCAGAGCCGCAGGTCGGTGGCCACCTGGTCATTCCGCGACCGACCCGTGTGCAGCTTCCCGGCGACCGGACCGAGCCGCTCGGTCAGCATCGCCTCGAGGTTGAGGTGGACGTCCTCGAGCGTCGGATCCCAGCGGATCTCCCCGTTGTCGACGTCCCGGCGCAGGTCCTGCAAGCCACGGACGAGTGTCTCGACCTCCGCGTCGGTCAGGATCCCAGCGCGGCCGAGGCCGCGGACGTGGGCGATCGAGCCGTCGAGGTCGTCTGCGGCGAGCGCGGCGTCGACGTCGATGGAGCGCCCGAAGGCTGCTGCGGCCTCGTCGGCAGCCTCATCGGCTGCAAACCGCCCGCCCCAGAGACGCATCCGAGCCTCCCACGTGTCAACGGCTGTCGCGACTGGACGCAGTCAAGGGCAATCATGCCGCGATCCGACAGCATTCAACCGGATGATCCAACCGTACCGGTGCCGCCGACCTGCAACGACGGCACCGGTCCCCGTGTTCAGTCGGATACCGGACCTTTCGCTCCCGCGGTTGGAACACTAGAGTAGGCCAACCAATTCGCGACCAGGGGACCTAAACGTGACCCGCAGCTCCCGAGTCGACTGGCTGATCTTCCTCGCCCTCGGCTTCTTCTGGGGCAGCAGCTACCTGTTCATCCGGATCGGCGTCCAGCACGGCCTCCAGCCGTTCACGCTGATCATGTTCCGGCTGCTGATCGGCTTCGCCCTCCTTGCCTCGGTCGTCGCCGTCGCCCGCGAGCCGCTGCCGCGAAATCCCCGGACCTACGGCCACCTGTTCGTGATGGGGGCGGTCAACATCGCCGTGCCGTTCAGCCTGATCACGTTCGCCGAGACGACGGTCGACTCATCGCTCGCGTCGGTGATCAACAGCGCGGTGCCGTTGTTCGTGATCGTCATCGCCGCGATCTTCCTCAAGGGCGAGACGATCACCGTCAACCGGCTGGCGGGGCTGGCCGTCGGGTTCGTCGGCGTGGCGATCCTCGTCGGGTTCGACGTCGGCAAGCTCACGTCGGGCGGCGCGATCGGCGAGCTGGCGCTGATCGGGGCGACGATCTCGTATGCGATCGGTGCGGTCTATGCCCGGCGGAACATCCACGGCCTCCGGCCGATGATCCCGGCGCTGTTCCAGGTGTTCTTCGGCCTGCTGATCACCGGCGCGCTCGCGTTCGTCGTCGAGCGACCGCTGGCGGTCGACTGGGTCCCCGAGTCGCTCCTCGCGGTGGTCTGGCTGGGACTGCTGGGCTCCGGGCTCGCCTACCTGTGCTTCTTCCGGATCCTTCAGCATTGGGGCGCGACGCGGACGTCGCTCGTCGCCTACCTCCTGCCGGTCTACGGAATCGCCCTGGGCGCGGCGGTCCTCCACGAGCCGATCGGGGTCAGCATGCTCGTCGGGACCGGCCTGGTCATCGGCGGGATCGCGCTCGTGAACGCCCCGTTCGGGACGCGAGCGCTGTTCGCCCGTAGCGTGAGCCCGGCAGAGGTCCCGCCACCGGTGCCGACCCGCGACGCCGCGCAGCCGGGGACCGGCCGACCCTAGGAGGCACCCAGTCAGCCGCCGTCGTCCAGCTCTGCCACGATCGTGACGGGGCTGCCGTCGGCCCCATCAATGAACAGCGGCCAGGCGTGGACGCGGATCGCGGCGGCAGCTTCTGGGACGAGACGGACGTCCTCGTAGATCAGGACGAAGCGGCCGTCTGACCGTCCGACCCCGGTCAGGACGTGATGGGTCTCGATCGACAGGTCCATGGTCCATGGCGCGCCGATCGAGATCGCGTCCGTGGCGATCGCGCGCAGCGCCCGGTTCTCGTCGATCAGCCATCCCGCCGCATCGGGATGGAGGACGGGCCCTTCATTCGCGAATCGATCGGGGTCCGTGGCCCGGAGGCCCGACCATCCCGTTCGCAGCATCACCAGGTCGGCCGCCTCGATCGCACCGGCATGAGCCTCCAGATCGGACCGACCGATGATCGTTCGCTGGCCGGCTGCCACGTCGATCAAGACCGGCGCCTCGAAGATGAAGGCTTCGATCGGGAGCTGCCACGCAGCGGGCCCGTCCGCGTTGAAGTGCCACGGCGTGTCGACGTGCGTCCCGGAATGCGAAATAGAGCCGGAGGATCGTCGTGTTGTCGGGGTCACCGCGGGCCATGGAGTCGGCGAGCTCGATGTCGGCCGCCGGCGGATTCGTCGGCCAGACGGGAGCGTCGGCGCGAAGCGGGTACGAGAGGACGACGTGGCGCTTCATCCGCGGGCGATTCGGAGGCGGCCGGCCGCCTCCTCGGGCGTCAGGTCTCGTTGCGTTTCGGCCAGCAGCTCGTAACCGACCATGAACTTCCGGACCGTCGCCTCGAGGAGAGGCGGGAAGAAGTGGGCGTGCAGCTGCCAGTGGCTCTCGTCTCCGCCGCGGAACGGCGCCTGGTGCCATCCCATCGAATACGGGAATGACAGGTCGAACAACCGGTCGTAGGCCCGAAGGACGGAAATGAGGACTTCGGCGAGCGCGTCGCGACGGCGATCGTCGAGGTCCGGCAGGCGAAGCGCGGCGGCGCGCGGCAGGAGGAGGACCTCGTACGGCCAGGAGGCCCAGAACGGAACGACCGCCAGCCAGTCGTCGTTCTCGTCGACGACCCGCGGGCCGCCGCTTTCCTGGGCGACGTAGTCGAGGAGCATCGACGAGCCGTGCTGGGCAAGGTAGGCCCGCTGACTCCGGTCCTCACGGACCGCGTCGTTCGGGAGCGCAGCACCGGCCCAGATCTGCCCGTGCGGATGAGGGTTCGAGGCGCCCATCATCTCGCCGCGGTTCTCGAAGACCTGCACCCACTGGAAACGCTCGCCGAGCTCGGCCGTCTGCGCGGCCCACAAGTCGACCACGCGACGGATGTCGGGTGCCGCCATCGCCGCAAGCGTCAGGTCGTGCCGCCGGGCGAAGCAGATGACGCGGCACGTCCCGGGCTCCACCTCGGCCCGGAGCAGGCCGTCCTCCAGGGCGAATGGGTCCGAGTCAGGTCGCAGAGCGGCGAAGTCGTTCGTGAAGACGAACGTCGCTTCGTAGTCGGGGTTGACCTCACCGCCCGCCCGCCGGTTCCCAGGACAGAGGTAGCAGGTCGGGTCATAGGCGAGCGGTTCGCCGTCGGCGTGCCGCTCGCGGCGGCCCAGCCAGGGACGCCGGGTGCGCTCGGCCGAGACGAGCACCCACTCGTCGCGGAGCGGGTTGTAGCGCCGATGCGGCTCGCGAGCCAGGCGATCCAGAGGGTCATGTCCCGGGCGCTCGGGCACGGGGCGTAGGGATCGATCGCGACGCGGCTCGGCAGCCGGTGCGATCCCGGAGACCGGCTCCCGCGGCTGGCTTGTCGTCGTCAATGCTCCGACGCGGCGCCGACCGCTCGAAGCGTGTCGCGGCGCCCCGGCGCGATCAGCAGCTCGCGAACGGCGTCGCCCGCGATCGCCCGCGCCTCGGCGGACAGCCCCGCATCGGTCACGAGCGTGTCAGCCTCGTCGAGCCGGGCGATGGAGCTGATCCCGATGACGCCCCACTTGCTGGAGTCGGCGACAACCACGAGGCGGCGGCCCGCGGCGACCAGGGCCCGGTCCGTGTCCGCCTCGAGGACGTTCGGTGTCGTGAACCCGGACCGGACGTCCATCCCGTGGACGCCCATGAAGACCTGGTCGAGATGGATCGTTCGCAGCGTGGCCACTGCGAACGGACCGACAAGCGCGTCCGATGGGGTTCGGACGCCGCCCGTCAAGATGATGGTCTGGTCGCTCCGGCCCGCGCGGTGGAGGACGTCGGCGACCGGCACCGAGTTCGTGACGATGGTCAGGCCGGGCGTGTCGACCAGGCGGCGGGCAAGGGCGTAGGTCGTTGTGCCCGCCGAGATGCCGATCGCGGTGCCGGGGAGCACGAGGGCGACGGCGGCATCGGCAATTGTCTCCTTCTCCAGTTCCTGGAGGCCGGACTTCGCCGCGAAGCCGGGTTCGAACAGTGCGCTGCCGGCGAGGGCCGTCGCGCCGCCGTGGACCTTCTCGATCAAGCCACGGTTGTGGAGAAGCTCGAGATCGCGGCGAACGGTCATGTCCGAGACGCCCAGGTCGCGGGCAAGGTCCACGACCCGGACGCCGCCGTCCTCACGGACGCGGCTCAAGATCACGCTCTGGCGCTGACGCGCCAGCATGTCAGGCATTCGCGGGTCCGGATTGACGGTGGAGGAGCGTGGCGATCACCCGGATGCTCCCTCGGTTCCGTTGTCTGATCCCAAAGATTGCGTCAGTTCTGGGCACAAGTCAACGAGATCGAACATCAATTCTCGCACGAGTCTTGACATCGGGAGACTGGGCGTCCGACAATCCGTGCGATCCTGTCGCTGTTTGTTCGTACGCGCACAAGCGTTCCCGCGAGGGGAACCAGCCAAGGAGGAGACCCGTGGCGAACCGCGACGCGCCGAGCTCACCGACCCTTCCATCCCCCGTGAATCCGGTGATGACCCGCCGCCGGGTGCTGGCGGGCATCGCCGGCGTCGCCGGCTTGGCCGCGACCCCCTCCCTCCTCGCCGCCTGTGGTCCGGGCGCGTCTACGACGCCCAGTGCGCCGGCGAGTGGAGCCGCGCCATCGGCCGCGGGAGCCGCCGGCTCGCCCGGAGCGTCCCTCGGCGCCGTTGGCACGCTCACCGTCGGCAGCAACCACTCCGATCCGGGCGAGAAGACCGGCATGGAGAAGATCAACGCCGCGTTCACCGCGGCGACCGGGATCACCGTGAAGATGAACACGGTCGACCACGGCACGTTCCAGGACACGCTCCAGAACTACCTGGGCGGCATCCCGGACACCGCCTACACGTGGTTCTCCGGGTTCCGGATGAAGTTCTTCGCCGACCAGCAGCTCAACGTCGCGGTCGACGACGTCTGGTCGAAGGTCAAGGGCAACTACACCGAGGGCTTCGCCAACTCTGTCGTCGGCAACGATGGCAAGGTCTACGGCGTCCCGGTCGACTACTACCCATGGGCGGTCTTCTACCGGAAGAGCGTCTTCTCCGACAAGGGCTACACGATCCCCGCGACGTGGGCTGACCTGAAGACCCTCTGCACGAAGATGCAGACCGACGGCCTGACGCCGATCGCCTTCGGCGACAAGGACGGCTGGCCGGCCATGGGCACGTTCGACATCCTGAACCTCCGGCTCAACGGCTACGACTTCCATGTCAACCTGATGGCCGGCAAGGAGAAGTGGACCGACCCGAAGGTCACCACGGTCTTCCAGAAGTGGGCGGAGATCGTCCCGTTCCACGCCAAGGATTACGCCGGCCTCACCTGGCAGAACGCCGCCGACACGCTCGTCCAGAAGAAGTCCGGGATGTACCTCCTCGGGCTGTTCGTCTCGTCCCAGTTCGCGGCGACAAACAACCAGGCCGACCTCGACGACCTCGACTTCTTCCCGTTCCCGGCGCTCGGCACGCAATACGACGCCGAGGGCGCCCTCGACGCGCCAATCGACACGTGGGAGATCGCGGCGAAGTCGCCGAACCTCTCGACCGAGACCGACACGGCCAAGGCCTATCTCGAGTTCTGGGCGAAGGGCTCGACCCAGGTGATCATGTTCCAGAACCAGCCGGGTCTGATCCCGACGGCCAAGGACGCCGACACGAGCTCCTACACGCCGCTCCAGAAGAAGGCGGTCGAGATCGTCAGCAAGGCGACTCGGATCACCCAGTTCCTCGATCGCGACACGCGCTCCGACTTCGCCGGGGCGAACGGGATGCAGAGCTTCCTCCAGAAGTTCCTCGCCAACCCCACCCAGGACCTCGCCGCCTACCAGAAGACGATCCAGGACTTCTGGGACTCGCTCCCGCCGCTTTCCTAACCCCGCGTTCGAACCGACTCGTCGGTATCTCATCCTGATGCTCGGGCCGACGTCCGAAGGCGACATTCCCGCCCCGCTGGAGGTTGAAGCCAGCGGGGCGGCGGTCGTCTCGCGCAAGAGCCGCTCGAAGAGCCGCTACTCGATCCTGACCCGCCGCGACAAGACGGTGATGGCCCTGATGGTCGGGATCCCGACCTTCCTGTGCGTCGCCCTGATCTGGCTGCCGACGATCGCCTCGATTGGGCTCTCATTCACGAACTGGCGCGGAGTCACGCCGCTCACCGATCAAAACATCGTCGGATTGAAGAACTACGTGACGCTTTTCACGACCTATCCGTTCTTCTGGCCGGCCGTCATCCACAACATCCTGTGGCTCGTCGTGTTCGTTTTCATCGCGACGCCGATCGGGATCTTCATCGCGGTCCTCCTCGATCGCGAGATGCGCGGCACGCGGCTCTACCAGAGCGTGTTCTTCGTCCCGGTCGTCCTGTCCCTCGCGATCGTCGGCTTCATCTGGGAGCAGATCTACACGTCGCAGGGGTTCCTCAACTCGGTCCTCGGCCACACCTCGTCGAGCACGGCGATCGACTTTCTGGGGAATGCGAACCTCAACATCTGGGCGGTGCTCGTAGCGGCGTCATGGCGCCACGTCGGCTACGTGATGGTTCTCTACCTGGCCGGGCTCAAGAGCGTCGACCCGACGCTCCGAGAGGCGGCGTCGATCGACGGCGCCAACGCTCGCCAGATCTTCTTCCGGGTCGTCTTCCCCGTGATGCGTCCGATCAACATCGTGGTCATCGTCATCACGGTCATCGAGTCGCTTCGGGCATTCGACATCGCCTACATCATCAATCGCGGCAAGAACGGCCTCGAGCTGCTGTCGATCCTGATCACGAACAACAGCATCAGCGAGGCGAACCTGCTCGGGTTCGGGTCGGCCATCGCGGTCGTCTTGCTGCTCGTCTCGCTCGTCCCGATCGTCACGTTCCTCGTCCGGACGATGGGCCGGGAAACGGCATGAGCGAGATCGCGTCGCCGGCTGTCCAGGTGTCGGTCGGGCCCGCCGGACGCGTCCGCTGGCAGCGGGTCGTGCTCCATCTCGTCCTGATCTCGTTGGCCTTCGTCTGGCTCTTCCCGATCCTTTGGACGGCGTTCACGGCCCTCCGCCCGTACGGCGACGTCATCGCGGACGGGGCGGTCGCCTGGCCTGCGCACGTCAGCTTCGACAACTTCGTGACCGCGTGGACGGTCGCGAGCCTGCCCAAGTACTTCTTCAACACGCTGATCGTCGCGATCCCGGCCGTGCTCGTCACGCTGTGGGTCTCGTCGATGCTCGGCTACGTGTTTGCCCGGTTCTCGTTCCGGCTCAACCTCTTCCTCCTGATGATGTTCACCGCGGGCAACCTCCTGCCACCGCAGGTCATCATCGTCCCGCTGTACCGCATTTACCTCGCCCTCCCCTTGCCCAGGTTGCTGAGCGACAACGGGCTGGTCTACGACAGCTATTTCGGAATCATCCTGATCCACGTCGTCTTCCAGACCGGCTTCTGCACGTTCGTGCTGAGCAACTACATGAAGACGATCTCGCGCGAGCTGACCGAGGCGGCCCTCGTGGATGGCGCGTCGCTCTGGACGACGTACCGCAGGGTGATCCTGCCCTTGACCCGACCCGCACTCGCAGCGTTGGCCACCCTGGAGTTCACGTTCATCTACAACGATTTCTTCTGGGCCCTCATCCTGATGAAGACGGGCGACAAGCGGCCGATCACGTCCGCTCTGAACAACTTCCAGGGTTCCTTCTTCACCGACCAGAATGTCCTCGCCGCCATGTCGTTCATGGTCGCCTTGCCGACGATCCTCGTGTACATCGTCCTGTCCAAGCAGTTCGTGAGGGGCCTGACGCTCGGATCGACGAAGGGCTAGGCGTCCCGATGTCGACCGTCGCCGCTCGGAGCAGCCCATCCCTGCTGCGTCCGTGGCTCGCGCCCGAGCTCACGAGCGTCAACCGGCTCCCGATGCATGCGCTCCACCACGACGACGCCGCCCGCCGCGTGGAGCTGGACGGGACGTGGCGGTTCCAGCTCCTCCGATCGCCCGACGCGGACCCCGGTCCGGATTGGGCCGACGCGACGGTCCCCGGCGTGTGGACGATGCAAGGCTTCGATGACCGGCCCCACTATACGAACGTTCAGATGCCGTTTCCGGGATTCCCGCCCGCGATCCCGGATGACAACCCGACCGGGGTCTACGAGCGGGAGGTCTCGATCCCGGAGGCGTGGGCGGGGCGGCGGATCGTCCTCCATGTCGGTGCGGCGGAGAGCGTCCTGATCGTCTCGGTCGATGGGCACGAGGTCGGTGTGAGCAAAGACTCCCACCTCGCCGCCGAGTTCGACGTCACGGAAGTTGCTCCACCCGGCACCCACCTCCTGACCCTCCGAGTCGTGAAGTGGTCCGACGCGACCTACGTCGAGGACCAGGACCAGTGGTGGCACGGCGGGATCACCCGGTCGGTCTTCCTCTACGCGACGGAGCCGACATATCTGGCCGACGTCGGGGCGATCGGCGGGCTGGCCGACGACCTGACGACCGGCACGCTCGATCTCCGTATCGACGTCGGGGCGAAGGGCGGCGACCCGGGGCCTGGCTGGACCGTCGAGGTGGAGATCGCTGATCAGACCCACCAATACGAGGTGCCGTCGGCGGCCCCGCCGAAAGGGGGCCGGCGGTTCGCCCAGGCCGAGGCCGACCTGCTGGCCCGCACGGCCGCGCACGCGCCACGCACGACCGAGGAGATGGACGCTGGCTGGCCGGCGCTCCACCGCTGGTTCGACCCGCCGCCCGTCGGACGGATCGAGGATCGGTTGACCGTCCCGACGGCCGCTGCGTGGTCCGCCGAGCTGCCGCGCCTCGAGACGCTGACGGTCGTCCTCCGCGATCCAAGCGGTGCCGCCGTCGAGGAAGCCCGGATCCGCATCGGCTTTCGCCGGGTGGAAGTCGTCGGGCGCGACCTCCTGATCAACGGCCGGCGGGTCCTCATCCGCGGTGTCAACCGCCACGATTTCGACCAGCACACGGGGCGGGTGATCAGCCGCGAGGCGATGCGGGCGGACCTCGCCACGATGAAGCAGTTCGGCTTCAACGCCGTCCGGACCTCGCACTACCCGAACGATCCGGCACTCCTCGACCTGACCGACGAACTGGGGCTGTACGTCATCGACGAGGCCGACATCGAATCCCACGCATTCTGGGGAACGTTGTGCGACGACCCGCGCTACCTCAACCAGTGGGTGACTCGCGTCTCCCGGATGGTCGAGCGGGACAAGAACCACCCGTCGATCATCGCCTGGTCGATGGGCAACGAGTCCGGCTACGGCCGAAACCACGACGCCGCGGCGGCCTATGCCCGTCGTGCGGACCCGTCGCGACCGCTCCACTACGAGGGCTCCATTAAGTTCGACTGGGCCGCGGAGCAGGGCGCCACTGACATCGCCTGTCCGATGTATCCGACCGTCGAGGCGATCGTCGCCCACACCCGATCGGGGAGCCAGCGGTATCCGCTGATCATGTGCGAGTACTCGCACGCGATGGGCAACAGCAACGGCACGCTCGCGGATTACTGGGACGCGATCGAGACGACCCCGGGTCTCCAGGGCGGGTTCATCTGGGAGTTCTGGGATCACGGCCTGGTCCAGACGCTTCCGAACGGGACGCAGCGCTGGGCATACGGCGGCGATTTCGGCGACACGCCGAACGACGGCAACTTCGTGCTCGACGGGCTGGTCTGGCCCGATCGCCGGCCGAAGCCGGCGATGTCCGAGCATCGCCAGATCGCGGCTCCGGTCCGGATCTCCGCGTCAGCCGACGACATCGCGGCGGGGCGGATCGTCATCGAGAATCGCCAGGACTGGCGCGACCTCGACTGGCTGGCCGCGCATTGGTGGCTGACTGCGGACGGCGACCCATTCGCCGAGGGCGACCTGGCGCTGCCCTCGATCGCGCCGGGTGAGCGCGGAGTGGTCGCGATCCCGGACTGGGTCGCGCCGCCAGGCGACGGGCGCGAGGTCCTTCTGACGGTCGTGTTCACGACAGCCGTCGACCAGCCCTGGGCACCGCGCGGCCACGAGGTCGGCTGGGGTCAGGTCGTCGTTGGCGCGGCCGCCGGCGAACTGGGGGAGCTCGCGGCATCCACTGATCAAGCGCCGATCGACGACCAGGGCCGGATCGTCCATCCATGGCTTGCGGCACCACCGGAGCTGTCCCTGTGGCGGGCGCCAACCGACAACGACCGGATCGGCGGGATGGCGGCTCGCTGGGAGAGGTGGGGGCTGGACCGGCTCGAGCGCCGGGTCATCTCGATCGAGCGCCGTGGGACCGACGCGACCGTCGTCGCCGAATGCCGGACCGGCGGCGGGCAGGTCGTCCGGCACGAACGGACCGTCCACGGGACGGCCGGCGGCTTCGTCGTCGACGAGCGGGTCGTCATCCCGGACGTGCTCGCGGACCTCCCACGCGTCGGCGTGTCTCTCGAGACGATCGCCGGATTCGAAGAAGCGACGTGGCACGGACGCGGACCGCACGAGGCGTACCCGGATCGGAAGCGCGGCGCCCGGATCGGGCGCTGGCGGTCGACGGTCGGGGAGCTCGCCACGCCGTACGTCCGCCCGCAGGAGAACGGCGGTCGCGCCGACGTCCGCTGGATCGAGCTTCGCGACGATTCCGGTCGATCGATCCGGATCGCCTTCGACCGGCCACTCCAGGTGTCGGCGACCCACTTCCGGGCGGCCGACCTGGCGACAGCCACGCACGACGTCGACCTCCGGGCGCGGCCTGAGACGATCGTCCACGTGGACGGCGCCCACCGCGGGCTCGGGACGGCGAGCTGCGGGCCCGACACGCTGCCGCAGTACCTGGTCGGGCCGGGGACGTACGAGTGGCGGTGGTCGCTGACGACGACGGACCCTGCGTGACGCTCGTCGAATGGCGCGAGGCCGACCGCCAGTTCCACCTGTCGAACGGTCGCTTGAGCCTCATTCTGGCGATCCACGAGAACGGCGTCCTGGGTCCATTGCACGTCGGCCCAGCGCTTGCGACCGGACGGTCGTACCGGCACCTCCTGACGCGCCCGTTCGACGGGTTCTCGAACCGTCTCGGCGAACCGGTCGCCCTCGAATGTCCCACCCCCGGCAGCGGTGACTACCGGGTCCCCGGCCTCGTCGTCGAGCAGCCCGA
>Ga0070707_100004128_pt1 | contig 13621 bp, 9 predicted proteins | sample KBSK5502metaG_FD_65468 | JGI IMG/M metagenome (GOLD analysis project Ga0070707, IMG submission 65468) | Corn, switchgrass and miscanthus rhizosphere microbial communities from Kellogg Biological Station, Michigan, USA - KBS K5-50-2 metaG | ecosystem: Host-associated > Plants > Roots >... | reverse complement strand
CAAGGTTTACAAGAACACGAAATAGTTTGCCGGGGTCTGGATATCCTTCGTCGAGGCCTCGATATCTTTTGCGGAAGCCCAGGATAAAGATTCCCGGTACCGGCAAAGTTCTCCCAGCGTTCGGATTCTTTTGCCGGACGCCGGGAATCCTTCGCGCGACATCGGCTTTCTTTTACAGCTACCCGCAAGACTTACGAAGTACGTTTGCCGTATCTCGCCTGGGCTGAAGTTGGATCGAGAGTGTGCCTGAATCCGAGGACGTGACCGAGCTCATGTACAGCCGCGGTTGACAAATCTGTACTCGCGCTGCCATTTACAATCCACCGTTCAGCGAGATCAAAGTGAACATCTCCGGCAAGAATTCCTAAATCCGGCTTTTTTGCGGTTGAATCGGCGGGCCGGGTTGGTGCTTTCTCAGCCAGCCCGTCCCACCGACCCGGTCCGGAGTGTCTGCGGTTCAGACCAGGAACAGCTTCCTACTTGAAGAACACGCCGTTGCGCTCGCGGCCGATCACGGCATTTACAAGCCGCGCGGGATTGGGCGCTTCGGAGGTGAATCGGAAGCCGGAAGACGGATCGAACGCCGACCATTGGATCGTTGAGCCGGTCTGCAGGAAATCCCCTTCGAAGTTCAGCGCTTCGTTGCGAATGTGGGCCGTGTCGACAATGCCGCTCCATTCCACATCGAAGGCGATCTCCGCGATTTGCGGGAAGCCGGCCGGAAAAACCCGCGTGAGGGAGCTTTTCAGATCGTGATCATCGAATGTGGATGTCGTGAGCCGGAAGGAAGCTTGTCCGGCTCCAAGGTGCACATCCACGCTGTCGGGAGGAACAAGTATCGTCCAAAACACACCATTCTTGTCGATGTGTGGATTGTAGTCGTGAATTTGATTGGTTCCAACGGGACCATTGAAGAGATCCAGTCAGATGAACCCGAACGATGCGTTGTAGTGCTTTCCGTCCACTGCCACGTATTCACCGACCATAAAGCCCATGTCGGCTTGGAAGTTCAGTGTTGGAAAGCCGGTACCCGAACCGATGCCCCGAATGCGGTTGAGGCCTACGAACCCGTTGAAATCGGTGATTTGCGATGGCTCCGAAATATCAGCGAGCGGCGTGGTGGACGGCGCGATCGGAAAGTGATGGATGGGCACGCCGAATGGTGAAACGCCTCCGGGGATCGGCCTCGGAGAGGCATCCACGTGCGGATTGCCATCTTGCGCACTGAGGATGGTCGATAGGCCGGCTCCCATTGCCAAACCGGCCGCGCTGCCGAAGAACTGTCGCCGGGAGACGCCGCCGGCGCCAGAAAACGTGTGTTCGCGATGAGGACATCGCAGAGCACGAAAATTCATGTCTCCTCCTTTTGCTGGTGAAAACACGCATTTCCACTGCTGCCTGGAGTCCGTTCTGCCAGGGACTGAGCGGAAGGATATGGGTCGTGTGACTTTGAGCGAAGCGTACTCTATCCCCCGCATGAATGGCGGGTCAAGCAAAAACCGACCACGCCGCTCCCGTGCATGGTCCTCTTGCGATTATTTCAGACCACGGTATATCGGGTGCTAAGACGCGGACTCCTTCCGGCAAGAGTCGAGCCGCTTCACCGATAATCTGAAGATGGCCGCACGAACCAGTTTTGAAGAAGTTCATCTGCTTCGAATGCCTCGCGGCCGCGCTTGTCGTCGAGATCTGACTTTATCGCTCGAACGAGGCGAAGAATAATTCTCCTTAGCCGCACTTCTCCTCGAGCGCCGTAACATTGGCTATCCCAGGCGACTCTCAAAGAGCGAAGGGATTCGAGAGGCGTAAACCATCGGCGTGATCAATACGGGACCGCAAATGCGTTGACGGATGGAGATTAAGAATCGCATCGCGTGAATGGTAGTATTGAACGCCATGAAACGTCTCACACTTCTGATTGCCTCGGTAATGTTGCTCGGCCCGGCGCTTTACTCCACTGCACAGCAATCGGCCGGGAGATTCGTTCCTGTTACCGACGAGATGTTGCAGAACCCCGATCCGGCCGACTGGCTGATGTGGCGACGTACGCTGAACAGTTGGGGCTATAGTCCGCTCGATCAGATCAATAAAACGAACGTGCGCAACCTGAAAATGGTTTGGACTCGCGGCATGGGACCGGGTGTTCAGGAAGCAACGCCGCTTGTCTACCGCGGCGCGATGTATCTGCCGAATCCGAGCGACCTCGTACAGGCGCTGAATGGCGCGACGGGCGATCTGATTTGGGAATACAAGCGGCAGTGGGCTGAAGATGTCACAAAAATTCTGCCGGTGCCGAGCATCAACCGGAATCTCGCGATGTATGGCAACACCATTATTGATACGAGCGCTGACGATCAGGTGTATGCACTCGATGCGTCTAACGGCAAACTCCTGTGGGAAAACCGTATCCTCGACATGAAAGAAAGTCCGGCGCAGGAAACCTCGGGGCCGATCATTGCGAAAGGCAAGATTTTCTCAGGGCGAGGTTGCGAGCCGAAGAAGAGCGCGCTGGCGTGCGTTATCGTTGCGCACGACGCGAAAACCGGAAAGGAATTGTGGCGTACGCGAACGATCCCGCTGCCGGGAGAGCCCGGCGATGAAACCTGGGGCGGCCTTCCTTATGAAAAGCGATCGCACGTCGGCACGTGGATGGTTCCGAGCTACGATCCCGAGCTGAACATGCTCTATGTGGGAACGTCGGTCACGTCCCCTGCGCCAAAGTTCATGCTCGCGGGAAACCAGTTCACCTATCTGTATCACAATTCAACGCTGGCGCTGAACGCCGACACGGGCAAGATCGTGTGGTACTACCAACACGTGGTCGATCATTGGGACTTCGATCATCCGTTCGAGCGATTGCTTGTCGACACAGCAGTCGCGCCAAGCTCTGCCGACGTGAGCTGGATCAATCCGAAAATCCGGCCCGGAGAGCGGCGCAAGGTTGTCACTGGTGTTCCCGGAAAAACCGGAATCGTCTACACGCTCGATCGGCAGACCGGTGAATTTCTGTGGGCGAAGCCGACAGTCACGCAGAACGTAGTCGCAAACATCGATGGCGCCACCGGCCGCGTAACGAACAATCCTGAAGTGCTGTTTTCCAAGGTCGGAGATAAGCGGTTCGTTTGTCCGACGGTGAATGGCGGAAAGAATTTTCAGGCGGGGGCATATAGCCCGTTGACCAACACGATGTACTACGCGCTTCAGAACGCCTGCTCCAACGTCACTGCGATCCAGGACTCACCAACATCCTTCTATGCGATTCAAAACGATAATCAAATCGCTCCGGGAACGAACAACGTCGGTACGGTCCAGGCCATTTCTGTCGAAACCGGCAAGACCGTTTGGAAATACGAACAGCGGGCGGGCTACATGTCGCTGGTCGCCACGGGCGGCGGACTGATCTTCGGCGGAGATACGAATGGCCACTTCCGCGCGTTCGATCAGAACACCGGAACCGTCCTGTGGGATATCAATCTGGGATCGCCGGTGACCGGCTATCCGATCACGTATGCTGTTGCGGGTAAGCAGTATGTCGCGGTCAGCACCGGTAATTCGCTCGTGAGCACGGGACTCAATCGGCTTGCCCCCGAACTGCATCCCAGCAATGCGAGCAACGTTTTTGTATTCGCTCTTCCATAAGGTTTCGCCGGGGTTAACGAATGAACGCGATCATCGTGGTTCTGGCCCTTGCCTGTGCGGACATGACGGGCTTGCAAATGCCCGCCGGCGTCGCCATTTCCAAAGCGGAAAAAATTTCTGACAACCTTCCGCCGCGCTGCCGTGTCGATGGTGTTATCGATCCAAGAAACGGCTCCGGCGGGAAAACCTATGGCATCAGCTTCGCCCTCGCGCTTCCCGACAATTGGAACGGCCGCTTTCTGTTCCAGGGCGGTGGTGGATTGAATGGCAGTGTGCAGAATCCAGTCGGGGCGCAGGCGGCAGGCGATGCGTCTGCACTCGCGCGTGGCTTCGCCGTTGTCACGACAGACACGGGCCACAAAGGAACCGGCGCCTTCGACGGCAGCTTCATGGCCGATCAACAGGCAGCGCTCGATTTTTATTACGTTGCCATTGGCCGCGTGGCGCCGCTGGCGAAGGATTTGATTGCTCGTTACTACGGACGGCCTGCTGATCATTCTTATTACGTCGGCTGTTCGACGGGCGGACGCGAAGGCATGATCATGTCGCAGCGCTATCCCGCCTACTTCGAGGGCATCGTTTCCGGTGATCCGGCCATTCGCACCGGCCATTCCAATCTTGGCCTGGCGTTTTTCGCAGCAACAATGAATGGCATCACTCCAAAACTTACCGACGCCGACAAGAAGCTCGTTGTCGACGCCATTGTGAAAGCTTGCGACGAGAAAGATGGATTGAAGGACGGCATGATTTTCAACACGAAGGCATGCGACTTCAATCCTGCAATGCTGACGTGTGGTGGATCAAAAAACGAAAGCTGTCTGACCGCCGGCCAAGCTTCAGGAATCCAGAAGGCGTTCGGCGGGCCGAAGGATTCGCGAGGAAACCAGATTTATCCTGCATTTCCATTTGATGCCGGGATCATCGATCCGGCGAATATTCCAGGCATCCTGCTGAGCGGCGGACGCAGCCCGGTGAACGCACCGTCTACCAGTGCCGACATCGACGCTGAGAAAGCAGCGTGGAATGTCACCGCGAATGCAACAGCAAGATCGGGCGACGCCACCTGGACGAACTTGTCGACGTTCTCCGGGCATGGCGGCAAATTGATCTTCTACCACGGTATGAGCGATCCGTGGTTTTCGCCGCTCGACACAGTCGGTTACTACGAGAACATGAGCCGCGAGAATGGCGGCGTCGAGAATGTGAAGAATTGGAGTCGCCTTTTTCTCGTTCCTGGAATGGGCCACTGTGCCGGCGGTACCGCCACGACAGACAGCTTCGATATGCTGAGCGCAATCGTCAATTGGGTGGAAAGTGGAAAAGCCCCCGATTCGGTCGTTGCAAGGAGCCGTACAGGGCCGACGCGCACGCGTCCGTTGTGCGCCTATCCTGCGCATGCGCAGTACACGGGTAACGGTGATCCGCAGGACGCCAAAAGTTTCATCTGCCGCGATTGAGTTTTTCAAAACGGGGAATCGATTCATCCCGCAGTCTGGGGGTTACATATGCGAGTGGTTTTGGTCACGGCTTTGGTGGCGTTCCTTGCCGTTTCCAGCATCGCACAGCGTCCGACGATTGAAGGCGCCTGGTATGGCACCATTCGCCCGGGTGGTGCTCCGTTGCAAATCGCTCTCAATTTTCAGAAGCAAAGCGGTGGCTGGTCAGGCGTTCTCATTCTCGAAAACGGACTACCTATTCCGCTCAACGACGTTGCTGCTGTGGGCAACACAATTTCCTTCACGATAAATCCACCAGGTCAACCCTCTCAGGCCGAGGTCATCTTCAAAGTTGTCCTGAATGAAAAGAGCAGCGAGTCATCCGGTGAATTCACGCAAGACGGCAGGAAATCCGCATTCACATTAAGCCGCACTCGCCTATCGAACCTTCCCCGACCTGATGAGAGTGCAATCGATGCCAACCAATTGCTCGAGATGATGGAGTCGCTCTCAGGCCCTCTGAACGATCGGCCATTCGTACCACCCGTGATCCATCCTGCGATTGGATACGGCATGCGGCCGGCGCACGATCCAGTTGCGAATTTGATCGGCGACATTGAGGGCAACAAGGTTGAATTGAAGTTTGCCGGCGAGAACGGATATCTGCGGTCCCTCTTGGAAGCTCTGAAAATTCCTGTCGAGTCGCAAATGGCCCTGTTTTCTCAAACAAGTGTGCAGGGCGCCCGGATTGGCCCTTCAAATCCACGAAAGCTTTATTTCAACGATTCTGTGGCGGTGGGATCTGTCGGCGGCGGCTTCATCGAACTCGCTGCGCAAGATCCGGAACAGGGGATCAACTTCTATATCCTGCTGCAGCAGGCGGCAGACAAACCATTTCTCATCCGGCGCGATGAATGTCTCGGATGTCATCTGTCGCGCAATAGCCTCGATGTTCCTGGAATGTTGGTGCGCAGCGTCTATCCGGAATCTCATGGCGCTCCGATGAATCAGCTCGGGTCTCACCTGTTGGATCATCGAACGCCTTTTGAAAAGCGATGGGGCGGCTGGTTTGTAACCGGTGGCGCGGGTGCAATGAAACATCTCGGGAATGCCGCATTCACAGATGCCGGTGAGCCACAGCCGATAGCCGGCAGGTACGACAGCGACATCGTTGCGCTGCTGGTGTTTGATCATCAAATGCACATGATGAATCTCATCACGCGCGTGGGCTGGGACTTCCGGATGGCATCCTGGCTGGAGAAAGCCATTGCAAAACGAAATGAAACCATCGATCGCCAGTTGGGCGATGACGTGAAGGAGTTCGTGGATTATCTTCTTTTCGTGGACGAAGCGCCGCTGCCGAACAAAATCCAGGGGACTTCAAGCTTTGCCGAAAAATTCGCCACACTCGGGCCTACGGACAGCAAAGGACGATCGCTGCGACAGTTCGATCTCGAGCATCGGCTCATGCGATATCTATGCAGCTACATGATCTACTCGCCGGCATTCGATGCATTGCCGCCCGAAGCGACGAAGCGGATTTACGCCAGGATCTTCGAAGTATTATCCAATCGGTTTTCGAGTGCCGACCGGCAGGCCGTGATCGAAATTCTTCGCGAAACGAAAAAGGACTTTCCGCTATGACCACTGGAAAAATCATTCGAAGTGTTGGCATAACTGCCGCCGTTGTCACCTTCGCACTCTCACAATTTCAGGCGCAGCAGCGCGCGTCACAGCAACAGCAGCTTCGTGCGAATTCGCCTGGTGGTGGCGTTGCGGCCGACACGGTGTTGCCGCCATGGCCGGCACCGCGTAATCCACTCAACACGATTACGCCGGTAACGGACGCGATGTTGAGCAACCCGCCTGTTGGCGACTGGCTCACATGGAGGCGTACGTATGACGATCTGGGATTCAGTCCTCTGAAGCAAATCACCAGAGACAACGTGAAGAACCTTCGCGTCGCATGGTCGCTCTCGATTCCACCCGGCGCGAACGAAGCAACGCCTCTGGTCCACGACGGCGTCATCTTTGTTCATAGCTTCAATGACAATGTGCAGGCTCTCGATGCGGCCACAGGCGATGAACTGTGGCATTACTCCCGAAAACTGCCGGAAGGCGTGAGGGCGAGCGTGAAACGCAATATGGCCTTGTACAGCAACAAGCTGTTCGCAGGCACGTCGGATCTCCACGTCATCGCGCTGGATGTCAAAACAGGCGCCCTGGTGTGGGATCAACCTATCGCGAGCCCCGCGGATGGCTGGACGCTTACCGGAGGGCCCCTCGTCGCGAAAGGGAAAGTGATGCAGGGCATCGCAGGCCGCGGCAAAGGCGGAGCATACGTGGCTGCCCTCGATTCCGAAACCGGCAAAGAGGCCTGGCGCTTTCACAGCATTGCGAGACCGGACGAGCCGGGCGGCAACACGTGGAATGATTTGCCTCTCGACCAGCGTTCCGGCGGATCGGTGTGGACGGCCGGCAGCTACGATCCCGATTTGAATCTGGTATTCGTCGGTCCCGCCCCAACATATGACACGGGACCGCTGCGGAATCCTGTCGGCAAGCCCGGCGTCACCAACGACGCGCTTTACACGAATGCGACGGTTGCGATCAATCCCGACAGCGGGAAAGTCGTCTGGTATTACCAGCACGTGCCCAACGATCAGTGGGATTTCGATTGGGCTTTCGAACGCCAGATCGTTTCATTAGGCGGCAAGAAACTGGTCGTGACGGCAGGGAAGCCCGGCGTCTACGATGCGGTCGAGGCGGAGCAAGGTAAATACGTTTTCTCTTTCGATATGGGCCTGCAAAATTTCATCACGTCGATCGATCCGGTGACGGGCGTGAAGAAAATCGATCCGAAACTGATTCCGGGCACCGGTCAGCCCATGGTCGTGTGTCCTCATGCGGGCGGCGGACGCAGCTGGCTTCCCGGCTCGTACAATCCCGATACCAGGATGCTCTACGTTCCGGCAGTCGAAACCTGCATGAACCTGAACCCGACGCAGCCTGGACAGCGTGGATTTCTATCGACTGGCGTCGGCGTGAACGTGCGGCCACGCCCGGATTCCGACGGCAAGTACGGCCGCGTGCAGGCCATCAATCTCGAAACGAAGAAAACGGTCTGGATGGAGCGCCAGCGCGCGCCGCAGAGCACGGGGATCTTAGCAACCGCCGCCGGCGTCGTTTTCGCAGGCGCTCTGGATCGATGGTTGACCGCTTACGATGACGCGAATGGGAAAGCGTTATGGAAAGTCCGGTTGAATGATGTCCCCAACTCCGCGCCGATCACCTACACCGTCAACGGCAAGCAATACGTCGCAGTCGTCGTCGGATACGGCGGCGCGCAGGCAGCCAGTTTCCCGCAGCTGACGCCGGAGATCCCGCTGCCGGTGACGCGCAGCGCCGCAATCTGGGTTTTCGAACTTCCCTAAAGGAAATAGCCACAAAAGGCACAAGAGACACAAAAAAATCCTTTGAGCCTTTTGTGCCTTTTTGTGGCTATCGTCTCTTAGAACAACACGCGCAGAGCCAACTGGATAATCCGCGGATTACCTGAAAGTGTTCCGCGGATGTTGTCAAACAGCGGGCTGTCGGGAATCAGGAAACTCGGTGCTGCCCGCAGTCCGGTTCCCAGCGTGGAAATCGGCAGTCCCGTGAATTGAGGATTACCGATCATGTTGTATGCGTCACCACGGACTTCGATCTTGGCTTTTTCAGGGACCGAAAAGCGTTTCACGATCGACAAGTCGACATTGCGAGTGTCGCCCAGACGGATCGTCGGCCGCGCCACCGAGAACGTTCCCGGGCCGCCCGAGACAAACTGGGCGTTCGGATTCGTTGCCAGGAAGGCGACCGTTTGACCGGAACTGTTGGTCAGCGGCGTTGAAGCGCTGCCCAGGCCGGCGATTCCGTTGGGGTTGAAGAACACACCCGTCCCCAGGCCGCTGCCGTTCATCCCGGTGTCAAGAGCGCTGACGATCGGGACTCGGCCGCCGCGAGCGTAAGTCACGGTGCCCATCACCGAGAGATTCGCGATGATATTGCGAACAATCCCGGTGGAGCGGGGAAGCATCGACGCCACATCAACGATCGGCGTAATTGTTGCGCGGTGCTTCTGATTCCATAGCGCCTCTTCAAAGCGCTTCCCGAATGCGAGATCCAGCGGCGTGCCCGTCGCATCGGTACGGTTATTCTGATACGTGTATTGAGCGAACACCTGTGTGCCGGCCGTGAAGGTTTCGGAGATCTTCACCGCCGCGGCGTTGTACCAGGAATTCCCGTCGGGACGGGTTGTCAGAATGGGGTTGGTGAACCCGGCGGTGGTGAAGGGAGTTGAAGCGGTCGCCAGGCTGCTTTGAGTGACGGTGAAGCTGTCGAGCGTCGGCTGTCCTGGATTCGTGAAGAACAGGGGCAGACTCGACGTTGCTGTTACACGAGGGTCAGTGACAAACGTCTGCAGCGGCAGATTCACGCCGTGATGGCCCATGTACTTGAGCTCGGTCGCAAGTCTTCCGAAGAAACCATAGGACACCGCGCCATTCCAATGCATGACGTAAGGTAGTTCCTGGTGTTCTGCAGCAATCGCGCCGATTCCGCTCTGTACTGTCGTCGGGGCGGTGGGTCCGCCGGATCCGAAGAAACCAGGCGTGCTCGTTGACGCAGTGGTGAACCTGGTCACGGTCATGTCCGGGGCAAGCATCGGCCCATTGATGAACAGGGCGTCATAGTTAATCCCAAATCCACCGCGGACCACCATGCGTGAGCTTGTAGAAGGTGACCATGCTGCTCCGACTCGAGGTTCGAAGTTCCAGCGGTCGGCCCGAGGTTCAAAGAAGCGGATGAGTCCCGGCGTGGTGAAAGCGGCCAGTTGGTCCTCCCTCCGCCAACTCTGGGGAACGCTGGAGTACTCGTATCCGAGTCCGAGTTCGATATCCACAGTCCGGAATCGGAACGAGTCCTGAACCCATGGATGGTACACGGTGCGATTGCCGACGAATGACGTCCCACCGAATGTCTGCAGTGTGCCGGCATCGGGCCGCAGATCAAGAAGGAATCGCTCGAGATTCGAGAAAGTGAAATTGCCTACGTCACTCCCGAAATTTCCGAAGACCGATTCGAGTTTCCGTACATCCATGCCGAAGCGGATGTCGTTGCTGCTGATCCGCCAATCCCCCGATCCGGCTATTTGATACATGTTGGTCTTTGCGCGCCGGAATGGGACCTGCGCTCCTATTGCCAGGCCGAGCCCCTGAATCGTGACATTCGGGAACGAAGTCAGACCCGGGAACGTGAAACTACCGCCTCCGGCTTTCTGATCGAGGCGATTGTACCCGGCGTTCACATTGAACGTCAGATAGTTGGTCGGTGTTGACGTATAGTTGATCGCGCCGAGCAACTGCCGAGCGTGGCCGGGTACCATGAAGCCGGGCAACGTCGAACCGAACGAGTTCGTACCCCTGTCGTTGTGTACATACCGGAATCCGAACGCGGACTTTGCGTTCATGTTCCAGTCGATGTTGGCGACACCGTTGTACTGCTGCTCGTTGATGCGCACACCTGAATTCACAAGACCAAGAGGTACGGTCGTGCCGCGCACCGTCGTTGTGGCGATCGTCGTCTGCGAAGTTGTCAGATTATTTTGCAGGACGCTCAGATTCGTCGCAGATACGCCGGGTGTCACGGCCAGTGCTGCGAAACCTTCCGCAGTCGGTGCGTATGCGGGATTCAGCAGCGGCTGTTCCGCGCGCAGCGGAATGTATTCGAAATTTCCAAACGCAAACAGATTGTTCTTCAAGATCGGACCGCCGGCTTTCGCGCCGTATCGGTTCTGGTCATAGCGCGTAATGCGCTGGCCGCGAAGTACGGGTTCGACCTGGTTCAGCTTGCGGTTGTTGAAATAGTCGTAGACTCCACCGTGCCATCTGTTCGAGCCATCGGCCAGAATCGAATTGAGCTGGCCGCCGGTGTTGTGTCCGAATTGCGGCTGCTGCTGCCCCTGCATCAACGTGAAGTCCACCGTGGCTTCATTCGAAACGGTCGCGAGCGGGCCGGGCGTCGCCTGGTTGTTGTTGTCAGTTCCGTTCACGTGATAGTTGTTGCTCGTGTTCGGACGTCCTCCAACGGCCGGGCCCGTGCCGTTTTGAAAAATGTATCCGGCCGTCACACCTTCGCTCAGCAGCGAAAGGTTATAGGCCCCAAAGAAGTTGCCAGCCTTTTGGATGGCGTTTGGTTGCGGAAGCAGTTCGATCTGCAGGTCGCTGAACGCGGTTTTTATGGATGCCGTGCTTCTGTCTTCAACCTGCGTTTCGGTTCGCACCTCGAGCTGGCCGCTCGCATCCTGGACAATCACGATCGTACTCGCGCCAGTGGAATCGACATTGACCTGGGTCCCTGTATTGATGGTTTGCCCTGTCGAGCTTTGCAGCGCGTATTTGCCGGGCTCAACACCCGAAATCGCAAATTCGCCGTTCTGATCGGTCGTCCCCCGCTGTTCTTTTCCATTGGTCACACCAATGAAAACAACCGTCGCGCCGGGTACTGCTTTGCCCTGCGGGTCAGTCACTCGTCCCTTGATTTCTCCCTGACCCGCTTGTGGCGTTGCAAACCCAACGAGCGGAAGAACCAGCAATGCTGCCCACAAAACCCAAAACCTCTTCACCATGAAACCTCCACTTCATTCGTTGCAGAATCCTAAAAGGATAGGAAGGGAGCAAACACGCCACTATCAGACGTCATGAGGGGTCTTGTCGGGAGTAGTCCGAAGAATGTTGTTACCACCTTTGTGATGCAAAGTGCGCGCGAGCTACCGCCGTGTTTGGGAACGTGCTTGGTTATTGAGTGAGGGCGAGATTCTGCGGTGGTAATGGAATTCTCTGCAGGAAATTCCTAACGCGCGGGGCGTGCGGATCGAAATGACCATTGACTATTGACCATTGAGAATTGACAAAGCATTTCGGAAAAAATGGTCAATTCTCAATGGTCAATAGTCAATGGTCATTTAATGGGGACGGAGAGGGTGGGATTCGAACCCACGGTGGAGTTACCCCCACTCCGGTTTTCGAGACCGGCCTGTTCAACCGCTCCAGCACCTCTCCGCAAGCGGACAGCAAACTAATATTGTATTCTGTTTTCGATGGAGTTTTCGAGAGGGGAAACAGATGAAACGAGCAACAAAATCTGCAGCGAAGTTGGTTGTTGTCAAGAATAACGATCCGATTTCCGAGGAGACCGAACAACTCCAAGGCCGCATTCGTGATCGCGCGTATCAACTTTCTCAGGAGCGCGGACACGCGGGGCGCGAGGTAGACGACTGGCTTACCGCGGAATCCGAGATCATCTCCGTGCCGCCGGCAGAATTGATCGAGAAAGACGGAATGTTTGAAATGAAGTTTGCGATCGGCAGCCTCGATCCACAGGATGTACGCGTGTTGACGAGTCCGGACCGGGTGCTGGTTCGATGCGAGGCGCGTCACCAGTGCGAGTCGGAATCCGGGACCGTTCACCTGTGCGATTTCAAATCGCTGACGGTTTTTCGCTCCGTGCCATTTCCCGAACGAATCGATGTGAACCGCGTCGACCTTGCATTTGAAGGCGGTGTGCTTCGAATTACGGCGGCCAAGCGAGGCGCCGATCAGGCCGAAGCACAAGATCAGCCGGCCGAGCCGAAACGTGCTGCCGCACGCAAGGCGCCCGCAAGGAAGAAACGTGCAAGCTGATTCAGGCGGCTTTGGATTTCGTTTCGACCGGATATTCCGCCGCTACCCACGCGTCGAATCCTCCGCGTAGCGCGAACACGCGTGGATATCCGTTGTCCGAGAGAGTCCTGACAACGCGCACGCTGGACTCTTCCGATGGACACGTGCAGTAGACGATTACTGTTGAAGTTTTGTCGATTTCATCCAGGTGCGATTCGACGTCGTCCGTAGACAGGCGAATCGCGCCGGGGATTTTTCGATCGGACTCTGCCCACGCTTTTGCATTCCGTGCATCTACAAAAACCATCGGTTCTCCTGCCAAAGCGCGCGCATTTACCTCTTCCGGTGAAATTCGATTCGAAGCCATAGTTCAATTCTCCCGATATAGAAACTGCCGCACTTCAGGGTCCACGTTAAAATAAGCCCATGAAGAGGTCAGGAATCGCCGACCTTCCGTTACATGGCGGCCGTGTGCCCCGGTGGCTGGCGGAACGTATGACGAAGCTGGGGACAGGAATTGTCGAGGCGGTCGTCCAGCGATACGGCCGGTCGGAACTTCTTACACGATTGAGCGACCCGTTCTGGTTTCAGGCGTTCGGGTCGGTCATGGGCATGGACTGGCATTCTTCCGGGATCACGACATCGGTGCTCGGCGCACTCAAGCGCGGACTCGGCGATCGTTCCGATGAGCTTGGAATCTATATTTGCGGCGGCCGGGGACGGCATTCGAGAAACACACCGCAAGAGCTTCGTACGCTCGCTGAACGGCGAGGCTTCGACGGCGAGACTCTGGTCCGCACGAGCCGGCTCACCGCACGCATCGACAACAACGCGATCGCCGACGGTTTT
>Ga0070707_100004127_pt1 | contig 13628 bp, 8 predicted proteins | sample KBSK5502metaG_FD_65468 | JGI IMG/M metagenome (GOLD analysis project Ga0070707, IMG submission 65468) | Corn, switchgrass and miscanthus rhizosphere microbial communities from Kellogg Biological Station, Michigan, USA - KBS K5-50-2 metaG | ecosystem: Host-associated > Plants > Roots >... | reverse complement strand
CGGTCGGCTCATTTGCGATCCTCGGCAACCTGTTCGGGATCATGACGGTGTTCCAGCTGCTGGAGCTGGCCAATCCATCGAACCGGCTGCTGCGCCGCCTCCTCCTTGAGACACCAGGCACCTATCACCACGCCGTCATGGTCGGCAACCTGGCGGAGCGCGCCGCGGAGACGATTGGGGCCGACCCACTGCTGGTGCGAGTGGCGGCCTACTACCACGACATCGGCAAGATGAAGAATCCGCTCGCCTTCATCGAGAACCAGGCGGGAGCGCGGAACATCCACGACGACCTCGACCCGGAGACGAGCGCGCGGATCATCGCGGCACATGTCAAGGACGGCGTCGATCTCGGGCACGAGCACGGGCTGCCGGTGCCGGTCGTCGGCTTCATCCCGCAGCACCACGGGACGAGCGTGATGAGCTACTTCTACGGGAAGGCGCTTCGCGAGGCGGGCGGCGAGACCGATGCGGTTGACCGGGACCGGTTCCGGTACCCGGGACCCAAGCCGCAGAGCCGCGAGGCCGCGATTCTGATGCTGGCCGACGGGGTCGAGGCATCGGTCCGTTCGCTGGAGAGCAAGGACGAGGCGTCCATACGGGCCATGGTCGACAGCATCGTGGACGCGCGGCTGGCGGACGGGCAGCTCGACGACGCGGAGCTGACGCTCAAGAACCTGTCACAGATCAACGAGGCGTTTGTCCAGCAGCTTCTGGGCATGTACCACAGCCGGATCCAATATCCGGACAACGTGCTGCCCCTCGAGCAGCGTCGGGAGGCCGGCACCGGCCGCCAGGCGTAGCCGCCCTCAGCTGAGCCTCCGCGGCGAGTCTTGAGCGCCGCCACATCAGTCGCCTAGGATGGGCGGACCGATGGGCTGCACCGTCACGTTCCACGACCGGATCGGGAGGGAACGGTTCATCGATGCCGTCGAAACGACCCCGATCGACGATGCGCTGGAGCTCGTGGAATCCGCCGTGGCCGAGACCTCACGCCTGGCCCTCGATGCACGCGCCTGCGAGGTCGAGATCAGCTTCGTGGCCGATGGCGAGATGACGCACCTGAACTTCGACCACATGCGCGAGCGGAGTCCCACCGACGTCCTCTCGTTTCCGTTGCACGACTGGGTGGTCGAGGGTGGCCGCTCGATGCTGAGCGATGACGACGGCATCTCGCCTCCGGGCGCGTTGCTGCTCGGGGACGTGGTGATCGACGTCGACCAGGCGGTCCGCCAGGCGGCCGCCGGGGGCTGGAGCGTGATCGAGGAGATCGTGCTGCTCGCCATCCACGGCACGCTGCACCTCCTCGGTCATGACCACGCGGAGCTCGACGGGGAGCAGGCAATGCGCGCCATCGAACACCAGGTCCTGACGGCGATGCATCGCCGACATCGGTCCGTGGCCTGGCAGCCCGGCTCGCTCTTTGACCGCGCCGGTCACGCCGTCACATCGGGAACCTAGCGCTCGCCTCCGCACATCAAGCGGCGGGGGCGATGCCCTCTGGCGTGAATATCTCCAGATCTGCTCCAGGTTCCGCATCCATGCGCCGAGGCTCGTCGCCTGGAGCGCTTATCCAGGCGACCAGGAGGATCCCAAAGCTGATGAGAGCGGCGATCACCATCGGTCCACGTACCTCCACTGACTAGAGCTGGTACGCGACCTCTCCGTGCTGGGCGAGGTCGAGGCCCGCCTCCTCCGCGTGGCTCGGCACGCGAATCGGGACGATGAGATTGATCACGAGCAGGATTCCGGCGGTGGCCGCCGCGGCGTAGAGCGCCACCGCTCCGCAGGCCAGCAGCTGGACGAGCACCTGGCCGGGCGCGCCGAAGAGAAGGCCATTGCGACCCGCCGCATTGACGGCGACCGTCGCGAAGACGCCAGTGGCGATGGCGCCAAACGCGCCACCAACCCCGTGGACGGCGAAGACGTCGAGCGCGTCATCCACGCGGGACCGCAGCCGAAGCTGGCTGGCGCCGTAGCAGACGACCGCAACCCCGAAGCCGATGAGGATCGCCGCCGACGGTGACACGAACCCCGCAGCCGGCGTGATGGCCACCAATCCGGCGACCGCGCCAACCGCGGCGCCCAACACCGAGGGAGTGCCGCGGTGCAGCCAGGAGATCGTTACCCAGGTGAGTGCCGCCATGGCGGCCGCGGTGTTGGTGGTGACGAAGGCGACCGCGGCGACGCCGTTGGCCGCCAGCGCACTGCCGGCGTTGAAGCCGAACCAACCGAACCACAAGAGCGCGGCGCCCAGGACCGTCATCGTCACGTCGTGCGGTTCTGTGCCTCGGTCCACCAGCCCGATCCGCCGCCCCACGATCAACGCTGCCACCAGCGCCGACACGCCCGACGAGAGATGGACCACGGTCCCGCCCGCGAAGTCCAGCACGCCCAGGTGCGCCAGCCACCCATTCGGAGACCAGACCCAATGCGCGATGGGCGCATAGACGAGCGTCGACCAGGCGACGCTGAACAGCACGAAGGCCTTGAAGCGCTTGCGCTCAGCGAACGCCCCGGTAATCAGGGCCGGCGTGATGATGGCGAACATCATCTGGAAGGCCATGAAGGCCAGGTGCGGGGTGGTCGGGGCGTAGACGTCGCTGGGAGCGCCGGTGACGCCCTCGAGCCCGGCCCACTGCAGCCCGCCGATCAGCCCAGCGCCGGTGTCGGGCCCGAACGCCATGGAGTACCCCCACAGCACCCAGGTCACGCTCACCAGGGCGAGGATGAAGAGGCTGTGCATGATCGTGGAGAGGACATTCTTGCGACGCACCAGGCCGCCGTAGAAGAAGGCGAGGCCTGGGGTCATGAGCATGACCAGGGCGGTCGAGATCAGGAGCCAGGCGGTGTCGCCGGAATCGATCGCGTGGGTCACGGGTGGCATGCCTCTACCCTTGGCTGGTCGGTTGTCGTCCTGAGCCTATGGACCGATGCCGGCACGCGGCCACCCTCTCGACGCCGACGCCGAGGTTCAAGGTTTGTGCATAGTGCACAAAGGGCGGTCAGGCGCCGAACTGGGGCCGATCGTCCTCAGCGAGATCCCTGACGCCGTGGAAGGGCCTGCACGAGAGGTGATGGGGTGATGGGCGCTATTGCCGATCCGACCACCTGTCCGTTGACCGCGATGTTGATGACCCAGCAGCCGGGGCTGCTGAACGGGACGTTGACGAGGTAGTAACGGGAGCCGCTCCCATAGATGTCGGGTTGACCGAGCTGGCTGGTGGCCGAGTCGATCTCGGCGGAGATCGGGCGAGCGTCAGCCAGGGGCTGTGCCCAGGCAGTGATCGATTGGCCGGGCTCAGCGGGCGGCGACAGCCGAAAGAGGATGCGGTTGCTCTCGCCGACATGCCAGCTCGACGTGCCGTCTAGCAGGACAAGCCAGGCGTGCGGACCGCCAAGCTCCCGGTAGCCGCCGAACTCGTCGATGGGCGAGGGCGGACAGCCGTCCGCCATCAAGGTGGGCTCCCAGTCCAGATCCACGCCGACGAGGCTCGTCTTGCGCGTGGACGGATCGAGGATGCAGCCCATGCGGCCGATGGGCGGCGGGTACATCGGGCCGGTGTAGTTGACCTGCCATCCGACCCACTCCGCCATGCCGCGGGTGATCACCGCATAGATTGGCTGGCCCGGCCCCGCGTCGCCGCCGTGGACGTTCAGCGCGGCGAGCGTCGTCCAACCGGCGAACGCGAGAGACGACTCGGCGGGCGTGATCTGGCAGTCAGCCAGCGTGATCGGTGCGGCCGCGGTGCGGGACGAGGGGCTCGGGGCCTGGGTAACGGCCGCCTGTCGCCCGGCGGTCGGACCGGACTCTGGAATGAGCCAGAAGAACGCAGCCACCCCGGCGGCGATGATGGCAATCACCGCCAGGGGCCACCAGCTTCGCGCAGCCCGCCGCATGCGGTCGTCTCGAGGCGCCGGCAGGCGGAGCTCGCGCGGATCGACGATGGGCTCGAATCGAGCTGACTCCTCCACGAGCGCGCGCCGCAGTCGCGCGCCGAATGGCTCCTGCGGACTGCTCGTTGGCTCCGACGCCGGAACTGAGCCGTCTAAGGCGAGCAGTTCCCAGACCCGCCACTGGAGGCGATTGCGCGCGTCGTTGAGGTCGGAGCGGAGTGCGAAGGCCTCGTCTCCCAGGACGGCCGCGACCGCATCCGGCGGGAGTTCGAGGTGGTAGTGCAGCACGACCGCTATTCGCGAGCGCGGATCGAGCTCCGCGAGTGCCTCCAGAACCGGCATCCGATCAGCCGAGGATCGCGGGTCGGGGAGCAGAGGTTCGATCTCACCCGTCTGCGCGGCGCCACGCAGGATTTCGCGCGCGGCGATCCCGAGGAGCTGCGTGCGGGCCGTCTCTGGCTCGGGCGAGAGGTCGGTCCGCCGGAGCGCAGTCGCCAGCGTCGAAACCAGGATGCGCTCGGCATCGGTCTGGTGCTGGAGGACGAGATACGCGAACGAGCCGATGGCCGCGCCATGCTCGGCAAGCAGCGCCTCGAGGGTGTAGGTGGTCGGAGCGGGGGTCGCGGACATGGCTTCCGAGTTAGACGTAGACCTCGCGGACGGTTGGAGCAGGGAAGCGACGCACGTTGAGGCCGTCGGGGATGGCGGCTCCGTCAGGCTTCAGCATGGCGCCCACGATGAGGCGCGCGGTCGCCGGTCCGGACGAGATACCCCAAGGGCCGTGGCCGGCCGCTACGAAGAGCCCAACCACGCCGGCAATCTCACCGACCAGCGGCCTGCCGTCGACGGATTGCGGGCGGGCGCAGGCGCGCGTGGCCACGATGCGCGCGTCGCTCAGCGAGGGCAGGAAGCGCCTGCCACGCTCTACGAGAACCGGGGCCATGGCGCGCGGATCCGGCTCGAAGCGGAGGAATGTCGAGCCGATGGTGACGACGCTCCCGGCTGCGGCGAGCGTGAAGATGCTGGGAGTGTCCTCTGCCGACGGCGGCCGGGCGTCAGCCACCTCGTCCACGGGCTGGTTCACGCTCCCGACGCGTAGCTCCTCCACGACGTGGCGCGGCGGCGAGGCGAGCTCGAGCTGGGCGGTCGCTCCCCACGTCGCGACGATCGGCCGCCATCGTCCCGAGGGATCGAGCAGATAAGGGGTCCATGGCCCGGCGGCCAGCAACACGATGTCCGCTGCGCGAGGGCGCACGCCTTCCTGGATGACGCCCACCGCCCGACCGTTCTGGACCGCCGGGATCGCAGCCGCACCGACCTCGATCTGTGCCCCCGCTTCGCGGGCGCGACGGGCCATAGCCGCGGTAGCGGCCTGGGGCGGGATGGGGAACCCTGTCTCCAGGCGGGTCGCCCACAGGTCGTCCGCGAGCGACGGTTCCAGTGACTGCACCTGGCGCGGTGCGAGGAGGTCGGATCGGACGCCGGACGGAGTCTCCTCGCCATCCTGTTCGAGCAGGGTGGGATCCGGCGTGACCATCAGAAGACCAGCCGGCTCGCTCGGAAAAGAGAACTCAGCGTCACGCTGCGCGAGCTCACGATAGATCCCAACGGTCTCCTCGTAGAGCAGGGCGAGCTCGGGATCGAAGGGGTGCTGAACGGCTCCCATATTGCGCCCCGAGGCCCCTGCTCCGATCTCCGACCGCTCGAAAAGCGTGACCCGCGCGCCGGCCTCGGCGGCAAAGGCTGCCGCCGCGCAGCCAATGATCCCGCCGCCAATGACGGCAACGTCGACGGGTCGCTCCTGGGGCATTGGCTGAGGATAGGCCCGCCGGTTGCCCGGCGGCTACCATCGCCCGGGCATGAAGGCGATCTGCGGTCTTGGCAACCCGGGCGATCGCTACCGGCTGACCCGCCACAACGTTGGATTCCGTGTGGTGGACCTCCTGGCGGACCGATGGGGCTTAACCGGGGCGGGGCGTGTGCGCGAGGGCGCGGCCCGGCTGGAGGTCGACCGCCCGGAGCCGATCGGGCGGGTTCTGCTGCTGAAACCGATGAAGTACATGAACATCTCGGGCGCGCCGGTACGAGCGGCACTGCGTCATGCAAACGCAGATCCGGCCACCGACCTCCTGGTCGTGGCCGACGACGTCGACCTGCCCCTTGGGAAGATCCGTCTGCGCCGCGGAGGCTCCGCGGGGGGACACAACGGCCTGCGCGACATCATCGCTGCCCTAGGGAGCCACGAGTTCAACCGTCTGCGGGTGGGCATCGGACGGGCTGGTGAGACCGTCGACCACGTGCTGTCGACCTTCAAGAGGGACGAACGTGAGCTAGCCGCGGAGGCGATCGCCATGGCCGCCGATGCAGCCGAGCTCTGGCTGGCGGAGGGAATCGAGGCCGCCATGAACGTATACAACGGCCTCGACCTGGCGGACCCCGAACCGTGACCGCCGTCGCCCAGCGTCCACCGTCCCGAGGCGCGCCCGCGCCCGTGCGGGGAGGGGCAGACCGGCGGGTCGCAGTCCTGACCTCGCTGCTCGCAAGCGGCCTGCCCGTATCGGCGGGCGCCGCTCTCCGTGTGCCGGCGGCCGCCCGGGCGGCTTTCCTGGCCGCACGTCGCTCTCAGGTTCCGAGCGGAGCGCCGCTCGTTGTCGTCGTCCGCAATGACGAAGAAGCGCACCGCATCGCCGACGACCTCGGGGCCTGGCTGCCCTCGGGGCGCGTCCGCGTTCTTCCGGAGCGAGCAGCGCTGCCCTTGGAACGCGCTCTGCCCGAGCACGATGAGTCCGCCGAGCGTCTCGAGGTACTCGCGGAGCTCGGCGGACGCTCGCGGGCCCTCGTGGTCGTAGCGCCCCTCCTGGCGCTTGTGCAGCGGACGCTAGATCGTGACCAGCTGCGGGCAGCGCGCGTCGAGCTCCGGGTGGGAGAACGCATCGCGCAACGCGAGCTCCTGACGGCCCTCATCAACGGCGGCTACGAACCGGTTGTTGAGGTGAGCGGCATCGGTGAGTTCGCGAACCGGGGCGGGCTGATCGACGTCTGGCCGCCCGGGGCGGGGGAGCCGCTGCGGATCGAGCTGTTCGGCGACGAGCTCGAGTCACTGCGCGCCTTCGACCCGATGACGCAGGGCAGCCGTCGCCGGCTCGAGCGGGCAACGCTCCTGCCGGCCAGCGAGTTCCTGCCACCGGACGGGTTCGAGTCTCTTCGAGAGCGGACCCCGGGTGCCTCGAACATCTCGGAGGAGCTGGCGGGTGACCTCGTTCGACTCGAGCAGGGCGACCTGGGCGAAGCCGCCGAGACTTGGGCCTCTTTGCTCACCGCGGGGCCGGCGGCGGCCCACATCTCCAACGGCACACACCTCGTCCTGACCGATGCCACCGAGCTGGCGGTCATCGCCACCGACCTCGATCGCCAGGCGGCCGAGCGACGAGATCGGTTGGTGGTCTCCGGCGAGCTACCGCCTGACTGGCCGCTGCCGTACGAGGCCGGGGCCACGTTCGAATCGCTCTCTGAGCTCGCGGCCGCTTCCGGAGAGGCACTCGACGAAGATGCAGATGCAGACGCCGGCTTCGACCCCGCTCCCAGTGTCCCGGGCCGGGTCGAACGCCTCGCGGACTGGTTAGTGGACCTGGTCAGCCGTGGCCAGCGATTGGTAATCACCACCGACCAGGCCAGCCGCATCGGCGAGCTGCTCGACGAGGCCGGGAGGCCGACGGGCGCCGTCGCCGAACTGGCAGAGCCTCCGCCGGAGGGCGGCATCGGGCTGGCTCATGGATCACTCTCCAGCGGATTCGCTCACGGTCCGTCGGGACTGCTCGTCCTCACCGATCGGGAGCTCTTTGGCGCAATCCGGGTGCGGCGCCTGACCCCGGCTAAGCGGGTTGTGACGCGCGACCTGATCGGAAAGCTCTCGCCGGGAGACCTGGTAGTCCACGTCGATCACGGCGTCGCGCGCTATGTGGGCATGACGCAGCGTGAGTACTCCGGAGCCGTCAAGGAATACCTGCAGCTCGACTTCGCCGGCGACGGGAAGATCTTCCTGCCCTCGGACCAGATCGGGCGCATCACGCGCTACGCCGGAGGCCCGGCACCGACGCTCAGCAAGCTGGGAGGCACCGAATGGGAGCGCACCAAGCGCCGGGTTGCACGCGCGGTCGACGACCTCGCCCGCGACCTGCTCGAGATCTACGCGGCGCGCGAGTCGGCGCCGGGCTTCAGCTTCTCGCCCGACAGCACCTGGCAGCGCGAGCTCGAGGAGGCGTTTCCATACACGGAAACGCCCGACCAGGCACGGACCATCGAAGAGGTGAAGGCCGATATGCTGCGTCGCCGGCCAATGGACCGCCTGGTGTGCGGCGACGTCGGCTACGGGAAGACGGAGGTGGCGCTCCGCGCGGCGTTCAAGGCGGTGCAGGACGGCAAGCAGGTGGCGGTGCTGGTCCCGACCACGGTCCTGGCGCAGCAGCATGAGTTGACGTTCGAACGCAGGCTGGCCTCATTCCCGGTTCGAGTCGAGATGCTGTCGCGCTTCGTCTCCAAGAAGCGGCAGGAGCAGATCGTGGAGGGCGTCGCCGACGGGACGGTGGACATCCTGATCGGGACCCATCGGATCCTCAGCAAGGACGTCCATTTCGCGGACCTTGGCCTGCTGGTGGTCGACGAGGAGCAGCGCTTTGGCGTCACCCACAAGGAGCGCATCAAGGGCATGCGCCGCGAGGTGGACGTGCTGACGCTCTCAGCGACGCCGATTCCCCGCACGCTGCACCTCTCGCTGGTGGGGATCCGCGACCTGTCGGTCATCGAGACGCCGCCCGAGGCGCGCCTCCCCATCCAGACGCGCATCGCAGAGGACGACGACGGGCTGGTGCGAGACGCGATCAATCGCGAGCTAGATCGGGGCGGGCAGGTCTTCTACGTCCACAACCGCATCGAGACCATCGAGGCCGCTGCGGCGCGCGTCCGGCGCTTGGTGCCGCGCGCGCGGGTCGCCATCGGTCATGGACAGATGGCGGAGGGGACGCTCGAGCGGGTGATGCTCGACTTCGACGCCGGCCGCTTCGACGTCCTGGTCTGCACCACGATCATCGAGTCCGGCCTGGACATCCCGAACACCAACACGATCATCATCGCCCGCGCGGACACGTTCGGGTTGGCGCAGCTCTACCAGCTCCGCGGACGGGTGGGGCGTAGCGATCGTCGCGCGTACGCCTACCTGCTGCACAGGCGCGGGACGCCGCTCTCGCTGATCGCGCGCAAACGTCTACACGCGATCTTCTCCGCATCGGACCTGGGCGCGGGGTATCAGATCGCGCTGTCCGACCTGGAGATTCGCGGGGCCGGCCACATCCTGGGTCCCGAGCAGCACGGCCACATGGCGGCCGTGGGTTTCGAGCTCTACACGCGACTGCTGGCGGAGGCGGTGGACCGCCTGCGCGGCCGCAGACCGATACCGGAGCCGGCGCCCGTGCGCCTGGATCTCCCGGGCTCGGCGTATCTGTCGGACGAGTACGTCCAGGATTCGGGTGCCAAGCTCGAGGTCTACCGGCGGTTCGCCGGGATTCGTTCGGAGGCCGATGTGGAGGGGTTGCGGGAGGAGCTCCGTGACCGCTTCGGGCCGATCCCGTCTCCGGTGGAGGGCCTGTTCACGGCCGTCGCCGTTCGCATGGCCGCCGAAGCGGCAGGTGTTCCCGAGGTCCGGGTCGAGCCGGGACGTGTCACGCTCAAGTGGGCCCGATACGCCCGCCAGGCAGTGGTGACTGCGTTAACGCTCGCGGGTTTCCGGCCGGTGGCGGGCTCGAACCAGGTGCGGATCCCGGTGGCCTCCGGCGGTGACGGAGTCGAGGCGGCGTTGCGAGCACTGGCCGCGCTCAGCCCCGCCGCGGCACAGACGTCAGCGTGATTCGAGATCCTGGCGTCAGGTTGCGTGACGTCACTTTGGCCGATGCGGATCTTCTCGACGCGTGGAACGCGGACGAGGCGTCGAGGAGCGAGTTCTGTGGCTGGGTCGCCGCATCGGTCCGGTCGTATACTTGAGCTACAATTCTCGACCCGGGACGGGCGCACCCGTCCGGCGCCGATCTCGACGAACGCCGAGCCTGGCTAGGCGCGGATGACGAAGGAGGCGCATCCCATGTCAGGTCCGTCCCCCACGGTCGACCCCTCCGCCTCGCGCGCCACGCTCCGCCTTGGTGACCGGGCCTATGCCTACCACCGCCTGGACGCGGCCGGCGCGCCCGATCTCGCGCGGCTGCCGTTCACGGTCAAGATCCTGCTCGAGAACGCGCTGCGCCATGCGGCCTCGAGCGCCGGACTGGTGGACGCCCACGATATCCGGGCGCTGGCCACCTGGGATCCGGCCAGCCCAGGTGAGTACGAGCTCCCGTTCATGCCGGCCCGCGTCATCCTCCAGGACTTCACCGGCGTCCCGTGTGTGGTCGACCTGGCCGCAATGCGCGACGCCATGGCCGACATGGGCGGGGACCCGGCCCGCATCAACCCGCTCGTCCCCGCCGACCTGGTGATCGACCACTCGGTGCAGGTCGACCAATACGGCACGGAGGCGGCCTTCCTCATCAACGTCGAGCGAGAGTACGAGCGCAACGGCGAGCGGTACGCGCTGCTCCGCTGGGCGCAGCAGGCGTTCCGCAACTTCCGCGTTGTCCCGCCTGGAACCGGCATCGTCCACCAGGTCAACCTGGAATTCCTGGCCGACGTCGTAAGCGCGCGACCCAATGAGTCCGGCGACCTCGTCGCCTTCCCGGACACGCTGGTCGGGACCGACTCCCACACCACCATGATCAATGGGCTCGGAGTGGTGGGCTGGGGCGTGGGCGGCATCGAGGCCGAGGCCGCCCTCCTTGGGCAGCCGCTCTACCAGCCATTGCCGATAGTGGTCGGGTTCCGCCTGGATGGCGAGCTGCCGTCCGGATCCACCGCGACGGACCTGGTCCTGACCGTCACCGAGATGCTCCGCAAGCATGGCGTGGTGGGCAAGTTCGTGGAGTTCCACGGCGCGGGCCTGTCGCGGCTTTCGGTCGCCGATAGGGCCACCATCAGCAATATGAGCCCCGAATTCGGGGCCACGGCCACGCTCTTCCCCATCGACGACGAGACGCTCCGCTACCTGCGCATGACCGGACGCCCGGAGGATGTCATCGACCGGGTCGAGGCGTATGCGAAGGAGCAGGGTCTGTTCAGGACCGATGCATCGCCGGAGCCGGCATTCTCCGAATCCCTCAGCCTTAATCTGGGCGAAGTGGTGCCATCCGTGGCGGGTCCTCGACGCCCGCAGGATCGCGTCTCGCTCCGCGACCTGCGCGAGAACTTCCGAGCTGCCTTCGCCGATGGCCTCGTCCCGGCCTCGGACCGCGTCAGCGAGGCGAGCGAGGAGTCGTTCCCGGCGAGCGACGCGCCGAGCCATGAGGCGCAGCCCGCGGACGCCGACGGCATGGGTGAGGCTGCGACGACCACAGCGCCCGCGCGGGCCGCGCCGACGGTGGACCTCGACTACCGCCCGATCGAGGTCGAAATGGACGGCAATCGATTCGAGCTCCGTTCGGGATCGGTCTTGATCGCCGCCATCACGAGTTGCACGAACACGAGCAACCCCAGCGTGATGGTCGCCGCCGGCCTCGTCGCCAAGCGGGCTGTCGAGCTGGGTCTGCGGACGCCGCCGTGGGTCAAGACCTCGCTGGCACCGGGCTCCCGCGCGGTGACCGATTACTTGACCGATGCCGGCCTCACGGAGCCGCTCGAAGCGCTCGGTTTCGACCTGGTCGGCTACGGATGCACGACCTGCATCGGCAACTCCGGGCCGCTGGCCGAACCGATCGCGGCGGCCGTCGAGGCGAGCGACCTGGTTGGCGTCGCCGTGCTATCCGGGAACCGGAACTTCGAGGGACGCATCCACCCACTGGCTCGTGCCAGCTACCTCGCCTCCCCGCCGTTGGTGGTGGCCTTCGCGCTCGCCGGTCGCATCGACGTCGACCTGACCACCCAGCCGCTCGGCATCGGTCCGGACGGCAATCCGGTCTACCTGGTCGACCTGTGGCCGAGCCCGGAGGAGATCGCCGATGTCGTCCTGCGGCGCGTGCGATCGGAGATCTTCACCCGCAACTACGCCACGGTCTTCGACGGAGACGAGCGTTGGACGTCCCTGCCCGTGCCACCCGGGGATCGGTATGCGTGGGATCTGGCCAGCACCTACGTGGCACGACCACCGTTCTTCGAGGGGCTCAGCCGGGAGCCGAAACCGGTCGAGGACGTTGTTTACTCTCGGGTGCTGGTGATGCTCGGCGACAGCGTCACGACCGACCACATCTCGCCCGCAGGGAGCATCGCGCGGACGTCACCCGCGGGGGAGTGGCTGATGGAGCACGGCTTCGAGCCGCGCGACTTCAACTCGTACGGCAGCCGACGCGGCCACCACGAGGTGATGGTGCGCGGCACCTTCGCCAACATTCGTCTGCGCAACCTGCTCACTCCGGATGCGGAGGGGAATGTCACCGAGCACCTGCCTTCGGGGGAGCGGATGAGCATCTTCGCTGCGGCCGAGCGCTACGCCGCCGACAGAACGCCGTTGATCGTGCTCGCCGGGAAGGAGTACGGATCCGGATCGTCGCGCGATTGGGCGGCCAAGGGGCCGTACCTGCAGGGAGTCCGCGCGGTGATCGCGGAGAGCTACGAGCGGATTCATCGGTCCAACCTGGTGGGCATGGGCATTCTCCCGCTGCAGTACGCCACCGGCGAGAATTCGAATTCGCTGGGACTGACCGGGCGCGAGACCTTCACGATCCTTGGCCTGAGCCAGGGTTTGCGGCCGCACCAGCAGGTGACCGTCACAGTCCACGACGAACGGGGCAGTGAGCGGCGCTTCAAGGCCGTGGCGCGGCTGGACGGGGAGATCGACGTGCGCTACTTCACGAATGGCGGAGTCCTGCAGACCGTCCTTCGGCGATTGGCGGGGGGCGAAACCTAGGGCGATCCGTCCAGCGGCGGAGGCGGCGCGGAGGCGGCCAGTACCGCGCGTACGTGTCAGATTCTCACCCACGGGCCGTTGGACGAGAGATCATCGCTCGAACCTTCCTCCGGAACGGGCGGCTGAGCTCGACCCGCCTCCGGATACGGGCCGGGATGTCCACGAAACGCGTCTTGGGCCCCACCGGTGCACATCTGACAAGGGTTTCGCCATGCCGCCAGATAACGGTCATGTGGTGCACTTTTGCGAAGGTTTCGGCGAAGGCGTCGGCGAGAACCCTCCCAGCCGTCCCAAGACCAGCCCCTGAGCTCCGCCATCACGGGTCCAAAGGCCCAGCACCGTCAGCATTCCGGAGCGTTGCCCGGCCCACGCCATCGGTCTAGACTCAGCCGCGCACTGATCCGCAGCCTCCTCAGGAGTGCCCCCACGTGACCGTCCGCTCGGCCGACGACCTGCGCGCCAAGATCCGCGAGGTCCCGGACTTTCCGAAGCCGGGGATCCTCTTTTACGACATCACCACCCTGCTCAAGGACCCCGACGCCTTCCGAGAAGTGATCGACCAGATGACCGATCAGGTCAAGGACTCGGCCGTCGACCTGGTGGTGGGCATGGAGTCGCGCGGCTTCATCTTCTCGGCTCCGCTGGCCTATCAGCTCCGCGCGGGCTTTGTGCCGGTCCGCAAGCTCGGCAAGCTGCCGGCGGAGACGATCGAGGTCGAGTACGACCTCGAGTACGGCACGGCCACGCTCGAGATCCA
>Ga0070707_100004126_pt1 | contig 13631 bp, 15 predicted proteins | sample KBSK5502metaG_FD_65468 | JGI IMG/M metagenome (GOLD analysis project Ga0070707, IMG submission 65468) | Corn, switchgrass and miscanthus rhizosphere microbial communities from Kellogg Biological Station, Michigan, USA - KBS K5-50-2 metaG | ecosystem: Host-associated > Plants > Roots >... | reverse complement strand
CAACCAAGACCGGACAGGACGCATGCCGCACCACGTATTCCGCGGTACTGCCGACCAGGATGTGTTTGAAACCGGTTGTGCCGTGTGTGGAAGTCACAATCAGGTCCGCACGGTGGGCGATGGCTCGCGCGCAAATTTGCTGACCGGCATGCCCGATTTGCAGGGACAACTCCACTTCGGTTCCTTCCCAATCCGTCTTTTCAATCAAATCCCGCATTTGATTTCGCGAGGCTTTTTCAGCTTGCTGCATCAGCAACGGAAAGTCGTAGCGGAAGTACTCGTCGCTCGCGATGTAATATTGAAGAGCGACCGAATTGAGCAGGACAAGCTTCGATTCAAATTGTTTGGCCAAGGCCTTGGCATAGGCCAGCCCTTTCATCGAGCATTCGGAAAAATCAATCGGCACCAGTATTTTACCGAAGGTCAATTCGTGCTGCCCTATTTTCCCGTTGCGGCCTGCCTTTTTGTTGCGATCGATTGGGCGCACGACCAACACTGGACAAGGCGAATAGCGCACGACCCTTTCGGCAGTGCTACCAAGCACGAGATGTTTCAGCCCGGTATTTCCGCGAGTTGAGGTGACGATCAAATCGATATCTCGGTCACGGGCAAGTCGACAAATCTCCTCAAATGGACGTCCCCGAAGCGCATGGATATTTTCTCGGCGCAGCTCAACCGAGTATTTCTTTGCCGCCTCTTTCAAGTGGCGCCGCACTCGCCGTCCGACTTCCAATTCGGGAACAATGAGAGGCATTGCCATCATGCTGGTGAGCGGATAATCCGGCTCGAAGACGTGAACTAGATGCAGATGGGCGCCGAACTCCTTCAGCAGTGGCAGAGCGAATTCGATTGCTTCCAATGATGGTTCTGAGAAATCGATCGGCACAAGAACATTGCGAAGTTTCAGGGCGGGGCGGTTCTCGCTGCGCACATGCTTGGGTGCTCTCCGAACTGGACGCGTATTTGGAATCGTTGCCGTTTTCATGCTTTAAAGATGAGGATTTTATGGCTGCGCGCTCGTCCTCGCTTGTTAAAGACTGGCTATTTCTTGCCAGTCTTGGTGACCATTCCTAGGTAGCCAGCCGCGACGGCAGCAAGAACAGCCATTCATGCTCCCATTTCTCTTTTTTCTGATTGCACTCTTTTCCGAGATAGTCGGAACAATCGCGGGTTTCGGCTCCTCGGTTTTCTTTGTTCCGCTTGCGGGATTTTTGTTCGGGTTCCATGAGGTTTTGGCTCTCACCAGCATCCTGCACGTTTTTAGCAATGCGGCGAAATTGGTTTTCTTTGGGCGTCATGTTCGGTTGCGATTGCTCCTGTTGCTCGGAATACCCAGCGTCTTATGCGTGATTGTTGGGGCATATCTCAGCACAAAAGTGGAATTCAAATTCACCGAACTTATTCTCGGCTTCTTCCTCGTTGCCTTTAGTCTTTTCTTCTTTTTTAACCCGGCCGCGAAGCTCTCGCAGAATGGATCCAACGCTGTCGTGGCCGGCGGAATAGCGGGATTTTTGGCGGGACTGATTGGGACGGGCGGAGCGATCCGCGGGCTCGCCCTCGCCGCCTTCGATTTGGGGAAGGGCGTTTTCGTTGCCACCTCAGCTGCGATCGACTCCGGCGTGGATTTTAGCCGAATGATTGTTTATTTGCGCAGCGGGTATCTGACGCGGGGATTTTACTGGTTCATCCCCGGATTGTTGTCGGTTGCGTTTGTCGGTTCGTACATCGGAAAGTTTGCCTTAGACAAGCTGGAGCAGAAAACCTTTCGCAAGATCGCCCTATTGCTGATCTTTGTGATCGGTGTGACGACATTAGGTCGTTTCGTCGAACAGTTTATTCGTTAGGCAGGAGCAGTAAAACCTTTCCAGGCGCACGAGCAGCCTCAGGAGCTCACTCCCCCCGGCCTTTTTCCTTACCACGAGTCACTGAGCAATCTGCGACCAGCGCGAACTCACGAGTGTGATCACGCAGCCGCTCATGCAAGGTTCTTTGTCTCCTTTATGGAGTAATCGCAACTTTTAAAACGCCATCTTTGTGGGATCCGAAGAAATCGTAAGCATCGACGATTTGGTCCAGCGAGAAACTGTGCGTGAGCAACGGTTTCGGGTCGAAACGCTTTGATTGCACCATCGACATCAACCGTCGCATCCGCTCTTTCCCTCCGGGGCAGAGAGTCGTAACGATTTTGTAATCACCTAGGCCGGCGGCAAAGGCATCGTACGGGACCTGAAGCTTTCCCGAGTAAACTCCGAGACTGCTGAGCGTACCGCCCGGACGCAAACAACGCAGACAATTTTCGAATGTCTCTTGAAGGCCCAGCGCTTCGATCGCGACGTCACTGCCGCCGCCAGTCAAGCGCTTCACCTCGGTCACAACATCAACTTGTTTTGGATCGAGCACGACATCTGCGCCCATTCGCTTTGCCATTTTTATCCGGATCGGGTCGCCCTCTACGCCGATAATGAAGGAAGCGCCCATCAGCTTCGCGCCCGCGGTCGAGCAAAGGCCGATAGGTCCCTGGGCAAAGACGACTACGGTATCTCCAATCTGAATGTTGGCCGATTCCGCGCCGCTAAAACCGGTTGAGGCAATGTCCGCGAGCAGCACAACCTGCTCATCGCTGAGTTCATTTGGAATTTTGGCAAGATTGGCTTGAGCATTCGGAACCAGCAAGTACTCAGCTTGCGCGCCGTTAATGGTATTGCCGAAACGCCACCCGCCGATTGCTTCGACTCCTTCGCCATGTCCGCATTGGGCCCATTGCGCAGATAAACAAGCACGACATTGACCGCAGGGCGTGATTGCGCCGACCAATACTCGATCGCCAATATTGTAGCCAGTTACGCTGGCGCCCAGTTCTTCGATAACTCCGACCGGTTCGTGCCCAATCACCAGCCCGGGCTTGACTGGGTATTCTCCGCGCAAGATGTGAAGATCTGTTCCGCAGATTGTGGTCAACGTGATACGAATGACAGCTTCGCCCGTGCCCGCGTGCGGACGCGCGACTTCTTCCACGCGGATGTCGTTCGGTCCATGAAAAACGGTTGCTCGCATGGTGTTTCGCGCGGCAGTTGTGCGGCGAGAGCGTTTCAAGGTTTCAGGTTGCTCCGGCATGACGAGAGTTTTCATTTAGTTAGTCGACAAACGCTAGTTGATGTTGCAAACCGCGGCATCGCTCCATGGCATTGATGAATTGCGCGGCAGAAACCGGTTTTGGCAGGCAGGCAGTGGCCCCGTTGGCGTATGCCAGAGCTTCGACGTGTTCTTCGTCATCGCGAGTAACGATGAATACCGGAAGATCCTGGCGGCACGCGCTGATTGCACTGAGCAAGGTCAATCCGTACGGCCCGGATTCAAAGTCGATCACAACCAGGTCGAGATCTCGGCCGACGCCGCAGACAATTTGCAGCGCATCGCTGGCACTGTGGGCGAGGTGACTGACGCCACGGGTCTCGGAAAGCGCTTGGGCAACCGAATCCTCCAGCGTCGGGTCGTTCGTCAGCAGAAGTATAAAAACTGTCTTCACGCAGCCAGACTTCACTAGGGAGTGACTCCCTGCTTCTCAGTAATTGCGATTTAACGCGCATTTCTTGCGCGGGTTGTGGGTCGACGCGGGCAAGAAACGCAGAGCGAATCGCAAATGATGCTGGGAAGCCGCGCGCTAAGACGATGGAAGCTTTGTCGCGAGCAATTTCCTTCGAGCGGCTTGGAGACGTCTCACCATCACTTCGCTCATTCGTCTGAAAAGTTCGTGGCTGAGCATGAGATCCTCGTCGCGGTGTTGGCGCAATAGCGTTCCGGATAAGCAAATCGCCGTAGTCGGTTCAGTCGCGCGCGCATCAAAGTGCCAAAGATAAGGCGGGAATAGCCACGACCAACCGAGCGGTTCGCCCGCTGAAACCAAATCGGTGGTAATAGGTCCGTGTTCCCAAACCGATCCTTCGAGAGCGACATGTCCGCTCTCGATCAAGTAAAAGCCATTGGCCGGTTCGCCAGCTTTGAAAATAATTTGCCCAGCTTCGAAGTGTGTGGGTGCAGCCGATTGTGCGAGGAGCTTGATATGGTGCGGCAACATGCCTTGGAGGAACGGATGCGCCGCCAGCCGTTGCTCTATTTGTTCGATGGGTGAGTTCATTTCCATCTTTCACGCCGCCATACTCACGAGAGCCGGTTGAATGGGCAACCCCTCATAAGTTTCGCGCACGATATGATCGACGACGGCTTTGATCTCGTGCGTTCGTTCCCACACGGCCAATTGCCGGTCGGCGCCTGTGCCCTCACGGAGAATTTTCTCGACGTGCGCTAACTCGGTCTGGTTCCCCAGCTCATCTAGTTCAGTGATCACGAACTCAAGCATTTCGTGGAGCAACTCGCGCTCGTCTATTTCGCATTTCCGGCCGAAATCGATCAATTTTCCATCAAGGCCGTAGCGGCCGGCACGCCAGCGATTCTCGTCGATTAACCGGCGCGGATAACTCCGAAAGGTCACGTTTTGCCGGCGCAATTTGTGCAACTTCAAAACAATCGCCTGCATCAAGGCGGCCAACGCGATGGTGTCATCCACGCGAGATTGTGCGTCGCAAATCCGAAATTCAATCGTGTCAAAGAACGGATGAAGTCGAATATCCCACCAAATTTTCTTCGCATTGTCGATGCAACCGGTCGCGACGAGCAGTTTTAGGTAATCCTCATATTCGCTCAGGCTTTCGAACGCGTCTGGAATGCCGGTGCGCGGAAAACGTTCAAAGATCATTTGGCGGTATGCTTTTAGTCCGGTGTTCTGCCCCAGCCAAAAGGGCGAGTTGACCGACAGTGCATAAAGATGGGGTAGAAAGTAGCGCGCCTGGTTCATGACATCGATCGCTTCCTCGCGATCAGGGATTCCTACGTGCACATGCAAGCCGAAGATGAGATTGGCGCGCGCGATCTGCTGCATGTCTTTGACGATCGTGGCGTACCGCTCATCCGCCGTGATCAACTGATCCATCCAATGCGAGAATGGATGCGTGCCAGCTGAGGCGATGCACAATCCATCCCGCGCCGCGAGCGTCGCCAGCTCGGTGCGAAGCCGAACCAATTGCTCCCGCGCACAACGCGCATCGCCGCACACTTCGGTGTCGAGTTCGACGACTGACTGATGCATCTCGGGCTTGACCTGTTCCTTCAAGATCATCTTGCCGCCGGCCAAAATTTGCTGGATGTGCGATCGCAGCTCGCGCGTGTTCGGATCGACAATCTGAAACTCTTCCTCGATCCCGAGAGTGAAAACGTGGTCTTTCATGCAGATGCAGTGTGCCATCGCTGCGTCGTTACCGAGCTTCGCCTTCGAAGAATTTTCGTTGTTCGTCGGTCATAAGGTCCACCTGTTCGATGATCGCATCTGGTGGAGCTTTGAAAACGGCGGATGTCTCGCTCCAATTCTTTCACGTCCTCCCGCGAGTTGGTCGAGCTCTTATTTGGGGACAGCGGCGGTTTCCGCTCTTTTGGTCGGTTTTTCATAGTCGTTTTGATACAAAATCTTGTGCGCTTCATCCGTGCTCGTGCAAGTTTCGATCCGCACATTGTTGCCATAGTGAAACAAAGACATGATCTGCAAACCGATATCTTGTTTCGGTTGTGGAATGACCCGAACAACAGTCGCAACGCACGCTTCATTGCAAAGATTCATGATTTTTGCGACGACTGAAGCGCAGGACACATCCATCTCTTCTAGTTGGCTGAAATCGGCGAGAAGGCGAAAGCCGCGGCTCAATTTCGAAAGCGCGTGTCGAACCTCCTCCGGGCATCGCTCTATTTCGTTCCGACCGACGCGTCCGCGATACCTGACCATAAGAAGATTTTGCGCTTTATCGATTTCGACCCGGAAGGACCGCGGCGCGATTCCCGGTAGTCTGTTAATCGGCGTCCAGCTGTGGCAATCGTCAAGAGACGCAAAATGCCCGGGCTTGAACATGCCGGCATCCAGTTCCTGCCGTAGTTCTTTGATCGAATACGGGCCGTATCGCAGACCATCTTTCAAAATGTAAATTTTCACACGCACCTCCTGTCTTTAAAGGTAGCTTGAACGGCGACGGTTATTCGGACTCGCCCTCAGTTGTGTTTTCCTGTGCGCGGATTGTTGAATCACAACGCTTGTAAACCGCCTTCCGTTTCGGTGACAGCAAGATTAGACGAGGAATAGCCAAGCGAGGGAGAGTGTCTCTGGCTTAGCAGTAATTGATTGGTGTGGGGGTGATGAAGATGTCGCCCACACATGAATCAAAAAAAGTCAGCCTAGCAAATCATGATCGGGCAGAACCGGTTGAAATTTGGAAAGCGCGAAATTTTATCCGCGACCATTCGGACGAAGAGCTTTCGCTCGACCAAGTCGCCAAGTCCGTCAACATCAGTGCCAATTACCTGAGCGAAAAATTCAAAAAAGTAACTGGAATAAACTTTGTCGATTACGTCGCGCACACACGGATCGAGAAGGCGCGCGATCTTTTGCACAATGTCAATCTTCGCATCAGCGAAATCGCGTTCGCGGTCGGCTTCCAGTCCCTTTCCCAATTCAACCGCGTTTTCAAAAAACTAACGCGACAATCGCCGACTGAGTTTCGGGCAGCACATGCGAGGCGTTCAAAACGACATTGAGCAGAGAAACCCCCGCAATCGGCGGCTGCATATTTTCCGTAAAAATGCGCAGTCAACTTCGGCGACTCCTGAGATAAGGGGTGCGAGTTTTACCGATGAAATCTCTGAATCGATTTGCGGACCCAGTCTACTGCATCGTGCGGCTGATTGTTGGCTTGACGTATGCATCTCATGGCGGGCAAAAGCTTTTCGGGTATCCCGGTGGCGGTCACGGCGTGGACGGAATCGCATTTATTGCGGGGATCATCGAACTCGTCTGCGGATTGCTGATTGCATTTGGATTGTTTACGCGCATCGCCGCGTTTCTGGCGAGCGGCGAGATGGCGGTGGCTTACTTCATGTTTTACGTGGGAGTTGTGCCCACGCTAGAGGCGAAGTTTTTCCCGATCATGAATGGAGGCGAACTCGCCCTGATCAATTGCTGGATTTTCTTTTTCATCATCTTTTACGGCCCGGGACGTTGGAGCATCGATGCGCTGTGGGGCAAAGACAGAACTAGCGCGGGGTCCACCTGATCCAGACCTGCTCGGATGAGGACATCACGGAATTCCGCTGCCAGTTGCTCGAGAACACTGATCATTCTGGCAGTTTTCTTGATCCACGGACTGCTGCTGGCGCAAAGCTCGGATTGGAAAGCTCCGCCCACCGCGGTCAACCGGCCAAATCCGGTGCCGGTAAACGCATACACGCTCGGGCTCGGGCAAAAGCTCTATGTTTCAAACTGCCTGATCTGCCACGGGCCATCTGGAAAAGGTGATGGCCCAGGGGGAGCCGCCTTAGAAAAAAAGCCGACAGACTTGGGTGCGCGCATCAAAGCCACTGGTGAAACCGATGGCGAACTCTTTTGGAAAATCACGGAGGGCCGGTCGCCGATGCTTTCGTGGAGGGGATCTTTGTCGGAGACGCAACGCTGGGAGCTCGTTAATTACATCAAAACTTTTGCTGGGAAATAGATCATGCGCGCAATGCCCATGATTGTGAATCGGACGATCACAAGCGCTTTTGTGGCGTTGATCTGTTTAGTGATTCCGTTCGCGGCCGTCGCGCAAGATGCCGCTTCGTCCCCATCATCCTCCGATTACGTGTCGCGCGCCGAGTACGACAAGCTCAAGGCGGACCATGAAGCGATGAAGAAAGAGCTGGAAGCGTTGAAAACGGCGGTTCGGCAGATGGCTAACGGCACCGTGCCGGCGGTGCCGGCCGAAGGACCCGCGCCCGCGACAAAGCCGACCGAAGGGAAGCAAGTTGTCACAACCACAACCCCGCAAACGGACGTCGCCGCTTTGCAGGCGGAAGTGGACACGCTGAAGACGCAAGTAAAGGAAACGTTTCCCGGGACGACGAAATTCCTTCTCGCTGGTTACGGCACGGCCGGATTTACGGCACGCAGCGGCGAGGATCCTTTTTTCGATGCCGCCTTCAATGCGATCTTCCTCTGGAAACTGACTGACCGGCTTTTCTTCGAAGGCGAACTGGAGTTCGAATTCGAGGATGAGGCCACAACGACGAATTTAGAGATCGCGCAAGTCTCCTACCTCTTGAATGACTACATGACCATCGGTGTTGGTCGCTTCCTAAATCCGATGAATTTCTTCGTCGAGCGGCAACACATGAATTGGGTGAACAAATTGCCTGACAAACCGCTGGCTGTTTACGATGGTCTGTTTCCCGAATCGGAGTTAGGCGCGCAATTGCGCGGTGTCATTCCGATCGGTCCGACTAAGCTCGAATATGCGGCCTTTGTCGCAAATGCTCCCGGCCTCATTACCGCTCCGGGCGATTTGAGCGAGTTGGGCATGCTTGATTTTGATAACGACGCCAACATCGGCGGACACGTCGCGGTTGGAGGACGCATTGGATTCATTCCGATTCCGCAATTGGAGGTTGGCTACGGAATTCAACGCTCGAAGGTCGGGCCGCGCGACCATGCGGTAGAGAATGTTTTGCAGTCAGTTGACTTCAACTACGTGAGCGACTCGACACTTCTTAAAGGCCTAATCAACGCTCGTGCTCAATGGGGTTGGTCGCACGTTGGCCATTTCATTTACGATCCCGACGGAAGACAAGGCTTTGGGCCACTCGCGTTCAATAACAATCGAAACGGTGGTTACGCGGAACTTGCCTACCGTCCGACCCACATCGACAACAATGTGATCAAGAACTTCGAGCCGGTCGTGCGTTACGATCGACTCAATCAACTACACACCCCAGTTGGTTTTGATGAACAACGGTGGACCCTCGGACTAAATTACTGGCTCACACCGAGCGCGGTGATCAAAGCGGCCTACGAATTTGACGATAAGAACGGCGGCGCCCGCGATCAAGACGCCTTCATGCTGCAAGTAGCGGTCGGTTTCTAACCATGAAAGAAATTGTTTCGCCAATCTGCAAATGGATTGGGTTGCCCGGGGTCACGATTATCATTTCTTGGGCAGCCCTCACCTGGCTGATCGGTTGCGCTGCGAATCAGGAGTCCGGACAAGTTGCTGCCGGGACGACTCCGTCAGCGGCAGAGAAAAGCGGCGCGCAACTCTGGGCGGAGAATTGCGTGCGTTGTCACAACATCAGATCGCCTAGCAACTACAGCCCGGCGCAGTGGGAAGTCGTGATGATGCACATGCGTGTTCGCACCAATCTCACTCCTGAGGAGCACAAAAAGATTATCGAGTTCCTCAAATCGGGCACTTAAACGGTCGCCCGAAGCTAGCTCGCAAAGTCGATCCTGGTAAAACCGGCGCAATCTGCGTCTCCCCCGCGGATAGCCGTGGAAGCATTCGTGCCTCGAACAAAGTCTCAGCGCAAATTCTGCACGCAAAATAACAACAACCGGTGAGCGGCCCTCGCCCAGTTCGGCTGACATATATGCATGAAATCAAATATCCTTCTAGTCGCACAGGGAGCCAGCAGCTCAAACAGCGTGATCGTGAATGCGGCCGTGGAGGCCGGTCGTGGATTACGACATGCTAGCAGCAGCCAGGAAGCCTTCGGTATTTTGGCTAACGGTCTCGACAACATCGATGTCGTGATTATCGATGTTGACCCAGGAATCCACAGCCTTTCCGTGTTGGAGGCAATCAGCTATCGCAAAATTGCCCCACCGGTTATCGTTGTCACCGGGTTTGAAGAAATGGACATGGCGCCGATGGCCTATCGACATGGGGCAACGGCATGCATCGGCAAGCCGTTTACCGCGGTCGAACTAGCGGCCCTAATCCACGACGTTTGTGTCCCAGAGTGGCAGCGACGCGGAGGATCGTGCGATCGCTGGGGCCATGCACGTACCGGACATAGACGGAACTCGCGGATGGGCCACCCCTACGAGCGACTGCATTGCATGTCGCTCTAGGCTGCCTTCGAACGTTTCCCACTGACGAGGTGCGCGCGAAATTCAGTCGGTGACTGACCAAACACGCGTTTGAACATTCGATTGAATTGCGTGAGCGACTGGAAGCCGACATCGTAAGCCACCTCGCTGATGCGACGATTTGGGTTTAATAGCTGTGCTTTCGCATCTTCGAGCCGCACGCGCGCGACGTAATCGGTAAATTTCACGCCGGTCGTCTTTTTGAACACCTTGCAGAAATGAAACACGCTCGCTCCGGAAGCCTTCGCCACATCGCTCAATGTGATCGGTTCCATTTTATGGTGCTCGATGTATTCCCGCGCCTTCTGCACGAGCGGCGGTTCTGCATTCTGTCTCTCCAACACGATCTGATTGATCAATGCAGAAAGCTGCTCCGCAAAAAAGGTGAGCAGCCGAACGATCGCGCCATACTTCTCCGGCGGGATAAGCGGGTTATGCTCCCACGCTTTGCGCAGTTCGGTTGTAAAGCGTACGTCATGTTCGGCGAGTGTCCGGCTCACTTTCTTGGTGTCTGCTCTTGATGGCGAACGGCGCAGCACCTGGCCAATCCGCAAGTATCCAATCGTTTTTTCGCCAAGCTTTACCGGCACGGCGGTCTCGGTTAGGCCAAAAGGGCAGGTCACGGTATGCGGAATGTCACCGGTGTGGCGAATCATGCTGTCGTGCGCCTCCAAGCAGACTGCTAGCGTCGCGGGTTTCTCAGCAAGCATCGCGCAAAACGCGTTTTCCTGTTTTTTCCCATGATGTGCGAGTTGCCAGTATTCCAGGGGGCGCAAGGTGAGGGGCAAGCCAGTCGCTTTCGTGAAAACGCCCTCGTAATCCCGAAACAGTCGCGAACGCAGCAACGCGTCGATCATTTGCTTGTTGGCGCTGCCCTCATTGGCCGGTAATGCGGCATCGGACATATACCTGGAGACATTCCCAGTCTAAAGGAATGGGCCGATTAGACAAGGTCAGTCGGCCCCTTCGCGAAATTGCTGGCCGTTATCGCCGTCCGGATATGTATCCAACTCCTGGTCCATGAAAGGCGATTCCAACACCACCGGCTCTAAAGAAACCTTGCCGGAATGCACGCCCAGCATCTTTTGACGAGCGTTTTGCATTCTGCGGTTCATCACAGCGGTGATGCGCTTCAGCAATTCATAGCCTAATGAATGGTCACGCTCACAGTATTGGCGCAGGACCGAGCCGACGAAGAATATCGCGCGTGTCGGAGCCACAGCCCGGGCGGTGAATTGCCAGATGTAAGGCGGATACATCCATGACCAGCCGACCAAGTCGCCCGCTCCGATCGTATCGACAACTACCGGTTCGCCGTGACCTTTCCCGGATTCCAGCACAACTTTCCCCGTTTCAATCAGAAAGAAGCGATCCGCACGATCGGCCTCGCGCAAAATGATATCGCCTGGTTTAAAACGAACCGAGATCGCGCAGTCGGTGAGCAACGTTAGCTGCCCCCGATTCATCCCGGCAAGAAACGGATGAAGCGCCACGCGAGTCGCCATCGTTTCGTCATAGATTTCAGTTTCCATTAGTTTTCTCTCCTTCTTTCAAAGACTGCAGAGCCTCTTCAAGATTTTGCGGAATCCCCCGATCGAACTCGACGAGATCACGATGCAACTGAGGTCCGTTCACTATTATTTTTTCGTCCTGGTTTCTTTGATTACGGGCGCTCTTGATACCCTTCGCTTCGTTTTGAATGACTTTTTCATCGGGCGTTTTTAGCTAACAGAATTGATGTTCTTTTTCACGAACAACGAGCACGGGGCATGGCGCTGCTCGCACGACCCGTTCGGCTGTGCTCCCGATGCAGAAATGCTTCCACCCGGTGTAGCCGTGCGTTGCGATGACAATCAAGTCGATATTGGCATCTTTCGCCATCTCAACGATCTCGTGAGAGGGAACGCCAATGCGCATCGTCGATCGAACACGTTGCACGCTTCCGTTGCGGGTCGAAGCAATTAGTGCGCGCAAATTCTTTTCTGTGCCGGACAAATCGCTCTTGGAAAAGGCCGGCGCGCCCGGAATCGAAGCGAGACTTCGCGATGGGGCTGGTGCGAGAACGTAAAGCAACGTTAGTTCGGCGGCGAACTCTTCTGCCAAGCGTAGCGCGTATTTGAAAGCCCTTGTTGACGCCGGAGAAAAGTCTATCGGGACCAGAATCTTCTTCACTTGAAGCGCCGGATGTTCGGTTTCGTCCCTAATTCCACGATTTTCAAAAGTCTTTAAATTCATGCTTCGAGTATGCACCGCCTAGTTGCGTTAGCCTCGTCCGCGCTTGTCAAAGGATGTGCATTTCTTGCGCTCTCCGAATGGCAGCGGTTGAGCGTTTTTTAGTCAGTTCGCGCTGATAAGAAATGGCAAGCGGATCAAAATCTCTTGGAGCAAATCTCGTTTCGCAGAAGATTACGAAGAGCGATTGCCCAGCTCCCGAGGCTCCGAAACTCAATCGCCAGATCAAGAACGTCTAATCATGAAAACAAACACGCTGACTCCGGAGCTACTCAACCGGATGAATGCTTACTGGCGCGCAGCCAACTATCTTTCAGTTGGGCAAATTTATCTTTATGACAACCCGCTGCTGAAACAACCGCTGACGCTCGCGCATGTGAAGCGCATGTTGCTGGGACATTGGGGGACCACTCCGGGACAGAACTTTATCTACGTACACCTCAACCGGGTGATCAAGAAATACGATCTCGACATGATCTACATCTCGGGCCCTGGTCACGGGGGACCGGCGGTCGTTGCCAACACTTACCTGGAAGGGACGTACAGCGAATTCTATCCCAACGTTAGTCTGGACGAAGCGGGTCTTAAGAAGCTCTTTACCCAGTTCTCGTTTCCCGGCGGAATTCCCAGCCATGCTTCCCCAGAATGTCCCGGTTCGATCCATGAAGGCGGTGAACTCGGATACTCACTCAGCCATGCTTTCGGCGCCGTATTCGACAATCCCAACCTGGTCGTGGCTTGTGTCGTTGGTGACGGCGAAGCCGAAACCGGGCCGTTGGCCACCGCGTGGCATTCCAACAAGTTCCTTAATCCGGCCACAGATGGTGCAGTGCTGCCGATTCTGCATCTCAATGGCTATAAGATAGCCAACCCGACCATCCTCGACCGCATTACCCGCGAGGAGTTGGAGCAGTTACTCCGCGGCTATGGCTGGATTCCTTACTTCGTGGAGGGGCACGAGCCGGAGCTGATGCATGAGGTCATGGCCGCGACGCTCGACAGAGCCTGCGAGCAAATAAAGGAGATCCAACAAAACGCGCGCGCTCACGGCGAGGCGGCAAGGCCGCGCTGGCCGATGATCGTCCTCAATTCACCCAAAGGCTGGACCGGACCGAAGATGGTCGATGGCCTCCAGGTTGAAGGCACCTTCCGTTCGCACCAAGTGCCTTTGTCTGATCCAGCGAAGCATCCCGAGCATCTCAAGCAGCTTGAAAACTGGTTGAAGAGCTATCGACCGGAGGAACTCTTTGATGAGCAAGGTCGACTGATACCAGAATTGGCGGAGCTAGCGCCGACGGGTGACCGACGCATGGGAGCGAATCCGCATGCCAACGGTGGAATTCTACTTCGTGATCTGCGGATGCCGGATTTCTGCGACTACGCGGTCAACGTGACCTCCCCG
>Ga0070707_100004123_pt1 | contig 13639 bp, 12 predicted proteins | sample KBSK5502metaG_FD_65468 | JGI IMG/M metagenome (GOLD analysis project Ga0070707, IMG submission 65468) | Corn, switchgrass and miscanthus rhizosphere microbial communities from Kellogg Biological Station, Michigan, USA - KBS K5-50-2 metaG | ecosystem: Host-associated > Plants > Roots >... | reverse complement strand
ACTCCATTGCGGATCGATAACCGGTCGAGCTTCACCAGCTCGGCCGGTATATCCGACTCGCGGGGGACGGCGAGGATTGTTTGACCGAGCCCGCCTTGCTGCAGCAGCTCGAGAATTCTGGTATTCCGTCTCGCATCGAGCTCCGCGAATGGATCATCGAGCAACAGAATCGGCTCGGCGCCGGCGTGCTCGCGAAGTGTTGCGGCTTCGAGCATTCGCAGCGCGATCGCGGCGGTTCGCTGTTGACCTGCCGAACCGAAGAGCCGGAGCTCGCGGCCATCGAGCGTGAGCTCGAGATCGTCTCGATGCGGACCAACGTGCGTGAGACCGCGCCTGATGTCGAGCTCCCGTTTTTCCTCGAAGGCGGCGAGGAGCACGTCGTGTCGCGCTTCGGATTCCGCAAACGGACTGATGTAGCGCATCGTCGATCGGCCCCGCTCGCCGATCATTTCAGATAGCCGGGTAAATTCCGCTGCCGAGTCTTCGACCCACTTCGCCCTTGCTTCGATGAGCACGGTTCCGTGCTCGGCGAGGGCGGGCTCCCATACTGCGACCCGCTCGTCAGCGGAGCGCCCGCCGCGGCGAGCAGCGTCACGCAGCGCGGCGTTACGACGAACGAGGTTGGCGCGATAGTGCTGGAGGGCGTTCAGGTATCGCCGGTCGGTGAGTGCGAGGACGAGATCGATGTAGCGTCTTCGCTCGGTCGGCGCGCCGCCCACAAGCTCGAGGTCGCGTGGAGAGAACATCACCGAGGGCAGGGAGCCCAGTGCATCGCTCAGGCGCCGAGGACTGGCGCCGTCGATGGTGACTTTTTTTCGTTTGGATGTCTTGTCGAAGCCGACGGCGATCTCGTGCTCGCGCGGGGACTTGGTAATCGCGCTGAGGTGAAAGCCAGCCGTGTCGAAGCGAGTGAGATCCTGATCGCGAGTGTCGCGGACCGATCGCAGAATCTGGAGATAATAGATCGCTTCGAGGAAGTTGGTTTTGCCGTGACCGTTGTCGCCGATGAGGGCGACACCTTCGGGAGGGAGCTCGAGATCTACTCGTTCCAGATTGCGGAAGTCACGGATCGCGATGCTCTCGAGCCAAACCTTCATTTCCCCTTGAAGCCGCGCCCGTGTGTACAGCTCATTTCCCTTTAAAGGCTGGTGCGCGCTTGTCAAGGAAAGCGCGCATTCCTTCGCGCATGTCGTCGGTGGCGGCGAGCAATCCGAAATGATTGGCCTCGAGAATGAGTCCCTCGTCGAGGGACATCTCCAGCCCGCGATCTATGGCTTCGATGCAGAGCGCCACGGCCAGCGGCCCATTGGCGAGTATGGTCTTCATCATTTCCCTGGCCGTGTTCATGAGATCTGCGGCGGGCACCACTTTGTTGACGAGTCCGACGCGATAAGCCTCGGCGGCGTCGATCGTCTCACCGGTCATGAGTAATTGCAGCGCGCGTCCCTTGCCGACGAGCCGCGGCAGGCGCTGACTGCCACCGTACCCAGGCAAAATTCCGAGCTTGCTCTCCGGTTGGCCAAATTTGGCGGCGTCTGACGCGATGCGGATGTGACACGACATCGCCAGCTCGCAACCACCGCCGAGCGCGAAGCCGTTGACCGCCGCAATCACCGGCTTGGGGCAGGTCTCGAATCTGCGGAACACATCCTGTCCGGCGCGCGCACGCGCTTTGCCGAGCACTGGCGTCTGGCCCGCCAATTCCGAGATGTCGGCGCCGGCAACGAACGCCCGTCCGGCGCCGGTGAGGATCACACCGCCGATGGCATCATCGACGCGGATTTCGTCGATGGAGTGTCCGAGCTCGGCGATGGTCGCGTCGTTGAGGGCGTTGAGCTTGTCGGGACGGTTGATAGTCAGTGTGGCGACGCGGTCTTGCACGTCGAGCGTCAAGAACTTGAAAGGCATGCGTAGCTGTTTGTTGGTAGATTTGCGGCGGCCGGCGGCCGGAGTCTTGCGCCGGCAAAAACCAAATCTACCCAGAAAGTTTCTCGCTTGGGCCGCTGCTTTTTGGGGCGGCAATCTACGTAAATGGCGCAGAAGTGGATCGTTCGTGAAGGCTCGAAGTCGCGGGGATTCCGGTACAAGGGGCCAACTGGCAATGCGGTGAAGGGAGCGCGGGAACTGGAGCGCATCGGCGCGCTGCGGATTCCGCCGGCCTGGCGCGACGTGCACATCTCGACCAATGCGCGCGCCGCGATTCAGGTGTGGGGCTTCGATGCGCGGGGTCGCAAGCAGTACAAGTACCATCCGCGCGCCGTCGAGAAGGGCGAGCTGCGCAAGTATTACCGCGTGCGACAGATGGCGCGCGATCTGCCGACGTTGCGGGCGAGGATCCAGCGGGATTTCCGGAAGAAAGAGCTGACCAGGGAGAAAGTGTGCGCCGGCATCGTTCGATTGATTGCGCACGGATTCTTTCGGGTTGGCAGCGAGAAGTACCAGAAGGAAAACAACACCTTCGGCATCACGACGATGCGGAAATCCCACGTCAGCGTGCTAGGCGACATGGTGGAATTCGAGTACAAGGGCAAGAGATCGATCACGCAGCGGAACGTGGTAGTCGCTAAAGACCTCGCTCGTTTCATCTCGGCGTTGCTGGAAACGCCGGGGCCACGGCTCTTTCGTTATCTCGAAGACGGCAAGTGGCGTGATGTCGACTCACGCGATGTGAACGAGTACATCGAGCACGTGGCGCAGTTTCCTTACACCGCGAAGGATTTCCGAACGTGGGGTGGAACGCTGCGTGCAGCGACGGTGCTGGCCGAGCTGGGGAAGGGGAAGAGTCAGAACGAGCGGAAGAAAAATGTGGTGACTGCTGTGCGTCTCGTCGCGGCTGAGCTGGGCAACACGCCGGCGATAGCCAGGAAGTCTTACGTTCACCCGGTCGTCGTCATGAAGTATCTGCGGAGCGGCACAACGATCTCGCTGCCGAAGCATCTCACTCACTCGGATAACGGACTGGGTCACGCACCAGAGGAGAGCGCTTTGATCGATTTTCTTGACGAGTACTTTCCGGAGCGGCGCAAAGAACTTCGTCGTGACGAAAGCTTTTCCCGACGTTCAGGGGCGCGTGCGCAATGACAGAGCCAGCCGTCTCGCAGGGCGAGGGCGTCTTTTTTCCGGCGCGGCGCGTTGATACAGCGCTGAAGCACGTTCTCGCCATCGATCAGGGCACGACCGGCACGACGGCGCTGATGATTGCCGCCGACGGCCGGGTGACGGGACGCGGATACCAGGAAATCACTCAACACTATCCGCAGCCCGGCTGGGTCGAGCACGACGCGGAAGAGATTCTCGAGCGCACACTGCTGGCGGCACGCGACGCAATCGCCATGGGCGGTGTGCGTCCCGATGCGATCGGCATCACCAATCAGCGCGAGACCGTCGTGCTCTGGCACCGCGATACCGGAAAGCCGCTGGCGCGCGCCATCGTCTGGCAGGATCGTCGCACGACGGAGCGCTGTCTGCAGCTGCGCAACAAGGCGGCATTCATTGCCCAACACACTGGTCTGCGCCCGGATCCTTACTTCTCGGCGAGCAAGATCGAATGGCTGCTCAAGAAGCCGGAGATCGCTTTCGTCGCCCGCAACGGGAGACTGCTCGCCGGTACTATTGACACCTGGCTGATCTGGAAGCTCACGGGCGGAAAAGTGCACGCCACCGATCCGACCAATGCTTCGCGCACTCTCTTGTTCGACATCACGCGTCTTCGCTGGAGCAAAGAGCTCTGCGATCTGTTCCACGTGCCGATCGACATCTTGCCGGAAGTTCGTCCGTCGGCAGGAGATTTTGGCAAGACGGTCACGTCGTTCTTCGGCAAGGCGATTCCGATCACCGGGGTCGCCGGAGATCAACAGGCGGCGCTGTTCGGTCAAGGATGCTGCGGTGCCGGTCAGGCAAAGAACACCTACGGCACCGGCGCGTTTCTCCTGCTCAATACGGGTAATAAAGTTCCGCGTCCGGGCGACGGATTGCTGGCGACAGTTGCCTGCGATGAAAAAGGCGGCGCGGCTTACGCGCTCGAAGCATCGATCTTCGTCGCCGGCGCGGCGATTCAGTGGCTGCGTGATGGACTCGGAATTCTGTTCAACGCCGAGGAGAGCGAGCGCCTCGCTCGATCGCTCGAATCGAACGATGGCGTCTACTTCGTGCCGGCATTGGTGGGACTCGGGGCGCCGAATTGGGAGCCGCGGGCGCGGGGAACGATCGTCGGACTGACGAGAGGGACGACGAGGGCGCACTTCGCGCGCGCCGCGCTCGAAGCGATGGCGTACGGGTCCGCCGAGATGTTGGCCGCGATGGCGAGGCGCGCTCGGGTGAGCTTTCAATCGCTGCGTGTGGATGGTGGCGCCGCAGGAAATAACTGGTTGCTCCAGTTCCAATCCGACGTGCTCGGCATTCCGGTCGAGCGCCCGGACATGATCGAGACGACCGCACTCGGCGCGGCGGGTCTCGCCGGCATTGGTGGTGGAGTGTGGGGCGACGTCGCGGAGTTCATCGGCACTAGGCAGTTCACGCGATTCACCCCGGCGATGGAGAAGTCCGCCGCGGCTGCGTTGATACAGGGATGGCAGCGGGCGGTGAGAGGCGCGCTCTCCTGGGCGCGCGACAAGGGGGATGGGGACGGGTCGGCAAAGAAGCGCGCCAAGAGAGGGAAACGGGAAGCGGGAAGCGGGAAGGGAACGGCCGTTAAGGGCGTTCGCCCGAAAGCAAAATCCGCTCGCCGACGGGCGAAGTGACGCCGATCCTCAAGCTTTGCCTGGCGATCAATGTCTTCTACGGACAGATCGCGGCTCCACAACCGCACCCCGACGCCTGGTTTGGCATCGACAAGATCAAGCACTTCTTCATCTCGGCGTTCATCGAAAGCCTTTCCTACAGTGCGCTGCAGGCGGCGCGCGTACATCACCGATCCGCGATGGCGGGCGCGATCGGAATCACGATCGGATTTGGAGTGGGTCGGGAGATCCACGATCAGAGGACGCCGGGGAATATCTTCAGCGTCCGCGACCTCACCTGGGACTTGATCGGCACCGGCGGTGGAGCCGCGCTTCTATCACATACTATAAGGTAGCGCCGCTCTCGATTCGCCAGATCCTGACCGCGATGATCGGTCTGGCCATGATGATCGTGTTGCCGGCGATTCTGGTTTTCTGGGCGCGGCGTCGCTGGCGGCCGTGATTCAGTCCGACCCGAAATTGGAGGTCCTGATGACTCGGCTCACTCTCAGTCGCAGTGGCTGCGACGGCTAATCATGAGGAACGGCGACCGGCACCCACGTGTCGGTCCCGATCAGCCCACCAACCAGCGTTCCGATCAGAGCTCCCGCTATCCCACCTAGCGCACCGCCTATGGCAGCGTCTTCTCCCCGAGTGGTCTCGAAGAAGCAGAAGTTGGAGCAGTCAGTTCGTTTGTACGTCGCGCTCGCCATTAGTGCTCCGCCTGCCGCGCCGAAGAGCAAACCGATCAACGCTCCCTTTGCTTTTTGCTGATGCCGTCCCCGCGCAACTTCGAGCTTGACGATGTTGGGCGTGGTGATCGTGAACGGAGCGGACGAGCCGGCGAGGCGGAACATCACCGTATCAACCCTCGTCGAGACCAAAGTGCCGGTTTGAAAACGATCGCCGAGGGCAGCGGAGAGAATTCTGACTCTGGATCCTGAGTCGAGCGGCCACTCGCCGGCGGGAACATTTTGCGCTGCCGCCAGGCCGGGAAAGAGCCCAACCACCATGATGCAGTTTCGGAGCATTCGCATTTCGCCTCCTTGCAGTTTTGCGTCGATCTCGCCTGACGGCAACGGGCCAACAATACAGCCCCCGTGCGGCGTCCAAATACGTCAGATGACGTAGGAGCTTCGCCGGGCTGCACGGAACGAACGGCGAGCAGACGGTGAAGGTGATCGACTTCGGCATTGCCAAGCTCACGGACGAATCGCAGGCGCCGGACGCGCAGACGACCACGCAGTCGGGGACGTTCCTCGGCACACCAGCGTACATGGCGCCGGAGCGGGTCTTCAATCTGCCGTACGACGGTCGCGCCGATGTCTACGCGATCGGAGTCATGATTTACGAGATGGTGTCCGGGAGATTGCCGTTCGAGACGACGGCCGGAGGGCACCTGTCGCTGATGAGGGTTCACGCCATGGAGAAGCCGCTGGCGCTGAGCGAGGTCGTTCCCGATGCGCATCCCAAGCTCGAGGTGGCAGTGAGCAGCGCGCTACGCAAGGAGCCCGAGGAGCGGCCGACTGCGGCTCAATTCGGATCGATGTTGCGGGATCTACTGGTGGAATTCCGCGCCCCGCACCGGAGTCGGCGCGCGTCCGATCAGTACCGCGCCTAGAGACGGGCGGCCGACGCGCCAAGCTTCATCTGGCGCTCGACATGCGTCTATATTCAACATGTGAAGCCACGCACCAAGTTCATCATCGGCGGTGTGCTCGTCATTGGCACCGCCGGCTATCTCGCCGCCAGCGCCATCCGCGACACTGGCGTCTACTACCTCACTCCCGGCGAGCTCTCGGCCAAGACGAAAGCGGATCCGACTTTCTATAACACCGGCGTGAAAGTCGGAGCGCGCGTAGTGAACGGCTCGATCGTGCGCGATCCCGGTGGGCGCGAAGTCGCATTCAAGATGACCGACGGCGCGCAGACATACAACGTGGTGTATCGCGGCATAACTCCCGACACCTTCACCGACGGCGTCGACGTCGTGGTCGAAGGACGACTCGGCCGCGACAACACCTTCCGAGCGACGACACTGCTCGCCAAGTGTGCGTCGCGCTATGAGAACGCACCCGAGAAATACAAAAACACTCCGGGCTATAAGAAGGCGGAGCAGAAAGTCGTTTCCACCTAGCGTCACCGAGCCTAACGCGGTCACGCCAGCGACCTTTCACGGGAGAGCCTATGTCAAATCGTCTGCGCAGATCACGCGTCACAGTCGTGGGACTTGGTTTTGCCTTTCTCGCAACGCTGGGGTGTGCCAAGAAGGAACAGGCCGGGAGTGATACGCTTGCCGCGAGCAGTACGGCGGCCACGACTGATACCACCGCCAACAAGTCGCTCTACGACAGACTAGGAGGCAAGGCGGCGATCACGGCGGTGATCGACACCTTCGTGGCGAAAGTCGCTGCCGATACGCGCATCAACAAGAAGTTCGCGCGCAGCAATATCCCGCGCGTGAAGACCGAGCTCGTGGATCAGGTTTGCGCCGAGACTGGCGGACCGTGCGCTTACACCGGCCGGTCGATGAAGGAAACACACCGCGGCATGGGAGTGACCGAGGGCGAGTTCAACGCGCTGGTCGAGGATCTCACCGCGGCACTGAACGTGTTCAAGGTTCCAGCACGCGAGCAGAACGAGCTGGTGACCGCGCTCGGGTCAATGAAGGGCGACATCGTTGAAGTGCACACCAACGCGACGGGAACCAAACTGCCGGCGAGCTTCAAACCGGCGCCACCGTTGACGGCGAGCACCACGAAGAAGTGATCATTCGAGAGGTAAGCGACGGCAGATGATACTGGTTGGTGAGCTGTCCCTGTGGGTCGCTCTACTGATGTCGGCGTGGGCAGCGACGGTTTCGTTCGCCGGCGGACAGATGCGCCGCAACGATCTGATCGAGAGCGGCGAAAGAGCGATGTACGCGACACTGGCGATGGTGGTGCTGGCGTCGCTGGGACTGTGGACGGCGCTGCTGACGCACGATTTCTCGATCAAATACGTCGCGTCGTTCACGAGCGCGAATCTGCCGAAAGTCTACACCATCACCGCCTTCTGGGGCGGCCAGTCGGGCTCTCTGCTTTTCTGGGCGCTGATTCTTTCGATTTATAGCGCGATTGCTCTGTGGAGCAATCGATCACGCAATCGCGAGCTGATGCCCTTTGTCTCGGGCACACTCGCCCTCATTCTCTTTTTCTTTCTCGCCACGATCTGCCTCGGGTCCAATCCGTTCGAGCGACTCGATTGGATTCCAATCGATGGCCGCGGTCTGAATCCGCAGCTCCAGAATCCGGGAATGGCGATTCATCCGCCCAACTTGTATCTGGGCTACGTCGGAACTTCGATCCCGTTCGCCTTTGCGATCGCCGCATTGCTGACGCGTCGTCTCGATGCTGAATGGCTTGCTGCCGTCAGACGATGGGCGCTGCTCGCCTGGTTCTTCAATACTGTCGGCATCGTGCTCGGCATGTGGTGGGCGTACGTCGAGCTGGGGTGGGGCGGTTACTGGGCGTGGGATCCGGTCGAGAACGCCTCGCTGCTCCCGTGGCTGGTGAACACCGCGTTCCTGCATTCGATCATGGTGCAGGAGAAACGCGGGATGCTGCGCAAGTGGAACGTCACGCTCGTGGTGTCGGCGTTTCTGCTGGCGATCTTCGGCACTTTCATAACGCGCAGCGGAGTGATCTCGAGCGTCCACTCCTTTGCGCAGTCGCCGGTGGGGATGTGGTTCGCCGGTTTTCTGATTCTCGCGATTGTTGTGACTGCGTATCTCGTCTCGACTCGCCTCAACGATTTGCGGTCGCACGCCGAGCTGGAGAGCATGGTCAGCCGAGAGGCGGCGTTCCTTTACAACAATCTGGTGCTGGTCGGAATCGCGTTTTCGGTTTTGTGGGGGACGCTCTTCCCGATAATCTCCGAAGCGGTGCGGGGAAACAAGATCACGGTCGGTCCGCCGTTCTTTAACACGGTCAACATTCCGCTCGGACTCTTGCTGTTGCTGTTGACGGGTATCGGTCCATTGATCGCCTGGCGTCGGGCGTCGGTGGCGAATCTGAAGCGGCAATTCCTGGTGCCGACGGCCGCCGCGGCGACGATCGGGATTCTTTTCTTCGCGCTTGGCGTGCATGACCTGGCGGCGCTGCTTTCGTATTCATTCGGCGCAATGGTGTTGGCCACGATCGTCCAGGAGTTCTACAAAGGTGTCAACGCGCGGCACCGCATGTACGACGAATCGCGATTGATTGCCTTGCCACGGTTGATCGCGCGAAATCGGCGACGGTACGGCGGCTACATCGTGCACGCGGGAGTCGTGGTGGTGTTCGCGGCCTTTGCCGGTTTGGCATTCAAGCGCGAATTCGATCTGACTTTGAATGCGGGCGAAACCAGGGCCGTAACCGACGCGTGGGGGCATCGGTGGACGTTTCTCAGCCAGGGGATTTCGCGCTACAACGTGTTGAACCGCGAGGTCACGGCGATTGCGCTCGACGTCGCGCGTGATGGCAAACCGGCGGGTGTTATCACGAGTGAGAAGCGGCAGCATGTCGATTCGCGGGGAGCGCCGACCTTCGAGCCGTCGACCGAAGTCGGGATCAAGGGCTCATTCAAGCAGGATGTCTACGTAGTGCTCGCTGGAGTGCGTGGAGCGGATGCAGCCGAGATTCGCGTAACGTTCAACCCATTGGTGCGGTGGGTTTGGCTGGGTGGAGCGTTGATGGCGCTGGGAGGGCTGGTCGTGATGTGGCCGGCGGCGGACAGGAAGAGGGTGCAGGCGGGATATGCGGCGGTGTTGAAGCCGAGGCCGATCGGGGAAGTAGGGGATCTCGTTGGAGCTTGAAACGGGAAACGGGAAACGGGCAGCGGGTAACGGGAAACCGGGTTACGGGTTACGGGTTACGGACTGCGCACTGCGCACCAACGGCATTGCGGACTGCTGACTAATTGCGGATTGGGAGACCACTTCGGAGTGCGGACTGAATCTGTGATAAGTAGACGCGATTTTGTTTTGGGACTGCCTGTGTTGGGGCTTGTCGCCGCGGCACTGCCGCGACGATCACTCGGCGCCCAAGCGGCGGTGCAGACGTTCAACGGCCCGATGGCGGATGCGAACGCGGTGTATCGGCCGGTGACGTTGCCGGCGAAAGCCAATGCGACCGCATCGATGACCGACGCGCAGCGGGACGAGCTGGAGCATCAGATACACTGTCAGTGCGGGTGCAACCTCGATGTCTACACGTGCCGCACGACCGACTTTGCGTGCAGCGTTTCGCCGGCAATGCATGCGGATGTGATGGGACTCGTCGCCGGCGGCCACACCGCTGAAGAAATTCTGGCAGCGTTCAAGGCCGTGTACGGCGAAAAAGTTCTGATGGCGCCCGTCAAAAGTGGATTCAATCTCGTCGGCTATACGATGCCCTTCGTCGCCCTCGGGGCGGGTGCCGTGATCGTCAGCGCGTTGCTAAAGCGGTGGAAGTCGCGGTCTCCAGTGCCGGCGGCCGTCGCTCCGCATCCGATTGACGCTACCGAGGGCGAGCGTGCGGCGCTGGACGCCGCAGTGAGGCGCGATACGTGACCGCGCTTATAATCGGGACGGCGCTGGCAGTGGCATCACTTTGCTACGTACTGTACCCACTTTTTCGCGCCGAGCTGGCGACAGTGCCGCGCGTGCCGCGCCTGGGAAAAGCGGGTCCAAGTCCGGCGCTCGATGCACTGCGCGAGCTGGAGTTCGATCGGCAAACCGGCAAGATCTCTGACGCTGATTACATTCCGCTCAAAGCGCGATACACGGAGCAAGCATTGGCGGTGATGCGCGCGGGAAATTCGCCGGTCTGTGAAAAGTGCGGGCCCCGCCCGGAGCTCGATGCCGAGTACTGCTCACACTGCGGGGCAGCAGTTATCCGGTAAGCAGTCACGTGGCTGGCGGCGCCGGTGTTCCGAAATCCGGCGGTCAACTGCCATTTTTCTATCATCAACTGTCGTTTTTCTATCACAAACAGATAGTCCGCTCTTGACGCGCTGTCCAGGCGCTTGAACTATGTGAACGCGAAATCGAGTACGGACGCCATAAGACTCTCTGGGGGAAGAAGTTAGGCCGGACCAGGCCCCCTCGCTCGGCTCATGTGTACGGTTTTCGCAATAGAGAAATCCAGACCATGACCGCGGAGGAAGGGGCTGATGGCAGTGCGAGATTTCGTCGACGAGAGTGGCGTTAAATGGAGAGTGTGGCCCGTCCTGCGCTCGTCGATTCACCCAAAAACTGCAATCGAGGATTTCCTCGGCGACTACGGCGAGGGGTGGCTCTGCTTCGAGTCGCCACACGAACGCCGTCGACTGGCGCGCTTTCCGGATGACTGGGACAAAATGTCGGACGTAGATCTGTGTAAGCTGCTCGCCAGAGCGGCCGTCGTCCCGACTCGCGGAAGCGGCAGGACGCCTCCCAAACCGGGCGACTCGATCACGCCATAGTTACAGCGCGCTCCAGGTGTCCGCCGCAGGGCAACCATCCTTAATATCCTGGAGTCCAAGTAGTAGCGCTTACTGTCGGTGATCGCCGCGCGGCGCGAAAACTCCTTTAGGTCCTCATGCGCCTCAGCTCGTTGATTCGCGCACTCCTTATCGTTGTCGGCGCTTCGGCCGCCCTCGCGCGGCCGGCTTTTGCACAGGTCGACATCATCCGCGGCCAGGTCATTGGTCCGGAAGGCAAGCCGCTCGAAGATGCCAAAGTCACGGCGACGTCGCTTTCCGGAAACGTCAATCGCAGCGCACGCACCGATAAAAACGGTCGCTACACCATCAGCTTCCCGGGCGGTGAAGGCGACTACTTCGTCGAATTCTCGGCGATTGGATACGCGGCCCGAAGATTCGAGGTCAAGCGCACCGCCGATCAGGAGATTCTGATCGCTGACGCCAAGCTCCTTCGCGCAGCAGGACAGCTCGAGACCGTGAGGGTCACGGGCCAACGCGATCGACCGGAGCGCAACGACGCCACGCCCGACATCAGCGGCAGCGAGCGGCCTGTCGACAACAGCGCCCTTCCCGCCGATCAGCAGGGAGACATCGCGGCAATGGCTGCTTCTCTCCCTGGAGTCACGCTGGTTCCGGGGCAGGATGGCGACCCGTCAGGATTCTCGGTGCTCGGTCTCTCGCCCGATCAAAACCAGACGACGCTCAACGGCCTGAATTTCGGCGGCTCCAATCTTCCGCGCGACGCCAACGTGTCGACTTCGCTCGTTACGACGCCGTACGATGTCTCGCGCGGCGGATTCAGTGGAGCACAATTCCAGATTCGCGGACGCCCCGGCTCGAACTACATCACGCGCACGATGAGTCTCAATCTCGACGCGCCGCAGCTGCAATGGACGGATCGTGCTGCCCGGTCGCTGGGCCAGCAGTACAGCAACGTTTCGGTGGGCGGATTGTTGGCGGGGCCGATCAGGCAGGACGCGTCGTTCTACAACTTCGCGTATCAACTCGGACGCCGCTCGAACGATCTGAGATCGCTACTCAATACCGACGCGATCGGCCTGCAGACGTCGGGCATCGCTCCGGACTCGGTTACAAGGTTGCTGGCAATTCTGCAGCAGCTGGGGATTCCGACTGTAACCGGAAGATTACCGAGCAGCAGACTGGGTGAGCAGGGATCGATTTTTGGGAGCTTTGATGTTGCGCCGCAGTCATCGTCGAGCGGCCAGGCCTTCAATCTCTCATACAATGGAAGCTGGAATCAGCAGACGCCGGCGTCATCGCTGACGAACGAATTACCGGCGCACAGCGGCGACCGCACCAACTGGAATGGCGGGCTGCAGGCGCGTCACACCAATTATTTCGGCATCGGAATACTCAGTGAGACGTCCCTCGGTCTAAATCGCTCGCGCAACTACAGCGACCCGTATCTCAGCATGCCGAGCGGAACGGTTCTGATTACGTCGACGTTTCCGGATGGATCGACGAGCATCAAGCCGGTGTCGTTCGGTGGCAGCTCGAACATGAACACCAGCCAGACCAACACCGGCACCGAGCTGACCAATCAGTTGTCGTGGTTCAGTGCCAGCAACAAGCACCGGATCAAGTTCACGACCGAGCTGCGTCGAGACGCGTTCACTCAGAATCAGCAGACCAACACGCTCGGCTCGTTCACGTTCAACTCTCTGGCAGACCTCGAGGCTCAGCGGCCATCATCCTTCAGCAGGCAGCTCGCGCCGAGGATCAGGAACGGGAGTCAGTTCATTGGCGGCATGTCGCTGGGCGATTCGTACAAGAAGAGTGATGATCTCCAGTTGCAATACGGGATTCGATTGGATGGCAACCATTTCTCGGCCACGCCGACGTTCAATCCCGACCTCGAGACAGTCTTCGGTGAGCGCAACGATCGTGCGCCCAATCACGTCTACTTCAGCCCGCGCATCGGATTCTCATGGAGCTACGGTACGGCGCCGCAGGTAGCCGGATTCGCCGGTGCCGTGCGCGGTCCGCGCGCGGTGGTGCGCGGCGGAATCGGACTCTTTCAGAATACTCCGAGCACGACTTTAATCAGCGGCGCGATCGACAACACGGGGCTCGCCAGCGCGCTGCAGCAGGTTCTCTGCGCCGGTCCGGCGACGCCGACTCCCGACTGGAGCGGGTACACCAGCGACCCTTCGGTCATTCCCACGCAGTGTACCGACGGAAGCGTCTTCGCCAGCACCGTTCCCAACGTGACGTTCTTCGCCAAGGATTACGCCGCGCCGAGGAGTCTGAGATCGAACCTCAATTGGTCGGGTCCGCTGCTCAGCAATCGCTTCACGGGAAACATCGAGGCGACGTTTTCGCGCAACATGAACCAGTCTGGCATCGTCGATCTCAATTTCAACCCGGTGGTGCAGTTCACTTTGCCCGACGAGAATCATCGTCCAGTGTTCGTTCAGACCACCAGCATCGTGCCCGCG
>Ga0070707_100004122_pt1 | contig 13642 bp, 19 predicted proteins | sample KBSK5502metaG_FD_65468 | JGI IMG/M metagenome (GOLD analysis project Ga0070707, IMG submission 65468) | Corn, switchgrass and miscanthus rhizosphere microbial communities from Kellogg Biological Station, Michigan, USA - KBS K5-50-2 metaG | ecosystem: Host-associated > Plants > Roots >... | reverse complement strand
CGTCGTAGCTGGCCACCAGCGTGGCGAAGAGCGCGATCTTGAGCGCGAGGTCCACGATCTGGAAGGAGGGCGCGAGCGGGACCAGGCAGAACACGGCCACGAGGCCGAGACGCAGGTAGAGCGAGGGGGCGCGCAGGCGCCGGTGCCGATACTCGAGCCGCGCCAGCTCGACCGGGCTCGTGGCGGCGCTCATCGCGGCGTCCCGTACAGCCCGGTGGGGCGGAATAACAGAATGAGCACCATGAGCGCCATGGTCACGCCGATGGCCGCCTTGGGAACGAGGAAGGCGACGTAATTGTACGAGAGCCCGACGAGCAGGGCGCCGACCAGGGAGCCCGTCACGCTGCCGAGCCCGCCGATGATGACCACGACGAAGGCGAAGATCAGCTGCTCGCCGCCCATCGCGGGACGCACCGACTGGCTGAAGATGGCCCACATCAGTCCGCCCATTCCCGCGAGGGCGGACCCTGCGGCAAACACGCCGGTGAAGTAGCGATAGATATTGTGCCCCAGCACCTGCACCATCTCGTTGTTCTCGACGCCCGCCCGGACGATCAATCCGATCCGGGTGCGGTTGAGCGCCAGCATCATCCCCGCGTAGACGACCGCGCCGAGGACGATCGCGACCACGGGGAAGCGCAGAACGACCACGTCGGCGACGTCCCAGGAGCCCTGGAAGGTGAGCGGCACCGGCATCACCTGGTCGTTGGGCCCCCAGACGATCCGGATCAGCTCCTCCAGCACGATGGTCGCGCCCAGCGTGATCAGGATCTGGAACAGGTGCTGGCCGTACACGGGCCGGACGATCGCGCGCTCGAGCGCGATGCCGAGCGCGATGGCCACGAGCGCCGCCGCCAGCAGGGCGCCCGCGAGCAGCGCGACATTGGCCGTCACCGAGGGCGCGGCCGCCCATCCCCAGCGTCCGTTGAGCAGCACGGCCGCCGTGAAGCCGGCGTAGGCGCCCCACGAGAACAGCGCGCCGTGGGCGAAGTTGAGCACGTCCATGAGACCGAAAATCAGGGTGAGCCCGGCGGCCACGAGGAAGATCAGCATTCCCATGGCCAGTCCCGCGACGGTGAGGGTGAGATAAGTCCGCGGCTCGATCCAGAGCAAGGGCAGGAGAAACGCGATCAGGGCGACGACGAGGGGCGCCCGGCGGCTCATATGCCGAGGTACTTCTTCTTGAGCGCGGCGTCGGCGGCGAGCGCCGCCATGGCGCCCGTGTGCACCGTGCGGCCGTCGTCGATCAGATAAAAGTCATCGGCTATCTGGCTCGCCATGGCGAAGTTCTGCTCCACCAGCACCACGGTCGCGTGCTGCTTCATGGCCCGCAGGGCCTCGGTGAGGTGCTCGACGATGATGGGCGCCAGCCCCTTCGAGGGCTCGTCGATGAGCAGCAGCCGAGTGGGATTGATGAAGGCGCGGGCGATGGACAGCATCTGCTTCTGCCCGCCCGAGAGCGTGCCGGCGCGCGAGCGGCGGAAGCGATCGAGGTCGGGGAAGAGCTCGACGATGCGCCGGAGGCGCTCCCGCGTCTCGGCGCCCTCGGCCAGCGTCGCGACCCGCAGATTTTCCTCTACCGTGAGCGTGGCGAAGATGCCCTGACCCTCGGGCACGTAGCCGATGCCGAGCCGCGCGATCTCGAACGGCCGGAGCCGGTGGATCTCGCGCCCGCCGAAGCGCACCGCGCCTCGCTGCGGGTGGAGAACGCCCATGACGGTTCGCATCGTCGTCGTCTTCCCCGCCCCATTGCGGCCGAGGAGCACGGTGACGGCGTCGGGCCGTATCCGCAGCGAGACGCCCTGCAGGATGTGGTGCTGGCCGATATAGGTGTGGACGTCCTCGACCTCCAGGATGCTTTCAGGCACGGGACGCGCCCCCGAAGTATGCCGCTTGGACTTCCGGGGCGGCGCTCACTTCCGCCGGCGGGCCGTCGGCGATGAGCCGGCCGTCCTTGAGCACGGCGATAGAGTCGGACAGCGCCATGACCATGTCGATCTTGTGCTCGACCAGCAGGATGGTCTTGTCGCGCCCGGCCTTGATCCGCTCGATGAGGGCAATGATGGTCGGGACCTCTTCGAGCGACATGCCCGCCGTGGGCTCGTCGAGCAGGAGGACCTCGGGCTCGAGCGCCAGCAGAATGCCCAGCTCGAGCTTGCGCTTCTCGCCATGGGCCAGATCGCCCGCCCGCGCGCTCCATTTCGACTCAAGCAGAACGGCTTCGAGGAGTTCGTAGGCATGATCTTCCAGCTCCGGGAAGCGGCGGTAATTCTGCCAGGCATTGAACCCGAGGCCGCGGCGGGCCTGGGCGGCCAAGCGCACGTTTTCCAGAACGCTGAGAGTGGGGAAAATATTGGTGAGCTGGAAGGAGCGGCCAATCCCGAGCTGGGTGCGGCTGGCCGCCCCCAGGCTGGTGACGTCGCGCCCCTTGAACTGGATGCTCCCCTCGCTGGGCCGGTACTGGCCGGAGAGGAGATTGAAGAAGGTGGTCTTGCCGGCGCCGTTGGGGCCGATGATGGACTTGAGCGTGGCCGGCGCCACGTCGAGCGTGACGTGGTCCACGGCCACATGGCCGCCGAAACGGATGGTCAGCCCGCGAGTCGAGATCAGCGGCGCGCTGGCCGTCGCTACCTCCCTTTAAGGAAGGCGCGCAGAGCGGTCTTGACCTTCGGATGCGAGCCGAGCAGCACCGTGTAGTGATTGGTCTTCGGCACCACGACGAGCCTGGACTTGGGGATGGCATGCGCCATGGCCTCGCCCTCCTCTCGCGTCATCAGGCAGTCGGTGGGCGTGAGCAGGCCGTCGGGGGCGCGGAAGATCAGCGTCGGGCACCGAACCTGGTGATGCCACACCCACAGCCGCTCGCGCTCCAGGTTCGCCAGCTCCTCCTCGATGGCGTGCTTGGCCACCTTGGAGCGGACGGCCCCCGACGGGAGCGTCTCGACGTCATAGCGGAAGTAGCGCTCGAGGTAGTCGTTCCAGCGGCCCTCGAACATGGGCAGCTGGCGGATGAAATTGAGGAACAACTCCAGCGACGGGAACTCGACGCCCAGCCGGTTGATGGCCGGGCGCAGGGAATCGAGGATCTCGGCGCGCACGTCGAGACCGCCGTCCACCAGCACCAGCTTGGACACGCGCGCCGGGTGCTTGGCCGCGAACCGGAGCGCGATGTGGGCGCCGAGCGAGTGGCCCATGACGACGGCCGTCTTGAGCTTGAAGTGGTCCAGCAGTCGGCCCAGATCCTCGCCGTGGAGCTCGAGGCTGTACCCCTTGTCCGGCTTGTCGCTCTCGCCCCGGCCCCGGAGGTCGTAGGCGATCAGGCGATGGCCGGGCGACAGCGCGTCGGCCATGCTGGCCCAGCAGGTGTGGTTGGCCGTGAGCCCGTGGATGCAGACGATGGCTGAGCCCTTGGCGGGGCCCGGCCATTCCTTCACCGCCAGCGTTATGCCGTCGAGCGCGACGCGCGGCATGGCGGGCGGCGAGGCTACCGCTTGCTCTGGATGGGCGGCGCCGTCTCCTGCGGGCTCAGCTCCTTCGTCAGCACCGGAATGAGCCATGCCACGTCGGGCTTGGACGTCATCCTGAAGACGTACATGCTCTGTAGAGCCTGATGGTCCTCCTTGCGGAACATCATCTTGCCCTTGGGCGTCTGGAACTCCATGCCTTCCATGGCCGCGATGAGCTTCTCGGTATCGGTGCCGCCGGCCTTTTGGATCGCGGTGACGACGGCCATCGCGGCCGCGAAGCCGCCGCAGGTGAAGAAGTCGGGCGGTTCGTTGAACCGCTTCACGTGCTCGCGGACCAGCCAGTCATTGATCGGGTTCTTCGGGATCTCGTAATAGTAGTAGGCGCCGCCGACCATGCCCTCGAGGTTGTATCCCTTGAAGGCCTTCAGCACGTCCAGCACATTGCCGCCGCTCGTGATGGTGATGCCGGCCTTGTCGAGCCGGTTCGCCACGAGCTGGGAGTAGGGGCCGCCCTTGCCGGCCCAGATCACCGCCACGTACTTGGGACCGCTCTTGTCCTTGAGGGCGGCGATGATCTTCTGGATGGGCGCCGTGAAGTCGGTGGCGTCGCGCGGCGCGTACTCCTCGTCGACCACCTTGGCGCCGAACTTCTCGACGGCGGCCTTGTACGCCGCGACACCGTCGTGGCCGAAGGCATAGTCCTGGGCGATGGCGGCGATGGACGCGCCGGGCTTGGCCACGGCCAGCGCATTGGCGATGGCGTCCTGGCCCGAGCTCCGGCCGGTGCGGAAGATGTAGCGGTTCCAGTGCTCGCCGGTGATGCTGTCGGCCACGGCCGGCTCGACGACCAGGACCTTCTTGAACTCCGCGGCCACCGGCAGGATGGCCAGCGCCGCGGCGCTCGAGGTGGTGCCGACCACGAGGTCGACCTTGTCGTCGGCGTAGAGCTTCGTGACCTTCTGCTTGGAGACGTCGGGCTTGAGCTGGTCGTCCTCCACGAGAAGCTCGATCTTGCGTCCGAGCACGTCCATCTTGCCGCCGGTGGCGTATTCCAGGCCGAGCTTGAACCCCGTGACGGCCTGCTTGGCGTACACCTCGAAGGGCCCGGTGAGGCCCTGCACCAGCCCGATCTTGACGGGCGCCTGGGCGGCGGCATCGCCGGCCGGCAGCGCCAGCAGGGATGCGAGGAGCGTAAATGCGAGCATGACGACGGCCAGCCGTGCTTTCATCGGTGGTCTCCATTCCAGCGGGGTTCGAGTCGAGCCGCTACGCTAGCAACCCCGGGCGCCGGCGTCAAGGCGCGCGGTCACCACACTCTGAAGCCCGGCGAGGTGAATGACGCTCCACCGATGAGTCGCGCAAGGGTGGGCCCGTAAGCGATGATGATCATGACCGCGGCCACGACCATCCACGGCCGCAGGCGATCCAGGAAGGCCGGGCCGCTTTCAGCCGGTGCCATGGCCTGAGCGAACTCGGGCACGGCCGGCGCCGGCTGGCGCGACACGGTGACGGTGAGCAGCAGGTTCAACAGATAGAGGACGCCGCTGACGAAGAGCAGCGTGCCGCCTATCCCAACCCACGGCAGCAGGGTCTTCCATTCGGGCTGGAAGTACACGGCGTGGCTGATCATGGTCCGGCGCGGCATGCCTCTGAGTCCCAGCTCGTGCAGCGCGCTGGAGAAGATGAGCATGCCGACGAACCAGAGCCAGCACTGGGCGAGCGCCATGCTCCGGCTCCAGAGCGCCCGTCCCGCGAGATGCGGCACCAGCCAGTAGCAAATCCCCATGAACGTGAGCGTCACGGCCGTCCCCACCGTGGTGTGGAAGTGGCCCACGATGTAGGCGGTGTTGTGGACGACCAGGTTGACGCTGTACGAGGCGTTGATGAGCCCGCCGATGCCGCCGGCGCAGAACATCAGCATCGCGAGCAGCTGCGCCGCCACGGAGGGGTCCCCCCACGGCAGCTTGCCGAACCACGCGATCCAGCCCTTGCCCCCGCGCGCGCGCCCGCCACTCTCGAGCGAGGCCACGACGTTGAAAAAGGTCAGCAGACTCGGGAAGAAGACGGCGAAGGTGAGAAAGGCCTGAAAGAGCTTCCATCCCTCGTGGATGCCCGGATCGGTGACCTGGTGGTGCAGGCCGAGCGGCGCGGAGAGGATCAGAAAGAGGAGGAACGAGGCGCGCGCCATCGGATCGCTGAAGAGCCTGCCACCCACCTGCTTCGGAATCAACATGTACCAGGACACGTAGGCCGGCAGCAGCCAGAAGTAGACGATCGGGTGTCCGGTCAGCCAGAAGAGAGTCCGGGCCAGCAGCGGGTCAGTGCCCGACACCAGCCCCAGCGACCACGGGATCAGCATGAAAAGCATCTCGGCGGCCAGCCCGATCGACGCCAGCGTCCACATGGCCATGGTCACGAGCGACATGAACGCCGGCAGCGGCGTTCGCACGTCGGGGTGCTGCGCCCGCCAGACCCGGTGAGTCAGCGCGAGGCGCAGCGTCACGAGCCAGGTGCCGACCACCACGAGGGTGAGGCCGATGTAGAAGGCCCAGTGCGCCTTGAGCGGGGGATAGAAGGTGAACATCACCGTCGCCGCGTTTCCCGCCAGCGGGATGGCGGCCAGGATCAGGCCGGCCAGCATCACCCAGAACGTGACCCAGCCGAGGCCCAGGCTCACGAGGGGGATCGCGTAGCCCCGGGCGGTGATGAACGGCAGGAAGCCACAGATGAAGAAGGTGGTCCACACCAGCACGTTGAGCACGCCGTGCAGGCTCACGCTGTGGTAGTAGGACTGGATGAAATATTGGCTCGCCGGATACTCGAACCCCGCGTGCTCGAGACCCTGGAGCAGCCCGGTCACGACGCCGCCCAGCAACGCCACGTGCGCCACCAGAAGATGGGCGCCGGTGAGCCGCTTCTCGGGAAGGCTTGCCGTGTCGGTCGTCATGCTCTCCGGTCTCCCTCGGCCGGCGCGGTCAGGACCGCGGCTCGACGATGACCTTGCCGCCCATGGTGTGGTGCGCGATGCCGCAGTACTCGTGGCAGGCGATGAAGTACTCGCCCAGGCGATCGAAGTGCGCGCTCACGCGCGAGATCTGTCCGGGGATCAGCATGACGTTGACATTGACGCCGGGAATGAACAGGCCGTGGATCACGTCCCGGCTCGTGGCGACGAACGTCACCGTGGAGCCCACGGGCACGTGGATCTCGTTTGGCGTGAAGGACCAGATCTGGCCGACCATCCGGACTTCGTACCGTAGCGGGCCCGTCTGCACCACGCCCGGCTTGTCGAACGGAGCCGTCTCGAGCACTTTCGTGGGGTCCACGCGGCCGGCGATGCTCGGCACGTGGATGCCGGCGCCGAAGGCCGTTACGAGGAGGGCGGCGAGCATGCCAACCGGGATCGCGATGCTCGGGAGGATCCAGGCCAGCTCGTAGAGATAGACCGTCGCGCCATTCTTCACGATCTAATACCTGAGCCAGAGCCGCATGTACGTGTTGATCCAGAACAGAGCGACAATCACCAGGAAGACCAGGATGAACAGCAGCGCGCCCCTCGGATGCTCGTTCTCGGTCATTCGCGCCCCCCTGTTGAAGTCGTCGCGTTTCAGGCCGGCAGACCCCGGCGTCCGGGGCGCTCCTCCTCGACCTTGTGCTCCAGGGCCTCGCCGCGAATCTTCGCGCGGCAGGCCTCGCAGATCAACTCCTCGGTCTCCCGCGCGCACACCACGCACCGGCCGGCCGGCGGCGCCTCCGGGGCCGTCGCCGGACTCGAGGCAACCATGGTCGCCGGCGACACCGTGAGCACCGGGCACGGGGCCAGCCGTACCACGGCCTCGGCCACGCTGCCGAGAAGCACGCGGCTCACGCCGGTGCGCCCATGCGTGCCGACGACGATCAGGCCGATGCCGTGCTCGCGGGCATAGTCGACGATGTGCCGTGCCACCCGGCCCGTGCGCAGCTCGGTCTCGACCTGAACACCGTTGCCAAGCTTCGCCTTCAGGCGCTCGAGCTTGGCGGACGCGTCGGCCGCATCGGTGACCGGCGGGACGACGTGGATGACGTGGAGCGCGGCGCCGTACGTGCGGGCCATGTCCCGCGCCATCTGCCCCGCCTGCGACGAGGCCAAAGAGAAATCCGTCGCGAACAGCACTCCCCTGATGTTCATGGCTCCACCTCGCCTGTTACCGGATCACGAGGACCGCGCAGGGCGCGTGCCTGACGGCGCCATTGGCCACGCTCCCCAACAGCAGCCGCGCCACACCGCCGACGCCGCGGGCCCCCACCACCAGCATGTTGGCGCGCGCGGCCCGGACCGCCTTCAGCAGCTCGTCCAGCGGCACGCCCTGACGCACCTCGGCGGTCGCCCGCCATCCCGCGCGCTTTAGCCGGGCCACCGCGGCCTCGATCTCCCGTCTGGCCGCACTTCGCTGCGCGGCAGCGACCCGCGACGCTTCGCCGAGGATTCGGACCCTGACCGGCGCGGGCAACAATCCGATGCTGGACAGCCGGATCGGCTCCACCACGCGGACGACCCTCGCCCTGCCCGCCGGCTTCAACGCGGCCAGGAAGGATCCCGCCCGGCGCGAATGAGCCGAGCCGTCGAGACCGAGAACGGCGCGCAAGGCCATTCAGCCCGCCTACCGCCCACGCCCGGTACGTCTTGGGCGGACTTTGAGGGGCCTGCGGACGCGGTCGGCCTGCTGCGTCTTTGCCATCAGCTCGTGGCGCCCCATCTTCTTGTTCTTTCCGTAGCTTCTCCTGATGCCCATCATCTGCCTCCCCTCTCGCCGGCGGGCGGAGTGCCCTCTGCGGCCGCTTTTCCCCTCGCATCTACGGCGACGACGGCAGCGGGCCCCGCCACCAGCGGGTTGAGCTCGAGCTCGGCCAGCTCTGGCACGTCCACGGCCAGGCGTGAGAACGCGCAGATCGTCTGAACGAGCGCCTCGCGATTCACGGGGGCCTCACCCCGCACGCCCCGCAGCACCGGCGCCATTCGGAGCTCGTCGAGCATGGCTGCGGCCTCACTCGGGCTCACCGGCGCCAGCCGCGCCGCCGTGTCCTTGAGCACTTCGACATAGATGCCACCGAAGCCGACCATGACGAGCGGACCGAACTGCGCGTCCCGCACCATGCCGAGCAGCAGCTCCCTGCCCGGCGTCACCATCGGCTGAACGAGGAAACCCTCGATGGCTGCCTGCGGCCTCGCCGCGCTCACGCGCCGGAGCATCTCGCCCGCTGCGACAGCGACTTCGGCTGCGGAGCGGAGTCCCAGCCGCACGCCGCCCACCTCCGTCTTGTGACTGATCTCGGGCGAGATCACCTTGAGCGCCACCGGAAAGCCCATTCGCTCCGCGATGGCGGCCGCTTCCTCCGCGGTCGCGGCCCTCCGGCCGGCCGCAGTGGCGATGCCATAGGACTCGAGCAGCGGTTGGAGGTCGAGCATCCCCAGCGCGCCCGTAAATCCGCCACGAAGCCGCGATCCGAAGATTCGGGCCTGGGCCGGCGCCTTCGCCCGCGAGCGCTGCTCGGAGGGTCCGGCACGGCGCTCTTGAAGCAATGCCATTCCCGAAAGCGTCCTTACGGCCGGCTCGGGGAATGGATAGCACGGGATGCCGGCTTCCTCAAGAGCGCGCGCCCCCGGCGCGACCCGCGCGCCGCCGACGAATGCCGCGGCGATGGGGATCTTCCATCCGCGCGTGGCTCCGATGACGGAGCGCGCCACGGCCGTCGAATCGGTGGCCGCCTGAGCGGTGAGCACCACGAGCGCCGCGTCGGCGCTCTCGCCACCGAGGGCGTGGAGCGCATGACTGTAGCGGGCGGCATCGGCATCGCCGACCAGGTCCACCGGATTGCCGAGGCTCGCGGTGGGTGGCAGCACGGCGGCCAGCCGGCCGCGCGTGGCCTCATCGAGCGGCGAGACATCGAGGCCGGCCTCGCGCGCGGCATCGGTGGCGATGACGCCGAGCCCGCCTCCATTGGTTACCACCAGCAGGCGCCGGCCGCGCGGCAGCGGTTGGCTGGCCAGTCCCCGCGCCAGATCGAAGAGGTCCTCGACGCTCGCTGCCCGCACGGCGCCAGCCTGCTTCACGGCCGCGTCGAAGGCCCGGTCCGAGCCTGCCAGCGCGCCCGTATGGGATGACACGGCCCGGGCGCCCTCGGCCGAGCGGCCGGCCTTGAGCACCACCACGGGCTTGACCGCCGCAGCGGCGCGCAGCGTCTCGAAGAACCGCCGGCCGTCGGCGACGCCTTCCATATACGCCGCGATCACCCGCGTCTCAGCGTCGGCGGCAGCCGCCTCGAGGAGATCCGACTCGTTGAGATCAGCCTGGTTGCCCAGGCTCGCGAAGAGCGAGAAGCCCATGCGGCGCTCGCGAGCCCAGTCGAGGATCGCGACGGCCAGGGCGCCGGAATGGGAAATGAAGGCGATGCCGCCGGGCTCCGGCATGCCCGGCGCGAACGTCAGGTTGAGCCGTTGGGACGGCCGGATCCAACCGAGACAGTTGGGGCCGAGGACGCGGATGGGCTGCTCGCTCAGCCACTGCCTGAGCTCCGCTTCCCGCTGGCGGCCCTCCGCGCCGGATTCCCGGAACCCCGCCGAGATGACCACGGCGCCACCCACGCCCTTACTCACGCATTCCTTGAGAGCCGGCAGCACCGCTGCCGCCGGCACGGTGATGACGGCCAGATCCACCAGACCGTCTACCGCCAGCAGTGAGGGAAAGGCGCTGAGACCCTGGACTGTCTCAGCGCGGGTGTTGACGGGGATCACGCGGCCCTCGAAGCCTGCTGAGTGGAGGTTGGCCAGCACGCTGCCGCCGACCTTCGAAGGATCGCGCGAGGCGCCGATGACCGCGATGCTACGAGGCGCGAAGAACGGGGCGAGCGAGGACCGGCTCACGCGGCGGGTCCCTCCACCATGGCGAGCAGCGCTTCGAGCGCGTCGGCGATGGTGAAGATGCCAATGATGCCGTCGGGGCCGCGCACAGGCAGCGCACCGATCTTCAGATCCAGCAGCAGTCGCGCGGCATCGGTGACGGGCTCGCCAGCCCCGATCGTGACAGGATCTTCCGTCATGATCCTTCGCACGGGCTCGGCCAGCAGCGGCGCGTGGAGGTCTTCCACCGCCAGCCGGCGGACGTCCCGGCTCGACACGATGCCCGACAGTCGCTCGCCGTCGAGCACCAGCAGGTGACGGAACCCGCCCTGCTCCATCTGGGTGAGCGCCCAGCGAATGGGGCAGTCCTCCACCACGGCGGCTGGGTTATGGGACATCCAGTCGCTCACGGTTCCGAGCGCGGAGCCGAGTTGGCGAAGGTTCGGGCTGGCGTTCATCACGGCTCGCGAACGGTCAGCACCGCGCACGGAGCCAGGCGCACTACGCGGTCGGCCACGCTGCCCAGCAACGCGCGATTGATGCCGCCGCGGCCATGAGTTCCGATGACGACGAGATCCGCCTTCTCATCCGTCGCCAGCGCCAGGATCTCCTCGTGGGGCACGCCCGCTCGCAGGACGACCCGGACATGGACACCTGCATCGCGCGCCTTCGCGGCCCATTGCTCGAGCGTGTCCGCCGCCCACCGGCGCGCGGCCTGGAACACCTCACGCGTCTTCTCCATCGTGAAGGGCCCTTCGCTGTAGAGCGGTGCTTCGACCACCACGTGGGTCAATATGAGCTCGGCGTCGAAGGCGGCGGCCAGCCGCTTGGCGAGGGCCCAGGCCTCTTCGGCACAGCCGGAAAAGTCCGTCGGCACGACGATCCGATAGAACACGCGCTCACCCGTCATCACTCGTCCTTTTCGGCCGCCAGGCGCTCGAGATGCCAGTAGAGCCGGTCGCGTGCTCGGAGGATCTCCTCGGAGCAGATGACAGGCGCGTCCGAGGCCTGCTCGACGCCCAAGGCATGGCCGATCTCGTCCACGACATCCTGATCAGGGGTCGCCTCGCTTCCCCCCACGGCTTCCTCCCCGGAGCTCTCAGCGCGCTGCCAGTCGGCATCGATGTCGCCCCCGCTGGCGGCGGGACTCGTCTCGTGGTGACTGATCACTTCGTCCAGCAGGGCGACGATCTCGCCGCGGTCTTCGAGGATCGGCGAAGGGCGGATCCGGCCTGACGGCTTCCCGTTGTGCCTGTTCATGATGTCTCCCCTCCGCGACCTCATGCCGCGATCTCCGGATTCACGCTCACCGTCACATCGATGCCGCGGCGCACGCTCTCAGTCACCGTGCAGAAGGACTCGAACAGCCCGAGACAGCGACCTATCTGCGCCTTGACCTCGGCCGAGACGGTAGGCACCAGCCGCACATCGACCTTCTGGATTCTCAGCCGTCCATCAGGGCTGCGGCCGATGGTCGTCTCCACCTCCGCCTCGAGTCCGCGGACTTCGAGCCGCGCTTTGCCAAGACAGAACAGCAGGCTGGCCGCCAGGCAATTGCCGATGGCGGCCGCCAGCAGCCGCGACGGATCCGGCCCCTGCCCCGCGCCGAGTGGCGGGGGCTCGTCCGTCACCAGCTCACCCATGCCATCCTGATCGAAGCGGACGCGGAAACGGAATCCCTCCTCCCGCGTCAGCGTGGTCAGACTGGGCTTGGCGGCCGCCTCGGTCATGGCGTTACCCGGCCTTGATCGGAATCGTGGTGCCCTTCGCCGCGGGCGTCTTGGGCAGGGTCACCGTCAGCAGGCCGTTCTTGAAGGCGGCGACCACCTTGCTCGAGTCCACGGCCACCGGCAGCCTCACCGTGCGCGCGAAGGCGCCGTAGGCGCGCTCCACCCGGTGGTACCGCTCGTCCTTCTCCTCCTTCTCCTGCTTCTTCTCTCCCTTGACGGTGAGAAGGTTTTCCTGGAGCGAGATCTGGATGTCCGCCGGGTCCATACCCGGGACCTCCAGCTTCACCACCAGGGCCTCCTTGGTCTCCGACAGGTCCAGGCTCGGCGCCCACTCACCCAGGGCCGGGAACTCGTCCCACTTGGGCCCGAACTCGAGCCGTCCCATCGGGAACCGGTCGAACAGCCGATCCATCTCATGCTTGAAGTCCATCCACGGTGCCAAAGCTCTCATCGCTTCTCCTCCTTGTTCGGCGCGGACGTAGCAACCTTTGGCGGTCGCCGGGAGGAAGAATGTGCATCCGAGGTGCCAGAGAGAACTTTCGCCAATTCAGCTAGTTGGGGAACTGCTGTCGTGGCTGGTGCGAGGCGTCGGCGTCCCCTTGGGGCGCTCCCGCCCCACCGCTGCCGAGTGCGCCTTGTCGTCGATGCGGGAGGCTAATGGCCGCGGACGGTGAGGACGGGAATCGGCGAGAGACGCACGACGCGCTCGGCCACGCTGCCCATGAAGAAGCGCCCCAGGGCCGAGCGGCCGTGGGTGCCGATCACGATCAGGTCGGCCCCCTTGCGGCGCGCCCAGCGGAGGATGTCCTGGGCCGGCGCGCCGCCGGCCAGCCGGCCCTCGACACGCACGCCCTCGTGGCGCGCCCGATCGAGCAGGGCCTCCAGTCGGCGCTCGGCCTCCCGGCGCGCGCGGACCTGGAGCTCGAGATAGCTGGGCGGAAGATTGACGGCGCCGGCGAGAAACGGCGAGGCCGGCAGGAGGACATGGAGAATAAGCAGCCGCGCCCGGTCGCGTCGCGCAAGTGCGACGGCCTCGGTGAAGGCCGCGCCCGACGCCCGCGAGAAATCCGTCGCGTGGAGAACCCGCCGGAGCCGCTTCATCCCCGTAATGAGGCCAGGTAGGCCGCAAGCGCCTGGACCTCGGGCTCGGTCAACTGGATCTTCGGCATGTGGGCGCCCGGCTTCTGCGCCGACGGGTTCCTCAGCCACTTGGTTAAATCGCTCTCGGAATACTTCTTCCCGATCCGCGACAGATCCAGCGCGATGGGCGTGCCCGCCTTGCCGAGGGTGTGGCAGCCGTAGCAGCCCTGCTCGACGAACAACCGCTTCCCTTGCGCGGTGAGCGCGGTGCCCTCCTGGCCCCACGCGGGTGCCGCCGCAAGCGCGACGGCAAGCGCGAGAACGAGCGATTTCATCATCGCTTCTCCTCTTGAGCCTGACACGCGAAGCAGAAGCGTGCCGCCGGCATGGCGCGCAGCCGGGCCAGCGGGATCGCCTCGCCGCAGCGCAAGCAGAGGCCGAATTGGCCGGCTTCGAACCGGGCCTGGGCGGCGAGGATCTCGGCCAGC